>Ga0209156_10000261_pt1 | contig 43703 bp, 41 predicted proteins | sample GraSoiAngelo_124_FD_185881 | JGI IMG/M metagenome (GOLD analysis project Ga0209156, IMG submission 185881) | Grasslands soil microbial communities from the Angelo Coastal Reserve, California, USA - 14_0927_05_20cm (SPAdes) (version 2) | ecosystem: Environmental > Terrestrial > Soil > Grasslands... | reverse complement strand
TGTTGGGCTCGGTCCAGTGGTATTCGCGCGCCGAGAATACGGTGCGGAGCGCGGCGCGCAGCGAGTCCGGATCGGCGGCCTGAGGCGCGACGCTCACGCCCTCGCGGCCGCGACCCCGAGGTGTTGGCTCAGGAGCTCCAGGTCAAACGCTTCCTTACGTACCCGCAGGTCGTAATAGAACAGGGTGAAGACGCAGCTGATGAACGGATACAGGAAGAGGGAGATCAGGCCCAGGCCGATCAGCGCCGGAACCATCAACGGTGGCAGGATGGCCGCGGCGACGCCGGCAATCACGCCGAACCCGAGCAGGAAGAGGCCGAACAGCACGAAGACCACGAAGTACAGTCCGAACGCTTTCCATTTGAACCCGCTGGTGAGCTTCCACGAGCGGCCCACGCCGTCCGTGCCCCCCGGCAGCGGTTCGAGCACGGCGGCCTGGACCGCGACGGCAAGGCCGCAGGCCACGATGATTCCGGGAATAACGATGAGGAGGCACGCCAAGCCGATCAGGATGCCGGAGGCGAAGCCGGCGCTGAAGCTGCGGCCCATCTTCGATAGGGCGAAGTCGAGCGCATCCCCCATGGTGGGCTCGTGGCCGAGGTATGCTTGGGACACCACCCGGATGGAGGCGCCGGTGACGAGCAGGTACCCCACGAAGGTCAGCACCTGCGACAGGACGTAGAGCCCGAAATGCTGCTGCGGCCCGCCGCCCAACTGGACGAACAGGCTCAGCGCGGTGGGCAAGCCCTGGCAGACGATCGCGATGCCGAAGAAAACGCCGGCATGCCGGCGCAACAGCGCGAACGACGCATCCAGGATCTCGCCCAGCGCCAGCGGCCGGAGCTGTGTGGTAGCCATGGCTCCTCCTTCGTGATTAAGATGACTCCCGGATGCCCGCCCCGCGAGCCCCGACCGTCCCGCAGTTCGCCCGGCGCCTCGCGATCGAGACGCCGGAGCACCTCGTGCTCGAGCTCGAGCTCGCCGGCGTGGGCTCTCGCATTGCCGCCGCCGCGTGCGACGCGGTGCTGCTCGGCGTGCTCTACGTCGGGCTCGGCCTGGGGCTCGTCGCTCTGCAGACGGGGCGCGAGTCGGCCGGTGCGTGGTCGACGCTCGTCGCCGTGCTCACGGTGCTCGCCCTCTTTCTCCTATTCTGGTGTTATTTCCTGCTGTTCGAAGCGCTCAACCACGGGCGGACGCCGGGTAAGCGCCTCATGGGCATTCGCGTCGTGATGGATACGGGGCACCCCATCACCCTCGCGGCCGCCGCCGTGCGGAACCTGATCCGGGTCGTGGACGCGCTCCCGTTCGGCCTGGTGGGCCTCGCCTTCGTGCTGTTCCACCCGCAGAACAAGCGGCTCGGCGACATCGTGGCCGGAACGGTGGTGGCGCGCGACCGGCCCGAGGACCTGCAACTGGCCGGCGTCCCCGCGGATCGGCAGCCGGCGGCGGAGCCGCTCGAGACCGGCCCGCCCGAGCTCACCGACGAGGAGTTCCGCCTGCTCGACCAGTATCTCGAGCGGCTGGAGAGCCTGGACGGCGCGCTGCGCCGTCGCTTTACCGCCGACCTGGCGGCCCGGTTCGCCCCGCGCTTTCCCCGGCGGGACGCCGACCCGGAGGCGTTCCTGGTTCGGCTGCATACGGCCGAGTTCGCGAAACGGAGCGGCCGCCTCGCCGCGCGCCGGACGGAGGGCGCCGGACGTACCACGGTCACGGCCGAGCGGTTCGTGACGCGAAAGCGGGACTCGTGGGAGGCGTTCCGCATCCTCGCCGCCCGGGCCGAGCGGGTCGGCTTGAAGCAGTTGGGTGCGGCGGAGATTCCCGACTTCGCCGCGCGCTATCGCGAGGTAGCGGCCGATCTGGCGCGCGCGCGCACCTATGGGGTGGATCCCAGGGTGCTCGAGTATCTGGAGCGCGTGGTGAGCGCGGGGCACAATGCCCTGTACGGCCGGCACACCGGCCACCGGGTGCACGTGGGCCGCCTCGTGCTCCGGGAGCTGCCGGCCGCCGTGGTGGCCGCGCGCGCCTACGTGGTGACGGCCCTGCTGGTGTTCGCCGTTCCCGCCGCGACCGGATACGTGTTGATCCGCGAGCGCCCGGCGATCGCCGAGCAGGTGCTCCCCGACGAGATGCTGGCGCGCGCGCGCGCGGGAGCCGAGCGCCGCGCGCAGGGCGTGGGCTACGCGCAGGCGCCCTCGATGTACCTGCCGTTCATCGCCTCGCGGATCATCACGAACAACGTGCAGGTGGCGTTCCTGGGCTTCGCGTTCGGCATCACCGCCGGCATCGGCACGTTGCTGCTCCTCGTGTTCAACGGGCTGTTCTTCGGCGCGGTGCTGGGGCTGTTCGCGAACTACGGACTGGCCGGATGGCTGCTCACCTTCGTCGCCGGCCACGGGGTGCTGGAGCTTTCGGCGATCTTCATCGCGGGGGGCGCCGGGCTGCTCGTGGCCCGGGCCTTGCTCGCGCCCGGCGACCTGACCCGGCGCGATGCGCTGGTGCTCGCCGGCCGCCAGGCCGCTCGTCTGGTCGGAGCCTCCGTCCTGCTGCTCGGGCTCGCGGGCACGATCGAGGGCCTCCTCTCGGCAAGCGACGCCCCCGCTCCTTTGAAGGTCGCCACCGGCGGCGCGACCGTCGTCCTGCTGATCCTCTACCTCGCGAGCGGGCGCCACTACCTCAACACGCACGCCATGGGTCCGTCCGGGGAGGGGGCGGCCACCGCAGCCAGCGGCACCGACCCGCACTGAGCCGGCGCGGCCACCACCACCGCCCGGGAGGGCAGAACCGCGGCCGGTGGCGCCGACTCACCGGGTCCGCTTCACCGCTTCACCGATTCACCGATTCATCGATCAAGGGCTTCGAGGATGCCGCGCATTTTGCGCGACAACGCTTCAATCTGCTTCAGGCCCGCCACCGTCTCCCCATCGTACTTATCCGCTCCCAGGAGGAGCAGCTGCGTCTCGGCAAGGATGGCTGCGAGCGGGTTGGAAAGGTCGTGCCGGAGCTTTCTGATCGGATCCAGGGCGTCGGCCATCTAGAGCAGGGACCGATACAGATCGCGCAGGTGATGGTCGCGCAGGTCGCGCACCGCCTGCCACAAGTCCGGCTCCGACGCGGCGCAGAAGATCTCGGCCGTCGCGCGCTCCGCCTCGGTGTCGGCAGCCCCGAACAACACCCGGCCCCGCCATACGCCGTCCTCGCTGCGGCGCACCTGGAGGCGAATGGGGATGAGTTGTCCGTCGAAGCGAATGGGGGGGAGGTCGTGGACGACTGCGTCGCCCGAGTCAGGTGCGTTGAAGCGTGCCGGCTGTGCGGGCATGCGCCTCGTAGGCTGGTTTGGGTAAAGATATAAGAAGGGCGGACTTACGCAATACTTGGGAGGCCGGGAAGCGGGACGAGGGACGCGGGAAGAGTAACCCGACCCTTCCCTCGTCCCTCGTCCCCTTCCCTCAGATTCTGAAGGGAACCGGCGCAAACGTGATCGCGAATAGCGCCAGCGCCACCCACGCGACCCAGCGCCGCGACGCGGGCAGCGGCCGTTGCGCGTCGAGCACCGGCGGGTGACCGAGGCGCCCGCGCGACAACAGCAGCACGAGCAGGCCCCACAAGTACCACCCCGACCACCAGCGTCCGAGCAGTATGATGAGACACCAGAAACCGAACGCGATCCGCTGGTGCCAGCGCGGCACCGTTGCGTACAGGATGTGCCCGCCGTCCAGCTGGGAGATCGGCAGCAGGTTCAGCATCGTGACGAACATCCCGACCCATCCGGCGAAAGCGATGGGATGAACGCTGACCGCCGCCGCGCGACCGAGCACCAGCCGTTGGAGCAGCAGCGTGATCAGGGAGTCGCCGAGCGGAATCTGCGGGCCGCCCGCGAAATACACGGCGAGCCCGCGAAACCCCTCCTGGGGAGCGACCGGGTGACTCAGCGCCAGTCCAGCCGAGAGCACCGGCAGCGCGACCAGGAATCCGGCGATCGGTCCAGCGACGCCGACGTCGAACAGCTGGCGGCGATCGGACAGCACCGTGCGCAGCCGGATGAATGCACCCATGGTGCCGATCAACGTCGGGAACATCGGCACGGGGATGAAGTACGGAGGCGAGACGTCCAACTGATAGCGGCGTGCCACCACGTAGTGCCCGAGCTCGTGGCACAGCAGAATAGCGAGCAGCGGCGCGGCAAACGGAAGCCCGCTGGCCCAGGCCTCGAGAAAGCCCGGATAACCGGGGTATCCGCTCGTGAAGAACACCGAGTAGCCCGTGTACGGGATGCCATTAGCCAGCACGGCGCCGGCGAAGGTGATCGTGTAGAGCGTCGCGAGAAACAACGCCAGGTGGAGCCCCCACCGCTCGCTCCGACGAGCGAGCGGGCGGGTGAGCACCAGGTGGCGTCCGTCGGGCTCGTTCGACCAGTAGTAGCTCCCGGGCCACTGTCGGAGCACTTGTGCGAGCGCCGGGGATGCGTCGGCGTGCATCGGATGTACAAGTGCGTCAACGACTTCGCGGTCCGGCAGGGAAACGGTGCGCCACGCCACCAGGAAGTCCGTGAGGTTCACGAGGCGCTCTTGACTGGGGCTTCGGGGTAGTCTAAAATAGCTCTTTCGCACTCCTTCGAATTTCCAGATTCCATTTTCAACATCACCGCGCTCACGCCCCCGCCTCGGGGTTTCGCCCGCCGTAGCATGGAGCAACACACACGTGGATATCGCTGAGCTGAAGAGGAAATCCGTCGCGGAACTGCACGCGATGGCCGAAACCCTGAACATCAGCAACTACTCGGGGCTCCGCAAGCAAGATCTGATCTTTCGTATCGAGCAGTCGCTCCTCGACTCGGACACGGTGCTCCGAGGCGAGGGCGTCCTGGAAATCCTTCCGGAAGGCTACGGGTTCCTGCGCAGCCCCGACTGGAACTACCTGTACGGCCCCGACGACATCTATGTCTCGCCCAGCCAGATCAAGCGGTTCGACCTGCGCACCGGCGACACGATCATGGGGCAGGTAAGGCCGCCCAAGGAGGGGGAGCGCTATCTCGCCCTGCTCAAGGTCGAGGTGGTGAACGGGGACGAGCCGGAGAAGGCGAAACACCGGGTCGCGTTCGAGAACCTGCGGCCCCGCTACCCCGAGGAGCGGATCAAGCTCGAGCGCAAGGACGGCGATCTGTCGATGCGGGTGCTGGACCTGCTGAGCCCCATCGGAAAGGGGCAGCGCGCCCTGATCGTCTCGCCGCCCAAAGCCGGCAAGACGATCCTGCTCCAGAAGCTCGCGAACTCCATCATCGAGAACCACCCCGAGGTTTACCTCATCGTGCTGCTGATCGACGAGCGGCCCGAGGAGGTGACGGACATGGAGGAGAACGTCAAGGGACCGAACGTCGAGGTCATCTCGTCCACGTTCGACGAGCCGGCCGACCGCCACGTCCAGGTCGCCGATATGGTGATCGAGAAGGCCAAGCGCCTCGTGGAGCACGGCAAGGACGTCGTGATCCTGCTCGATTCGATTACGCGCATGGGCCGGGCGCACAACGTGGTGGTGCCTCACTCCGGCAAGATCCTCTCGGGCGGTGTGGACGCGAACGCGCTGCAGAAGCCCAAGCGGTTTTTCGGAGCGGCGCGCAAGATCGAAGGCGGCGGCTCGCTCACCATCGTCGGCACCGCGCTCATCGACACCGGTTCCCGCATGGACGAAGTGATCTTCGAGGAGTTCAAGGGCACGGGCAACATGGAAGTGATTCTCGACCGCCGGATCGCCGAGCGCCGCACGTTCCCGTCCATCGATGTGCAGCGCTCCGGCACCCGCAAGGAAGAGCTGCTCCTCACGAAGGAAGAGCTCAACAAGGTCTACTTGCTCCGCAACTTCCTGGCCGACATGCCTCCCGTCGAAGGCATCGAGTTCCTGCTGGAGCGCATGAAGCGGACGAAAAACAACGTCGAGTTCTTCCAGACGATGCAACAGGGATGACCGGTGGGTCGGGGCGGCTGCTCGGCGTGGACTGGGGCGAGCGGCGCATCGGCCTCGCCCTGTCCGACGAGACCCAGACGCTCGCCCAACCCCTCACCACCCTCACGCGCCGTACCGGCAAGCGCTTCCCCATGCGCCAGCTGCTCACCCTGCTGGACCGCCACGCCGTGACGGGCGTGGTGGTCGGCCTGCCGCTCGACCAGCACGGCGCGGAAGGTGACGCGGCCACGGCCGCCCGCACCCTGGCGGCGGCGATCGCCCAGCACTCCGGCAAGCCGGTGGCCCTGTGGGACGAGCGGCTGACGACGGCCCGCGCGCTCCAGGCGGTGCGCGACTTGGGGGGCACCACGCGAGGTCGGAAGGACGGCGTGGACGCGCTGGCGGCGACGGTCCTGCTCCAGCACTATCTCGATGCAAGGCGGGGGTCGGCGCTGTGAAGACGATTGCGGATTGTGGATTGTGGATTGCGGATTGGACGCCCGCCCTTCGAATCCGCAATCCGAAATCCGCAATCCGCAATTGTCTCCTGCTCGCCCTCTTCGCCTGCGGATCTCCCGACGGGCCGCGCGTCACGGTGACGATCCCCCCCGGCGCCACCCTCGAGACCGCCGTCGACTCCCTCACCGCCAGCCGCGTCATCGACCATCCCGATCTGTTCCGGTGGTACGCCCGGCTGCGGGGCCTCGCCGGATCGCTCAAGAGCGGCGTCTACCTGCTGCGCCAGGACGAGGCGTGGTCGGACGTCGTGGGGGCCCTCGAGCGGGGCCGCGGCGTCGAGCAACGCTTCACGGTGCGCGAGGGCCTGCGGCTCGGCGAGATCGCGGACCTGGCGCAACGGGGGCTCCGCATTCCGCGCGACTCGTTCCTGGACGCGGCGCAGGATTCCGCGCTGCTCGCGCAGCTCGGGCTCCCCGACCAGGCCGCGAGCGCCGAAGGATACCTGTTCCCGACGACGTACCTGCTGCCGCTGCACATCGGCGCGCACGAGCTGGTGCGGGTGATGACCCATCAGTTCATACAGCAATGGAGCCCGGAGTGGCAGGCCCGGCTCGACTCCGTCCATTTCACCCGGCATCAGCTCGTCACCCTGGCCTCGATCATCGAATCGGAAGTCCGCTACGACCCCGATCGGCCGTTCATCTCCGCGGTGTACCAGAACCGGCTCAAGCGGGGAATGCGGCTGGAGGCCGATCCGACCGTGAGCTACGCCTATGGCCGGCGTCTGAGGCGCGTGTGGGAGAAGAACCTCGCCGTGCGCTCCTCCTACAACACGTATCTCCACGCCGGGCTGCCGCCCGGACCCATTTCGCAGCCGGGGCGCGCCAGCCTCGCCGCGGCGCTCTACCCCGCCGACGTACCGTTCCTGTACTTCGTCGCGCAGGCCGACGGGAAGCACATCTTCTCCGCGACGTACGCGGAGCATCTGGCCGCGATCCGGCGCGTCAAGGAAATGCGGCGCGCAGCGCGCGCGCCGCACCCGCCGGGTCGGTAGCGCTCCACACGGCGCCGATCACGGCGATGCCGGCGGCGCCGGCGCGCGCGACCGCGGCGGCGTTGGCCGCGCTGATGCCGCCGATCGCGATCACCGGCGTCCCGGTCGGGGCGAGCCGGGCGAGTCGCGCGAAGCCCTCGGTCCCGAGCGGCGGGCCGGCATCCGGCTTGTTCTCCGTGGCGAAGCACGGGCCGACGCTCCAGTAGTCGGCGCGCCAGCCGCGCACCCGGTCCGCCTCGGCGGGCGTGCCGACGGAGACGCCGAGCAGGAAGGCCGGGGGCGGGGGGACGTGGGGCCGCACGCGGTCGAGCGGCAGGTCGTCCTGGCCGAGGTGGGCGCCGGCCGCCCCGGCGGCGAGCGCCACGTCGACCCGGTCGTTGACGATCACGGGGATGGCGAGGGCGCCCACCAGGGAGCGCGTGAGGGCCGCGACGTCACGCGGCGGCGCGTCCTTGAGGCGCACCTGGATCATCGTCGCCCCGCCACGCGCCGCCTGGCGGCACTCGGCCACGGGGTCGCGCCCCTTGAGGAGCGCGGCATCCGTGAGCACCATCAAGCGCAACTGATCGGCGAGCGCCATGACCAAGACTCTGCGTGGGCTGCGCGGCGCCACCACGGCGGCGGCGAACTCGCGCGAAGCGATCCTCAACGCGACGGCCGAGCTGTTGCGCGCGCTTCAGGAGGCCAACGGGTTTCGGCCCGAGGAAGTCGAGAGCGCGATCTTCACGTCGTCTCCCGACCTCACCGCCGAGTACCCGGCGCGCGCCGCCCGGCTGCTCGGCTGGAGCGACGTGCCCCTCCTGGGAGCCGCGGAAGTCGCCGTCCCGGACGGATTGTCGCGCTGCATCCGCGTCCTGCTCCACTTCTACACGGCCAAGCCGCAGCGTGAGCTGAAACATATGTACCTGCGCGACGCGGCCCAGCTGCGACCCGACCGGCGCACAGACTGATGGACGCACCGCAGATCGGCGTGGCAACGGCCATCGTGAGCGCAAAGGGCGCCGCCCGCTGGCAGGCCGGCCACCCCTGGATCTATCGGACCGACCTGTACGACGAGCCGGGCGATGCCCCCGGGATCGTCGCCGTCACCGACCGCCGCGGCCGCCACCTCGGCCAGGCGCTGTACTCCCCCAAGTCGGAGATCCGCCTGCGCCTGCTCACGCGCGGCCGTGAGCCGGTCGACGCCGCCTGGTGGGGCGAGCGCATCCGCGCGGCGGCCGCCCGGCGCGAAGGGCTCGCCGCCACGGCGTATCGCGTGGTCCACGCCGAGGGGGACGGCCTCCCGTCCCTCGTCGTGGACCGCTACGGCCCTTACGTCGTCGCCCAACTGCTCTCGACCGGACTGGAGCAGGTCAGGGACGACGTGCTGGCGGGGATCAGTGCGGCCCTCACGCCCGACGGGATCCTGCTGCGCAACGACTCCGCGATCCGGCGGCACGAAGGACTTCCTCTCGAGGTCGTCGCGGCCGCTGGCGTCGTGCCGGCAACCGTGGAGGTGGAGGAGCACGGGATCCGGTATCGCGCCGCCCCCCACGAGGGCCAGAAGACCGGGGCTTTCCTCGATCAGCGCGAGAACCGCGTGCTCGTGGGCGAGCACACCGGCCCGGGCCAGGCGCTCGACTTGTTCACCTACCACGGCTCGTTCGCGCTCCACCTGGCCCGCCGGGCGGCGGCGGTGGTGGCCGTGGACTCGAGCGCCGAGGCGCTGGCGCGGGGGCAGGAGAACGCGACTCTGAACGGGCTCACGAACATCAGCTGGCGCGAGGCGAACGCATTCGATCTGCTGCGCGAGCTCGAGCGCCGCGAGGAGCGCTTCGACACCGTGGTGCTCGATCCACCCGCGTTCGCCAAATCCAAGCAGAGCCTGGTCCGCGCCCTCGCTGGCTACAAGGAGATCAACCTGCGCGCCATGCGCCTACTGGCGGCGCGGGGCGTCCTGTTCACGTGCTCGTGCTCGTACCACGTGAACCGCGCGGTCTTCCTCGACATGGTCGCCGCCGCGGCCCGGGACTCGGGCCGGCGCCTCCAGCTCCTCGCCGTCACGGGCGCGGGGCGCGACCACCCCGAGCTCGTCAACGTACCGGAGACCGGATACTTGAAGGGGGCTCTCCTGCGAGCGGTGCCGTAGCGGTCGACCTCCCCGTTGACTAAACCGCTGTCCTTTACAACCTTGCATTCCTGTCCATGCCGGCGTCCGCCCTCGTCCGCCGAGTGTTCATCGGCCTCCTGGTCGCCAACCTGGCGGTCGTGGGGGTGAAGCTCTGGGTGGGATTCGCGTCCGGGTCGCTCGCCATCCTCGGCGGCGCGGTCGATTCCTGCGTGGACGCGCTGAACAACGTGCTCGCCCTGATCGTGATTCGCGTGGCAGCCAAGGAGCCCGATGAGGACCACCCCTATGGCCACGGCAAGTTCGAGACGCTCGGCGCGCTCGCCATCGTCGGATTCCTGTCGATCAGCTGCTTCGAGCTGGTGCGGGGGGCGGTCAACCACCTCGTGAGCGGCACCCATCGCGTCAACGTCAGCGATTGGCAGCTGGCGCTGCTCGTACTCACATTCGGTGTGAACGTGCTGATCACCTGGTACGAGCACCGCCGCGGCACCGACCTCGGCAGCGAGCTGCTGGTGGCCGACGCGGCGCACACACGCGCCGACGTCTTCGTCACGGTCGGCGTCGTGGTGAGCGTCCTGCTCATGCGCCAGGGCTGGTGGTGGGCGGACTCGGCGGTCGCGATCGTCGTGGCGCTGGTGATCGTGTTCGTGGCCTACGGTATCCTGGCGCGCACCGTCCCCGTGCTGGTGGACGAGCGCGCCATTCCCACGCGCGACATCCAGGACGCCGCCCAGGCGGTGCCGGGCGTGAAGAGCGCCTACAGCATCCGGTCCCGCGGGCCCTCCGACCTGCGCTACGCCGAGGTCACGGTGTGCGTCGATCGCCACGCCGACGTCGAATCCGCCCACGCGATCGCCGACCAGGTGGAAGAGCGGCTCAAGCGCGACTTGCAGCTGCACGAGGTCACCGTGCACGTGGAGCCATGCTGAGCCTGTCCGGAGAGCACCACTCCCGCACGGCGCGTCGGCCGCCGCGCTCGCTCAAGCAGGAGTACCACGAGTTCCTGCTGCAGCGCATCGAGGAATACAAGAACACCCTCACCCGCGAGGAGCTGCTCGAGATCGGGGACGAGGCCGTTCGCGAGCTGGAAGAGAGCGCGGCGGGGCAGTATCTGCTCACCGAGGTGCTGCTGCTCGAGCACGTGGACCGCATCATCGCGCGCCGGCTGCGGCTCCCCGCGTTCCCGCGCTGGCGCCAGAAGCACCGCGCGCTGCGGGCCGCGCAGCGCGCGCCCACGCACTGGGGCCTCGAGCCGGACGGTGCGCTCGTGAGCTCGGTGCGCCGCCTTGAGCCCGGGGACGTCGGCGTGGTCATCGGCGCGGCGGCGTTGCCCGCCGCCTTGTTCATCGCCGCCCACGACGCGGAGGTGTTCCTGATCGACCAGGACCTGGCCGCCATCGAGGGCGCCGAGAGCCGGGCCGTCACCGAGCAGCTGGCGGGGCGCTTCCAGGCGCTCGTGGTCACGTTCGGCGGCTGGTTTCCCGACGTGTCGCCCAGCGTCGTGGTGATCGATCCCGCCGCCCTCGCGCCTGCCCGGGCGCGCGACCGCAACGGGCTCTTGGCGGAGCTCCAGGCCCGCACCCGCCCGGGCGGCGTGCACGTGATCCTGCCCAGCCCCACCGCCAGCGAGGTCATCCCACTCGCCCCGGAGGCGCTCCAGACGCAGTACGGCGACTGGGAGATCGTGCGGCGCCGTCGTACCAAGGCGGGCGCCGGCTTCACAGCGACCAAGCCTGAGCGTCAGCGCGACACGGCGCTGAACGTGTCGGAGTGACCACCCGGCCAGCCTCGCCACACGTTACACGTTGCAGGACGCCAAGTTACACGATACGGCCCACGGCAAGGGCTTTGCCTCGAGCAGCGGGCAACCTGCAACGTGGACATGTGCGGAATGACGAGTCTCCCTCTAGTCCTCGAAGAAGACGAGCCCCTGGGCATCATCATGCAAGCGGGCCGTCGAATGCTCCGCCCGGCCAAGATTTGGGCCTACTGCTGGTTCACGGACGAGGGCGAGGCGGGCGACCACACGCACCGCCACCTCCCCGAACATCTCGACTGAGCACCGGGCCGGCCCTCCAGCCGGCCCGTGCCGCTTTTATCGCTCCGGGGCTCGACGGCTGGTAGCCGGCGGCCGCGGCGGCTAATCTTCCCCGTCATGGTCACGCTGACGGTCAACGGTCGCCGGGTCACGGCCGACGCCGAGCAGACGATCCTCGACGCCGCCCGCGCCGCGGGGATCGCCGACATCCCCACCCTCTGCTGGTATCCCAAGCTGCCCATCGTCGGCAACTGCCGCATCTGCCTCGTGTCGGTCGAGGGCCAGGCGAAGCTCGTGCCGGCGTGCGCGACTAAGGTGGCCGACGGGATGGTCGTGCAGACCGAATCCCATGCCGCGGTCGAGAACCGCAAGGGCGTGCTCCGGCTGCTGCTCGAGCGCTATCCCGGGGACCACCTGCGGAACGGTGGCCGGGCCGCGCCGCGCAACGAGTTCGAGCGCTACGTGGTGCGGTACGGCGTAGCGCCCACACCGCTCGGGGCGCGGGACCTGGCGCTGCGTCACGGCGACGAGCGCCCCGGTGACCCGATGATCCGACACGATATGAGTACCTGCATCCTCTGCACCCGCTGTGTCCGCGCGTGCGAGGACATCCAGGTGGTGGGCGTGCTGGACGTGGCGCAGCGAGGCGAGCACGCCGAGATCATCGTGGGCGCGGACGGCGATCCCGACAAGGCGGGATGCACCTGGTGTGGCGAGTGCGTTCGGGTGTGCCCCACCGGCGCCATTTTCGAGGTGATGCCGCAGGAGCGGTTCGCCCCGGAGCAGATCCGCCAGCCGCAGCGCACCGTTCGCTCGGTGTGCCCCTACTGTGGCGTCGGGTGTCAGGTCGACCTGCACGTCGCGGACGACAGGATCATGCGGGTCACGTCGCCCGACATCGAGCTCGACACGCCCAACCAAGGCTCGACCTGCGTGAAGGGCCGGTTCGGCTACGACTTCCCCCAACATCACGACCGCCTCACCAAGCCGCTGATCAGGCGGGGCTGGCTCAAGCAGGGCGGTCATTGGGTATGGCGCGGGCCGACGGGCGCGGAGCGCCGCGGCGGCCCGTGGCAGTCCATCGAGGCGGAGGGCCAGACGGTGAAACCGGCGGGACCGCCGCGGGCGGTCGGCAAGGCGGTGCGCGATCTGCCGCTGCTCGAGCGGCTGGACATGGACATCCGCGACCGGGTGGCGACGCCTGCGGCCTGGTACGAGCCCTTCCGCGAGGCCTCCTGGGACGAGGCGATGGAGCTCACGGCGCAGGAGCTGTTGCGCATCAAACGTGAGCGCGGCGGCGACGCCCTCGCGTGCTTCTCCTCGGCCAAGTGCACGAACGAGGAGAACTACGTCATGATGCGGATGTTCCGCGGCGCGCTCGGGACCAACAACATCGACCACTGCACGCGCCTGTGCCATTCGACCTCGGTGGCCGCGATGCAGCGGGCGCTGAACACCTCCGCGGCTTCGGGCTCGATGCGCGAGGTCGAGCACGCGGCGGACGTCATCTTCATCGCGGGCGCGAACACGACCGAGTCCCATCCCGTCTTCGGGGCCGCGATCAAGCGCGCCCACGAGCGGGGCGCGACGCTCATCGTGGCCGACCCCCGCAAGACCGAGCTCGCCGCGCGGGCCGACGTCCACCTCCAGATGCAGCCCGGCACCGACGTGGCGCTGTTCAACGCGATGCTCAACCACGTCATCACGAGCGGGCTCGAAGCCAAAGACTTTGTCGCCCGGCGGACGCACGCGTTCGACAAGCTGCGCGAGTCGGTGCGGGCCATGACGCCCGAGGTGGCGGCGAAGATCACCGGCGTCCCGGCCGAGCGAATCCGCGAGGCGGCGGAGATCTACGCGCGCGGGCCGAACACCAGCACGCTGTGGGCGATGGGCCTCACGCAGCACGCCAACGGCACCGACCTTGTCACGTCGCTCCTCAACCTGATGCTCGCGTGCGGCATGATCGGCCGTTGGGGCGCGGCGATGATGCCCGTGCGCGGCCAGAACAACGTGCAGGGCGCCTCGGACGTCGGCGCGATCCCCTTCGTCTACACGGACTACCGCTCCGTGAAGGACCCCAAGGTCCGCGCCGAATATGCCAAGGCGTGGGACGTGCCGGCGGAGTCTCTCTCGCTCAAGGAGGGGCTCATGGTGACGGAGATCGTGAAAGAGGAGAGCGGGGTTCGCGGGATGTACATCATGGGGGAGAACCCCATCATCTCCGATCCCGACATCGCGCATGCCGAGCACTGGTTCCGGGAGCTCGAGTTCCTCGTGGTGCACGATTTGTTCCTCACCGAGACCGCGCGATACGCCGACGTGGTGCTCCCCGGCTCGAGCTTCGCCGAGAAGAGCGGCACGTTCGTGAACACGGAGCGGCGGATCCAGCTCGCGCAGCGGGCCGTGGACCCGCCGGGCGACGCGCGCCGCGATCTGGACATCCTGATCGATTTGTCCAACCGTCTGGGCCTGCGCACCCACTTCGCCACGGCGGAGGCCGTCATGGGCGAAATCGTCACGGTGACCCCGTCCTGGAGAGGGGTGACCTACCCGCGGCTGGAGGGGGCGGGTCTGCAGTATCCGGTGCCGACGCCCGGGCACGCGGGCACCGCGTTCCTGTTCGACGAGCGCTTCCCGACCGCCGACGGGAAGGGGACGTTCGTGCCGGTCGAGTACGCGCCGCCGGTCGAGCTCCCCGACGACCAGTACCCGTTCGTCATGAACACCGGCCGGCAGCTGTACCACTGGCACACCGGCACCATGACCCGGCGCGCCTCGGGGCTCGATCAGCGGGAGCCCACGCCCGTCGTCGAGATTCACCCGGACGACGCGGCGCAGCTGGGCCTGGAGGACGGGGATCTCGTGCGGCTCACGTCGCGCCGCAATGCGATGGTGAGCTCCTGCCGCATCTCGGAGCGCGTCGCGCGGGGGCAGGTGTTCGTCCCCTTCCACTTCCGCGAAGCGGCGGCGAACCTCCTCACCAACCCCGTGCTCGATCCCTACGCCAAGATGGCCGAGCTCAAGTGCTGCGCCGTGCGGCTCGAGCCGGCTCACGTCGCGGTGGCGGACTGACCGACGTGTAGGGGCGCAGCATGCTGCGCCCCTACTTCTAACCGGGGTAGCCCCTTTCCCGTAAATTCGGCCCATGGATTTGGGCCTCGCGGGCCGCGTGGCGTTGGTGTGCGGCAGCACCCAGGGCCTGGGTCGCGCCGTCGCGAAGATCTTGGCGCACGAGGGGGCTCGCGTGGCGGTCAACGGCCGTCACGCCGACGTGGTCCAGCGCGCAGCCGACCAGCTCACGTCGGAAACGGGCCAGCGGGTCACACCGTTTGCGGCGGACGTCGGCGTCCCTGCCCAGGCCGAGGGGCTGGTGGAGCGTGTGCACCACGAGCTCGGTCGGCTCGACGTGTTGTTCTGCAACGCGAGCGGGCCTCCCGCCGCTCCGTTCAGCCACCAGAGCGCCGAGGCGTTCCACCGCGCCGTGGAGCTCAACCTGCTTTCCGTGGTTCATCTCTGCCGCGCGGCGGTGCCGCTCATGCGCAAGCTGCAGTGGGGGCGCATCGTGTGCCTGGCCTCGGTCGCCGCCAAGCAGCCGCTGCCCGGCCTGATCCTGTCGACCACGGCCCGCGCGGGCGTGCTGGGCTTCGCGAAGGCGCTGGCGGACGAGGTGGCTACCGAGGGCATCACCGTGAACGTCGTCTGTCCCGGCTTCATCGCGACGGAGCGCATCGCGGAGCTGACGGAAACGCGCGCCAAGCGCGAGCAGCGGGCGTCCCAGGAGGTGATGCGGGAGATGATCGCGGGCATTCCGATGGCGCGCATGGGCCGCACCGAGGAGTTGGCGGCGGCCGTCGCGTTCCTCGTGTCGGAGCGCGCCAGTTATATTACCGGCGCCGCGCTGCAGGTGGACGGGGGATTTACGCGATCGATTTTTTGACCCGTCCCTCTTCCCGCGTCCCTCTTCCCCGACCCGCGACCCGATGCAGGCGATTGTCAAAGAGAACCGCGCCCCCGGCCTCAAGGTCACGACGGTGCCCAAGCCGTCCCCCGGCCCGGGCGAGGTGCTGATCGCCGTGCGGCATGCTGGCGTGTGCGGCACCGATTTGCACATCGCCGACTGGAATGCGTGGGCGGAAGGCCGCCTCCGACCGCCCCTCGTGGTGGGACACGAGTTCGCCGGGGAGATCGTCGCGGTGGGTGGCGCGGTGGCAGAGCTCCGGCCCGGCCAGCTCGTCACCGCCGAGGGGCACATCGTGTGCGGACACTGTCTCCAGTGCCGCACCGGCAACAGCCACATCTGCAAGAACACGCGCATCATCGGCGTGGACCGCGACGGCGCCTTCGCCGAATACATCGCCATGCCCGCCACCAACGTGCTGCCGCTGGACGGCATTCCCACCACCGTCGGCGCGGTCATGGATCCGATGGGCAACGCGTTTCATACGGTGCTGACCGCGGACATTTCCGGCAGCACCGTCTTCGTGGTGGGGTGCGGTCCCATCGGGTGCTTCGCCGTCGGCATCGCCCGGGCCGCGGGCGCGGCCAAGGTGATCGCCTCCGACGTGAATGCCAAGCGGTTGGCGCTGGCGCAGCGGATGGGTGCCCACCTGACGATCGACGCGACGCGCGACGACGTGGTCCGCGTCGTGCTGGCCGAGACCGGGGGCGAAGGCGCCGACGTGGTGTGCGAGATGTCGGGCGTGCCGTCGGCCCTGCACCAGGCGTTCGCCGCGGTGCGTCTCGGCGGGCGGGTGCAGCTGCTCGGCATCCCCAACGGCGAGGTGCCGGTCGACTTCGCCAGCGAGATCATCTTCAAGGGCATCACCGTGTACGGTGTGATCGGACGCAAGATGTACGAGACGTGGCACCAGATGCGCCGCTATCTCGCGGCGGGACTGGTCGACCCGCGCCCGGTGATCACCCATCAGTTCCCGCTCGCCAAAATCGACGACGCTCTCAACGCCATCCGCTCGGGCGATGCGGGCAAGATCATCCTGGAGATCGCATGAGCTTCGCCGCCCGGCTCGAGGCCGAGCTCGAGCAGTTCAAGCAGGAAGGCGTCTACAAGCGCCTCAACCACCTCGAAGAGCCGCAAGCCGCAAGAACCAAAATGGAAGGGCGCGGCGAGGTCGTGATCCTCTCCTCCAACAACTACCTCGGTTTGTGTGACGAGCCGGAGGTCGTGGCCGCCGGCAAGCGCGCGCTCGACCAGTTCGGCGCCGGGACCGGCTCGGTGCGCTTTATTTGCGGCACCTTCACGATCCACCGCGAGCTCGAGCAAGCGCTCGCGCGCTTTGTGGGCTGCGAGTCGTCACTCACCTACGTGAGCTGCTGGAACGCGAACGAGGGCCTCGTCCCCACGCTCCTGGGCGAGCAGGACATCGTCATCTCCGACCAGCTGAATCACGCGTCCATCATCGACGCGATCCGCCTCGCGAAGACCATCACGAAATGCCAGACGGCGGTGTACCGGCACTCCGACATGGCGGACCTCGAGGAGAAACTGCGCGGCGCTCAAGCAATGAACGCCCGCCTGAAGCTGGTCTTCACGGACGGCGTGTTCTCGATGGAAGGCGACATCGCCAACCTGCCGGACATCGTCGCGCTGGCGCGCCGGTACGGCGCCGTGGTGGCCATGGACGACTCGCATGCGAGCGGCGTGCTCGGCCGCTCGGGCCGCGGCACGGCGGAGCACTACGGCATGCTGGGCCAGGTCGACATCATCACCTCGACCCTCGGCAAGGCGCTGGGGGGCGCGGCGGGCGGCTTCACCGCGGGCCCGGGTCCGCTCGCCGACTATCTCACCCAGCGCTCGCGGCCCCAGCTCTTTTCCAACGCCCTCCCTCCCACGGTCGCCGGGAGCGCGCTCGCCGCGGTGCGCCACCTCGAGCGACACCCCGAGCTCGTGACCCGGCTGCACGAGAACGCCCGCTATTTCCGCGAGCAGCTCCGCGCGCTGGGGTTCAAGCCGCTCCCGGGCAACACACCTATCGTGCCAGTTATTCTGGGCGAGACGGCCAAGGCCATCCAGATGAGCGAGCTGCTCCTCGCCCAGGGCGTATTCGTCACCGGGTTCGGCTACCCCGTGGTGCCCCAAGGGCACGCCCGGATCCGCTGCCAGCTCTCCGCGGCGCACACACGGGACGACCTGGACTTCGCACTGTCGGCATTCAAGCACGTGGGGAGGAACCTAGGACTCATCTGATGCGACATCTTCGGAGTTGGTTCGGTGTTTGTCGCGTCGACTACATTCAAGGGATTCAGGGCATATCGCGTATTCTGGCGGAAGCTCCTATTTTGGGTGGCGCCCATCTCCAATTCCGCAAGGAGTCCTCCCATGCGCGTGCTCACGCTTATCGGGCTGCTGCTGGCGGGCGGCACTGCGCCGCTCGGCGCGCAGCACGCCGGCCAATTCGAGATCGGCGTATTCGGCAGCTACACGCGGTATGACGGCGGTCTCCAGCTCGACAACGAGTTCGGTGGCGGTGCTCGTCTCGGTTACTTTTTCGGCAACCACTTGAGTCTCGAGGTTGACGCAAACGTAGCGCAGCCGCTCTCGCAGCTCAGCGGCGTGGGGAAGACGACCGCCGTGTTCGGCAGCGCGAGCCTGGTCGTCAGCTCGGGGAGCGCGTACGTGCTGGGCGGGTATTCCCGGCTCTACATGGGACCCAATCCACCCTACCATTCCGATCTGAACGCCCTGCATGGGGGGCTCGGCGAGCGGATCTTCGTCGGCGACCGCGTGGCACTCCGGTTGGAGGCGCGAGGGTATTATCGCGGGCCCGGCGGCGTCCAGGACAGCCCTCACTGGGTCGGTCACTTCGCTGGCATCGCGGGCGTGTCGTTCCTCTTGGGCCATAGCGGCGCGAAGTAGACGAACGGCCGCTAGCTCGGGAGGCCGTACCCGTACGCGCTGCCGTTACACAGCATTCGGTATATCTTCGGTATTCTGCGTCCGGCTCGTTCTCACTTTCAAGTACTTGCGATGTCGCGTCGGATACGCCGTCGTGTCCCAAGGCCATAGCCTGTAAGCAGGTAGCGAGCCTTACGACGACCTGACCCGACGCGCCGTGTGCTACGCCTCACCCGCATTAGAGGGAAGCGCCTATGTTGCGGTGCGCCCACCTCACATCCCCACAAGGAGCTCTTCCCATGCGGGCGCTCACTGTCGTTGCGGTGCTGCTGGCCAGCGGGGCACGGTCCCTCTGTGCACAACATGGCGGCCAGCTCGAGATCGGTGGGTTCGGCAGCTACACGCGGTACGATAGCCGCTTCCAGCTCGACAACCAGTTCGGCGCAGGTGGCTGGCTCGGTTACTTCCTCGGCGACCACTTCGCACTCGAGGTCGACGGCACCGTAGCCCAGCCGCGCTCGACATTCAGCGGCGTGGGCGGGACCACGTCCGCGTTCGCCAGCGCCAGCCTCGTGATGAGCTCGGGCGGCTTCTACATCCTGGGCGGCTATTCGCGCCTCCATATGGGGCCGGGCGCACCCTACACCTCCGACCTGAACGCCGTCCACGCGGGGCTGGGCGAACGGATATTCTTCGCCCCCGGCCATGCGGCCGTGCGTCTGGAAGCCCGAGCCTATTACCGAGGCCCTGGCGCTGGCTTCAGCAGCAAAGACGAAGTGGTGCACGTCACAGGCATGGTGGGGATGACGTTCTTCGTCGGGCCTGGGGGGCAGAAGAGCCGCCGTTACTAGTCGGCGACGTCTACTTCGGGAAAACTTCGGTGTCAGACGGCTCCGGCTCCAGCCCAACCTTCAAGTACTTTCAAGGTTCAGAGGCTTAAGCCGAAGGGGTATCGCGTTTTCCGCCAGAACTCCCTATTTTGGGGGTCGCCTTTTCCGGTACGAACGCCGCCTCAGAGGAGTCGTCTCCATGCGGGTAGCCACGGTGATGGGGGTTCTGCTGCTCGGCGGGGCCGCGACCTTGAGCGCCCAGCACGCCCACCAGTTCGAGATCGGCGGGTTCGGGACGTTTACCCGGTTCGATCGCGCCTTCCTGCTCGACAACCAGATCGGGGGCGGGGGCCGGCTTGGCTTCTGGATCACGGATGGGCTGGGGATCGAGGGGGACGGCCTGTACATGCGGCCGCATCCCGCGGGCGGCGGCACGAACGTGCCGGTGTGGTTCGCCTCCGGAAGCCTGGTGCTGAACTTCGGCTCGGAAAAGAGCTTCTACCTGCTGGGGGCGCACGCCGGCCTGGGCGACCGGATCTACATCAGCGATCGGGCCGCGCTGCGCCTCGAGGGGCGCGCCTACTACGCCGCCACAACGCAACTGCCGGGCAGCAAGTGGGCCGGCCAGTTGGTCGGATCAGCGGGGCTGTCCTTTTTTCTCGGGCCCAGCCGTCGCGAGAAGATCTACCCGGAGATTCCCAAGGAACGACGCGATTCGATCGTCGCGGCCGGCGGCAAGGTGCCCGAGACGCGCGCGCGCGGCGGCCCCACGTACGAGCGGCGCAGCAGCGATTGGCAACACAAGTGGTACTGGGGCGGCCAGGCTGGGCTCCTCGTCTTCCGGACCAACTACGACAGCTACTCCTTCGAACCGACGTTCGGGGGGCACTGGTTGATCACCGGCAAGCGGACGGCGCTGTACGCGTCGTACGAACAGTCCTTGTTCATCTCGCCCCGGCACGTGACGTTCGTCCAGGCCGACGGCGGGGTGAGTCCGGGCAACGTGCAGTTCAACAACCTGCGACGCATCATGGTCGGCGTCCTCGCCTTCCCGGCGCAGCTCCGCGTGGAGCCGTTCGCGGGCGGTGGGTTCGCGATCGTGGAAGCGCTGAACGTGGAGACCAGCTGCTCCGGCTGTACGCCCTCCGTGGCCGCCCAGTTGCAGGACGACGCGGACAACGCGGCCACGAAGGCGTTCTTCTGGTGGATGGGCGGAATCGATATCAAGCAGGGGCGGCTCGCGCTGTTCGGTCACTACATTCTGACCTCATCGGCGGCGAGCTTCCTGATCCAGGGCACCACCCACACCTTCCAGGGCGGTGTCCGCTACTCCCTCGGCAGCTCCAAGGAGGGCATCACGGAGCGGCAGTAAGCACCCGGAGGAAGTTCTCGCCCAGGATCTTGCGCAGCCCCTCGTCCGCGTAGCCGCGCGCCTCCAGGGCGCGCACCAGGTCGGGCAAGGATGTCGCGTCTTTCAGCGGCCGCGGCAGCACGCTGATCCCGTCGAAATCGCTGCCCAGGCCCACGTGGTCGATCCCCATGACCTGCACCGCGTGCTCGATGTGGTCCACGAGGCGATCGATCGTCGGCACATCGAGACTCTCGGCCTGCTCGCCCACGAACTTGTCGACCGCGAACGCCGACTCGCCCGGTCGGCCGCGGTAGCGGGTCCGGATCGCGTCCGTCTCGGGCCTGAGCCGCCGGCGGAGCTCCTCGTACTGATGCCGGAAGTGCTCGTCCAGGAACACGGGGTAGAAGTTGATGCCCACTACGCCGCCGTTCTTGGCGATGGCCCGCAGCTGATCGTCCGAGAGATTGCGCGGATGGTGCGCGAGCGCACGGCAGGAGGAGTGCGAGGCGATCACCGGCCGCGTGCTCGTGGCGATGACGTCCCAGAACGTCCGGTCGGAAACGTGCGACACGTCCACCAGCATCCCCAGCTCGTTCATGCGTCGCACCACGCGCCGGCCGAGCGGGGTCAGTCCTCCGTCCCGCTGCGGGTCGGTGGACGAGCCCGCCCAGTCGTTCCCGTTGTTCCATGTGAGCGTCATGTAGCGCACGCCGAGCCGGTACAACGAATCGAGCTTCTTCAGCGAATTCTCGATCGCGTGCCCGCCCTCCACTCCCAACAGCGCCGCGACATGCCCCCGGCCCGCCGCAGCCCGCACCTGGTCCGCCGAGGTCGCGAGCTCCACCTCGGGGTTCGTGTCCGCGAGGGCCCGCACCGCGCCGATCAGGTTCAGCGCCCGCCGGAACGCGGTCCCGGGACCGTAGCGCGCGTCCACCCAGATCGAGAAGAACGCCGCCGTAAGCCCCCCCTCCTTCATGCGTGGCACGTCGACGTGGCCATCGGAGAGCCGCGCCGTAATGTCGGTTTTCATGTCGAGCATGCGCTGCGGCGTGTCGATGTGGCCGTCCACGACGATGGGTTGCTGGAGCACGAGCAGCAGTCCTAGCGGGAGACCCACGGCGAGCCTTCGATCAGAAACCGCAGCGGCCAGTCGGCCGCGCGGGTAATGCCGATCCGTGGTGTCACGATAATGGCGGCTCGCTGTCGGCTCCGCGGGCGAACGATCCGCAGCCGGCCGCGCGTGAGCGACACGCCGTCCTCGCGGCCGGTGACACCAAGCGCCTGACACAGCTTGGCCGGACCGGAGCACAGCTCCCGGTCCGAGGCATTGCGCCGCCGACGGCGCATGGTTGCGAGTCCCTCGAGCGGCTCGAGCGCCCGAATCAGCACCGCGGCCGGAACCCCTTCCCGCTCGGTGACGGCATTGAGACACCAGTGCATACCGTAGGTGAAATACACGTACGCGGTGCCGGGCCGCTCGAACATGCTCGCGTTGCGCCGAGTGCGCCGGGCCCGGTAGCCGTGGCTCGCGGGGTCATCGGGGCCGAGGTAGGCCTCGGTCTCGACGATCCGGCCGGCGGTTGTGCGGCCACCGACCTCGCTCACGAGTACATGTCCCAAAAGCCTACGCGCGACCACAGGAGTCGGTCGCGCGTAGAAAGACGCCGGCAGCGATCTGCCGTTCACGGACCGCCGGTGAGCCCGCGCTTCACCTTCGACCAGAACGACTCGCCCCCCCCATCGTCCGGCTCGTGCGCCGGTGGCTTGGGCGAGGGCGGAGGAGGTGGCGGCGGCGCCGGCTCGGGCAACGACGCCCGCGACTGTTCGATGTCGCGGGGCTGCGCGCGCTCGCCAGCGTTCGCTCCCCCCGCGCCCCGACCCCGGCCACCGCGTCCTCGACCACCACGACGGCCGCGGCCGCCGCGCTCTCCCCGCTCCCCCCGCTCGGGGCGCTCACCCGCCTCGATGTGCTCGCCCCCGCGAGCGCCCGCATCGCCCCCGCGGCCCCGCCCACCGCGGCTCCCCCCGCCCCCCCCGCCCCCCCCACCTCCCCGTCCTCCCCGCTCACGGCCCTCATCTCCTCCCGAGGGGAACCCGCCTGGAATCGCGTCCCCGCTGCGGGGCTCGATATCGGGGTGCTTGGGCGGGAGCAGCTCGATGCGCGGCTTGAAATTGGGGTCTACTTCGACCACGCCGATCTTGGGAATGTCCGGGGGACTGACACGCGGACCCCGCGACCCGCGGCGGAACCGCGCGCTGCGTGACGGAATGCCGCCCGCCGGCGAGGCGCCCGGCCGCATCGACGGCGGCGCAGACGACTCGGGCATGGGCGGATCGAGCGCTTCGTCGGCGTCGGTGGCCGCGTCGCGGACCTTGACCGTGTAGGCGCCGTCGTCCTCCTTGGCGAGGTCGATCAACTCACGGTCGTGAGCCTGGCGCAGCAGCTTCTGCACCTGGGCGGGCTCTACGGGTTCGGCATCGCCCTTGATCTCGGCCATGGCTTCGCCGAGCTCTTCGGCGCTCACCGGACGGGAGTCGCCCCCCAGGCGGCCCAGGGCCTGCTTGATCACGCCGACGGCGCCGTCCAGCGAGAACGCGCTGCGACGCTGCTCGGGAGCGACGTCGGGAGCTGGCTCGTCCGCCGGCGTGGGCTCCGCGTGAGGTTGCGGCTCGTCGCGGCCCCCCCCGCCCCCTCGCCGGCCCCGGCCGCGGCCGCGGCCCTCTCCCCGCTCCCGTGCCCGATCACCTCCTCGGTCGGCCCGATCTATCCGATCTGGCCGATCTGGGGCAGCCACGCCTGCCGGCTGCGCCGCGGCGCCTGGCACGCCCGGGCCGAGGGCGATCTCGTACTGGCCGTTGTCGAGCTTGTTGAGGTTGATCAAGCCCTTGTGGGCGGCCTCGACCACGAACTTCGAGAAGCGTGAGAATCCCACGTCTTTCTCGTTGAAGGTCGGGTCGATCTCCTGCATCACCTGCTTGAGGCGATCGGAGCGCATCACGTCGTTGTGCGCCGTCATCTGCTTCACGGCTTCGACCACGAGCTCCCAGGGATCGTGGCGCTCGTGCGTGACGTCGGACTCCTTGGTGAACCCGGCCAGCTCGTTGTAGGAGTAGTACTCGTCGCAATTCTGGATCAGCAGATCGCTGGACGACTCGCGAATCCCCACGCCGATCACGTACTTGCCATACTCTTTGAGCTTGAGCACCAGCGAGGAGAAGTCGGAATCGCCCGAGAGCAGGATGAAGGTCCCGATCTCGGGGCGCGTGAACACCAGTTCCAGCGCGTCGATGGCGAGCCGGATGTCGGTCGCGTTTTTCTTGTTCGAGCCGTACGCCGGCGCGAAAATCAGATCGATGGACGATTCGGAGAGTGGGACGATGTACTGCGGATAGCGACGCCAATCGGCGTAGGCACGCTGCACGGCCACCTTCCCGCGGATGATCTCCGATTGCAGCAGCCGCTTCAGCTCCGACTGGAGATCCGAGCGGATCCCCATCGTGACGTTGTCGAAGTCGATCAGCAGCGCGGCATTGGGCGCGTGGGCGGGCGGTTCTTTGTGCGGTCGTGCGAGATGGGCATGCGGCTGTGTCATCATGTGGTGTCTTGCTCCAGGTGCCCTCGCCGCCCAGGCGCGCGGTGCCGGGCCGTCAAGCGGCCGGACGCGCGGCGTGCGTGGCGAGGACGATGAGATGTCGGGCGCCCGAGCGCGGGCGCCTCAAGGGAGGCGACAGCTGTGCGTAGCAGAGTCGTGTTTGTGCGTCGCCGGTCAAGGTCGTGCGCGGCGGGAATCGTTCAAGGGAGGGTCGCCAGTGCATCTCGGCGCGCCTGCTGCGAGCTCCGGCGGATCCGCCGGGCTGGCCAGGCGCTGCCGGATTGACCGACGCCGTCCCCGCCCCTACCGCAACATCAGTGGCTTGAAAATAAACAACTTGCGCGAAAAGGGACAGGCCGGCCGCCCGCGCTGGTCCGTGCCAGCCCGAGACATTACCGCTCTAGCGTGTGGGAGCAGGCGTTGGTGGTCCCTTCCCCCTTGACAGGAACCCGTCGTTGTATCACTGTATCGCTACAATGATACAGACGCTGTAACGGTGTTTGAGCACCTCAACCCCCGCAGTCCGATCCCGCTGTACGAGCAGATAGCCAACCGCGTGAGGCTAGCGATCGCGTCCGGCGAGCTGCGTCCGGCCACGGCCCTGCCCTCGGTGCGCCAGCTGGCGACCGAGCTGCGCGTGAACCCGGCGACGGTCGTGCAGGCCTATCGCGACCTCGAGAGCGAGGGATTCGTGGAGATGCGACAGGGCGCGGGGACGTTTGTGAGAGAGGTCGCGCCCCAGGCGCGCGCGCGCGAGCGGGCGCGGCAGGCGGGGGCACTGGTCCGCGAGATGCTCGCTCAAGCGGGACGCCTCGGCGTGTCCCGACAGGAACTGCAGACCGCTGTCGCAGAGGAGATCGGAGTGGGAGCCCCATGACCAACGCCATCGAGATCCAGCGATTGTGCTATCGCGCCGGCAGGACGTTCGAGATCAAAGATCTGGACCTGCACGTCCCGCCTGGCGCCATTTACGGCTTTCTTGGCCCGAACGGCTGCGGCAAGACCACGACGATCCGGCTCATGCTGGGACTGCTGCGGCCGCTCGCCGGCGGCATCACCCTGTTGGGCGAGGCCGTGCCGCGCGACGTCGCCCGCGTCCTGGCGCGGGTGGGATGCGTTCCCGAGCAACCCCACCTCGATCCGCTCCTCACCGTTCGCGAAACGCTCGGGTTTCACGCGGCATTTTTCCCGACCTGGGATTGGCCCTGGGCGGAGCGGCTGCGCGCCAAGTTCGAGCTGCGGGACGACCAGCCGTTCGGCCGGCTCTCCAAGGGACAGAAGGGCAAGCTCATGATGCTGCTGGCCCTGGCGCAGCGGCCGGAGCTGCTCGTGCTCGACGAGCCGACCGACGGTCTCGACCCCGTGGTGCGACGCGACGTCCTGTCGGCCCTGCTCGAGTACGTGTCCCAGCGACAAGCGACCGTTTTCATCTCCAGTCACCTCGTCCACGAGCTCGAGCGGTTCTGCGATTGGATCGGCGTGATGGACGACGGGCGGCTGATCATCGAACTGCCGATGGAACGCTTCAAGAACGGGATCAAGCGCCTCCGCGTCGGCGGGACACCGGCGACGCCGGACAACCCTCCCTTTGTCCTGCTCGCGCGCGAGCCGGCCAACGGGACCGGCGAGACGTGGCTTGTGCGCGAATGGGAGCCGCAGATGGCGGCGTTCTTCGACGCCTGCGGAGTACCGCTCCACCAGGTGATCGACCTCGATCTCGAAGAAGGGTTCGTGGAGCTGCTTCGCACGTTTCGCGGCCCGCGCGCCTAGGAGGTCACCGTGTTCCGTGTCATGCTGTACAACCAGTGGAAGTGGTCCCGGCTGATTGTGCTGCTCGGCAGCGTGGCCGGCTTCGCCCTTCCGATCGTCTCGGTGCAGGGTGCCGCTCGCGCCGACGCCAGCCCGCTCGTGCCCGCTGAGCTCCTGCGCACCGTGCAATCGTGGGGGGTGCTCTATCCCGTACTCGCGGCCACTCTAGGGCTGCTGGTCGCGATAGCGACGTGGACGCCGGACCACCGCGGGCGGCACGTCCATGCGCTCCTGCTCCCCGTGCCCCGCTGGCGCTACGTGCTTCTGCGATTCGGGGCCGGCGCGACGCTGCTGGCGGCCCCGATCCTCGCCGTGACAGCCGGCGCGCTGCTCGCCACCTGGAGTGCCACGATTCCCGCCGGGCTACAGGGATATCCAGCGACACTGGCGGTTCGGTTCGCGCTCGCCGTGCTCGTGGCGTTCTCGGTGTTCTTCGCCGTCGCCGCGGGCACCGCGCGGACCGCCGGGATCATCCTCGCGCTGATCGGTGCCGTAATCGTCGTCCAGATCATCGCGCACGTCGCGAGCGTCGACTTGGACCTTCTGGGAAAACTCCAGATCGTGATCCTCAACTGGCCCGGCCCGCTGGCGATCTTTGCCGGGCGCTGGATGCTGATCGATGTCTAGGACCCGCTGGCTGCTGCCGTTCCTCGCGTGCACGCGGGCGCTGTACGGCCAGGATCAGAGCGATCTCCCGCGGCTCAAGGCCCGGGCCGACAGCCTGGCGCGCGAGTGGCGTCGCGCCAACGCCGTGGCCAATGCGATTGACAGCCTGGAGCGTACGCGCGCGCTGGCCGGACGAGACACGATCCGAGTGGGCGCGCTCACGATCGTGACCAATCCGTCGCCCCTCCCACTGCGCGAGGCCGCAGGACGTGCCTGGCCGGTGATCGACAGCGTGTACGGCGACGACGCCCGGCAGCTCGCGCACCGTCCCTACGCCATCGTCGCCGTCGACCCAGACACTACCGTCGAGCGACCGCCGAGACACAGTGGAATCGAGGTCCCGTGGGACCAGGGCGTCGCGTCTCTGACGCAGCTGCTCCTCTCCAGCGTGCCGGTTGCACCGGCCGATACCGCTCTGCAAAGCTGGTTGGGCGGACCGCTGCGGCCCCTGGCCGACCCAGATGCTCAGTGGGCGCGGGTCTACATAGAGCTGGTGACTGCGCCCTCCCACGCATCGCGCCGCTGCCTGATCGGTGACATCGGGGGTTGTCGCGATGCCCTCGACCTCGCTGAGCACGGCGATGCGCTGCTGCGCTGGTATCCGAGTCCCCCCGAGCGGCAAGCCGTGGTGCTCAAGTCCAGCGCCTATTTCGATCGCGGCGCGCAGCTGGCGACGCTGCAAACATGCGCCCACGGTAGCGATTCCGCATGCACCCGGCTGCTGCGATCGCTCCCGCCAGGCGGCCTGCCACGCCCCCTGACCTACGATGCCCGCGCGACGCTGATCCACGTGGCATTGCAACGGGGCGGCCGAGCGGCGTACCACCGCCTTGTGACGAGCGCGGGCCTGTCCATCGCCGACCGACTCGCGCTGACCGGACCAGTAACGGTCGACTCCCTCCTGTCGCTCTGGCGGGCCCGGATTCTCGCGGCGCGCCCCGCGCCTGGTGCGCTGCCTCCCCTGGGCATCTGGATCGCCCTCGGCTGGGCAGCCCTGTTCGCCGCGTGCGGCCTGTGGAGCTCGAGATGGCGCGGGAACTGAAGCGGTGGCTCGCCGCGGCGCTCGCCGCCTGGGGCGTCATCGTCATCGGCTACGTTCCGCCGAGGGGCGTGGCGCCGGTCGCCACCGCGCGCCCGCGACCACCCCAGCCGACCGCGGCACGCCTCCGCGCCCAGGCGCTCGCGGAGGCGTGGCGTGACGCCGACCTGGCGCTGCGTCTGGCGCGGTATCGACGGCAACTCGAGCCGGAGCTCGCACGGCGGCGCGAGGCCGATCAGGCGGGGCCCGCCGTGGTCGTCGAGGCGCCGGATTCGCTCGCGGCCTACGCTGGGGAAGTGGTGCGATCGGCCCTCGACACGGTTTGGCGCGAGCTGGGCCTCGGCGTGAGCAAGGTGGGGGTCGGCGTCGTGGTCGATTTATGGCGGACCCGGCCGGCTGGTACGGGCCAGACCCCCAAGGTGGTGGCCGGCTCAGCCAGTCACCTCCTGCCCGATTCGACCGATCGCACGACGTGCGTTGCGCTCATTCCTGCCTGGTACCGGACGGCCACGCTCCGCACGTCCAGCGGGCCCGGGCGGAGGCAGCAGGTCGATGACTGGTTGCAGGCCGGCCTCGGACCGTGCGCGTTCCTCGCCGCTTGGGGCGTGCCGGGATCGGACGTGCGGCGCTGGCTGGCCAGGCGAAGCTACGACCTCGCCGCCTTTCCGAGCTGGGACCGAGACTGGTCGATGCAATCTCAATCTCAATGGATGTCGGTGCGGTTTGCCACGGACGCGAAGGCGGCTCCGACCTGGTGGTGGCCTGCGGTTTACGGACATCCGATCGCGGCCATCGGGTGCCTCGCCGGCCGAGCCGCAAGCTGCCGCACCGCCGTCCTCAGTGACTCCGTGCCGCGCGTCCTGCCCGGCGACCGGGGGTGGTGGGTGAGAAATGAACGCCTCGTGCTTGGCAACCGGTATCTCGGAGACGTTGCCCGCGAGGTCGGTCACGACCGGTTCCTACGTTTCTGGAATTCGCCCGAGCCGGTCGATACGGCCCTCGCCACCGCTCTGAAGATGCCGGTCGGGGAATGGACCGAGCGCTGGGAGCGGCGTTTCGCGCCGCGGCTTCCCCTCGGGGCGGCCGCGCCAGTGAGCGCCGCCGTGCTCGGCATCCTGCTCGCCGCCGTAGCCGTTGTCCTGGTCGCCCGCGGCGCAGGGCGCCGTCAGGTCCGCTGACGATGCGCGCAGCCTTGGGGCTCGGGTTCGCGATGCTGGCGCTGGTGACGACCGTCGCTCGCGCTCAGGGTGATCGATGGGTGCGGGAGGTCCGCACGCAGCTCGGTCGCGCGGCCGAGTCGCTCGATCCAGGGACGCGGCGCAAGCCTGTCACGATTCGGATCGGCTCGCTGAACGCGCCGGAGTCGGACTCCGTGACCCTGACGCTGCACGCCGGGAACGCGTACGTCGTCGTCGCGGCGTGCGACGAGGATTGCTCTAGGCTGAGCCTCCGGCTTTCCGATCTGAGGAGTCACGAGCTCGCGGTCGACGACGCGAGCGACCATGCGCCGGTCCTTCGCCTGACGCCCCTCGAGACTGCGTCCTACCGTGTGAGAGTCGTCATGGAGGCGTGCCAGATGAATCCATGCCGCTACGGCATCGCGGTCATCACTCCCCCAGCACCTTGACGATCACGCGCTTTTTGCGCTGCCCGTCCCACTCCCCGTAGAACACCCGCTGCCACGGGCCTAGGTCGAGCTTCCCCGCTGTGATCGGCACGATCACCTCGTGTCCGATCGTGAGGCTGCGCAGGTGGGCCGCGGCGTTGTCCTCTCCCGTCTCGTTGTGGCGGTAGCGTTTGGGGTCCCAGGGCGCGACGCTCGTCTCCAGCCACTTCAAGATGTCCGCCCACAGCCCCGACTCGTGATCGTTCACGAATACCGACGCCGTGATATGCATGGCGCTCACCAGCGCGAAGCCTTCCTGCACGCCGCTCTCCGCCACCTGCTGCGCGACCTGCTCGGTGACGTCGATGATTTCCTGGCGCGATTTGGTGTTGAACCAGAGATAGTGCGTATGGGCCTTCATCTGACCCCCTGAAAATTGCGGATTTCGGATTGTGGATTGCGGATTTGACGGGCGTGCTTCCAATCCGCAATCCGCAATCGCCAATCCGAAATCTCTGTGTGTCGAATTGTCACACGCACACGAAATGTCTAGATTGCCCCCACAAATATGGCCCTCCCGTTCCGCCAGCGGATCTTCGTCGTCCTTGTGGCGCTGACCGCCGTGCCGACTGCCCTGGCGGTGGTGGGCTGGGCGCTCGCGGTCCGAACAGTGGGCCCGTCGGCCGGCGCGCGCGTGGCGCTCGAGGAAATGGCGGCGTCGGCGCGCCAGATGGTGGACCGCATCGACACCACGCACCTCGCTCTGCGCGAGCGGGCCGCCGTGCGGGACCACTTGGAGCGCCTGTCCACTTCGGTCACCCTCGCGCGGCGGGCCGAGACGTACCTGCGCTACTACGCGGGCGGGTTCGCGCTGGTGGTGATCGTCTTCGGCGGGCTGGCCCTGACGGCCGCAATACGGCTGGCGGGACATCTGTCGCGCCAGTTGTCGCGGCCAATCGACGAGCTGGTGGGCTGGACCCGGCTGATCCGGAGGCGCGTGCCACTCCCCGCGGGTCCCGCCAGTCGCGGGGCGCCCGAGTTCGACGCGCTGCGCCAGGCGTTGCGCGAGCTCGCGACCGCGCTCGACGCCGCCCGCGAGCGGGAGCTCGAGGCCGAGCGGCTGCGGGCGTTCCGCGAGGTGGCGCGGCGCGTCGCGCACGAGATCAAGAATCCGCTCACGTCGATGCGGATCGCGGTGGACCAGCTGGGGCGAACGGTGGGACAGGCGGACCGCCGGACGGTGACCGCCGTGGAAGTGCTGGGTGCCGAGACGCAACGGCTGGACCAGCTGGCGAAGGAGTTCGCCGACTTCGGCCGGCTCCCGGAGGGGCCCAAGAGCGAGGTGGACCTCGTGGACCTGCTGATGGATCTGGGCAAGAGCGCCGTACCCCCCGAGGTGGTCGTGCGGGTACGGGCCAACGGCGAGCCCTGCAAGGTGCTGGGGCACTACGACCCGTTGCGGCGCGCCTTCGCCAACCTGCTGCGCAACGCGGCGGAGGCGATGCAGGGCCGGGGCGCGATAGACGTAGCCGTCACAAGAGACGGGAGCGGCCTCGTCGTGACGATCGCCGATCACGGCCCCGGAGTCCCGGACGAGCTGCGTCAGCGGGTGTTCGAGCCCTACTTCACCACCAAGCAGGACGGCACCGGGCTGGGGCTCGCGCTGGTGCGGCAGACGATCGAGGCGCACAGCGGGACCATCAGCGTCGCGGACACGCCGGGCGGCGGCGCCACGTTTTCCATCGTGCTCTCCGCCAGATGAGCCCGCGCATCCTGCTGGTCGACGACGAGACCAACATCCGCAAGATGGTAGGGGCGCTGCTCGAGTCCGAGGGATTCGAGACGGCGGAGGCCGCGAACGGCGGCGCCGCGCTCGCCGCGGTCGAGCGCGCCGCGCCCGACGCCGTGCTGCTGGACCTCATGATGCCCGGCGGGCCGGACGGGCTGGCCACGCTCGAGCAGCTGAAGCGCCTCGCGCCCGACGTGCCGGTCGTGATGATGAGCGGCAAGGCGAGCCTCACCGACGCGGTGCGCGCGACCAAGCTCGGCGCGTTTCAGTTCCTGGAAAAGCCGCTCACGCCCGAGGGGGTGCTGACCACGCTGCGCGCCGCCCTGGAGCTGTCGCGCACGCGGGCCGAGAACCGCCGGCTGCACGAGGCGCTGGGGCACGCGGATCCCCTGGTGGGCGTGAGCGGCGCGATGCAGGACCTGCGGGACCTGATCGCGCGGGTCGCACCCACCGAGGTGCGCGTGCTGATCACGGGCGAGTCGGGCACGGGCAAGGAGCTCGTGGCCTCGGCGATCCACCGCCAAAGCACACGAGCGGGCCGGCCGTTCGTGTGCGTCAACAGCGCCGCGATTCCGAAGGACCTGGTAGAGTCGGAGATGTTCGGGCACGAGCGCGGCGCGTTCACCGGCGCGACGGAGCGGCGGGTCGGGCGCTTCGAGCTGGCGGACGGAGGGACGCTGTTTCTCGACGAAGTGGGCGATCTGGGACTCGAGGCGCAGGCGAAGCTGTTGCGCGTACTGGAGAGCGGCGTCATCGAGCGGCTGGGCGGCGAGAAACCGATCATGGTGGACGTGCGCGTAATCGCCGCGACCAACAAGGACCTGGGGAAGGCGTCGCAACACGGCCAGTTCCGCGAGGACCTGCTGTTCCGCCTCAACGTGCTCCCGATCCGCATCCCCCCGTTGCGCGAGCGGGCGGACGACGTCGCGCCACTGGTGCAGCATTTTGCGACCCGGCAGGTGGCGCGCCTCGGCCGGCCCGTGCGCTTCGACGCGGGCGCCGTCCAACTGCTCGCCGCCTATGCCTGGCCCGGGAACGTGCGCGAGCTGGCGAACATCGTGGAGCGGCTCGCGATTCTGGCGACCGGCGATACGGTGACCGCCGACGACGTGGCGCGGGTCGTGCCGCAAGACGGCGCGCCGGCCGCGACGTCCGAGGCTTGGAGCGACGTGGCGCTGTCGGAGGCGCTCGACGGGTTCGAGCGCACGCTCATCGCGCGGGCGCTATCGGCCGCCCGTGGCAATGTGGCGGAGGCGGCGCGCCGCCTCGCCACCGACCGCGCCAACCTGTATCGCCGTATGCGCCGGCTCGGCCTCGAGCCGCCCCGTACCGGGGCGGGCTGACCGTGCGCAGCGTGGCGCTCGGCGCCCTGTGCCTGCTCGGCTGCGCGGTCGCCGCGGCGCAAGACACGGCCATCGTGATCCAGCCGGAAAGCGCGAGCGCCATCGTTCAGCCGCCGGAGCTGCCGCGCGCGGTGGCCGAAGAAGTGGTCCACCGCTACAACGCCGCGACGACCACCCGGCTGGTGGGGCGCTCGTGGCTCCCGGCCGGCAACGCCTGGCGCGGCGACGTCGCGGTGCGGAGCGGACCGGTGACCCTGGGCGGCCGGGTCGAAGGCACGCTGCTCGTGATCAATGGCGACGCCGTGCTCGAGCCGGGCGCGGTGATCGCGGGCGACCTCATCGTGGTCGGCGGCACGGTGGCCCGCGCCGCCGGAGCCGCGGTGTCGGGCGAGGTGCGCGTCTACCAGGAGCCCCTCGCCTTCCGCGCCAAAGGCGACGAGATCGCCCTCGTCCCCCCCGACCTGCGGCGCTGGTTCCGCAACCTCGGCGTGGAAAAGTCCTGGGGCACGCAGGACTCGCGCTCATCGCTCACGCTGGCCACGGGCGGCACGTTCAACCGGGTGGAGGGACTGCCCGTGGTGTTCGGGCCGCTGTTCGACTGGAAGCTGCACCGCAACCTGCGGCTGCGAGTGGATGCGCTGGGCGTATTCCGCACCGCCGGGCAATTCACCGACAAGCGCAGCGATCTGGGCTACATCTTTCGCGCCGAGCTGCGCTCCGGCGAGGTGCCGGCCTACGGCGTCCAGTTCCGCGCGTTCGACACCGTGGTCCCGGTGGAAGATTGGGGACTGCGCAACGGCGAAGTGGGGTGGTCGGCGTTTCTGTTCCAGCGCGATTATCGCGATTACTACCTCAGCAAGGGCGTGGCCGGCCGCGTGTTCGTGCAGCCCGAGCGGGCGCTGCAGCTGGAGCTCGAGCTCCGGCACGACTGGCAGACGAGCGTCGGGGCGCGCGACCCCTGGACCGTGTTCCGGAACGACCAGGCGTGGCGTCCCAACCCGCCGATCGACGATGGGCACTACACGGCACTCAGCGGCAATGTGAGCTTCGATACCCGCAACGACCGCGCGGACCCCACGGCCGGATGGTGGCTGCGCGCCCGGCTCGAGCACTCCCACTCCCGGGACGTCGCGCCGCAGGCGGGCGTCCCCGCCGCCGTGCGGAGCCCGATCGCCACAGACGGCACCTACGCTTTCAGCCGCCTGTTCCTGGACTTCCGTCGTTACATGCGGGTGAGCCCGTCGGGGCGCGTCAACCTCCGGCTGCTCGCGGGGGGATGGGTCGGGGGGGATGCACTCCCCCTGCAACAGCGGCTCTCCATGGGCGGGCCCGACCCGCTGGCCGGATACGGCTTCCGACACAGCGCGTGCAATCGCGACATCGTCGACCCGGCGTTCGCCGGCACGCTGGTGGCGGCATGCGACCGGGTGATCCTGGCGCAGGCCGAATACCGCGGTCACATCTCCCTGCATTGGTCGTACGGCTCGTCGACGCCCGAGGACGAAGCGGTGAAGTCGCTGTTCACGCTGCAAGGGCCCGATCTCGTGGTGCTGGGAGACGCCGGGCAGGCATGGCTCGTCGGCGGCGGGCCGGGCCGGCTGCCCGCCGACCGGCTGCCGACGCTCGGAAGCTGGCTGGCCGACCTGGGCCTCGGCGTCGATTGGGGCGGATTGGGATTGTACGTGGCCAAGGCGGTGACCGCCGGCGAGCCGCTGCGATTTACGCTGCGACTCGACCACCGCTTCTGAGGTGAGGTCGGGCCTGGCGGTCCTCGCCCTGCTCGGTGTCGCGGCCGTCACCCCGGCGGGCGCGCAGTCGCCCGCGTTGACGGTCATCCTCCAGAGCGGGGTCCCGCGCGTCCAGGCCACCGCCCTGCTCGCCGACGGCAAGTTCGTCGGCCTGATGCGCTCCGGGTTCCCGCTGCGGCTGCACTACCGCCTGGAGCTGTGGCGCTCGCGCTCGGGATGGTTCGATCAGTTCGTGACGGATTTCCCGTGGGACGCCGTAGCGCGCCACGACCCGCTCGCCGATGACTTCGTCCTGATCCGGAGCGAGAGCCGGCGCGTCGCCCGATACGGCACTGCAGACGATCTCGAGCGCGCGATTGAGATTCCCTACCGCGTGACGCTGAAGCCTAACGGCTCGGGGAACTTCTACTTCGTATGCCACCTCGAAGTGACCACCCTGAACGACACCGATCTGGAGCAGTTGACGCGCTGGCTCAAGGGCGACGTGAGCCCGGCCGTGTCGGGCGGCGGCGATGTAGGGGGGGCGCTGGCACGCGGCGCGCAGCGGCTGCTGGTCCGGATCGCGGGCCTGCCGCACCTCACGCTCGAGGCGCGGTCGGAAACACTAACTCAGAGCGCCTCGAGCGCCGCGAGGACCTCGCCGCCGTAGAACAGCCGGATATACTTGGACTGGATCGACGTGAGGCGGCGGACCGCCCAGGCGAGGTGCACGAAGTGCGGCTCCACCGGCGGCCGCAGCGGATGCATTCCGGCCTCTTCCGGCAGGAGATTGCCCTTGCGGGTGTTGCAGGAGCTGCACGCGGTCAGCACGTTGGTCCACGCGTTGGTGCCGCCGCGCGACAGCGGGACCAGGTGATCCCGCGTCAGGCACTCGCGGTGGCGCAGCTCCGGCTGGCTGCGCCCGCAGAACTGGCAGCGGTAGTTGTCGCGGGCAAACAGAAACGTGTTGGTGACCTGGCGGCGGAAGCGGCGCGGCACGTGCACGAACTTGACCAGGCGAATCACAGCGGGCCGCGGGATGGCCAGGCGCTCGCTCCGCATGACGGAGCCGTCTGCTTCGACGATCTCCGCTTTGCGGTCGATTACGAGCCGCAGGGCCCGCCGCACGGGCACCATGGTGAGCGGCTCGAATGACGCGTTGAGCGCCAGGCAGCGCACGGATCTCCCCGGGGGAAAAAAGTGGCCGTCCGCCCGGAACGAGCGAGACGGCCTCGTATGCTACACAACCGGCTAACGCTCGGCAAGACCTTGGGTTAAGTGCTTCCCGTCGCGGCGAACGCAAGTTGTAGCGCCGCAAGCTGCTCGTCCACTGAGGCCCGAGAGGCGCCGCCCGGCGTTGCGCGCCCTTCGATCGAATCTTCCCACGTGCCCAGCTGGGCCAGCGCCGCACCCAACGCCGGGTGGAGGGCTGCCGCCGCGGCGATCGGCACGTGGTCGAGCGGCACACCGGAGCGCTCCGCCTCGCGCACCAGCCGGCCCACCAGGCCGTGGCTCTCCCGGAACGGAACGCCCGACTCGACGAGCAGGTCGGCCAGGTCGGTGGCGCGCAGCGAGGCGTCGAGCGCGGCGTGCATGCGCTCCGCATCCACCGTGAGCGCCGCGACCGCCCCGGACACGGCGGGCAGGACCAGGCCGAGCGTATCGAACGCGTCGAACAGCAGAGGCTTGTCCTCCTGCAGATCCTTGCTGTAGCCGGCCGGCAGGCCCTTGAGCGTCGTGAGCAGGGCCACCAGATCACCCAGCACGCGGCCCGACTTGGCCCTCGCCAGCTCGAGCACGTCCGGGTTGCGTTTTTGCGGCAGCAGGCTCGAGCCGGTGCTGAAATCATCCGACAGCCGCACGAAACCGAACTCGGCGCTCGAGTACAGCACCAGCTCGGCGGCGAGGCGCGACAGGTGCGTGCCCACGAGCGACAGCGCGAACAGCACTTCGGCGACGAAGTCGCGGTCCCCGGTGGCGTCGAGCGCGTTGGCACAGACGGCGCGGAACCCCAGCGCTTCCTTCAAGAGCACGCGGTCCACGGGAAATCCCGAGCCGGCGAGCGCCCCCGAGCCGAGCGGCAGCTCGGCCACGCGGCGGCGCGCATCCGCGAGGCGCTGGCGATCGCGCACCAGCGGCCAGGCGTGCGCCAGCAGCACGTACGCCCAGCGCACCGGCTGGGCGCGCTGGCCGTGCGTGTAACCGGGGAGGAGGGCGTCGACGCCGTCCTGCGCCCGCGCGACGAGCGTGCGCCCGAGTGCGGCGATGTCGCCGTCGACCTGGTCGATCGCCTGGAGGGTCCAGAGCCGCAGGTCGGTCGCCACCTGGTCGTTGCGCGAGCGGCCGGTGTGGAGCTTGCCCGCCACCGCGCCGACTTCGGCGTACAGCAGCCGCTCGACGAGGGTGTGGACGTCTTCGTCCGCCGCGCCGACGGCCGCGCCATCGGCCAGCCGCTCGGCGACGCGGTCGAGACCTTCGAGCAGCTGCGTCTCCTCGATGGGGGTCACGACGCCGACGCGGCCCAGCGCATGCACCCAGGCCTTGCTCGCCGTGACGTCCTGGGGCCAGAGACGGTGATCGACGGGAAGACTGCGGTTGAGCGCGTCGAGCGCTTCACTGGGACCGACGCTGAAACGACCGCCCCACATCTGATGCGGGGCGGCAGGAGGCGGCGGCGCGGGCTCCGTCGGCCGGGCGGCCATCAGTCCGCCGCCGCGCCGACTTCGCGCTGCTGACGTGCCGCGTCGAGGCCCGCACCGATCCGCAGCGAGAGGCCGTACAGGTGGATGAATCCCTCGGCGTGGTGCTGGTCGTACACGTTGTCCTTGCCGAACGTGGCGTACGACGGCTGATACAGCGCGTACGGGCTCTCGCGCCCGGCCACCGCGAGGCCGCCCTTGTACAGTTTGAGCCGCACCGTACCGGTCACGCGCTTCTGGGTGCTCAGGACGGCGGCGTCGAGCGCCTCCCGCTCCGGGGTCCACCAACGCCCGTCGTACACCAGGTCGGCGTAGCGCAGCGCCAGCTCGTCCTTGAGGCGCAGCGTCCGGCGATCGAGCACCAGCTGCTCGAGCTCGCGGTGCGCGGCGTGCAGCAGGGTCCCGCCCGGTGTCTCGTACACGCCACGGGACTTCATGCCGACCAGACGGTCCTCGACCACGTCCGCGCGGCCGACGCCGTGCTCCCCGGCGACCGCGTTGAGCGTCTCGAGCAGCTCGACGGGACCAAGCGGCACGCGGTCCACGGTGACCGGCGTCCCCTCCTCGAACCCGATTTCGACGACCGCGGGCAACTCCGGCGCCTCGAGCGGGTCGCGTGTCATGACGAAGATGTGCTCGGGGGGTTGTTTGGAGGGGTCTTCCAGGATGCCGCCTTCATGGGAGCAGTGCCACAAGTTGCGGTCGGTAGAATACGGCTTTTCGAGTGTGGCCTGCACCGGAATGCCTTTCGCCTTCACGTACGCGATCAAGTCCTCCCGGCCCTGAAACTCCCATTCGCGCCACGGCGCGATCACTTGCAGCTCCGGTGCGAGCGCCGCGTAGGTGAGCTCGAAGCGCACCTGATCGTTGCCCTTGCCCGTACAGCCGTGCGCCACCGCCCGCGCACCGGCGCGCTGCGCGAGCGCCACCTGATGCGCCGCCATGACGGGGCGGGCCATGCCGGTGCCGAGCAGGTAGGTGCGGGCGTAGACGGCGCCGGCGCGCAGCGTGGGGAACACGAAGTCGCGCACGAATTCCTCGCGCAGGTCCTCGACGACGCAATCGACGGCGCCGGACCGCTTGGCCTTGTCCACCAGGCCGCCGAGCTCCCCCGCGCCCTGTCCCACGTCCGCCGCGAAACACAGCACGCGCGCGCCGTATTTCTCGCGCAGCCACGGCACGATCGCCGAGGTGTCGAGTCCGCCCGAGTAAGCGAGGACGACCAACGGCCCCATAGGTACCCGCCTCACTGTTTATGCAGGAAGATGCATAAACATACATCAGCGGCGGCCCCTGTCAACGCCCCGTGCCCGCGGGGCCTCCTGGCGGGAGGGCCGGCGCGCGTGGATCTTGTTCCCTCCCCCACCCCGAGGAGCCCTGACCGTGAGCGATCGCCGCAGTTTTCTCCAGGTACTCGGCGGCGCGGCCGTGGCGGCCGGGCTGCCCCGTCTGCCGCGCCTGGCGCGCGCGCATATCGAGCGCGTCGGCCTGCAGCTCTACACCGTGCGTCATGAGATGGAGAAGGACGTCGAAGGCACGATCGCGCGGGTGGCCGCGAGCGGGTACAAGGAGGTCGAGTTCGCGGGCTACTTCAAGAAGACGCCCGCGGAGGTGCGCGCCATGCTCGACCGCAACGCCCTCACCGCGCCGTCGGCGCACATCTCGGCGGGCGGGCCCGACGCCTGGCACGAAGCGCTCGAGGCGGCGCACGTGATCGGTCACCAGTACGTCGTGGTCCCCTGGATCCCCGTGGAGCAGCGCACCGGGGTCGACGGCTACAAGAAGATCGCCGCCCATTTCAACCAGGCGGCGGAACAGGCTCGCGCGGCGGGGCTGCAGTTCGCCTACCACAACCACGACTTCGAGTTCGCCCCGGTGGAAGGAAAGCTGCCCTACGACGTGCTGCTCGCCGAGACGGATCCCAAGCTGGTACAGATGGAGATGGACTTGTACTGGATCACCAAAGGGGGCCAGGACCCGTTGGCGTACTTCGCGCGCTGGCCCGGCCGGTTCCCGCTGGTCCACGTGAAGGACTCGATGGGACCGCCCGACAACAAGATGGCCGACGTGGGGGCCGGCACGATCGACTGGAAGCGCATCTTCGCCAAGCAGCAGCAGGCGGGGATCAAGCACTTCTTCGTGGAGCACGACCAGCCGGCGGACTCGTTCGCGTCCATCAAGGCGAGCTGTGACTACCTGAAGCGGTTGGAGTTCTGATGGACCGGCGACAGGCCATCGGACTGCTGGGGGCGACCACCGTGGGTTCCCAGGCTGAAGCCTGGGCCCGAGTCCCTCCGGGCCCACGCCTTGGCGTGGGAAGGCTGAAACAGTCGGTCTCCCGCTGGCCCTATCGCGCCATTCCGCTCCCCGATTTCTGCAAGGCAGCGGCGGGCATGGGGCTCGCGGGCGTAGACCTGCTCGGCCCCGAAGACTGGGACACGGTGCGGGACCACGGGCTCGTCTGCTCGATGGGCTATCCCGCGAGCCGCCGCGATTTCATCCCGACCGGCTTCAACGACCGAGCGAACCACGCGATGCTGTTGCGCGAGCTCGAGCACACGATCCCGCTCGCCGCGCAGCACGGCGTGCCGAACGTGATCACGATGTTCGGCAACCGCCGCGGCAAGAGCGACGCGGAGGCGATCGACAATTGCGTGGCCGGGCTCAATGCGATCAAGGCGCTCGCGGAAGAGCAGCGCGTCACGGTCTGTGTGGAGCTGTTGAACAGCAAGGTCGATCACGCCGATTACCAGGGAGACCATACCGCGTTCGGCGTCGCCGTGATGAAGGGCGTGGCGTCGGCGCGGGTCAAGCTGCTGTACGACATCTATCACATGCAGATCATGGAAGGCGACATCATCCGCACCATCCGCGACAACGCGGCATTCATTGGACACTTCCATACGGGCGGCGTGCCGGGCCGTCACGAGCTCGACGGCACGCAGGAGCTCAACTGGCACGCGATCGCGGCCGCCATCGCCGACACGGGCTTCACCGGATTCATGGCGCACGAGTTCACGCCGACGCGCGACCCGCTCCGCTCGCTCTCGGAAGCCGTGGACACCTGTACCGTGTGAGGGGACGACGACCGTGAGCCAGGGCAAGACCTACGACGTGTGCATCGTCGGCTCGGGCGCCGGCGGGGGCATGGCGGCCCACGCCCTCACCCGCGCGGGCGCCGACGTGATCGTCCTCGAGGCGGGCGTGCCGTGGGACAACCTCAAGGACTCGGCCATGCTCACCTGGCCGTACGAGTCGCCGCGCCGCGGCCGCTCGACCAAGGACCATCCATTCGGCGAATTCGACGCCTGCATCGGCGGCTGGGAGATCGAGGGCGAGCCCTACACGCGCGCGTCGGGAACCGAGTTCAACTGGTGGCGCGCCCGCATGGTCGGGGGCCGCACCAACCACTGGGGCCGGATTTCGCTGCGCTTCGGCCCGTACGACTTCAAGCGCAAGAGCAGGGACGGCCTGGGCGACGACTGGCCCATCTCGTACGAAGATGTCGCGCCGTTTTACGATAAAATCGACCGCCTGATCGGCGTCTTCGGCAGCAAGGAGAACCTTCCCAACGAGCCGGACGGCGTGTTCCAGCCGCCGCCGCGCCCGCGCTGCCACGAGCTGCTGGTCAAGCAGGCGGCGGACCGGCTCCACATCACTTGCATTCCGTCTCGGCTCTCGATCCTGACGCGACCGCTCAACGGCCGGGCGCCGTGCCACTACTGCGGCCAGTGCAATCGCGGCTGCCGCGTCAACGCGAACTTCACCTCCACCAACGTGCTGATCGGCCCCGCTCTCACCACCGGCCGGCTCACGCTCGTCACCAACGCGATGGCCCGCGAGGTGACGGTTGACAAGGCCGGCCGCGCCTCGGGGGTGGCCTACGTCGACAAGACCACCGGCGCAGACCAGCATGTCCGCGCCAAGGTCGTGGTGCTCGCCGCGAGCGCGCTCGAGACCGCCCGCCTGCTCCTCAACTCGAAGTCGCCGGCGTTCCCGAACGGCCTGGCGAACGGCAGCGGCACGGTGGGCAAGTACATCACCGATACCACCGGGACGGACGTCGCGGGGTTCATCCCCAAGATGATGGACCACGTCCCGCACAACCACGACGGCGTAGGCGGGATGCACCTGTACATGCCATGGTGGCTCGAGGACCAGAAGCTCGACTTCCCGCGCGGGTACCATATCGAGGTGTGGGGCGGGACGCACGTTCCGAGCTACGGCTTCATGGGCGGGATGCAACGCTATCCGGCGGGTGGCGGCTACGGCAAACAGCTCAAGGACGACTACCGTCGCTACTACGGCGCCACCGTCGGGTTCTCGGGCCGCGGGGAGATGATTCCCAACGACGACACCTACTGCGAGATCGACTCGCGCACGGTGGACCGCTGGGGCATTCCGGTGTTGCGCTTTCACTGGAAGTGGTCGGACCACGAGTACAAGCAGGTGAAGCACATGCAGGAGACGTTTCGAGCGCTCATCGCCGACATGGGCGGCGAGGTGTTCTCCCCGATGCCGGGGCCCGAGCGCGGATACGGCATCGCGGCGGGCGGCGTCATCATTCACGAGCTGGGTGGCGCGCGCATGGGCGACGACCCCAAAACGTCGGTGACGAACCGCTGGTGCCAGGCGCACGAGTGCAAGAACCTGTTCGTGACCGACGGCGCGCCGTTCGTGTCGCAGGCGGACAAGAACCCGACGTGGACGATTCTCGCGCTGTCGCTCCGGACCAGTGAGCATATCACGGAACTGATCAAGCGGGGCGAACTGTGAGCGATTGCGGAATGCGGATTGTGGATTGCGGATTGTCACGGCCGGGTCCCGTACGTCAAATCCGCAATCCGAAATCCGCAATCCGAAATGGGGGAAGCGATGGATAGACGCTCGGCTATGCGTATGCTCGCAATGGCACCGGTTGCCACGGCGTTCCGCTGGGCGCCGGAATCAGTGCGCGAGGCCGCGGCGCAGGCGCGGCTGGCGCTCACGGGCGGCGCCCGCTACGAGCCGAAGCGCTTCACCGCCCACGAATGGGACACGGTCCGGCTGCTCGTCGACCTGATCATTCCAAAAGACGACCGCTCCGGAAGCGCCACGGATGCCGGCGTCCCCGAGTTCATGGACTTCATGCTGGGGGACGATCCCGACCTCGAGACGCCGATTCGCGGCGGACTGGCGTGGCTGGACCACGAATGCGACGATCGCTGGAGCAAGACGTTCGTCGCGTGCAGCGACGCCGAACGGATCGCCCTGTTGGACGATATCGCGTGGCCGAAGAAGGCCAAGCCACAGCACGCCGCCGGCGTCGCCTTCTTCAACAGCTTCCGGGACCTCACGGCCTCGGGCTTCTTCTCGAGCAAGCTGGGCGTGCAGGACCTGCGCTACCTGGGCAACACCTTCGTGGCCGAATGGAAGGGCTGCCCGCCGGAAGCGCTGGACAAGCTCGGCGTACGCTACGCGGACTGACGCGAAACGGGAAAGGGAAAAAGGGAAAGCGTGACGGGCAACAAGCGCCTGGGAATCGGGTTCGTGGGCAGCGGATTCAACGCGCGGTTCCACTTGCAGGGACTCCAGACCGTGCGCGATGCCGACGTGCTCGGCGTGTGGAGCCCGAACGTCAAGCACGCCGAAGACATGGCCGCGATGGCCCGCAAACTCGATCTCGGGCCCGCCAAAGCCCATCGCTCGATCGCCGAAATGGTGGCGGACCCGGGGATCGACGCGCTGTGGTTGTGCGGACCGAACCAGGCCCGGATCGAGAACGTCGAGGAGATCGTGGACGCCGTCACGCGCGGCAAGGGAGCGCTCAAGGGCATCGCGTGCGAGAAGCCGCTGGCGCGCAACGTCACCGAAGCCATGCGGGTCACCGAGCTGGTGAAAAAGGCGGGGCTGGCGCACGGCTACCTGGAGAACCAGCTGTTCGCGCCCGCCGTGGCGCAGGGCCGGGCGATCATCTGGGCACGGGGCGCATCCCTCACCGGCCGGCCGTATCTGGCGCGCGCGGCGGAAGAACACAGCGGGCCGCACATGCCGTGGTTTTGGCGGGGCGACCTTCAGGGCGGCGGCGTGTTGAACGACATGATGTGCCACTCGTCCCTCGTGGTGCGGCACCTGCTCACCAAACCCGGCGCCCCGCTCTCGACGGTGCGGCCGGTGCGCGTGACGGGGCACATTGCCAGCCTCAAGTGGAGCCAGCCGACGTACGCGAAGCAGCTGCAGCAGCGCATGGGCAAGGAAGTGGACTATACCAAGCGGCCCTCGGAAGACTTCGCGAGCGTGATGATCGAATTCGCGGCCGAGGACGGCGCCCCGGTGCTGGGCGAGGCGACGACCTCGTGGAGCTTCGTGGGAGCCGGGCTGCGCCTCTCCGCCGAGCTACTCGGCCCCGAATACTCGATGTCGTGGAACTCGCTCGACAGCCCGCTCAGACTGTTCTTCAGCCGCGAGGTGAAGGGTCAGTCCGGCGAGGATCTGGTGGAGAAGCAGAACGCGGAGATGGGCCTCATGCCGGTCATCTCGGGTGAGGCGGCGGTATACGGCTACGAGGCCGAGGACCGCCATTTCGTGCGCGTGTTCCTCGGGCGCGAGGCGCCGCAGCTCACATTCGACGACGGCGTCGAGGTCGTGAAGGTTCTCATGACGGCGTACATGAGCGCCGAGCAGGGGAAGACGCTGGAATTCCCCCCCAAAGGAGTGGAGACGTTCGTGCCGGCGGTGGCGAAAGGGACATGGAAGCCATGAAACAATTGCGAATTGCGGATTGCGGATTGCGGATTCGACGGTCGCCCTACCAATCCGCA
>Ga0209156_10000258_pt1 | contig 43750 bp, 32 predicted proteins | sample GraSoiAngelo_124_FD_185881 | JGI IMG/M metagenome (GOLD analysis project Ga0209156, IMG submission 185881) | Grasslands soil microbial communities from the Angelo Coastal Reserve, California, USA - 14_0927_05_20cm (SPAdes) (version 2) | ecosystem: Environmental > Terrestrial > Soil > Grasslands... | reverse complement strand
ATCAGCGATGAGATCGGCGATCTTATCGAACAAGGTTGCGTGCCTGAAGGGACACGACAGAACTTTTACGCCACGACCGTCGTTGTGGATTGGAAAAATACCGATGAAACCCGCAGAATTCTCTTAACTGATGCGCAGACAAGCGGCGGACTATTGCTTTGTGTCGCCGAAACCAGGGTGGAGAAGGTGCTGACCCTTTTACGAAAGGCACGCACACCCAGCGCTGCCGTCATCGGAAGAATTGTCCCGCAACGCCGCCGCCGTCCCTTGATATGTATGACGAGGTAAAGTCGCGTTCGCGCCGGGACATTCCCGCAGTAAGCAAAGTTCTCGATGCGCTCGGCGATTACGATCTGCCGCGCCCATTGATTATCGATGTTGTCAGGAGAGAACTTTTAAAAGTTCGTGCGAAGGCGGAGACTCCGGAATTCGAGTCGATCGTTGATCTTGTGCGCGGCTCGATCGAGCGGCTTCGCGCCAGCCGGTTACAACCGGTCATTAACGGGACTGGAATTGTCATTCACACGAACTTTGGGCGGGCGCCACTCGCTCCCGAAGCGATTTGTGCGCTCAGCGAGATCGGTCCGGCGTACTCGAATCTTGAATACGATGTCGTGACAGGTGAACGCGGTCGCCGCGCCACCTACATTGAGAATGCCCTTGCCTTGCTTTGCGGAGCAGAAGCGGCCGCGGTCGTCAACAATTGCGCCGCTGCGCTGGTGCTGATTGTTCGGCATTTTGCAACGAACGAATTGGAGGTCGTCATCTCACGTGGCGAGATGGTCCAAATCGGCGGCGGCTTTCGTATCGCTGAAATTATACAAGCGGCCGGCGCAAAATTGCAAGAGATCGGCGCCACGAATAAGACGACTCTCGATGATTATGAGGATGCAGTTGGGCCAAACACAGCGCTCATTCTCAGAGTTCATCGCAGCAATTTCTTCATGAGCGGTTTTGTGGAATCGCCTCTTTCGGCAGAACTCGCGGCCCTCGCGCGAAAAAAGCGGGTCCCTTTTGTCGAGGATTTGGGAAGCGGAGCGGTTGTCGCCACCGAGCAATTTGGAATAGCCGAGCACGAGCCGACGCCCGCCGAAGCTCTGAAGAACGGAGCCCATCTCGTTTGTTTCAGCGGCGATAAATTATTCGGCGGTCCGCAGGCGGGAATCATCGCGGGGGAGAAGCGATTTACCAGCGCGTTGAAGCGCGAACCTTTATTTCGCGCGTTGCGTTGCGACAAATTGATTCTTAGTGCGCTACAAGCAACTATCGATCTTCACCTCAATCAATCGATATCCGCAATTCCTACGATTGCCCTTTTGCAAATCCCCGAAGATGAATTGCGCGCTCGAGCCGCAGCGATTGCTGACCGGTTGGAGGGCTTGCCACTGCAAATCGCGATTGGCCGCGGCAAAGTCAAAGTTGGCGGCGGCACTTTGCCAAAGTCAGTGATGTCGTCGGTTGCAATCGACATTGTTCCAAGGAACTGTTCGGTGGCCGATTTTGCCGCGCGTCTCCGCACCTTCAACCCTCCAGTCATCGGTTACATCGCTAACGAGCGTTTCAAGCTCGATCTGCGGACAATTTTTCCCCAGCAGGATGACGCCGTGGTGGAAGCGATTCGCGCAACGTGCGCCAAAACTCGCTGAATGCATTCAACAACGCTGTCATCCCGAGCGTAGCGAGGGACCTCACAGTCGAAGGGGGAAATACACTGTCTAGATTGTGTTATCAATTAACCTGTGGGAGGTCCTTCACTTCGTTCAGGATGACCGCGTGAGGAATGTTGACTGTTCAAATCCAATTCCACGACCGATGACCTCGAAACATTTCATTCTCGCAACCGCCGGTCACGTCGATCACGGCAAGAGCGCGTTGGTCAAAGCGCTCACCGGAACTGATCCCGATCGCCTGCCCGAGGAAAAAGCGCGACAAATCACCATCGAGCTCGGCTTCGCACAATTGATTCTGCAAGGCGCTAACGAGCAGCGGTTCCATATCGGCATCGTCGATGTGCCCGGCCACGAAGATTTCGTCCGGAACATGATCGCTGGTGTGGGGTCGATAGATCTCGCGCTCTTCGTTGTTGCAGCGGACGACGGCTGGATGCCGCAGACCGAAGAGCATCTGCAAATCCTGACTTATCTCGGCGTGGACCGAGCCGTGATCGCACTCACAAAAAGCGATTTGGGAAAAATCGACGGTGTCGTCGAGCAAGTTCGCAATCAATTGCGCACTACCACCTTTGCGCGACCTCCGATTATTCCAACATCAGTGCGCACTGGCGAAGGAATCGAGAATTTAAAGAACGCGCTCGCCTCAGAGTTCTCGACCATGCAACCACAACGCGATGTCGGAAAGCCGCGCCTGTTTATTGATCGCGCTTTTGTACTACGCGGAATCGGCACAGTCGTGACCGGCACACTCACTGGCGGGCGTCTCCATCGCGGCGAGGGCGTGGTTATTCAGCCGCAAAATTTCGACGCGCGCATCCGCTCGATCCAGAGTCATGGTTGCGAGCTGGAGAACGCACAGCCGGGAATGCGCACGGCGATGAATCTGCCTGACGTCTCAGTAGGCAAGAACGCAATTCAACGCGGCGATCTCATCACACTCCAAGGCCTCGGTAGTCCTACCCCAACAATCGACGTACTTCTCGAAAGATCACCGCGACTGAAGCCGAACTTTCCTGCAGCGCGTCCAATCAAGAACGGCAGCTCAGTTCAAGTTCATTTTGGAACAGGGCGCACTGCGGCGAAGATCATATTGTTGGATCGACCTGTGCTTGAAGGCGCGCAAAGCGCAATTGCTCAGTTGCGACTCGATTCTGCGATTCTGGCGTTTGTTGGAGATCGCTTCGTGGTGCGCGACTCTCCCGAACAAAACACCATCGCCGGCGGCACAGTGCTCGATCCCGACGCCAATCGCGCGAATTTCCGGTCTGCCGCACAAATGCAATTGTTAAAAGCGCGCGCGACCGCTCCACACGATATTGACGTTTGCATTAGGTCGCAGGTTGAACGTGATGGATTCGCCGAATACAAAACGCTGCTAGTGAAATCGCACTTCGCCGCCGACGAAACCAGTGAAGCATTGTCTCGGCTAAGTCACGATGGCGACATCGTGCTGGCGGGCGATATCGCCGCCGACGCATCTTACTGGCACGATTTGCTGGAAAGAGCAGTCAGAATAATTGAGCGAGGACATAAAAAAAATCCGGAGCGCCGTGGAGTGGATCTAACGGAGCTTCGGACGGAACTGCAAATCCAGTCCGACAAATTATCCGACGCAGTAATTTTAGACCTGACACAAAACGGTTTTGCTCGTTACGAAAATCAAATTGCTCGCGTGAGCCATCGTCCTTCGCTGGCTCCGGAATTGTTAACAGCCGCGGAAACAATTCTCGCCGCGTTCTCCGGCAAGCGTTTTGACCCTCCCGACCGCAAAACGGTTTGCCGAGATCGATATTTTCAGCAAGCGTTGCGATTTTTAGTCGAGCAAGGTCAGTTCGTTGAGATCAGCAGCGAGGTCGTTCTTCTTCGCGACGCTGTCGAACAGATGCAGAACGCAGTTGCGAAATTGCTTTCCGAGAACGGTTCCGCCACCGCCAGTCAAATTCGACAGAAAATCGGCACCACGCGCCGGGTAATCATTCCATTCCTGGAGTATTTAGATCGCACGGGTATAACGCGGCGCGTCGGAGATGAACGCGTGCTCGCGAAGAAATCAGCAGCCGCTAAATTGGCCGATGCCGCAAGCGCGCAGCGACGCTGAACTACATTCACCACGCGTATCGCTGCACATTGGAGCGTCGCCGGAAGCGGCGTGGGAAAACGTAATCAAGCGCTGGTTTGAAAACATTGCGAGGCGCGCCTTGCAGGATTCGCAACCCGCCGCTGTCGTAACAGCGTCTCGCGCCCAATCTTATTTCTTTCGGAGCCGCCTGCTCGCGCAAGGTAAATCCCTGCTCGGGGTGAAATTTCTCTCGCCGCCGCGGCTGCGGGAACTATTGCTTCGCGGCCGTGACCTGCACGTGCCGTTACGCGAACATCTTCGTCTCCTTCTCGCCGGCACCGCCGAACAATTCGCCAGCAAAAACAGCGACGATGAAACCGTGCTCGTCGCGAAATCTATCGCGCGGGATCCCGACCGTTTTCTCCGCGCGATTGACGAACTGCGCGCTGCCGGCTGGTCTTTTGATGAGATCGACTCGCCCGGACTGCGCGACATCGCCGCGCGATTCGAAGAACAAGTGCGCGAATGCGGCTTTACTTTCGTTCACGACGCGGATCGCGCCGCTCTCGCGCACCCTCAGCCGATCTTCAGCAATTTGCTCTTGTTCGGATTCGACGCAGCACATTGGCCGCTCTGGCCGTTGCTTCATGGCGCGACACTCTGCGCCGGCGAAGCAACCATTGTGTTGAGCGATCCGCGCGATGACGCGCGGGATCTCGACGAAACATGGGTCGGAACATGGGAGGAAACTTTTGGCCCAGCAGAGATAATACAGCCAACGAGTCGAAGATCGACGGCCTCACTCATCGAACCTTTACCGGTTCCCGCCTCGCATGTTCATTTTGTCATCGGTCGCGATACCACGCAGCAAGCCCGCGCGATCGTCGCTCTCACCGCAAAATTCCTGGCCGATCCAAACTGCGAACGGCTCGGCATTTTGTTTTCAGCATCGGGCGCCCTTCCGCGTTTGGTCGCGACCTTTCTCGAATCAGCCGGAATTGCGCACAACGACGGTATCGCACATGTCGCGCCGAGCGCGTTCGATGATGACGCCTGGCGCGCATGGCTCGAACTGCAACAGACGCCACGGTTAAGACCGCTGTTTCGATTTCTTCGTGCGCACGAAGGGCCGATCTTCGATGGACTGTCGATCTCGCACGTAGAAGAGACTCTGCAACGCGCTTACAACAACGTGCTCATCGATGATATTGAGCTGCTGCGCGATTACTGCGCGAACGGTTCTGATTTGCGGCGCGGCAACGCCGTCGCGGGCGAGCTTGAGAAAATCCAGTTTCTGCCCGAGAGCGCGTCACTCACCGAATTTCTCTCACAAACGCGAACGATCTTTTCGAGGCTCCGCTGGAGAGAACATTGGAATGAAGTCGAGCGGCTCAGCCGCAATTGGAGCAATCGGCTACCAATAAATTTTTCAAAGACCTCATATTTGCGCTGGCTGCGGGAACTTCTCGGCGCGCCGTCACTGGTGCGCGACGATCTTGGCGCGCATCCATATGCGCGCGTGCACCTGCTTACTTACGCGGACGCGCAGGGCCAGCCGTGGTCGCATTTAGTTTTTGCTGGACTGAACGATGAAGCATGGCCGGCGTTGAACGACGAGCTTGGGTTTATTCGCGATGAGCAGATCGAGGAGCTCAACCGCCAGAACAAGACTCTGAACCGGCTCGCGTCGAAACGGGGCCGGCAAGGCGAAGGTCATTGGAGCGTGCGCGAAGGCAAAACGCTGCTGCTCGGGCGTAACGAACAGCGACTGATCCGTCGGCGGCAACTTCTTAATCTTGTGGAATGTGTCAGCGCACGTATCGGCGCAAGCGCGAGCCTCTATTCCGAAGCAATGCCGAGCCGGATCGCAAATCCGAGTGAATTTTTTTCTTGGCTTTACTTCAACACGCACGGTCGCGGTGTTTCACAGCAAACACTTCACGCGCTGGAGGAACAAACTCGCTCCTGGCTGAAAGATTGGTCACCCGTAGATGGGCAGAAAGTCGATTCGATCAGCGTTGGCCGGACGCGGTACGCGTTCGACGCACGCCGGCATTTGCACGCTGCAGGCCAATATGAATTCGGGCTTCGCAGTTCACCTGATCAGAAAATCTCGATGCGCGTGACGCAGTGGGAACAAGCGCTGCGCTGGCCGGCCATCGTCTGGATCGAAATTTTTCTCGGTGTCGAGGCTGACGATGATAATGGCGATGCCTGGGCAGTTGCGACCGGACAATGGGTCCATCGCTGGCTCGCGCACTCCATTCGCGGCGAGGAGCGAAAATTTGTTGATGTAAGTCGCGCGGATGAAATCCGCTCCCGGATTGAGAAAGAAGCCCGCAAGTTTCGTGAAGCGGTCGAAGCACTTTGCGCGAGCCGCGGCAAAGTTCTTCCAGATTGGTGGCGCTCCGGCTGGAGCAATGCGCTTTACATCGCCGATTGCCTTGCCACAAAAGTTTCTGATCTCCACGACTGGTCGGAAATGGCAGTCGAATGGTCGCTCGACGATCCAAGTTTAATTCCACTGAGCGAAAACGAGACGTTGCGAGTTCGCGGCCGGATCGATCTGATCCTCGCGCGGCGGAAGTCTGAGCAATCGCGAATCGGTTACGAAGAGCTTTGGGTTGTCGATTACAAGACAGGACGCCAGCGCGGCTTTAATTTGAAAGAGCTACGCCGTAAGGACACACCGCAGCGAAAATTTCGCAAGCAATTGATCGAAGGCCGCGGGATTCAACTCGCGCTCTACGCCCTAGCGGTGCACGCGCTCGGCGCCGAGGACGTTCAACTGACGCTGCTTTCTCCGGCGGAACAGCTCGAACCGCAGTTTCACCTGGCAGATGTGCTCGCACAAAAGGATTTCTGGAGCGAGCTACACGGAATGCAGGAAACGGGCGTGTTCGGAATGCTCGGACCGGTGCATACGGAGTTTGGCTTGGTCAGGAAATATCCGCTCGCGACGCTGCCGATCGATACGGATCTGCTCAAAGAGAAATGGGCGTTGACCCATCCAGCGTTCGCGCTTGAACCGGAGGAGGCAGCGAAGTGATAACGATCGCCGACGAAGTGGCGCGCCAACGATTTGCTTGCGAATTGCACCGCAATTTTTCAGTCATCGCTTCGGCCGGATCTGGCAAAACCAGCGCGATCACCGATCGGATCGTCGAGATCGCGAAAGATCGGCAACGCGCGCTCGCATGGCTGCCGCAGCTCGTGGTCGTCACCTACACGAACCGTGCGGCGGACGAAATGCAGCAGCGAACGCGACAGCAAATTCTCGAAGCTGGATTCCCGCTGGAAATCGGCGAAGCATTCGGTCGCGCATTTTTCGGAACGATTCACGCGTTCTGCATGAGACTACTCGCGACGCATGGACACCGTCTCGGTTTGCCGGCGCGACTTGAAACGATCACGGATGATGACGATCTGTGGAATGAATTTGTCCAGCAACAGACGGAGATCGGTCATTCGTTAGGCGAAGAAAATCGCCGGCTGCTGTTGCGCTTAATGCAGGCGCAACAATTGATGGAGCTCGCGAGAAGCCAGGACGCTGCCTTCATCCCGCCGCAATCACTCGACCGCTGTCCGGAATGCGATTTCAGCAAAGTTGAAGCCGCTGTTGAGAGCGCGCAGGCGACGAACATTCCCAAGACCAAGGCGCAATTGAGCGAATGGCTGCGGCGCTGGCGCGAAACGGATGAGTTCGCGCCATGGCCGCTGTGCGCCACGACGGCGAAAGATTTCACCGCGCGCTGGCGCGAAGCGTTTCGGCCGCTGCGGGAATGGGCAAGCGCGTGCGCGTCGTGCGTGGCCGCGGAAGTGCAACGTGATTATCGCGAGTTCCGTTTCGCTCGTGGCGCGATCACTTATCCGGACCAGGTCGCGCTCGCGGCCGGCCTGTTGCGTCTGCCGGAAGTGGCGAAGCGGATTCGTGCCAAAAACTATCGCGTTATTGTCGACGAAGCTCAGGATACCGATCCGCAGCAATTTTTTGTTTTGCTCGAAATCACGCGGCCGATCGAAGCGCATTGTGAGTGGCTCGAACTGCGACAATCGCCTCCGCGTTCGGGCCGTTTCTCGATGGTCGGCGACTTCCAACAATCCATCTACCGCGATCCGGCCGATCTGAATCACTACCGCGAACTCCACCGAGCTTTGATCAAAACCGGAGCGGCCGAAGAACTGACATTTTCCGTAACCTTCAGGCTCGATCAGGCGCAGCTGGATTTCGTGAACGACACATTCCCGAAAATTCTGAACAACACTGAAGGTCAGGTTGAATTTGTCAAGCTCAGTCCGCGTTCGGAAATTCTGCCGGGGCAAGTCATTCGGTTCGAACTCGGACACGACATTGACGCGTCGCTGACCGAAACGCAACGCGCGCAGGTCGAAGCTGAGCGTTTGGCGGAGTGGATCCGCGATGCGGGTTTGCAGAAGTTGCGGGCGAGATGTTGGCGCGAAGTCGCGATCCTATGCCCACGCAAACCCTGGTTACGCGCGATTCGCGATGCTTTGCTAGAACAAGAAATTCCCGTCGAGGTCCAATCGGAAAGTGATCGTCAGGCCGAACATCCAGCGTACGCGTGGCTCACGGCATTGCTCGCCATCATGGTCAATCCGACTGCGAGCTACGAAATAGTCGGAGCGCTGAGAGAGGTTTTCGGACTCTCGGACGACGAGCTCGCGCGATTTGCTCAGGGAGACGGATACAAATTCCAAATCGAGCGAAAAACCGCCGGGCGCGGTGTTGTTGTCCACATATTGAATCTGCTGAGGCAAGTTCGCGAAACGTTGCCCCATCAGCCGCTCTTTACTGCCGTGAGCGAGATCGGCCGAATGACGCAGCTGCGCGAGCGATTGCGTACTCTGCCCCGTGAAGAATTCGGCGATTCGGTCAAGGAGCTGGAGAAACTGCTCAGCGCAGCGGCCGCCGCGGAGGCGCGGCAGGAGTCACTGGCCGATTTTGCGCTGACGCTTCGGCGCAACTTCGACAAGATCCGCGAGATCGAACCGGCGGAAGCCGATGCGGTCCAACTGATCACCGCGCATAAGGCGAAAGGATCAGAATGGGACACAGTCATTGTGCCGTTTCTCGCGCGCGAGGCGCGGCTTGGCGGAAACATTCGCTACCCGCTCGTTATTCCCGGCGAGCAACCGTTCATCGCGTTCGATCGCAGCGATCGTGCGGATCTGGAAGATGAAATGAAAAAAGTGCAGCGCCAGGAAATGGAACGCCTGCTTTACGTGGCGCTCACACGCGCGCGCCACACACTCGTGCTCGCGCTCGACGCTGAGTTTTTTCGAGGCAAGCGCGGCGTCCACAGCGACACGCAACTGAAATGGCTGAAAGCCGACGCGAACGAGCGTAACGCCGAGATCGTATTAAATCTTCCCGATGAAGCGACAGCTTGTGAGGAAACCGCTGCACGTCACAAAGGACACGCACCTGAATCGGTCGCTGACACTTTACAGTCGCTTCGACTTGAGACTGGTTGGGTCGACATCGCCCGGCAAAGAGCGGCTTCCATCATTCACACACTGACTCCGAGCCAGTTCGCGCCGGAAGAAGAACTCGGCGAAACGCCAGGCACCGAGGAATGGATCGAGATGGAACCGGAATTGCGGCCGCCGCGGATCGATAACCCAGCCACGCGTTACGGAGTTTGGTGGCACGATTTCGCAGAACAAATCCCCTGGTCCAAGCCGGAGAAATGGAATGAAACTTTCCAGCGCAGCGTTGCGGCATCGCCGGATGTCGCACGCTCAAGCCGCGAGTGGCAGCTGTTGCAAAAACAGATCGAATCGCTGGATAGATTTGGCCGCCGTTTGCGCAGCGCGAGTTTCGTTCGTCAGGAGATGCCGTTCTTCTGGCGCGTAAAAGAGCGCACATGTTTGGAAGGAATGATCGATCTCGCGCTCTTCCAAGCAGACGAAACGAAATGGTTCATCCTGGATTGGAAAACGAATCGGATCGAACTGTACGAACTCGACAAGTTGCGCGCATCCTATCGGGCGCAGATCGCCGCGTATTGGAAAGCAGTCGCCCAAATCACCAATCAGCCGACCAGTGCGGGAATTTATTCCACGTCCACTGGCCAGTTCGTGCTTTACGATGGCAACGAACTCGCCGCCGAATGGGAGCGGCTCAGAAATTTACCGCCGGACGATCTCGCTGGCGAAATCGCCGACTATGGGTAGCGCGTTCCCCCATCTCGGTGATCGCGCCTTCGATCACGAAGTTTCCTTCTGAGTGGAAATCTATGGTCCGTCGTTCTCTTTCTTCGCGTCATTAATGATCATCGCGCGAATTAAGGTGCGGTCTTCACGCTTGAAATAGCCAGGCCTTTCAGCCTCAATCTCACGAATTGTCTTTTCTGCCTCGGCGTTTTGTCCCTCAAGTGGCTCAAGCGGTCGCGATGACGAGGACACGGTTGAATCCGTGGAACCATTATCTAACTCGCGCAATTCTTTGCTAAAGCGCCGATGAAACTCTCGGGACGTTTCGAGTACCCGACGCACATCTTCATCGCTCAGGTTTTGCTGTGTGTGCACACCGTTTGCGACGTCTGTGGCTGGCATCTTTGATACTGGTCGTGTGTGATCCCGGTCAAGAAACGAGACCGCCCAAACCAGCGCAATCGCTAGAAGAATTAACGCGGCCAGAGCGCGCAACGGCGATTCGCTCACGCGCCGCGACAGAGCATCTAACAACTTCATGAACATGACGATTTGTAGAATCACGCGATTCAGCCGCAAGCGAAAATGGGTCAGAGGCTGGGATTCTGGCGACGCGCCCGCGTCATGAGCTCGCGAATGGCATCAGATCGCTAGGGGGAGTGAAATTAGGACGCCACAAGCTCGTAGGCTCAGAAAGATCTTGCTTGCGGTTACATCGGCAACTCGCGTGCGCAGTATCGCCTGCAGATTGCCACAGACTGGAAAGTGGTCATGAAAGTTCGGATCAAAACATCTTGAGGCATGAATCGTATGGCCAGCAAACACCCTCCAGAGGAACAAGCGGTGATTCGGAGATCGGCTCCCACTCCGACGGATAGAACAGGTAATTCGGCTGGGCAAACTTATCGAGAACCGGTCATCCCCCCTCATGCGGCCTTGGGTAAAATCAGGTTTGGCGCTCGCCACGAATAAATTGCTCAACGCAACGATAAGCTTCGTCGTCCGTCATTTGCACGGGAGGATGTTTGGAGAAAAAGGCAGACGCGGAATGGAGGACGCCGCCGATTCCACGATCGAGCGCCAGTTTGCAACAACGGATCGCGTCAATTGCTACCCCGGCCGAATTCGGGGAATCTTCGACGGAAAGCTTGATATCCAGCTCCATGGGCACATCGCCGAAGAGCCTGCCTTCGGCACGGATAAAGGCAATCTTGTTATCGAGCTGCCAGGGCACGTAATCGCTGGGGCCGATGTGGATATTTTCGTCGGCCAGACGTTCGCCCATCACCGATTGGACAGCTTCGGTCTTCGAAACTTTTTTCGAGGCGAGCCGGCTGCGATTCAGCATGTTCAAAAAATCAGTGTTGCCGCCGGTGTTCAACTGATAGGTGCGTTCGAGCTTTACGCCGCGTTTGCGGAAAAGATCGACAATCATCCGATGCAGAATCGTTGCGCCCAATTGCGCTTTGATGTCGTCGCCAATCACAGGCAGATTTTTATCGGCGAAGCGTTTGGCCCAGGTCGGATCGCTGGCGATGAAGACCGGGATGTTGTTGACGAAACCAAGCCCGGCCTCGACCGCGCAACTGGCGTAGAAGCGGGTCGCCTCTTCGGAGCCGACCGGAAGATAATTGACCATGAGTTCCGCGCTGGAGTTTTTCAATTCGTCGATGATTTGTTCGCGAGTGGATTCTTTTTCCAATGGCAAGAATGTGCGCAGCGGATCCTGATCGCGCATGTGAGGGGCAAACCCGTCGAACACGCAGCCCATGTTCACGATTGTGCCAGTGAGTTTGATTTTCTCGCAGAAGACCTTTGTGCAATTGGGCGGCGAGAATATGGCTTTGCTGACATCAAGACCGACTTTGCGCCGATCGATATCGAACGCGGCAACGACTTCAATGTCATCCGGCCGATACGAGCCGATCTGGCGATGCATCAGCCCAGCCCCCGAGCCGTCGGGCGAAGAGCCGTGATAAAAATTGATTCCCTGGACGAGCGAGCCGGCGCAATTACCAACCCCAACAATGGCGATTCTTATTTTTCTCATGCAAATGACAAAAACTTGGCCGCGTTGATTAAATGACCGTCCTAAACCTTTCGCAGCGGCTCCTGTTATAAAGCACCGAATGTGTCCGAGGTCGCGCGGACTTGCAAGGACTGATATAAGAACAAAAGCCAGAGGGATTTTGGTTGAAAAGAACGCCCCTGGCGAGGAGATAGACGAAATGCGTTTGGAGTTTGCGGCCGCTGCGCTGTTCATCACTTTTGGCTTACCCGCTCCGTTGCAGGCTGCGATACCCGCCTACACTGTTGAAGAAGCGGTCGCCGTCGCCCAGGACCGCAATCCTGACATCTTGATTGCGCGGAAGAAGGTCGTGGCAGCGCATGGCGGTTTCATTGAAGCGCGTTCGGGCTTTCTGCCATCGCTAACCTCCAGCGGGTTGTACGACAAACGACAGACTCAAAGCGAGACGAACCTCCGACAGGAAGATTACAATGCAATATTGCGCCTCGACCAGAACCTTTACACCGGCGGGGCAGTTACTAGCCAGGTGGCAATCGCCAAGTTGAACATCGACAAAGCAAACTACGAGCTTCAGGAAATTGTCAGCCGCGTGACGATGGATGTGCGAATCGCCTTCAACGAACTCCTGCTGAACCGGGCAAAGGTCCACGTGCGCGAGGAATCCGTGCGAGTTTTAGACGAAGAACTCAAGAACCAGCAGGAACAATTGAGTGCGGGCATTGTTGGTAAATTGAACGTTCAACGAGCTGAGGTGGCCCTGGCCAACGAGCGTCCAGAACTCTTTAATGCACAGTCTGAATTGAAAAACTCCTACCTGCGATTAGCAGAACTTTTCGGCACCGACGTGCGCCCGGAAGCCCAGGCGCCGCCATTCGAGATTTCGGGCGAATTGCAATATCGGCCAAATCATCCGGACCTAAACAACTGTCTGGCACGGGCTGACGCGAATCGGTGGGTCATCAAAGCCCGGCAGAAAGATATCGAGATCGAAGACCGCCAGTATGTTCTGGACCGGAGCGCGTCGCGTCCACATGTCCGCGCTTTTTCCGGCTACGAAACTTACAGCGAGCGTGATCCGGCGGTCGGGTCAGAATTTAACTATGGCGGCGTGGTAGGGATAAACGCGACTTGGAACATCTTCGACGGGTTCGCGACGAAAGGACGAATGCAGGCGACTCGGGCCCGGCGCGAAGCAGCAGTAGAAGCTCTCGCAGCGGCGCGGCGGAGCGTCTCGTCAGAAGTGCGCAGTGCATTTTTCGATCTTCAGCAAGCCGAGCGCGTACTCGAAACCGAGACAAAAAACGTGCAGACGGCCGATGAGGCGTTAGAGATGGTCAAAGGGAATTTCGCTGCCGGATTGGGCACACAGCTCGACGTCCTGCAAGCCGCATCCGATGTAACCCGGACGCGCACCACTCGATTGAGCGCGATCTACCTGCATAACGTCGCTCTCGCCCGCTTGGCGCACGCTTGTGACAGTCCAGCGGAAGCGCTCGATTTCGGATCAAACATCAAAGATACGAGGAACGAAAGACGCCGCGGGACGCAGGTTTCCGATGTAGCGCGCCCGCCAGAAAAATTAAGTCAGCGATGAAGCAAGGCCGTACACCTCTGACATATTATCGCGGCGCGCCCAGCGGTCGCGCCCTACCATTACTGGCTCTATTCAGTGGGGCTTTGTATTTATTGATTTTGCATGGCGCTTGCGCGGTTACCCTCGAGACCGTCCTGCGAACTACGCTGGAACAAAATCCCGCGATCCAAGAAGCGAAGTCGGGTCTCGAGCAAGCGAGCGGACAGCGGCTGGTTTTTCGTTCCGTAGTGTGGCCGCAGGCCGAACTGGGTGTGCCGGCCGGTGTTCAGGCCGGTCACCGGGCTGGTGAAAGCGGGGTAAAAGGCTTTGGCGTGGGACGCGGCTCGCTGGATCAGGTTTTATTCAACATGGCTGTGCCGCCGTCGCTCCGGCGCGGAGACGTCGAAGTCTTAATCGCCCAACAGCAATTGAATGTCGCCGTTGTGGAGCAGTTACACGCGGCGCGGCTGGCATTTTATGGCGCGCTTTACAATCGTGGTCTGCAATCGATCCGAGAAGACCAGCGGCAACGATTGGATGAGAACGTCGCGAGTCAGAAAGACCGTTACGAAGCCGGGTTGGCCGATCGGAGCGCATTCACAAGCGCCACTGTCCAGGCATCCGAGCTGGTTCCGCAAATTGAAAGCGCGCATCGCGCATATCGTGAAGCGCAATTGAAATTGGCGGAAGCGATGGCGGTCGATCCTGCAAAATCAGCCCTGCCGGAGCCCGAAGGCGAACTGCGGTTTGTCCCGATGCGCTTCGATGTTGATCCCGAAACAGCGGCGGCTTTACAGCGAAGAGCCGATCTCAAACTAGCGCGTTTATTTGTGCGCTCTGCCAACGAAGATCAACTGATTATCGCAGCCGGCTATTATCCTGCCGTCGCAGGCGCGATTTACGGCGAGTACGTCCCAGTCACAGGAATCCATCGCCAAGGCTCAACAAGCAAGACGCAGGATTTTATCGGATCGGAGATTCGTGAAAAGGCGGCATACACCTGGCGAGTAGCCGACAATGGAAAAGTAGGCGGCGCAGTGTTGAGGGCGCGCGCAGCACGTGAGATGAACGAGCTCACGTGCAGGAGGCTGGAAGCGAATGTCAGCCGTGAACTCTCCCGAATCGCCAACGACCTTAAGGCGATCGATGGCCGCGAAAGATCGTTGTCGGCAGCATCCGAATCCGCAGAGGAAGGCGCCCGGGTGGTCCGGGAAAACGTCGCCAGCGGCCTCGCCTCGCCCCTTGAATACCGCTTTACTCAAAACGCGTTTTTAACGACCAGGAGCGGACTGCTGGATGCTATTTATCAGCACAATGTGGCAATCGCAGAATGGGACCGGGCCACCGGGCGTTATTTTCAATTTTCCGACGACACCGCTCAAAACGTGCATTAGTTCCAGCATTGAAATTGCCGGAATCAAGAAGGGTCTTGTGGAGCGGTGCGGTGTTGCTCGCACTTGTTTTCGCGGCCGCCTACTATTCCTTTCTGCCGGTGGCGGAGGTGGCCAAGGTTCAGCGCGGCACCGCCATCGCTGCCGTGTATGGCACGGTGCGGATCGAACCGGCGTTTTCCCCGCATGTTCGCGCTCAAAATTCCGGATTCATCCAGTTGGCAGAGCCCTTCGCGGCTGGACGGGGGGCGATCGGAAAGGACGTGAAGAAGGGACAGCTGCTGGCGATCATTGCTGACGAAACAACTGCCCGGCAATTGAAGCAAGCACGCGCGGACTTGCAGGCCGCCATTCAGCGCGCCGCACTCCCGCTTCCTTCTTCGGAATTGCTCAAAGCCGCAGAAGACAACCTCCAACGGCTGGAGAAAGTGGTTTCGTCAGGGAACGTGCCGGCGGTCGAATACGAGAAGGCGAAGAGCGAAGCGAACCGATTGCGCAGCACTGTGGAGACGGAGCGAATCGACCGCGATCGTAATCTCAATGCTCTCGAGGACACGTGCAAAAAGCTAGAGGCCCAGATGAAGAGCTCGGAGGTCCGTTCGCCAATCGATGGACTTCTCACCAATATCCAGACGATCGATGGTGAATTGGTCAAAGAGGGCAATGACCTTTTCACCGTCGCTTCGCGCAAAAATTACGTCCGTGGCGAAGTGAACGAAGAAGACGTGGGCGAGGTAAAGCCGGGAATGAAGGCGAGGCTGCAATTATATCCTTATCGAACTAGGACTTTCACGGCACATGTTACGTCCATCCAGCCAGCAGCCGACCCAACGACCCAACGCTACACGATTGTGCTCGAGATGGAAAATCCGCCCGACAATTTGATGGCCGGAATGACTGGCGAAATGAACATCATCACCGGGACCCACGAAAATGTTCTGCTCCTGCCAACACGCGCCCTTCTTGTCGATCAAGCGTTGATTGTGAAACGAGCCATTGTGCGTCCTCGCACAGTTAAGGTTGGTTTTCGGACGCTCGATTTCGCAGAGGCAATAACTGGCGTGACAGAAGGCGATCACGTTGTTCTTTCGGACCAGGATAAATTACATCCCGGAGAACCGGTCCGGCAACGAATGGTCAGCACGCCGCGAGCGCCAAGGGAACCGTGACGCCGCCGCTTTACATTGCCCTACGCTTTTTGACCCATCGCAAACGGGCATTGCTCCTGAGCCTGAGCGGCGTGGTTTTCGGTGTCGCCATTTTTATTTGCACTCAGGCGCAGACGCAGGGCTTCGCCCGGTATTTCATTGATTCAACCATCGGCAGCAACGGTGCGGTCGTTATCAAGTCGCGTTTCCGCCCGCGCTACGAACCCCTCATGGTCTCCTCCAAGAGTTCAAACGGGAAAGGGCCGCGACGCCTCTATTTTGAGGGAATTACCGACGCGAATGAAATCATGCGGGTGAGCAGGCAATTCTCCAACGTCGTTTCCTGTTCACCGGTTTTGCGCGGGACAGTCAGCGCCCGGGCTGGATTTGAGGATGCGACGGTCGATCTTTACGGGATCGATCCCGCTCTCCATGCGCAAACGACCGATCTTCTCCATCAATTGATTGAGGGCAACTTCGATGATTTCCGAAATAATACGAGCGCGGTCATCGTCGGTTCCCGGTTGGCTGAGATACTTCAAGTCGGAATCGGCGACACGGTGCAATTGCTTTCGCCCAACGGCGAGTACTGGCGTTTGACCGTAGCGGCGATCGCGCGCGCCGGCGTCGGGTCGATTGACTCAACGCGTATTTATTCGCATTCGCGGGTCGCACAGACTTTGCTACAAAGACCGTTCGGCGCATCGATGATCATTTACAAGCTGCGTGATCCCGACCGCGCACCCGCCCTCGCCAGTCATTTCGAAAAGCTCTTTCAGCATGACGCATCCGGCTGGCAGGAACGTGAGCAAAGCACGCTCCAACTTTTTCTGACGTTAAGAATGTCCGTTGCCATTACCGTCTCTCTCATCATCCTGCTCGCCGGATTCGGCATTTTTAACGTCCTGACAATGTCGGTCCTGGCGAAGATAAAAGAAATCGCAATCTTGCGGTCAATGGGTTACCGGCGGATCGACATCAGCGCGATTTTTTTGTGGCAGGGTGCGATGATCGCTGTGGCTGGATCCGTGGTCGGCTGTTTGCTTGGCGCCTTGATGACCTGGGGAGTGTCGCACATTCCTATCCGGATCCGCGGCTTGCTTTACGCCGATCACTTTCTGGTGACGTGGGAATGGCGACACTATTTCTGGGCGACGTTGCTCGCGGTCATTGCTGTATTCATCGCGAGCTATGTCCCGGCGCGCCGCGCTGCCGAGCTGCCGCCAGTGGTCACCCTGCGTGGGTCGAGCGTATGAATCCGGAACTTTGCCTCAGTTGCGAAGCGATCGAGCGTTATTTGGGCGAAGAGGAGGAGCGCGTCCATGCGCTGCGCGGGGTCTCGCTCGATCTCGAGCCACGCAGCATCCACGCTGTTGTCGGCCCATCGGGCTGCGGCAAGAGCACGTTGCTCTATATTCTCGGTCTCCTCGATCCTCCTGATGCGGGGCGAGTTTCGATTGAATCGGAGCCGACGTTGCATCTGAACGATGATGAGCTAGCGCATAAACGCAGCGAGTTCATCGGATTCATTTTTCAGTTCCATTTCTTGATGGAAGACTTCAGCGCGCAAGAGAATGTGATGATCCCAATGCGCAAGCTCGGGCGGCTGTCCGATACGGAGATGCGCGAACGCGCTGCTGGCTTGCTTGAAGCGGTCGGATTGGGCGAGAAACTGCGAAGGCCCAGTCGTCATCTGTCCGGGGGCGAACAGCAGCGTGTGGCCATCGCGCGCGCGCTGGCCAATGATCCGCGAGTGATTTTAGCGGACGAACCGACCGGCAACCTCGATACGGCCAATTCCGAACGCGCCTTTGAGCTGCTTCAAAATATCGTGCAGCAAGGCGAGAAAGCGTTGCTCCTGGCCACCCACAATCCGGTTATCGCCGAAGGCTGCGATTGGATCCATGAGATGAAAGATGGCCGCATTATTGCCAGCCATCCCCGCGGCAACCGAACTTCAAACTTCGGAAACAGCGGGAACTGATGCCGAGCTCGGCGGGACTTGCAAATGTTCGAGAAACTTCTCGATATAGTCTGACCATGACCGGAACTTTCGAGCGCGGGCTTCTGTGCATAATCGCGAGTAAGTTTGTTGATCCGTCAGTAAGTTTTTAATTCCAGCGGCAAGCGCGTCCTCGCTCGTTTGATCGACAATTAAACATCCACCGCCGCGGGCAACTTCACCCAGAGCGCCATTCCCTCCGCAAATGCACGGTTTGCCGTGCCAGAGACTTTCAGCGATCGGCAATCCGAAACCCTCGAACAGCGAGGGGTAAACGGTGAAGCGACACGACCGATAAACTTCGTGCAGTGTTTCATCATTCACGTGCCGGAGCCAGCGCAGCGGCCGTCCTCGTCGTTGCAACCGCCATACCGCGGGAAGCATTTTCGGCGCATAATAATCAGTGGTACGACCAACGAGTTGCAACTCGAAGTCATGCCCCTGCAGCCATAATTTCTCCGCCGCGGCTAAGAAAGTAAGATGGTTTTTGCGCGGTTCGAATGAGCCAACGCACGCAATCATGTTGCGTGCCCTAAGCGAATCCGCCGCGCGCATCGCTCGATCAAATTCAATCGGCCATGGTTCCACGCACGTCGTTGTGGGCGAGCTCCCGTATTCGTGCCACCGCCAAAGTAAGTCATCGCACGATTCGTGCGAAATGCAGATCACTTGGGCGAACGCCGCCAGCGATTTCAAGTAATTTTGAAAGCGCATTTGGGCCTTATCCGACAACCGTGGCAACCGCAATGCGGCTGCATCATGGAAGATGGCGACAATTCGGATGCCCGTTTTCGTGATCAGTTCCGGTAGGCGTTGCGTTCGAACGTCAGAATAGAGATCAGGAACAAGGAGAATGTCCGCAGAGACAGTTTGATTTTCTAGGCGAACTGTTTTGCGGAACGCAAGCCGCAGCAGTTCAGCGAGAAAAGTTTCGCCGCGCCATTCGGGCTTTGCCGTGGCTTTCGACAAAGCCCTAAATGGGCTGTGGAGAATTTCCAGCTCCCGGCGACCAAGATGCTGATAGCACTTGCCCTTCTTATTCCAGCAAACTGGAGTGATGGGTAGGTGGTTCCGGAGATGCAGGTAGAGCGCCCGCGTCATCCGCTGCATGCCGGTGTTCTTGGCCGACTTGCAGGAGCTCGTGACATCCAGAAAAAGCATCGTCAAGGGGAAGTAAAAATGTTCCAGCTCGAGCTAAAGAACTCGACGGTCTTATTATTATGGCGCCGTCAATTGGGAATCATATCAGTCTGAAACAAAAGGCTTTCAAAAGAAACGCCAGGCAAGCTGGTTGAGTGCCACCAAAACGATAGTAACTGAATTCGTGAAATATACGATTTGTCGGACCGCCGCTCAGGCTTTTATTTTTTCAGTTCCGGGCGCATGGCCTGCCAGTGGAAATGCAAATTGCGCTACCATTCAATCGTCCAAACCACTTGCGCTCAGGGAACGCTATCTTAAAATTGCTCCCTTGAGCACGGAATCTTCCATCGTAACCACTGTCGCTGAACTATCTGCGACACCAATTCGGACGCAAGCCCGGCAGCAAAAGCCGACTTTTCGCATTCGACCGACAAAAGGCTGGGCAGCGATTAACGTTCGCGAACTTTGGAAGTATCGCGACCTACTCTGGATTTTGGTAGAGCGCGACACGAAACTTCTCTACAAACAAACTGCGCTTGGGGTTGCTTGGGTGGTGATGCAGCCCCTCATCGCAGCAATAATTTTCACGGTAGTCTTCGGCCGAGTGGCGAGGCTTCCAAGCGACGGCGCGCCCTACCTGTTGTTTGTCTTCTGCGGTTTGACTGTCTGGACATATTTCTCGCAAGCGCTGCAACACGCGGGGAACAGTCTCGTCCGTAACGCCCAGCTTGTTTCCAAAGTTTACTTTCCTAAGTTACTTCTCCCCCTCGCCCAGACCCTTCGTGGGGTCGTCGATTTCACGGTTACACTGGTCGTACTTTTGGTATTAATGGCGATTTATCGAGTCCCGCCCACATTTCGACTGGCCGTATTACCTGTCTTTCTGTTTTTCATGACTCTGACCGCAACTGGCGTAGCCCTATGGTTTTCCGCGCTCAGCGTTAAATACCGTGATTGCACCCACGCTTTGCAATATTTCATTCAAGTTTGGATGTACGCAAGTCCAGTCGTGTACCCAATAAGCATGATTCCTGAACGATGGCGGCCGTTGTTCGCCTTGAATCCCGCTGTCGGATTCATTGAAGGTTTTCGGTGGGCAGTGCTGGGCCACAGCGTTCTGAACCCTAATCTACTCTGCATCACGATCGTAATGTCCTTAGTTGCCTTGTTCAGCGGCGCGTTTTTCTTTCGCCGCGCCGAACGTGGCTTCGCCGACATCATTTAGTCTTTGGATTATTTCGCGAAATGTCGGACGTCGCCATCGCTGTCAAAAACCTAAGCAAGTCTTTCAAGATCGCGCATCAACGGGACGGACTGCCGGGATACAGGACACTGCGTGATGATCTAATTGGTTTACCGCAGCGAATGCTGGCGCGATGGAAGAGAAACGGCCAACTTACTTCCGAAACGTTCTGGGCGCTTAAGGACGTTTCGTTCGAAGTTAAGAAGGGCGAAGTAGTCGGCATTATCGGACGCAACGGAACAGGCAAGAGCACTTTGCTAAAGATTCTAAGTCGTATCACTGAGCCGACATCCGGCGGCGCAGACATTTACGGACGCATTGGAGCGCTTCTCGAAGTCGGGACCGGTTTTCATCCGGAGCTAACCGGCCGCGAAAACATTTTTATGAACGGCGCGATCCTCGGCATGAAGCGCGTCGAGATTCAACGAAAGTTTGCCGAAATCGTTGCTTTCGCCGGGATTGATAAGTTCCTGGACACGCCGGTAAAGAGGTATTCCACCGGAATGTATGTGCGGCTCGCTTTCGCCGTCGCCGCGCACCTCGATCCGGAAATTCTCCTCGTCGACGAAGTTCTGGCTGTGGGCGACACCGAGTTTCAGCAAAAATGTTTAGGCAAGATGCACGACGTGTCGGCGGCTGGCAGAACCGTTATTTTTATCAGCCATTCAATGGAAGTAGTCTCGCGACTCTGCCCTCGCGCGATTTGGTTGCACGAGGGGCAATTAATCTCGGATGGCCCTTCGGACGCTGTTATTGCCAAATATTCCGACGCCGGCGACCGTTCGGCGATTCAAACTTGAAAGACCGCCTGCGAAGGAAACGGGAGAGGAAATAAGATAAGTCCCCGCACTTAGAAGCCGGAACGAAGGTACTCCACAGGGCGCGGCGCTCGTTTTTGGAGTAATCGAGGAATCCCATCCACCACTCTGGATGAACGTTCCCCCAGTGGCGCCACTGGCTCTTGAAAACGTCCTTGTATGCCTTGCCACGCTGGGATTTCGTTTTTGTTGCCGAATATTCACGCGAACATGACAGCAGTTTATCGATGCGAACGATAAGCCCTTTGTTAGCAGCAATGCGTTGCCAGTATTCATAATCCATCGCCGTCTGGAAATCCTCGTCAAAGAGCCCTATGTGATCCATGATGCGCCGGCACCAGAAAGCGGCCGGCTGGCAGATGGTACAGCGGCCCTTGAACTCCTCGAGTTGAAACTCGCGCGTATCGTATTCGCGGATAATATCGCCATGTTCATCGATATAGTTGGCTCGCCCGTAGAATAAATCCACACTAGGCTGACGTCTCCACTCATCGACAATTGATGAGACCGCCCCTGGCAGGAGCAGATCATCACTGTTGAGAAAGGCGAGGATACTTCCCCTTGCACGTTGTAGACCAGAATTGATTGCGCTGGTTTGCCCGCCGTCCGGCTCGCTCTTCCAAAAAAAACGCCCATCGTAACTTTTCAATATCTCCCGCGATTCGTCGGTCGAACCGCCGTCCAGAACAAAATACTCGATCTGCCGGTAATCCTGAGTAAGCACGCTCTCGATGCACTGTCGCAGAAACCGGCCTTGTTGGTAGGAGGGTGTGACGATGCTCACCAGCGGCGGCTCAAGGACGGCGATTTCTCGCAGCCTGGGGACCTCTCGCCGTGCGGGAGTTTCGCGGAGCCCGTCAAGAAGCTCGGCTGCGGAATCGAGATAGTTGAAACGATGCGACTGAGCCTGCCCCTTGGACACCGTGGTGGCGTCCCAGGGTGCATTTTTCCAGACGTCTTCCACCACATGCGCGATCGACTCAACTTCCTGCGGATCAAAATAACGGGCCGTGTCCCCCCCGACTTCGGGCAGGCTGCAAGCACTGCTGCAAGCAACTGGCACGCCGACGACCAGCGCTTCAGCCACGGGAATTCCGAAACCTTCAAACAGCGATGGAAAAAGCAGACAGGCGGCCCCGCTGACGAGCGCATGGAGTTCTTCGTCCTCAACGTAACCAAGCATCCAAAGCCATCCTTCGCCTTTTGCCCGCTCGAGCTGGTCTATTAACGCCCCTTCCGCAGAGGAAGCACTTCCGACGAGTACGAGCGGTATTGCCACTCCGCGTCGGCGTACGCGCAGGAGCGCATCGAGAAGCTTTTTATGATTCTTATGCGGCCAGAAGTTACTGGGAAAAATCGCATAACGCGGAGGAAGCCCAAATTTCCTTTTCGCCCTGTCGATTGCCTCCGGCGAGGCGCTTCCGGAAAGAAACTGCGGACTGGGAGAGGGATACACCACTTTTATTCGCCGCTCGTCGCAGCCGTAAGTCCGCGCGAGATCTTGCCTTGCGAATTTCGAGAGTGCAAAAACCAGGTCCGCCGACCCGATCGCAGTGCCGAATGCGAAGTCGCGTCGCGACCGCTCGGCCGGCTCAAAGAAATACGGATACGCCAGATGTTGAAGATCGGGAAGGCAGGAGGCGACCTTGAAGGCGCGGTCTGCATCATAGATATCGAGCGTATCGGGATACCAATAAACGACCCAATCGGGCCTGATTTCCTCGATGGCCCTACGCTCGTTGGCTGCCCAGATAGTATTTTGCGGGCCGGGAAGACACCGGCGCGCCATATTGTCTGGCAGGGAGGCGCCAATCTCTTGAAAATTAAGTGGCGTCAGACCAACGTGGATCGAAAGCTCTGGATTTCTGGCGAGTGCGCCCGCGAGGCCAAGGAAATATCCAACGATCCCTCCACTGGATTGGGCCTGCAAAATCCGCGCGCTAAGATAGATTACCAATTGCCGACCTCGGATTCTTAGTTGCTTACAGGGAAACCGTCGCTTCTTCCAGCGAGCATGCGCAATCCCTCGCCAGCGCAACCCCACAATTCAAGGACCTTTTTTTCGGCTTCCTTGGGAAACAGCTTGCTGATTTCAGCATCGGTCATGAGGTCGTGAATCAAGCCCATCAGTTCGCAAAGGACCCCAGGGGTCAGTTGCAAATTCGAATATTGGGCGACGAGCCTCTGAATTTCCCTGAAACGCAGCCAACCGCCCGTCGCAGTCTTTGTGCTCGGGTATTCGCGGATGCAAGCGACAGGAAAAGGGACCCAATCGGGATCGCCAAGAGTAAGGAGCCGAAACCAAATCTCGGAATCCAGGACGTAATGCAAGTCTCTATCGAGTTGCCCGCCCGCCTTTTGCAGCGCTTCGCGCCGAATAAAAGTGGCAGGTTGCAGGATGTAATTGAGTCCCGCGACGAACGCACGTCGGTTGAAACGGAAGTTATCCGGATAAAACGGGCACCGCGCCTTGCCCGCTCGATCGGTCCGGAACCCGATACCCATGTGAAAGGGGGCAGTTGGGTTCTTTTTGCATGCGTTTTCCATGTGCTGAAAGGCGCCAGGCTCATAAAAATCATCGGTGTTCAACCACGCAACGAGGCTGCCGCGCGCGAGACGCAAACCCTTATTGATTGCGTCCGCCTGCCCTTCGTCCGGCTCGGAAATAAAGTGCGCGCACCGGCTGCGGAAAGGCTCAACTGCCGCAAGTGTCTCCGGGTTAGACTGGCCGTCCACAAAAATGACCTCGTAGCTCGCACCTTTTTGAGCGAAGATGCTTGCGAGACATTCCGAGACAAACTCGGGAGGCTGGTTATAACTGGGCACCACAATCGAGATCGCAGGCTGCATAAATTGTCCGTCCGTTCTAGCGTGCGGCACCCGACCCATCAGCCGCGCTGTTCGAAGTAAGTCTTTCTTCCATGGCCTTGTACAAGGCATCCATTTTCAGAAGCTTCCGTAACCTTGCCTCTCGGTCGGCATCAATCTCTTCATAACGCCGGACCAGCTCTTTATGCTGGGCATTGGCGTCGAGCAAGGCCTGAATGATGCGTCCCTCGGGATGGCGCAGCAGCGCTTCCGTCGCTTCCGCCTCGCTGTGCGGAGTGCACTCACGCGGGCTCGCGACGACACACATGTCGTAATGGTGAAAAATTGCTGGTTCAAAATAAACAAAAGGCGCTCCGACATCTGAAAAAAGGCGCGCGATAGACGCCTTGCTAAAAACGTACAGATGCTCGGCCGGCCTGAGCATCTCGAGAAAAGGATCCTTATCTCGCACGATTTCCTCGTACGTGCGGCCAACGGGAAAACAAGGCGTTTGAACGATCATGAAGCCGTCCGGCTTTAGCAGTTCCATGCAGCGTCGCATTGTGGTACGGGGATCGGGCAGATGCTCGAGAACGTCGAAATGCAGGATCAGATCCAGGCTGCGCGGCTCGAGATCCTGCTTTTCGATCGTGCCTGTAAGCAGCGGGGCGCCGAACGCAGATTTTGCGTATTCCACCAGCCAGGGACTCAGTTCCAAGCCCGCTGCATCGAAACCGGCCCAACACATGAGAGCAACGAATCCGCCGTGGCCGCATCCCAATTCGAGCGTCCGTGCCGGCGGCAGGCGGTATTTGAGGACAGTTCTCATCCAATGCATGCAGCGCTCGTTCAGATCGTTGCGCGCCCGCTCCGCCAAGCTTGGATACCCGTCCTGGACTACGAACGATTCGTAGTAACGGCGCCCATAAAAATCGCTGGCATCGTCGATTACGTCGAATCTCTCCGCCGGCGGCCAGTTCTTGATTACGAGGGTCTGGCAGTTTTCGCAACAGAAGTATTCAGGTGAAAAATCGTTGAGATCGGTCTGTCCGCACCAGCAGGGATGAGTGGAATTCATCGTCAAGAAATATGTGGCCAAAACCGGCTTGACAGCGAGGTCCGGTCGCCGAGCGCCTCTTCGCGGTTAAGCGTAACCACTGAGCCACGCGAATCTGGCATGCCTCCCGGCAAGCGTCAAGCGTCTCGAGGATGCAGGGCCGTTGATTGGTTGTCCGTTTGTCGACACACGACCCGCTCTGCGCGCATGTAACGAATCTGGGAGTTCAAGCACGGATCCATTATCCTGTGGCGGTTCATCAACAACCTGCACACAGAAACTGGAGACGGATTCCGTCGGGAGTGCGAAACGCCGATTGACCGACTCGTCTCCAGAATGTAATCTTTGCAGCATAAGGGAGCGGATCGGGCATCGTGGAATCGGGGGATTAGGATATTTCTATTCGTGGTGCCGGTAATTACGGGAACGAACCTCTGATTTTTCCATTTCATCGCTAAAGGAACTCGATAGTTATGTTTGGGCGTGTAGCTCTGCTCAAAAGCCTTCGGGTCAGCCGAACACGCTCTCAAACAGAGTATTTTGTCGAAGTAAGCAGTCGAATCCTTAGAGCGAGTTAGCTCCCAAGAAAAATTAGTTCAGATGGGTAGACCGCTAGTCTCAATTCTCTTACCGTCTCTCAACGCTTGTCAGTTTCTCGACGCGCGCATCGAGTCTCTTCTAACCCAATCGTTCTCCAATTGGGAGGCGATCGTCCTCGATAGCCATTCCAGCGATGGTAGTTGGGAGTTTTTTAAATCGATCGCATCCACTGATTCCCGTTTTCGGCTCTACCAGGTTCCACGGGATGGGCTTTACGCCGCACTTAACCGGGGCATGCAGCTCGCAAGTGGCGAATTCCTGCACATTGCCACTTGCGATGACACAATGGCTCCGGCGTTTCTCACTGATATGCTAAAGGCATACGCCCAATGTCCTGGGGCGGGCATTGCTGTATGCGACCTATTGTTTATCGATCGCAACGGAGATGAGCTTTCGCCTGCGGATTTGATTGGCCATTTGACGGTGCGCGCGACTAAGGATTTGTTGAGTTTGGATACCGTTCGCACTTCTGTCCCGGGAGAAATATGCCGTCATCTCAATTACCGGCCTGCCCCTCACGATTGCCTGCTGCACTTTGCCGGACGCAGTGTTTATTGTTCTCTAACGCAACTGGTTGTTCGCATGTCGTCGGTAAAAGCGGTGGCACCGTTTGAAACCAAGATAGGTTCTATTGCTGACTACGAGTGGTTGCTTCGTCTCACCGCTCACGCCGGTTCGGTGCATTTGCCAAGAAAATTGGCAATGTGGCGCTATCATGGAAATCAGCTCAGCCTCCATCGAGATGATTCGCGCCTGGGTTCCATGAGGGTGATGGGCGAGCGCACCCTGCGGGGAATTTGCGAGCGCCAGCCGCGCCTGTTGACTCGGAATGACTGCGAGGCACTCCTGTTACCCTACAAAATTCTAATGGCGCGTTCGGCAATTGGCCGCGTTTATCGCTGGTTCGAAGCCGCCATTAGACTCTTGTGGATGGTTTTTGACAGGCCTGCCGCCACTTGGCGCGGACTTCGTCGAGCGAAATTTAGATTCGGCACGCGGCGATACTCTTTGCTTCCGATGATCTTGCAAGGTATAGGGCTCGCCCCCAAACGAGCTCAATGTCATTCGGTAAACGTTATGACGGGCCCGCCACGGAAGCAAAGCGCGGCATTGGGCAATTGCGCGCTGTAGTGAAGGTGCAGCGCGACCGAATCATCGCGAGTTATGTCCCCAGCGCGCCGCGCCGCCGGGTTTCCGCCTGTCGCGTGCACGAGGACGTTTAGGCTCCTGGAACGGCGGGAACTGAGGTGTGCCGCGGCACGGGTTGCAAATGCTTGAGAAAGCTTCTCGATGTAATCCGAACACGGCTACTTACTTCACGGCTTCGCAGGACGGGCCGTGTGCTAGTGCTGAAGAAACGTGCTACGTAGACGAGCGACCCAATAAATGAAGCGAGCTGAGCGCTGATCAACCAGACATGATGAGCGCTCATCAACGAGACATGACCAGCGCAAGCGATGAACAAATTAGGTCGGCCACGAATGGCAAAACCGCAGCTAAGATTGAAAAGAAGTTGCAAATGTTCGAGAAGCCTCTCGATGTAATCCGACCACAAACGAAACTTTCTGGCTCGCGCTTCTACACATAATCGTGCATAAGTTGCCTGATCTCTGAGCAATTTTTTAATTCCAGCGGCAATCGCACGCTCACTTGTTTGATCGACAATCAAACATCCACCACTGCGGGCAACTTCTCCAAGCGCGCCGTTTCCGCCACAGACGCACGGTTTGCCATGCCAAAGACTCTCGAGAATCGGAAGACCGAACCCCTCCATCAGGGAAGGATAAACGGTAAACAAGCATTCTCGATAGGCCTGATGGAGCGTGCGATCGTCCACATGTTTAAGCCAGCGAATGGGTCGCCCGAGTGACTGGAGCCGCCAGGCTTCAAGCGCCACTCTCCTTCCCCAGTTCGTGCTCGAACCAATGAGTTGAAGTTCGAATTTGACGCCGCTGTCCCATAGTTCTTTGGCCGCATCAAAGAGTCGTATGTGGTTCTTGCGCGCATTAAAGGAGGATACGTAGAGGATAACTGGCCGCGCGCTATGCGCGGCGGAGCGTTCATTCTCATCAAATTCCAACGGCCAATGCGCCACGAAGGTTTCTACTCGGGCAGTTACGTCATTTCGCTTCCAGAATTCAAAGAGATCGGCGCGTGATTGGTTTGAAACGCAGATCACGAGATCAAACGCTGCGAGCGACTTGATGTAATTCCGAAACTTTTTCATTCGACGCTCCGATAAAAAGGACAATCGCAGGTCCGCAGCATCGTGGAAGATCGCAACAGACCGCGCTCCGGTTCGTCGTGCCATTTCCGGCAACTTCTGCATTCGGCGATCGGTAAACGTGGCCGGCACGAAAAGTACATCGTCATCTTGCAATAGGGTAAACATGTCGACGCTGCCGTTGCGGAGCAGACGCAGGAATTCGTGCGGCAAATCTTCCCTTGCATGAGGATGGCTTATCGGACGATTGTAACGCCGAAACGGCGTTCTCAGGTACTCCATTTCGCGTGAGTCGAGGCGCTGATAAAAATTACCCAGCCTGTTCCAGCAGAAAGGTGTAACCGGGACCCGTGCCGCCAGTTCCGCGAAAAGCTGGCGAGTCATGCGCTGTATACCGCTATTTCGCACAGACTGGCACGAGCTCGTGACGTCAATCAAGATGTTCATTCACTTATTGAGAAGCTGCGTTCTTATCGAATTACCTCTTATAGCACGCGATCATAGCAAGCGAGACCCTCACGCCACTTCAGGCCCAGAAGAAATTTCTCGCAGCATACTTCTCACTTCGAGTGAGTCCAATGCTTTCGGGAACATCTCCATTCGTTGAAGAAACATCGGAAGCAACGACCGCTTTACGTTGTGCGGCAAGAAGCGAGACGCGCGGATGGCTCGCACAGTAGCGACGGGGCGTTGGATCGACATGAGAAAGATACGGAAAGTCGCTTCCAGCCAACAGAAAACGCGCAATCGTTATGCGCAAGCAAAGAATGATGTCGCTGGTAGATTTCCGGTAACGCACGTCCGAACATTGCTTTTAGGCAACCGAGATGCGAGCTATCCTGGCGCACGCTGAGTTGGTTTCCGTGAAAGCGCCACATTGTCATCCTTCTCGGTAAATGGGCTGTTCCGGCGAGGTTTGTCAGATGAACGAGCCAGCCCAAATCGGCGGCTCTGCGGATTGTGCCAGAGACGTGCGAATCAGCAGCTGAGTAAGAGAAAAGTAAATGCTCTTTGCCGAAAAATGCAGAAGACAGTCGTGCGGAGGTGGCCGGTATTTGGGATTGCGCGTGACTGGATAGGAACGAACGACGTCCAGGGCAAGCATGTCATCGAGCGATTCGGCCGGTAAGTAACTAACTGGTCATGTCTTCTTTGGTAAGTTGTCCGCCGTCGCGATTGATCAGCGACACATCACAAGCAGCAATCCCAGCCTCCGGACAAATCGCGAATGCTTCGAGCAATGTGGCAAGATAACTTCAGGGGCGACCGGCCGGAATAAGCCGACTCTCATGGATGATGTCAGTTGAAGATACTAGTTAGGGCAATCACCGCGCAATAACGTCTGCCTCGATCGGTTCGATCATTAGTTGATCGGAGACAAATGTCTCTGCCACCCTTGTGGCAAGTTGTAATCCCATTACGCCGCTGACAGTTGGCAGCGCGCGGCTCCGCCGTTAATCTCGCGGGCTATGGAGAACATCCTGCCAATCTTAATCGCGGATGCGCCCAAGGCTTTGATCGAATTGTGTGGCGTCAACTTACTGGAACGTTTGCTCCGCATTTTGCAGCGACTCGGATTTCGCCGCGCGATTGTTTTTTCGACAACACCGGAAATCGTTGAGGCTGAATTAGCGAAGCGTTCGTGGGCCCGTGAACAAGTAATTATCGATCTCATCCCGTGCGCAATTGGACCGCTGACTGCGCAACTGCTTTTGGAACAAAGCCCGTCAGAACGTTTCTTAATAGTGCCAGCAGATATTTATTGTGACGCACGTTTGCTTGCCGCGCTCTGCGCGAAAGATTCATCCGCCGCGCTTGTCGATTCCAATCCACCGGAATTCGCGCGGTCTTTAATCCGAAATCCGTGCGGGCCGGCATTGGTCATAAGGGATTTTCTTTCTGCGTCTTGGCCCGCCGCGCCGTTTTTTGAGGAACTCAAAGACAAGATCGACAATCGAAAGATCGACATCGTCGATGCGGCGGCGGAGGATGATTACATCCCCAGCATGCGTCGGCGCGTGCGGCCGGTCTGTTTTCCGGCGCCCCCGGAGCAGAACCATCGCCTGGCTGAGCGTATCATTCTCGATTCCGCCCAAAAGGGAACGCTCGACTTGCCGGCTTATTTCCACGCACCGATCGAAACAGGAATCATCTCATTTCTTTGCAAAACGCGAATCACGCCGAACCAAATCACGATTGCAGGTCTCATCATCGGATGCAGCGCGACCGCGGCGTTCGCGCTTGCTCGTGTCGGGCTCGGAATCCTCGCTGCTCTAATATTCGGTATCGTCGATGGACTGGACGGAAAGCAGTCGCGCGTCAAAATCGAAATGACCGAGCGCGGCAAGTGGGAACATCATCTCGATTATTGGATCGAGAATTCGTGGTGGGCGGCTATCGCTTTTCATTTGTGGCGAAGCGGCCAATTTCCGAACGTGTTCTATTTTTTCGCTTTGCTAATTGGATCGCACTTATTGGATGAATTCGCGAAACGCCGGGTGAAGATGGCGAAAGGCCGCCTGCTAGATGACGTTACGCTATTCGACCGTGCTTTCCGGCTGATCGCGGCTCGAAGAAACGTTTACGTTTGGATACTGGCGTGCGGTTTTTTGTTAAACGCGTTTCCGCAAAGTTACGCAATCATCTGCGGATGGGCCGCTTTTAGTGCCGCCGTTCATCTTGTACGTTCCATCTGGATTTGTGATAGCGCTGTGCGTCGCTTTGTCGGCATCCGGAGTTAAGGAATGACGAAACATTGATGGAATGCGCTTGGCGCGCGCGACGATTTCTTTGCCGATGACCTGAACCGGTTTTTCCACGAGGAGCGAAGCACTGACTGCGCAATAAACGCCACAACCTTCCTGGCACGACTTTTTGCGGTAGTTTGCGTAGAGATCATCCAAGGTGACGTCCATTATGTGCTTGTCCGTGTGCACCATGCTGCAAATCCAAAATTTTCCTTGCGCAGATACGAAGAATAATTTGTAGCCGGCCATACACGTCCACTCGACGTGATCGCCGCGGAGGAGACTGCGTTGGTAATTAAGGATGGCCTCGCTGGTGTGAATCTTTTCCCCGCGGCGTTTTCGTTCGATCATCGAATCGATGAAGCGTTCGAGTTCTTCACGCGGTCCACGATCGACGCGAAACCGATGCAATGGGTCCGCATGCACGAGGCGAACTTCCGTCGGAATTCCGCGCGACAAACCGGTCTCGAGCACGGCCCGTGATTCGGGCAACGTATCGGCACAAATCACTCCGGTGATATGCAGGCTGATTTTTGAGTCGCGAAAATAATCAAGCTTCGGCAAGATCGTCTTGAACGATTTTTTGGTAATTGGACTCGGTGTCATCCGGTCAACGCTGATCTGCATGACCTGCAAGCCGGCATCTTCCAGTTCCGCCAGAAGCTTACGAGTGAGGAGAAAACCGTTCGTCGTTAGGCTGGTGGCAAAGCCCAGTTCGCGGCAGTAGCGAACGAGCTCGACAATATTCGGATGCACAAGCGGCTCGCCGCCGACGAGAGCGATCCGCATGGTGCCAAGCTCACGAATTTTCCGTATCCATTTTTTCAAATCGTCGAGGCTCGGGTGCGGGCGGCTGTTGTCGTACTCGGTGCAATAGGCACAATCGAGATTGCAACGATCCGTGACGTACAGGCTGCACTGTAGCGGTTTGCGGTCGAGCAGACGCTTACCGGATTCCAAGATGTTATAGCCTGAAAATTCGCGGCGAGCGTGTTTCAGAATCTTCATGCAATTCGGGTTAGACTGTCAGTGTAGCGAGAATCTCCTATCGGCGCAAAAATGACTGCGGCAATACACTCCCTTGACCGGACAGGCCTCGTCGATTTCAGTCAATTCCTTTCCTCGAGAGTATTCCGCCGAAACGTGAATCACGGCGCTCCTTCCTCATGCCATCTAACCTTGAAATTGCCCAAGCCGGTGACCGGCTTCGCGAAGAGCCAGTGAGCCCGACAGAAATTGTGCTCGACGTTGCGCCACCGGTCGTAGACGCGCCGGCGCGCGTAGATGAAACCGGAGTGGAGCTAAAACGCGGCGCGTTCTTGAACACGATCGCGATGTTGGCTTCGAATTTTCGCGGAATATTCACGTTTCTCGTCGCCCGGATGCTTGGGCCGGCGGCGCTCGGCATATTCTCGGTTGCCTGGTCGACAACTGACATCATCAGCAAGATCGGGGTTCTTGGCCTCGACAATGCGATCACCACATTCATCGCGCGCTCGGAAGCTGTGGGCAACCGCGCGCGGAATCGGGCGCTTTTTCGAGTCGCCATAGTCTTGGGGGTTGCGCAGTCCGTTGTCACTGCTGCGATTGTGATACTAGCTCTCCGGTTTTTTAACAATCGCCTTCACGTGCAGCCGCAGATGGTTTCTGCGCTTGCGCTGGTTCTCTGCGCGATGCCCGGTCTGGCACTGTATCGCATCAGTACCGCCATCTCGCGCGGGATGAAGGTGATGAAGCACGATATCTACTCGCGCGGGATGACCGAGCCAATTGCGACGACACTCGCATTCCTGCTTGCACTCGCTGTGGGATTCAAGGAGTCCTCACCGGAAGTGGCTGCAATCGTTGGGACCGCAGCGTCAGGACTTATTGCACTCGCGCTCGCTTCAACGTTGTTTCGGCATGTTCCCCCGCAAAGGGAAGTTGTTTCCCCTTTCGGCGAAGCACGATCGCTACTCGCGTATTCGGCTCCCATCAGCATTTATCAACTGATTAACGCGTTCATCGCCAGGTTGGACCTTCTAATGCTCGGTTATTTCGTTGGACGCGCCCCCGGAGTGACGCTTGCAACCGTCGGTGTTTACAGTGCAGTGATCGGTACCGCGAATGGCTTGCGAAAAGTGAACCAGGCTTTCAACCCCATTTTCGCGCCGGTCGTTGCCGGCATGACCGCGACGGGCGATCACGAAATCGCCGCCGCCACATATGCTCGGCTTGCCCAGTGGATGCTCTGGATATTGTTGCCGCTGGTGGCAGTGATGTCCCTCGCGGGCAGCACGATTTTGCTCATCTACGGTCCGGCATTCCGGCAAGGCGGTGTTTGGCTCGGCATCGTCGCTCTCGCCAGTGCTATCAATGCATTTGTCGCATTAGGCGAAACCGTAATCATGGTGCAACGGCCGCATTTAAATCTTCTGCATTCCTCGATCACATTCACCGTCGCTGCTGCGGGGCTTCTCTGGTTAATTCCGCGCTTCGGCGTGATGGGTGCGGCTTTTGGTATCCTTTTGACCTATGTCGTTCAAGGCATTCTACGCTACACGACGCTGCGATGGATCTTTCACTGGAAAGATTCATGGAGTGACATTCGCCCGCCGCTGATCGCCGCGGGAATCGCGCTCGTTCCCGCGCTCGTCTGCAGATTATTCCTGGGTGGAATCACCGGGCAAGTCATCAGCGCTGCGGCTTTTCTGGCAGTATTTGGTGTTCAGTGGTTGCAGCACCATATCCATCGCAAAGACGAACGTCCTTAATCCGAAGCGAAGACATCCCAGGCGTCCCCGAAGAATGCGATCGTTTCGTTGTTGTGGTACTGACGTCCGTCAGGAACATCGTGCAGCGATAAGGTCCGGCGTTGCTGAAACACGCTCTGCATCATGGCCGATGCGGGCACAGCATATCTCTTCACGTTACGCCTGGCGAGGCATCCACTGATCCAAATATCGTCCATGTAAAATGCTCCCTGCGGCGCTTGGGAATAATCCCAGAGCGATTCGTCGAAAAATCTCGGTTGAATTAAGTAACTTCCGCACCCTGTGATCACCGCCACGGGTTGCGGTTGGCGAAGCTCGCTGGCGCGAATCATCCTGGCATACCGCCAATCCAGATTTTGCGGGATCGCTGCACCGCGAAAACAAAGAGCCGCCTCAGGTAATTGCTCGTTGTAATGGAGATACGTTTCAAGCGCATCTCGCGGATAAACGCGATCATCGTCCACCACCATTATCAATGTATCGCCGCGGCCAGCCCCCAATTCTTCTCGAACGACGGGGATAAACTTCGTGGCCGGTCCCCAATCCCTGCGACATTCCAGGACACGCATTCGCGGCCAACGCGAAACATCTTTCGGCACTGCATAAGGCCGTTGTTCCCGAATCGAAAATTCCGGGATGGCCAGGACGATCTCATCCGGCGGGCGTGTTTGCTTTAGAAGGGACCGAATCGTTGGCCTCAAATTGTTGATCCGGTCGGGCACCGTCGATAGTGACGCGATTACGCGCCGGTTATCGAACCTGTGCTTGGCGGCCAACGTTTCACGAATGAAGCGGACTTGTTGACGGTGCTTTCTGCCACCAGGCAGGAGCCGCTTGAAGCCCAAACCAACCAAAACAACAAGGACCGCGCAAATCAGCGGAAACATGGGCACAAAATCGACATCGTATGGTCAGAGAATCTTTCGAGACGACACGGATAACAATTACACTCACTCACAGGACTATCTTGCAGCAGCCTGACAGTTAAAATACGAATCAATGGCCCAACAACAAAGAATGCGTTGGTCACTATGACCTCAACCGAGATGGAACAAGGCGATTCGGGCCAACAACCCCTGATTAAAGCCGTGTTCCTTTTTTTGGCCGCCTTCGCGCTTTACTTTTTCACACATTCGCCGGCGCTCGATGAAATCGATGCTGTGCAATTTGCGATGGGTGTGTGCTCGTTCGACATCTGGCATCACCAGCCGCATCCCCCCGGTTATCCGCTCTTCATTTTTTTCGGATGGATCGCGACAAAATTCTTCGCGACGAGCCCGGAAATGTCGTTGTATCTTGTGTCCAGTCTGGGCGGTGCGCTCTTCGTAGCCGCGTGGTTCCTCATCATCAGGTTGCAATTCACAGAGCGACTCGCCTGGTGGATCGCGGCGTGCCTGACGATCACACCAGCAGTTTGGATGACGGCAACAAAGGTTTTGAGCGACTCGCTCGCCGCGGGATTTTTGAGCGCTGAGCTTTTTGCAGCGCTCTGTTTCCTGCGGCGCAAGCATTGGCCCTCGTTGCTAAGCGCATCTCTACTCGGCGCAGCTGCAACCGGCACGCGCCCGCAATTAATTCTCGTTGGCACCGTCATTCTTGTTACGACGCTAAAGCAAGCACGCGCCAGTTGGAAGATGTCGATCGTAAGCGCAAGCACTTTTTTCGCGGGCTGTCTAGCCTGGCTGTTGCCGATGTGGTTCCTACAATCGCGATTGCGGCCTGACGTTCCTGCCTCGCTTGTCTACCCAAAGCTGGTTTACGGCCAATGGCTTTGGCGCGTGCATCGACCAAGCGTTTATCTTGGGGCGGGAGATTGGAGTCTGCATTATATCGGTGGGCGCGTTGCTTCTCATTTCCTCGGATGGTTCGGGTTGGGCTTTGGTTTTCTTCAATCACCACTCGTCCTGGCAATCGGAGTAGCGATCGTGCTTGTCGGATTTTCCGCGTACGTGTTTTCGGGCCGAGGATCGCAGGACCAACGTTTCTGGAAATTTCACGCTCCTTGGGCGTTGGTGCACATCGCGATCATCTTCATCTGCCTCGGTGGAAAGCAGCGGTATTATCTCATCATTTTTCCTTTGCTCCTGGTCGCATTGATTCGCGGTTTTTTACGAATGCCCGCTCCCTGGAATTGGATTGCGGCGGCGCTGCCGGCCTTGTTTCTCTACATTAGCATCCCGCTGGCAATTGAAAATCATCGTGAAGAAGCGCCGCCTATTCGACTGGTGCGCTATCTTGAGCAACTTTATCCGCCGTCGCGACGCAAAAACGTTGCCTTGCTCTTCGTCAACGTAAGACGCCATGCCGAATGGTACGCACCCGAGTTTAAAACGTTTCGTGATATCCCGTCCCCGCGCGACTTGCCGGAAATCTTGGAAAGTGCGACTGCCGCTTATACAGATGACGCAAACGTGCCTTTGCCTGCGGGGTGGAGACGCGTGCCGGTCGTCACATTTCGGCGTTCCATAATCATCCACGCGAAGCACCATTTTCTGTCCCTATTCTTGATCGAACGTAATCCATGAAACGCATCTTTCTGACCGGAGCGAGCTCGGGAATCGGCTTGGCCACGGCGAGATTGCTCGTCGCGCGCGGAAATGAAGTTTGGGCAACATCCCGCAATCCAGAACGCGTTCCCGAGGTGCTGCGACTGCATCCCACTCGCCTCGACCTAGGCGATCCGCGTTCCGTTGAGGAGGCATTCAAGGTCGCGCTCGCGGTAGCAGGTCATTTCGACGTTTTGATCAACAACGCCGGAAGCGGCCATTTTGGTTCGACCGAAAATCTCTCCGAACAGGAAATCGCAAGCCAATTTCAAATTCTCGTTTTCGGGCACGTGCAGCTAATGCAGCTGGCATTACGCGCGATGCAAGCACGAGGAGAAGGTTTGATCATCAATGTCACATCGCTGGCTGGCCGTCTTCCAGTTCCGTTCATGGCGGCTTACAACGCCGCGAAGGCAGCCATGGCATCATTCACCATGTCGATCCAACTGGAGTTGCCGGATTCGCGAGTGCGCATTGTCGATCTCCAACCCGGCGATATTTGCACGGACTTCAACGATGCCGTGACGAAAAGCGAGCGGTGCGAGCCGCGATATGAGGCAAGGCTCGCCAAAACTTGGAACACAGTCGAACGCAACATGAAGAAAGCGCCGAAGCCCGATCTGGTTGCTCGGCGTGTCTGCGAACTTATCGATCAGACGAATCCGCCGCCGCGCATGACCGTCGGCAACGGATTTCAAACACAAATCGCGCCGTTGATTTTTAGATTTCTTCCCCAGCGCATCAGGATCTGGGGTCTTAAGAGATATTACGGCATATGACTGCGATCTCCGATGCGGTGATCTTAATGGCCGGGTCGGGTTCGCGTCTACGTGGCCCCGACGAAACTTTCTTGAAGCCGTTCGTCCCGGTGCTTGGCCGTCCATTGATTTGTTACACGATCGATGCGCTCATCCACGTGGGAATCAAGAAGGCCAGTTTTATCGTTGGTTACCAAAGCGCTCGGATGATCGAGGCGGTCAAACAGTTGATTCCGTCCAAGATTGAGCCGTGTTTCATCGAGAATCGCGATTGGCAAAAACAAAACGGCATCTCACTGCTCACCGCGGCCAATCAGGTGACGTCGCCGTTTCTTTTAACGATGAGCGACCATTTATTTGACCGATCAATTGTCGATCTTTTGGTCCGTGACACCGTCCTTGACCAACTTAATGTCGCGCTCGACCGAAAGCTGGATTCAATTTTCGATGTCGATGATGCGATGAAAGTTCAGACTCGGGGGGATCGAATTCTTCAGATCGGTAAAGACTTAACGGTTTACGATGGAATCGATACCGGTCTTTTTGTCTGTCCGCTGAAAATTTTTGATCACCTCGAACGAGTGAAACGCGACGGGGACTGCAGTCTTGCTGACGGCGTGCGATCGATGGCGTCGGAGGGCAAAGCTCGCGCCGTCGACATTGGAAATGCCTGGTGGCAGGACATCGACACTCCCGAGATGCTCGCGTGCGCCGAGACGCAATTACGATCGCGGCTCGCGCGCGACAATATCGCGATGGCCAATACTGGATCTGATCGCGGCAATCGCACTGAGAATTACGCTCGCGCCGGCAACAATCATCCAAAGATGCAGGATCCACTCAGCCATGCCGAGTGACGCAAGTATGAGAAAAACGAAGACAGCCATGTCGCGTTTGGTCAGCTGAAAGAGCCACCACACCAATCGGTCGCCGAGATTGAGCAAACCGGAATGCCCGATCATTCCGCGGTGTCTCGCATAAAGCGATTCATGCAACGTGGATGAGGCCACCGACACTTCGCTCTTGCTAGCTCGTAGGAGCGATTCGTTGGCCGTGATCAGGACGGCACAGACAATTCCTTCACTCGAACGATGAAGGCCCAATCCCAGAGCGAGAACATAAAGAAGGCTTGCCAGAAAATCGCAGAAGTGATCCAAACGTTCCCCGAATTTCGATTCCAAATTCTTGGCGCGCGCAATTTCGCCGTCGCAGCCGTCAAGAGTACTGAACGCTTGAAAAATGGCCGCGCCGATGACGACGCTTACGTAATCGCCGCGCACGAAAAACACACAGGCGATTAGGGGCAAAACAAAGATCGATATCGTCCAGGCGGTGGGATGGATCGGAAACTTGAGCAGAAAACACGTTATGCGGCGCGAAATCGGCCGATTCAGAAACCGCGAAACGAAACCGTCCTGAGGCTTGCTTATTTCGTCAGTCTCCTTTTAAAAATTCGATATGTCTTGTAGCGCTCTGCGCCCATCGCTTCGACAAAGCGATTGACCATGAAGTTGTCTTCCAGCGTCATGCTCAGCTCTCCGGTGAAGCCGCGTCTACCCCCTTCGGCCATTACTTGCAACACCAGCATCTCGGCAATACCGGCACGACGATATTTTTCAACCACGCCCAGCGCAACGAACCGAGCGGTCCTGATCTTCTTTCGGTAATAAAGCAGTCTCACGAATCCGAATGGCAGCAGGCGTCCGTTGATCTTGCCCAGCGCAAAATTAATATCAGGAACGCAGATGACGAAACCGACCGGTCTGTAATCGATCTCAGCGATCAAAGTCATCCTCGGATCTATCAGCGGCTTCATTTCGCTCGCCATGTGTTCTGCTTCCGCCTCGGTGAAAGGGACGAAGCCCCAATTGTTCCGCCACGCTTGATTAAAAACTGCGCGCAAGCGCCGACTCTCTTCCGTTAGCTTTTTCAAGTCGATCGACCGGATTGCGACATCGAGCCTCCCGGAGCGCGCGGTTGCTATTTTGCGCAACCGCTCCATCGGTTCCGGAATATCTTTGAACCACCACGCATACCAATCTTTTTCTTTCGTGAAACCGCAGTGTTCGATCAAGCGCGCATAGTACGGCGGATTATGCGCAGTCAGAAGAGTGGGTGGATGTTCAAATCCGCCGATGAGCAATCCGCAGACATAATTGGTGGAGTAATCGATCGGTCCCATGATTTCATCGCGGCCTTTCTTTCGCAGCCAACCGGCCGCAGCCTCAAAGAGCGCGGCGGCGATGTTGCAATCGTCAATGCACTCGAAGAGGCCAAAACAGCCGATATTCGATTGATGCAGCGAATTGTAGTTGGGATCATCGCTCGCCATGATTCGCCCAACGATTTCGCCGTTCTGTCGGGCGAGAAATAATGCAGCCTCGCCGTGTCGATAAAACGGATGCTGATCGCGATTGAGGAATGTCTTCCGTTCGATAATTAATGGCGGCACCCACACCGGATCGTCGGCGTAAATTCGCCACTGAAATTCAATGAAAGCATCGCGGTCCCGGCGCGACCTGACTTCTGAAACTTCGAGCTCGGACACGAGTGCAGAAGCGGTCTACGCCGAATTTTGCCATGTCACCGCGGCTTCCTCCACCGATTCTGCCATGTTTTCCTGGCGGAGAATAAGATAAACCAGCAGCAAATTAAGCAGGGTGAGTTCGAACCAGAAGTACCAAATCGGCTGACCGATAAACAGGAGAGCGAACAAGACCAGCATCCGCGTGTTTGTCATCAACAGGCCCCACCACTTAAACATTGGGCCGGCCAAATTTCGATAACGCGTTCTCAGCCAGTTCGGGATTTTGCTGTGGAAGAGTTGACCAGCTGTATCGCGCAATCTTTTCAGATGCGGCGAGAGCATTTCCTGTTGCCGCGTGAAATTCAGATACAGCGCGATCAAAAATTTATGCCATGGCTCGCGACGCCAGCTTAGCTCTCTAAAATTCGATCGCAGGGTCGAAGAGGAATCCAATCTCATTGGCGATCGGTTCGTCGCAAAATAAAGATACGTGGTGCGATAATAATCCGCTGCAGCCCCTTGCAATGCGTGACTGATCCCGGCCCCCAGCGCGAGAAGACATACGGCAGGCGAAGTGCCTTCAACCAAATAACGGAGAGTTAAATGGACGTAGATACTCACCGATACAAGGTGGTCGGCAACGCTGTCAATAATGCGGCCCTTCCGGCTCTCCCGGTGAATCAAGCGTGCGAGCTGGCCATCCGCATTGTCGAGCGCGTTGGCGCAAACAAGCAACGCCATGCCGACGGCATTCGTTCGAAGATCACGATAATAGAACAGATGTCCAGCGATGACTCCGAAGACACCCGCGAGCAAAGTCACGCCCGCAGGCTTCATTTCAACCTTTGCGAAAAACTGGGCGAGACGAAATCCGACTGGCCGGTAAAAATAAAGATCGAGAACTCCTTCGACTTCGCGCGCCTTATACGTGGTTTCGAGGGCAGAAACCGGCGACTCGATTTGCTGCGGCATCAATTCAGGCGAACCCAAACTCAGGCGTGCTGAAGCGCGGCTGGAACAAGTGTGTCCGCGAGAATGTTGAGCGCTTCGTCCAGATCCCCACGGGTATGTTTGGCCGTCACGCAAGCCCGGAAGCAAATTCGATCTTGCGGTACGGCGGGGTAATCCACCGGTGCGACCCAAAGACCGCGTCGCCGCAGTTCGTGACCAAGCCGATACATCCGCTCCCGATCACCGATGACAATCGGCATCACGTACGTTGTCGATGCTCCAGTATCAAGCCCGAGGTCGCGAAGTTGCGCGTGAAAATAATCGGCGTTTTCCCAAAGTTGCGCGCGCAATTCTGGCTGGCTCGTGCCAATCTCGAGCGCTTTGAGAATTGCTGCGATCACCACTGGCGGCAGCGCGCATGAGTAAACGTAAGGATGCGCATAAAAGCGCAGATATTGCAGTGTTTCTTTCGAACCGGCGACGAATCCTCCCAGCGCGCCAAAAGCCTTTGAGAATGTGCCGTAAACGAGCGGAATGCGCTCTTCCACGCCAAATTTCTCAGCCGCGCCGCGACCATGTTCGCCGCAGGCCAGCATCGAATGTGCTTCGTCAACAAAAACGCTGGCGCCGTGCGATTCTGCTACCTCAATTAATTGCTTCAAATTGCCGAAATCGCCGTCCATGGAATAAATGCCTTCCACAATGACGAGTTGGCGCCGGCCCTTTTGGCGAGTGAGCGCTGTGTCGAGCGAGACTGGATCATTGTGCTCGAATTTCTCAGTGCGGCATCGGGACAGCACCGCTCCGTCTCGAAGGCTGAGATGTGAGCGGTTGTCGAGAATTGCCACATCGGTTTTGCGAAGCAGCCCTGAAATCGTGCCAAGCGCACCGCCAAACCCGCTGTTGAAAAGCATTGCATCCTCCCGGCCGAGAAATTTTGCGACACGACGCTCAAGCTCCCGATGTAGATCGGTCATTCCAGAAAGCATCGGCGACCCGCATGCGCCCAGCCCGTGTGTCCGGAGCGCTTCATGTGCGGCGCCAATCACCTCCGGATGATTGGCGAGAGCCAGATAATTGTAGGAACAAAGATTGATTACCGGACGCGGTTTGCCGCCGTAATTGATCGTCGTCCGCGCGTCTGCCGTAGCGAGAAGCTCCGGTTCATACAACTCGACTGCCCAGGCACCGACACGAATCCAATTTGTAAAGCTCGCTGGAGCTTGCAGCGGGTCATTGCTTTCGCCCGCAAGAAAATTGCTCAGACTAAGTTTTGCTGGGTCCTCGTTCATCAAGCCTTACGAAGTTCTCGGCGGCATCCGCCCGCCATGAAGTTCCGTGTCGGGGCAGTTATTCTACCAATTTTCGGATTGGAGACAAGATTTTAGTGCACTTTGGCTGCCCGTCCCAAAGGCCCCAATTTCGAGAGAGAGACGAGCGCTACTTGCGCGTTGTCCCAAAAACGTAGTCCCAAAGCGGCGAGCTGATGCCAAATCCGGCGTCATCGTCCTTGTAATGATGGCGCAGGTGATACTGCTTCAACCACAGCCAGAGACCGCGTTTCATTGAAAAATGGTGCGTTGCGTAATGGAGCATGTCGTAACAGACATAACCGAAGACGAGACCGGCAAACACACCCGATGCCAAACGGCCGAAAACTAAAAGGAAAAGAAGATAAAACAGAACCGCAAGCGGAATGCTTATGCTCGGCGGCATGACCAGCCGCCGAGCGTCATTTGGATAATCGTGATGTACGCCGTGAATAATGTAGTGCAATTGTTTTCCCAAACGGCTCTTCGGTTCGTAATGGAATATGTATCGATGGATGAGGTATTCGAGCAGCGTCCAGAGTAGAACACCGAGCAAAAAGAGTCCTGACACGGCCAGGATCGACAATTTCCGTTGCCAAATGGCAGCATAAAGCATCCAGGCGACAATTGGAAGGTACAACACCGGCGGCGTCGCCGGATGCACACGCGAAAAAAACTCGACAAAATCGCTCTCGAACATTCGAACCGTTTCGTTTTTCTTCGAGACGTAATGCCGCACTGCCATAAACTAAAAATTAATCGGCCTCGCGCTTAGATCAATGCTGCTGATTGGACCGGTTATTGCGCATGGAGGCGCCGGAGAATTTGCCCTTTGTTGCATTCGTTCGATTCGCGAATACAGGCTGTAGCGCTCGTCAAAAATGAACTGAAAGAGCAGTCGAGTCCACGACGAATGATGCTTCAGATTATCGTAAAATTCCGGCGCCATCGCGCGGAGCTTCGGTAGATTGTTCCACGGAATTGAAGGCAGATCATGGTGCTCGTTGTGGTAGCCCATGTTCAGCGCCACCCGATTGATCGGTCCGTAATAACTGAACGTCTCCTGGTCAAAATCGTATGTGTAATGCTCCTGAATCCAACGGGCACCAACCGGATGCAGCCCAATCGAAAAGAAAAACGCGAACGCTAGATAAAGAAACCCCGGCCAACCACAGAAATAAACAATGGCGACATCGTACGCCGCTGCACACGCGAAGTTGATGAAGAACCACCGGTCCCACATTTTGATCGCTTTCAACCGGGGCGGCCGAGTTAATTGGAAAAAAGGAAAGAGCATGAGCCACAGTGCCTTGCGATACCATTTGTTGCCAACGAGCCGCGCTTCCCAATGGTTCGCGAGATCAGCATCGTATTCGTAATCGCCTTGATGCGAATGATGCTTCAAATGATAAACACGAAAGCCCATCGCCCCCGGCGCGAGATTTGGCAGATCAGCGAGGATGCCCACCATTTTGTTCCAGCTTTTGCTTCGAAGAATCAAGTTATGGGTGGCATCGTGAATGATGACGTAGTTGGCATGATTGGCGAACGCGCCGACGCAATAAGCAATGAGAAAACTGAGCCACCAGTAACCAAATCCCAGTGTGCCCATCCCATATGCGATCGCGCTTTGCATGATCACCAGCGATAACGCGATGAGCGCCGTATACGGATTACGCACCATCAACCGGCGAACTTCCGGATGCGCTTTGATGATCGCTCTCGCACGGCTTGGATGCGGCTGATCAAACTCGGATTGGTGGAAGAAGGCCTGCATAGACGAGTCTATTTTCTAGCACAAAATTCGTGAAAAGACCATCTCTTGCCCGAGCTAAAACTTTTCGCAAAGATTGGCTGATTCACACAATCTGTCCCACATTGGCCCTCTTAGGAATCGCCAGAGAATGGATCTCCCGGCACGCATTTCAACTTTGCAACGCACCGATCGCTGGATTGGGGCGCCGCTTTGCGCCATTCTAACTCTTCTCAGAAGAATCTTTGAATCCGCAGGGCGGCCAGCACCGCGCCAGGTTCAGCGCATTCTCTTCGTCAAGTTCGCGGAACAAGGCTCAACCGTCCTCGCCTTTCCCGCAATTCGTCGTGCGATCGAAATGGTTGGACGTGAAAACGTTTACTTCGTCGTATTCGAAGATAATCGCTTCATTCTCGACGTGATGGAAATCATTCCCGATGGAAATGTGATAACGATCGCG
>Ga0209156_10000257_pt1 | contig 43851 bp, 38 predicted proteins | sample GraSoiAngelo_124_FD_185881 | JGI IMG/M metagenome (GOLD analysis project Ga0209156, IMG submission 185881) | Grasslands soil microbial communities from the Angelo Coastal Reserve, California, USA - 14_0927_05_20cm (SPAdes) (version 2) | ecosystem: Environmental > Terrestrial > Soil > Grasslands... | reverse complement strand
CGCGGTCGCGGAGGCCTGCCGCGCCCTGTCCCCACGATGGGCATGAAGCACCTCGGCCGCACCCTGTGGCAATGGGACACGTCCTACAAGGGGTCGCTTTACGCTCGCCTGAACCGCCCCAAACAAGACCCGTCACCGCGCTCGGCCCACGCCTCTCGCACATAGCCCAACCGCGAGGCGGCGACGAGCAGCTGCGCCTCGAGTCGCGCAGAAAAGTAGCCCCCGACGGCTTCGTAGCCCTGTCCGAGCGCGCAGAGAAACTCGCCGAACTCCACGCCGAGGGCGAAGCTGTCACTCTGATCGAGGTACGTGATGAAGACATCGTCGCCGCCCGTCGGCGGACGCGTCTGGGTCCCTGCACTCATGGAGATACCGCTCTTGGTGTTTTGGCTATCCTGAAGACGCTTCACGGCGACGTATGGTCACGCGGAGATGTGTTCCTGTGGGGCGGCGCAGCCACGCCTAGCCCTTCCGATCGACGTAAAGAAGCACGCCACGCCGAAGTAACCGAGCCGCGACTAGCGCTCGCTCGGCGGGTTGAACCCGTAGGTCGTGTTCTTGAAGACCGAGTCGGCGACCACGAGCGCCCGGGTCGCCAGCTCCGGCTTGCGCTGCCGCAGCACCTGTGCCAGCGCCTGGTACACGATCCCGTAGGTGGCGAGGATCGATTCCGACGGCCGGTCCACCCAGCCCCGCGGCCGGAGGCGCCCGGCAGCCGCGCGATGATACACGTCGAACGCGAGCGCCGTGGTGCGGGGGAGGTTGATGGCCCCGAGCCCGGCCCCGAGCGGCACGATGCTGTCGGATGGCGTGAGTGGCTCCCGGTGCAGCTTGCGCGCGAACCCTTGACCCTCCAAGTAGTCGCTCAGGCCGAACAGGTCGGCATACGGGCCGACGGTGCGGGAAAAGTAGATGGGCCGCTTGCCCATCTGGTCCTTGATCGCTTCGAGCACGATCACGTCGGCCCGCTCGAGATACTGACGGCCGAGCTGTTGCGGATCGAGCGAGACGCTGACCCCGCCCAGGTTCACGAGTCGCTTCTGGTCGAGCCAGTACACCGGCTCGAGGTGCGCGAGCTGCTCGTCGGTGTACTCGAGCAGGCGGCCCGCCGGCTTGGGCCACGCCTGCCCGCGGTAGATCGACGGGGCGGCGGTCGAGTCGAACGTGGCGAGCGGCCGGCGCTGCAGCTGCCGCAGGTACCAGTCGGTGTTGGCGAGCGACAGGTTCACGACCGTCACGTCCTGGCGGATGTGCTCCACTTCCTGCGCGTACCACAGGGGGAACGTGTCGTTGTCCCCGGCGGTCACGAGCACGCCGTACGGCTCGACCGACTGCAGCATGTCGTAGGCGAAGTCGCGCGCCAGCGTCTCGCCCTGGCGCGACGCGGTGAGGTGGTTGCCGACCAGCGGCACGAGCGCGAGCGCCAGCACCGGAGTCGCGAGCAGCCAGCGGCGGGCCGGGTCGGGCTCCCGGGTCTCGAGCGACTCCGTCAGCCATTCCATCAGGGTCGCGAGTCCCATGCCGACCCACACGCCCCACAGCGCGAACGAGGCGATGAAGAAGTAGTCGCGCTCGCGCACCTCGTGCAGCGGCTGCGGCAGGTCGGGCCGCTGCGAGTAGCCGTACTTGAAGTTGAGGTAGAAGATCAACAGCAGCGTGAGCGTCGCCATCAGCGTCGTCATGGCGACGGCCGTGCGGCGGTCGGCCTTCCAGTGGCGGTACGCGCCCAGCGAGCCCACGAACGCGAACATCACGGCAACCGCCCCGCGCCACCCGGTGGCCAAGTCGCGCCCCCACTGCCATGTGAAGTACTGGATCCACATGCCGATCTGCGCCTGGGGCGTCGCCTGGCGCTGCCACACGGGCGGCTTGCCGTACTGCTGGCGCGTGAGCACGTCCCACAAAGCCGCTCGCGTAGTGGGCTCGCCCTCGTTGATCGCCGGGAAATGCGCCGCCCGGATCGGCAGGAACAGGTACACCGACACGCCCACGGCCGCCACCAGCAGCACCGCGAGCGCGAAGTCGCCGTTGCGCGCGTAAGCAACCGCGTACACCAGCGCCGCCGCGAACAGCACCGCGGCGAGCTTCAAGGGCGTGGAGCTCTCGAGCCCGCTCGCCACGATCAGCGCGTACGCGCTGCAGAAGACGAACCATTGCGACCACTCGACCCGCCGCGCGGCGAGCCCTACGGGGCGCTCCCGCTTGAGCGGTGGATACAAGAGCACCATCACCACGGGGCCCACCAGCACTCCCATCATGTGGTTCGTGGAAGTCAGCGCCAGCAGGTACACGATCATCAGGAGATGGTGATCGTGCCCTTCGCCGGGGGGCTGGTCGTCCCAGCGCACGATGAGCCACAGCACCAGTGCGATCGACAAGAGCGACAGCGTGTACACCTTCTCGTTCACCACCGACTGGTTCCACACCGTGAACGCGGTCGCCGCGCTGAGCGCGCCGGCCACGGCGGCGAGCCGCCGCGGCAGCCGGGCCGGTACCCAGCTCCGCATCCACCGCTCGCCCACCAGGAACCAGCACCCCGCCGCGACCGCGCTCGTCACCGCGGCGAGCAGGTTGATCCGCTCGGCATACGCCGCCGCCAGGGGCAAGAGGCCCCAGGTGTGGGCGATCAGCGTGAACAGCGGATTCCCCGGTGGGTGCGGGATGCCGAGCACGTACGCCGCGGCGATGTATTCCGACGTGTCCCAGAACTGGGTGGTCGGGGCGAGCGTCGCGACGTACAGGATGAGGGCGCCGAGCGCGACGCAGCCTGCCCACAGATACGGCGGGCGCTCCACTTCCGCGGACGACGCCAGGTGGTCTACAGTCCTGTCCAGCCTCGTCAATTGATCAGTCGTCATGCTCGCTCGTTGGGATCAGTTGCCGGCGGCGCGCCGCTCGGCGGGGAGGCCGTAGGTGGTGTTGGCAAGGATCGCGTCGCGCAGCACTCCCGCCCGCGCCGCCAGCGCCGGCTCTTGGCCCGCCAGCGCGGCGGCGATGGTGTCATACACGAAGACATAACCGAGCAGGCTGTTCTGCGACGGCACGTCGACCCAGCCCCGCGGGCGTGGGCGGGCCGCCGGCTCGCCGCCCTGGTACACGCCGAACGCCAAGGCGCTCGTGCGGGGCACGTTCACGAAACCGCGGCCCGGCAGCAGGCGCACGCTGTCGCTCGGCGCCGTCGGCCGGGACAGCACGCGGCGCACGAGCCCCTCGCCCACCAGATAGGCCCCGAGGCCGAGCCGGTCGGCGTAGTTGCCGGTCGAGCTGGAGAAGTAGATCGGTCGCCTGCCCACCTCGTCCTTGATGATTTGCAGGACGGCCAGATCGGAGCGCTCGAGATACGGACGCCCCAACGCGTTCGGGTCGAGGGCGACGGTGACCGGTCCCAGGCGCCCCGTGACGGGCTGCGACAGCGCCAGATAGGGTGGCAGCGTGTCCGCCGGCCCGTCGAGGTAAAACCGGCTCATCCACGGGGACGTGGGGCGCGGCCAGCGCTGGTCGCGATACAGCGCCGGCGCCAGGGCGGGCGCGAACGTCTCCGGCGGGCGGCGCTGCAGCTGGCGCAGGTACCAATCCGTGTTGGCGAGCGACAGCACCAGCACGCTCACGTCCCTCCGCACGCCCTCGACCTCCTGTGCATACCACAGGGGGAACGTGTCGTTGTCGCCGGCCGTCACCAACAGGGCGTACGGGTCTACGGACTGCAGGACGTCATGCGCGTAGTCGCGCGCCAAGGTCTCGCCCGAGCGCGGCGCCGTGAGCCGGTTGCCGGCGAGAGGGACGAGGGCGACGAGCAAGACGACTGCCGACAGCGCCCACCGCCGCGCGGGGGCGTGAGCTGGAACGCGGGTCGCGAGCGCTTCCTGGATCCATGCCATCACAGTCGCGAGGCCCATGCCTACCCACACGCCCCACGCGGCGAACGACGCGATGAAGAAGTAATCCCGTTCGCGGACCTCGTGCTCCAGGCCGGGGGCGCTGTACGGCTGCGAGTAGCCCCACCTGAAGTTGAGGTAGAACACGAGCGCGACCGTCAACGTGAGCATGAGCGCGGTCATGGCGACGGCGGCCCGACGCTCCGCGCGCCAATGACGTCGCGCCCCCAGGAGTCCCAGCGCCGCGAACAGCACCGCGAGGGCGCGCTGCGGTCCCGCCAGCCAATCCCGCCCGAACTGCCACGTGAAGTATTGCACGTAATTCAACAGCTGTTGTCCGTACAGGACGAGCGTGTGGCCGGGGTTATCGGCCCCCGTCGGATACATCGGGTTGTCGAACACGGACGGCTTGCCGAACTGCTCGCGCGTCAAGACGGCCTTGAGCGCCGGCCACGTGGTCGCGTCGCCCTGGTTGAGATACGGGTCGAGGTGCGCCCGAATCGGAATGAAGAGATTGACGCTCGTCCCGACCACGGCGACGAGCAGCGCCGCGACGAGGAACCGCGGGCGGAAGAGCACCCGGGGATCGGTAGCGAGGACATAGACCAGGACCGCGGGCGCCACCAGGAGGCCCATTAGGTGGTTGGTCGCCGACAGCGCGAGCAGGTACACGATCAGCACGAGGTGGTGGTCGTGCCGCGTGGCCTCGAGCTGGTCGGCCCATCGCACCGCCAGCCACAGCACCAGCGCGATCGTCAGCATGCTTAGCGTATAGACCTTCTCGTTCACGACCGACTGATTCCAGACGGTGAACGTCGTGAATCCCACGAGCGTCCCCGCCGTCGCCACGGCGCGCCGCCAACGTACGGGCGCCACAATGGCTCGCAGCCACCGCTCTCCGATGAGGAACCAGGTGCCGGCAGTCACCGCGCTGGTCGTCGCCGCCAAGAGATTGATCCGTCGGGCGTAGTCGCCGGCGAGAGGCAGCAAGCCCCAGACGTGCGCCAGGATGATGAAGAAAGGATTGCCGGGAGGATGGGGGATTCCGAGCGCGTGCGCGGCGGCGATGTACTCCGAGGCGTCCCAGAACTGCGTGGTCGGTGCCAGCGTGAGCACGTACAGCACGAGCGTGCCGACGGCCACCAGGCCCGCCCACAAGTAGGGAGGGCTTTCAGGAGCGGCGGTGTGCGGCGCCCTCCGGAGATCCGTCATACGCTCGCCACCGGTCAGTGTCTGAACTGTCGAATGCCCGTGAACACCATCGCCACCCCCGCCTGATCGGCCGCCGCCACCACCGCTGCGTCCTTCACCGAACCGCCTGGCTGGATGATCGCGCTCACCCCCGCCCGAGCCGCTTCTTCTACACCGTCCGCGAACGGAAAGAACGCGTCGGAAGCTAACACCGCTCCGGCTGGATCGTGCCCCTGCTGGCGCGCCTTGTGAATTGCCAGGAACGAGGCGTCCACGCGCGACATCTGGCCCGCGCCGATCCCGATCGCCGCCCGGTCGCGGGCCAGCAGGATGGCGTTCGACTTGACCACCCCCACGGCCACCCACGCGAAGCGCAGGTCCCGCCATTCGGGGTCGGTGGGAGCGCGCCGGGTGACGACCTTCCACCCCGCTTCGTCGGCCGCCCGTGCCGCGCAGGAGCGCTCCTGCACGAGAAACCCTCCCCGGATACGCTTGTAGTCCCAGCCCGCCGCATCGCCCGCCGGCAGCCGCACGACACGCAGGTTCTTCTTGTCCCGGAACACGCTCAGCGCGTCGTCCGCGAACGCGGGGGCCACCACCACCTCCACGAACAGGTCGCGCATCGCCTCCGCGGCACCGCGATCGACGGCGACGTTGAAGGCGATCACGGAGCCGAATGCGGAAGTGCGGTCGGTGGAAAAGGCGCGCTCGTACGCCTCGCGGGCCGAGCGCCCCAGCGCGATACCGCACGGGGTGGTGTGCTTGATGATGACGCACGCCACGGCGTCCGAGCCGGCCCACGGCGCGACCGCCGCGACGGCGGCGTCCACGTCGAGCAGGTTGTTGAACGACAGCTCCTTGCCATGGAGCTGCTCCAGGTCGCGGATCCCGGGCTCGGACGCGGCGTACAGCGCGGCCGCCTGATGCGGGTTTTCCCCGTAGCGCAGCTCCTGGCGGCGCGCGAGCGCGAGGGTGATCCGCTCGGGCCATCCCGGCGCGTCCTTGGTCAGGTACCCGTGGATCGCGGCGTCGTAGGCGGCGGTGTGGGCGAAGACTTTGGCGGCCAGGTCCTTCCGTAGTTCCGTGTTCCCCGGGGACCCCGGGCTTGCACCCGGGGTTAGTTCACCTGCTTTCAGCCCCGCGATCACAACCGGATAATCGTCCGGATCGACGACGACGATCACATCCTGGTGGTTTTTTGCGGCCGAGCGGAGCATCGAGGGGCCGCCGATGTCGATCTGCTCGATCGCCTGCTCGAAGGCGACTCCGGGCTTCGCGACCGTCTCGCGAAACGGATAGAGGTTGACGGCCACGAGATCGATCGGGGTGATACCGTGCTCCGCCAGCGCGGCGCGGTCGCCGGCGTGGGCGCGCCGGGCGAGCAGGCCGCCGTGGACCTTGGGATGGAGCGTCTTCACGCGGCCATCCATCATTTCGGGGAAACCCGTGACCCGTTCGATCGGGATCACCGCGAGCCCGGCCTGGCGGAGTGCCTCGGCCGTGCCACCGGTCGAGACGATCTCCCAGCCGAGCGCGGCCAGCTCGCGGGCGAACTCGACGACGCCGCGCTTGTCCGAGACCGACAGCAGTGCTCTCACCAGCTCTCGGCGATGGCCCGGACCAGGTCCGCGAGGCTCGCCACGTCCTTCAGATCCACCACCTCGGCGGGGGAGTGGGAGTAGCGGAGCGGCCAGCCGAGCGCCACGTCCACCACGCCGTACGGCGTGAACATCGAGCCGTCGTTGCCGCCGTTGGTGGTGCCGACCTGCAGCGCCACGCCGCGCGCGCGGGCGAGCCGGACGAGGGAGTCCACGTACGCCGGGGGTGTCACGGACGAGTTGTCGAGCGCGCGGGCCACGGCCCCCGCGCCGATCGGTGCCACCGCGAAGTTCGGCAGCTCGAGCGGCGAGTCGGCGGAGACGAACGTGTCGATCGCGTGCACGCGGCGGGGACCCGTCCCCAGCGCCGCAGCCGCCACGCCCGCTCCCTCGAGCCCGATTTCCTCCCGCACGCTCCAGACGAAGATCACCTGATGCTTCAAGGCTTCACGGTCCAGGTGGCGCAGCGCGAGGAGCTGAGCGGCGTCGCCAACCCGGTCGTCGAACGACCGGCTAGTGGCGCGGGTGCCCGCGAGGCGGACGTACTGCTTCGGCATCGTCACGGTGGCCCCGGGGCTGACGCCCCGGGCCATGGTCGCCGCTCGAGACGTCGTTCCCACGTCGACGCGCGGCGGCGGGCCGGTGTGCCGCGTGAAGCCCGAATCGCGCGGGATGAACACGCCGGCCACGTCGCCCTTGTCGGCATGCACCACCGCCGGCTGCGCCTCGAACAGCGACGCTATGAAGCCGCCCCGCGGCTCGAGGTCGAGCGAGCCGTCGTCGCGGATGGCGGTCACCCGGAACCCGATCTCGTCCATGTGCGCCACGAACACGACCAGGGGGTTCCCCTGGCCGAGGCGTACCCACAGGTTGCCGGCGGTGTCGGTCTCGGTCTTGGCCCACGCTGGCAACAGGCGCTTCACCGTCTCGCGCACCGGGCCTTCGGCGCCCGAGACGCCGTAGGATTCCACGAGCGGTGCCAGCACGGACTGCGCTTCCGCGATGCGTGCGGAATCTTGGGCCGACAGGCGGACGGGCGGACTCGCGGACAGAAACAGGAGCGCGACGATACCATCTCCGACCGCCCTCATCTTCCCTCCATCCATTGCACCATCTCCCGCATCAGCTTGTCGACCTCGGCGAGCGTCACAGTCTCCACCGCCGTATCCGTGTACCGCGTTGGCAGGCCCGCGGTCTTGATGTCGTCGAACGGCCCGAGCAGGGCTTTCACGCTGGCGAGCCCCGAGTTGCCCGCGTACAGGCTCTGCACCGTGAACGCGACGACGACTGTGCCCTTTGCCTTGGGCCGCCTCTGCGCCGCCGCGACGAGCGCCGCGCACGCGGCGCGCCGCCCGGCGCCGGGGCCGGCCAGGAGGCGGTCGCCGTACTGGAGCGGTCGCTTGGTGAGCGACACCGGTGCGAGCACGTCGACCCCGAGCGCCCGCGCTTCGGCGGCCGAGGCGGCGCCCACGTCGACGTAGGCGTTGTCCACGGTAAAGACGGGGTCGGGTGCGCCGGCGGCGACCCGCCCGCGCGTCAGGTGCGTCGACTTCACGGCGACCACGCCGGGCACGGGACCCTTCGTGCCGAACACGGTCACGCGGTGACCCTCGAGCTGCTGGTCGAACAGCGGATAGGTCGTGCGCGCGCCGACCCGGCGCAACGACACGTAGCCGTCGCCCGTGATGTTGCCGACGACGTAGCCCACTTCGTCGAGTGGGCATTGCAGCAGGCGCTTGGGAGAACCCTGACCGAGCGTGAGCGTGACGTTGCCGGCACGATCGCGCGTGCTGCCCGGAAGCAGGGCGAGGAGCGAGTCGGTCATCGCCTGCTCGAGCCCGGTGACGGCGGTCATGCTCGTGAGCCGGATGGCGAGCGGGTCGAGGGACTGGGCGGACAGGCGGAATAGGGGTATGGCGGAGAGAAAGAGCAGCACCCCCGTTGTCGTTCCCACGCTCAAGCGTGGGCCCGACACTGCACTGTGCTGAGGCACGCGCAGCACACGCTTCAGCGTTGTGCCGAAATGGGCCCATCCTTCAGGATGGGAATCCAGGTGGGGGCAGCCGACAGCACTCGCTCTATCCTGCATCCCCGAGTCTCACAGTAGGGTGGTCCGCAACGACGAACGCCGAGCCATCCGGCACCAGCCGCACGGGCCGCTCCGGCACGCCCAGGCGCGCCAGCGCCAGCACCGCGGCGGGCAGCAGGCGATGCTCCACCTCGAGCACGCGCGCCGCGAGCGAGTCGGGCGTGTCGTCGGCGCGGACCGGCACCGGCCATTGCGCGAGGATCGGGCCCCGGTCGTACTCCTCGTCCACGTAGTGCACCGTCGCGCCGGACAGCGCGACGCCGCTCGCGAGCACCGCTTGGTGCACGCGGCGTCCGTACATCCCGTCACCGCCGAACGCCGGGAGCAGCGCCGGATGGATATTAATCAAGCGCCAGCGAAATCGCGCGACTGCGGCGGGCGGGACGCGTTTCAGATATCCCGCGAGGACGACGAGCCGGGCGTCGGCCGCGGCCGCGACCACCTCGGCCGCGTCCGTCGGATCGGCGAGCACCGCCACGGGCACGCGCGCGCGGCGCGCCCGGTCGAGCGCCGCCGCGTTGCCGCGGCTCGACACGACGCGGGCGATGCGAGCGACCGCGGAGCCCGCCCCCAGGGCGTCGAGCAGCGCCTGGAGATTGGTGCCGCCGCCCGACACCAGCACCGCCACGGGAACCGGGGTCACCGCGTGCAGGGCGCCAGCGCGGCGGGCTTGGGGCCCGCGGTCACGGTCAGGGTGAACGCGCCGGTGGCGCGCCGCTCGCGGCTCGTCGCCACGATGACGTAGTCTCCGGGGGCGGGGAATCGCACGGTGAGCCGCGCGTTGCAGCGGCCTCCCGAGTCGTCGTCCTGCGGCGGCGCCGTGCCCGCCGCCGGGCCGAGCAGGAAGACGTAGGCGTCGAACGCGCTGGACGCGAGGTCGATCGTCACCGTCTCTCCCGCGCGGCCGCGGAGCCGCCATTCTCTCGCGTAGGTGCTTTCGGCCGGGAGGACTGGATCGCGTCGCGTGAGCGAGTCGCGCACCGTGTCGCCCACGGCGATCGTGCCGCGCGGTCGTCCTTGCGCGAGCGCGAGCACGACCACCAGTATCCCGATCCCTCGCCGGGGCTCCATGGCGCCCGCAATCTGCGGGCCCTAGGCGCCGCGCACAATCTCGGCAGCTGCGGCCCCGAGGTCCGTCACCACCGGAAAGCCCAGAGCGCGCGCCTCGGCGAGATAGTCCGCGCCGCGCCCGGTGGACACGAGCAGGCCGTGCCCGTCCACGCCCAGGGCGCGCGCCGGCTCGACGTCGCTCAGCCGGTCACCCACCCAGTAGCAGTGCGCGAGGCTCAGGGCGAGCGCGGCGGCGGCATCGCGGAACAGCCGCACCCCCGGCTTGCGGCATTCGCACGGGCCGGTGATCTCGGGGTGGTGGGGACAGAAATACGCGCCGTCGAGCCGAGCGCCATGCGCCGCGAGGAGCTCCACGACCCGCCGCTGCACGGCGGCGTACCCGGCCGCGTCGTACAGGCCGCGCGCGATCCCAGACTGATTCGAGACCGTCACCACGAGCCATCCCGCTTCGTTCAGGCGGCGGATCGCGGCGGCCGCGCCGGGGAGGAGACGCACCTTGCCGGGCTCGTGCAGGAATCCCGGATCTTCCACGATCGTTCCGTCCCGGTCGAGAAACACGGCCCGGTGAGTGGAACGCGGCTCAGCCATCGAGCGCGGACCGCACCGCGCGAGCGACCGTCTCGACCTGATCGGGGAAGATGGTGCGGGGATCGAGCAGCACGCGGTCGTCGCCGATGCGGGCGACGACGGGGGGGTCGCTCGCGCGCAGGCGGGCCACTAAAGTGTCGGCGGTCAGGGGTCGGGGATTCACACGGACCAGCCATGTCTTGAGCTGCGCGCCCGGGAACGAGCCTCCCCCGACCTCCGATTCACCCTCGACGACGTCCGCGTCCGTGCCCACGCCTTTGTGCAACGCCTCTGCGCGTTGACGTATTTGCGCGACGTCTTCGGTAAGCATGCGCAATACCGGTATCTCACGGCGGGCCCGCTCCGGCTCTCTATAGAGGACGAGCGTCGCTTCCAACGCGGCCAGCGTGAGCTTATCGGCTCGAACGGCGCGCGCGAGGGGATCGTTGCGACACGCCTCGATCGCCGCCCGCGTGCCGAGCAGGATGCCGGCCTGCGGACCGCCGAGCAGCTTGTCGCCCGAGAACGCGACCGCGTCCATGCCGCTCGCCAGCGCCTGGGGCACGGTCGGCTCGCCGGTGAGACCCCACGGCGCCAGGTCGATGAGCAGCCCGCTGCCGAGATCGTACAAGCTGGCGACGCCGCGGGCGTGCCCCACCGTGGCGATCTCCTGCGCCGGGACCTGGGCGGTGAAACCGGTGACCTGGAAATTGGACTGATGCACCTTGAGGAGCAGCTTGCTCGCCGGGGTGAGCGCGCCCTCGTAGTCTTTGAGGTGCGTGCGATTCGTGGTGCCCACCTCGACCAGCGTGGCGCCCGATCGGGCCATGATGTCCGGGATGCGGAAGGCGCCGCCGATCTCCACCAGCTCTCCCCGTGACACGATCGCCTCGCCGCCGCGCGCCAGGGCCGACAGGGCGACCAGTACCGCGCCGGCGGCGTTGTTCAGCACGACCGCGTCTTCGGCGCCCGTCAGCTCCACGAGGAGGTCACGGCACAGTCCGTGGCGTGAGCCACGGGTGCCGCGCGAGAGGTCGTATTCCAGATTGGCGTAGCCCAACCCGACCCGGGCCAGCGCGGCCAACGCCGGGGCTGCGAGGGGAGCGCGACCCAGGTTCGTGTGCAACACGACGCCGGTGGCGTTGATCACCGGTCCGAGCGAGGGGGCGGCGAGCCGCTGCACGCGGGCCCGGATCGCCGCGCTCCAGCCTTCGGGCGGCGCGCTGCCGCCGTTGGCGCGGGCGGCTTCGATGGTCTCCCGCACCGCGCGCACCACCAGACCGCGCGGCCCGGTCACGGCGAGCGCCGCAACCTCGGGCTCGGCGAGCAGCGCATCCACGGCGGGGAGCCGGCGGCGCGGGTCGGTCATGGCGGCTTGGGGCGGGCCTTGGTCGTGTCGGGAACGGGGGCGGGCTTGGGCACCGGCACCACCAGCACGCCCTGCGCGTCGGCGGCGACGCCGCTCAAGTTCGTGGCGCCGCGCACGCGCACCAGATACTTGCCGCCGGGCGCGAGCGGCTGGACCGTCTGCACGACGACCCGATCGTAGGGCACGGGCCGCTCGGCGAGCAGTTTCCTGACCCGCGCGGTATCCACGTGGACTGTAGTGTCCCGCGCCGCCCGACCGATGGCCCCCGGAGCAGCGGGCGCCCGCTGGGCTGCTGCGGAGGGGGGCGTCGGTCGGACGCGCGAGGTGTCCCGGCGCGCCGTCGTGTCCTTCCGCGCCGTCGTGTCGCGCAACCGCTTGAGCGAGTCCTGCACCGCGCGAGCCCGCGCCTGGATCGAATCGAACACCGCGGGCGTGTAGAGCGCCCGCACGGCGACCGGGGTCGAATCGGGCAGGGCGAGCACGCGCACCATGGCGGTGTCCAGCGCGCGGCGCGGGTCGAGCGGAGCGGAAAACGCCACCCGCAGAGTGACGGAATCGATCGACTCGACGGTGCGCGCGCGCGGGCCCACGGTGTCGTGCACGAAGGCCCACAGCAGCGCGCTCGCCGTCGAGTCCACGGTGACGGTCACGGTGTCGAACGCCTCGCGGCGGTCCTGGCGACGGTTGTTGTTCTCGTCCTGAATGGCCCAGACGTGGTAGCGCCCCGACGGTACAGCGGGCAGCCGGAAGTTGCCGGCCGAGTCCACGAGGGTGACGTAGGCGACGGTGTCCGGCAGCAGGGCCGCGCGGATCACCGCCTGCGGTAGGGTGCGCTGCTCCGCCCACAAGAGCACGGTGCCCGTGAGCGTCGCGGCCGGCACGGTGGGGCCCGTGGTGAACACGATCGTGGTCCCGGTCTTGGTCACGTTGCGCCGCAGGTCGGCGATCCCGGGCAGGAGTTGCAGGTGGTACACGCGGCCGCGCTTCCATCCCTCGTGCGGCGCCACGTGAATCGCGCTGCGGTGCCAGGAGACCTTGACGTCGCTCCCCACGGGGGAGAGGACGATTTTCTGGGCGAGCCCGGCGATCGCCCCGGAGGGGCCCCCGCGCGACGGCATCTCGTCGATCACCTCGTCGAACTGCACGACGGCGTCCCCGTGCAGGTCGGGAACCACGCCACCGGACTCGGGGACGGTGCGGAGGATGGCGGGGGGAGTGGTACGGGGTGGTCCGCCGGGCGGATCGCCCTGGCTCGCGCACGCGCCCCCGCCCAGCAGGGCGCTCAGGAGCAGCCCAGCGACCTGAGCTTGTCGGCCAGCGCCTGCCGCTGGTCTCGCCACGCCCGCTCCTTGTCACGCTCCTTGGCGACCACCTCGGCGGGCGCCCGCGCGATGAAATTCTTGTTGGTGAGCTTGGCGTCGAGCGCCGCCAGTTGTTGCTCGAGCCGCGTGAGCTCGCCCGAGAGGCGGCGGCACTCCTGCCGCACGTCGATCGCGTCGGCCAGCGCGACGAACACCTCGCTGCCGTCGCCCAGCACGGCGTGGGCGCCCGCGCCGCGCACCCCGCCGTCGAGCTGCAGCTCCGAGAGCTGCGCCAGCCGAACGATCGTATCGCGTTCTCCGTCGAACGCGGCACGGATTGATTCGCTCCTCGGCTTGATGGCGGCCGCGAGGCGCGCTTTGGGTGGCACCCGGTACTCCGCCCGTATGGCCCGGATCCTCTCGACCACCTGCTGCACGCGCAGGAACTGCAGGTCGAGTTCGGCGTCCACCAGGTCGGGTCGGAAGCTCGGCCAGTTCGCGCTTGCGAGCAAATCATCCGGTTTCCGCCCCGGCAGCTTCTGCCACAGCTCCTCGGTGATGAACGGCACCACGGGGTGGAGCAGGCGCAGCGCCGTGTCGAAGCAATGGGCGAGCACGGCGTGCGCCGCGACGGACGTGGCGTCGGAAGCCGCTCCGGCCGGCGGCCCGCCGGGCTCGGCGGCCGTCGCGCCCCCCGACGCCGCGTCCGCCGCGAGGCGTGGCTTGACTGCCTCCACATACCAGTCGGCCAGTTCGCCCCACACGAACTCGTAACACCGCTTCGCGGCCTCATCGAGCTTGAACTGCTCCAGATGCGACGTCGCGGCCTGGACGGCGTCGTTCGCCCGCATCAGGATCCAGCGGTCGGCGAGCGGGAGGCGCGAAATGTCCAGCTCGTCGATCGGGCGTACCCGCTCCGGCAGCTGCGCCAAGATGAACCGCCCGATGTTCCACAGCTTGTTCGCGAAGTTGCGCCCGGGGGCGAACGTGGTCTCGAGGTCATTCGGGTCGAGGATCACGTCGGCGCCGAGCGAGCTGCCCGCCACGAGCGTCCAGCGCAGCGCGTCCGCGCCGTACAGCCGCACCACGTCGAGCGGGTCGATCCCGTTGCCGAGCGACTTGGACATCTTGCGATGCTGCGTGTCGCGCACCGTGCCGTGCAGGCACACCGTCGTGAACGGCAGCCGGCGATCCATGAAGTGGTAGCCCGACATCAGCATCCGGGCCACCCAGAAGAACAGAATCTCCGGTGCCGTGACGAGCGTATGTCCCGGATAGAACCGCGCGAGATCGGCGGTGCGCTCGGGCCAGCCGAAGGTCGCGAACGGCCACAGCCACGACGAGAACCACGTGTCCAGCACGTCGGGGTCCTGTTCGACGGCGCCGCCGCACTTGGGGCAGCGTGCGGGGTCCTTCCGGTCGGCCCACTGGTGCCCGCATGGCGTGCACGTGAACACGGGGATGCGGTGCCCCCACCACAGCTGGCGGGAGATGTTCCAGTCGCGGATGTTCTCCATCCAGTGCTCGAACGTCGCGTGCCAGCGCTCCGGCACGATCCGGAACGTCGCCTCCCGATAGGCCGCAAGCACCGGCTCGGCGAGCGGCTTCATCTTCACGAACCACTGATCGCTGAGCCGCGGCTCGACGATCGTGTCGCAGCGGTAGCAGCGCCGCAGTGCGTGTCGGTGCGGCTCGATCTTCTCGAGCAGGCCCCGCTCTTTCAGCATGTCCACGATCCGCTCGCGCGCCTCGAATCGGTCGAGCTCGGCCAGCTGCTTGGGCACCCGCGTCGCGTGCTCCATGCGTCCGTCTTCGGTCATGACCAGCGGCATCTCCAGCTTGTGCCGCAGGCCGATCTCGAAGTCGGTCGCATCGTGCGCGGGCGTCACCTTGACGAACCCCGTGCCAAAGGTGGGGTCGACCACGTCGTCCGCGACGATCGGAATCGGGATGTCGGCGATGGGGAGCCGGGCCACTTTTCCCACGAAGCCGGCATGACGGGCGTCCTTCGGGTTCACCGCGACGGCGGTGTCCCCGAGCAGCGTCTCGGGACGGGTTGTGGCGACCGTGAGGAAGGAGTTCGGGCCGCCCTCCACGGGGTAGCGGATGTAGTAGAGCTTGCCGTCCGTCTCCTTCGATTCGGCTTCCTCGTCGGACAGGGCCGTGAGGCAGTGCGGGCACCAATGGATCACGCGGTGGCCGCGGTATATCAGTCCCTCTTCCCACAGCCGCACGAACACCTCGCGCACCGCGCGCGAGTAGGCCTCGTCCAGCGTAAAGCGGGTGCGGCTCCAGTCGCACGAGCAGCCGATCACCTTGAGCTGCTCGAGGATGGTGTTCCCCGTCTCCCGCACGAACGCCCACACCCGCTCGACGAACTTATCGCGCCCGAGGTCGAACCGGGTCTTGCCCTCCTTGGCGACGAGCCGCTCGACGACGTTCTGGGTGGCGATCCCGGCGTGGTCGGTCCCCGGGAGCCATTCGGCTTCTCGCTCGCGCATCCGCTCGAACCGGATCAGCACGTCCTGGATCACGTTGTTGAGCCCCTGGCCCGTGTGGAGGATCGCCGTGATGTTGGGCGGGGGCATGACGATCACGTACGGCGCGCGTGACGAGTCGGCGCGGGCCGTGAACACCTCGCGGTCGAGCCAGCGCTGGTACAGGCGGCGCTCGACGGCGTGCGGATCGTACTGGGGTGGAAGCTCGAAGCGCGGCTGCGGCATTCCTTATAATAGGCAGGACAGTGGAGGTTAGAGGAGGTTGAGGAGGTTGGGGAGGTTTGGGACGGTTGTGAGGTAAGCGGAGCAACCTCCCCTGACCTCCCGAACCTCCCCGGTCCTCCCCCATCCTGCTAGAATCCCTCCCATGGCCGACGAAACGCCGGACCTCCCCACCAGCCGGCTCGCCCGGTGGATCGCGATCGCGGTGGTAATCGTCTTCGCCGTGGCGCTCTACTTCCGAGACGGGCGCCGGGTGCCCCCGCTCACCAGTCCGGTCGCCCCCGCTGCCGCCCAACCGGCCTCCTGACCCGATGGTCGCCGCCGAAATCCGGGTCACGCTCCCCGATGGGAGCGAGAAACGCCTGCCCCAGGGCTCCACCGGGGCCGATCTGGCCAAGGCGATCGGGCCGGGCCTCGCGAAGGCGGCCCTCGCCCTGCGCGTGAACGGGAGTGTGTGGGATCTGGCACGCCCGCTCCCCGACGGCGCCACGGTCGCGATCCTCACCGACAGGGACCCGCAAGCGCTCGAGGTGCTGCGTCACTCCTCGGCCCATGTCCTGGCCACGGCGGTGCGGCAGCTGTTCCCCCGCGCCCAGATCGGCTTCGGGCCGCCGATCGAGGATGGGTTCTACTACGACTTCGAGGTGGAGCGGCCCTTCGGGCCGGAGGATCTGGAGGCGATCGAAAAAAAGATGGCGGAGGTCGTCAAGGCGGACTACCCGTTCGTCCGCGAGGAAGTCTCGCGTACTGAAGCGAAGCTGCGCTTCAAGGATGACCCGCTGAAGCTCGAGCGGATCGACGATCTCGGGCCGAATGAGGTGATCTCGGTCTACACCGACGGCCCGTTCGTGGACCTGTGCCGCGGGCCCCACGTGCCGAGCACCGGTCGGATCAAGCACTTCAAGCTGCTGCACGCCGCCGGCGCCTACTGGCGCGGCGACGAGCGCCGCCAGATGCTGCAGCGCATCTACGGCACCGCCTGGTTCACCAAGGACGACCTCGAGGGGTACCTGCGGCGGCTGGACGAGGCCAAGAAGCGCGATCATCGCGTGCTGGGGAAGCAGCTCGATCTCTTTTCGATTCAGGAGGACGTGGGCCCGGGACTGATCTTGTGGCACCCCAAGGGGGCGATGCTGAACTTCCAGCTGCGCCGCTTCATCGAGGATGTGATTCTCGAGCGCGGCTATCAGCTGGTCTACACGCCCAACGTGACGCGCGAGGAGCTGTTTCTGCGCTCCGGGCACCTGCCGCTGTACGCCGAGAACCAGTTTCCGGCGATGGCGGCGGGGGAGGGTGAGGCCGAGGGCGTCCGCTATCGGGTGAAGCCGATGAACTGCCCGATGCACATCCTCATCTACGCGTCGCAGCAGCGCAGCTATCGCGACCTCCCGATCCGGCTCGCCGAGATCGCCAACGTGTACCGCAACGAGCGCTCGGGGACGCTGCACGGCATGCTGCGCGTGCGCGGGCTCTCGATGGACGACGCGCACCTCTTCTTGCGCGAGGACCAGATCGAGCAGGAGATCTTCCAGCTGCTCGACATCGTGGAGCTGGTGCTGGGGAAGACGTTCGGGCTCGCGTATCGGCTCGATCTCGCGACGCGGCCCGCCAAGAAGCTCGGCAGCGACGCGACGTGGGACCAGGCGGAGCGCGCGCTCGAGCAGGCGCTGAAACACCGCGGCGCCACGTACCGCATCGATCAGGGCGGCGGGGCGTTCTACGGACCGAAGATCGACATCAAGTTCAACGACGCCATCGGCCGCGAGTGGCAGGGCGCCACCATCCAGCTGGATTTCGAGCAGCCCGAGCGCTTCAAGCTCGAGTACACGGGCGAGGATAACCGGCCGCACCGGCCGGTGATGATCCACCGGGCCATCTACGGCACGCTCGAGCGGTTTGTCGGGTTTCTGATCGAGCACTTCGCGGGCGCGTTCCCCCTGTGGCTCGCGCCCGAGCAGGTCCGCGTGCTCCCCATCTCGGCTGCCCAGGCGCCCGCGGCCCGCACTTTGCACGATCGCCTGCGGGCGGCAGGGATCCGCGCGTCCCTGGACGAGCGCAGCGACACGCTGAATTACCGCATCCGGGACGCGGAGCTGCACAAGGTGCCGTATATGGCCGTGGTGGGGCAGCGCGAAGCGGAGGCGGGAACGGCGGCCGTTCGGGCGCGCGGCGCCGGCCAGAAGCAGACGGTGCTGCCCGTGCCGGATTTCGTGACGAAACTCACGGACGAGGTTCGCACGCGCTCATTGACACCGTTAGTTTGAGTGAAGTGGTCCCCGGGGCTTGCGCCCGGGGTCCGCGAACAGCGGTGTAGACTAACCCCGGACGCGAGCCCGGGGTGGACCGAAGACCCCATGAGCACCTGATGAGCACTGATGATCGCACCACCCCCGTGATCCTGAGCGCCTGCCGCACGCCCATCGGCAGGTATCTGGGCGGCCTGTCCGCGCTTCCCGCTCCCCAGCTCGGCGCCCTCGTGATCCGCGAAGCGGTGCGTCGGGCGGGCGTCGAGCCCGCCGCTGTGGAGGAAGTGATCATCGGGAACGTCCTGCAGGGCGGCGTGGGTCAGGCGCCGGCGCGCCAGGCGGCGATCCACGCCGACCTCCCCGGCACGGTGCCCGCCGTCACGATCAACAAGGTCTGCGGCTCCGGGCTCAAGGCCGTGATGCTCGCCGCGCAGGCGATTAAAGCAGCCGACGCGCAATGCGTGGTCGCCGGTGGCATGGAGTCGATGTCCAACGCGCCGCACTACGTGTACGGCATGCGGGGCGGGATCAAGCTGGGGAACCGCGAGCTCGTGGACGGCATGATCCGCGACGGGCTGTGGGACTCGTTCTCCGACGTCCATATGGGCAGCCTCGCCGAGTACACCGCCAAGAAGGCCGGGGTATCGCGCGTGGACCAGGACCGGTTCGCCCTGGCCAGCCACCAGAAGGCCGTGGCCGCCATGGGGGCCTGCCGGTTCAAGGCGGAGATCGTGCCCGTCGAGGTGCCGGGAAAGGGGGGAGCGAGCCTGCTCGAGAAAGACGAGGGTCCCCGCAAGGACACGTCGCTCGAGGCGCTCGCCGCGCTGAAGCCGTCGTTCGACCCGGGCGGCAGCGTGACCGCGGGAAACGCGCCGGGGTTGAACGACGGTGCGAGCGCGCTCGTCGTCGCCTCCCTAGCGTTCGCGAAGAGGCACGGCCTCAAACCGCTGGCGCGCATCACCGCCTACGCCTCGGGCGGCGGCGAGCCCAAGGATCTCTTCTTCGCGCCCATCGTCGCCGTGCAGAACCTTATGGCCAAGGCGAAGACGACCATCGACGACTACGAGCTGATCGAGGCGAACGAGGCGTTCGCGGTGCAGGCCCTGGCCGACGGCCGCGCCCTCGGCTGGGACTGGGAACGCGTCAACGTGAACGGTGGCGCGATCGCGCTCGGGCACCCCATCGGGGCCTCGGGCGCGCGCGTGCTCACGACGCTGCTCTATGCCTTGCAGGACCGCAAGCAGACGACCGGCCTCGCCACCCTGTGTCTCGGGGGCGGCAATGCCGTGGCCCTGAGCGTGGAGATGCTCTGATGCAGGCTCAAACCGCCGTCGTGTCCGCGCCGTCGCGCACCGCGCGACGCGCCCTCGCCGCCGCGCTCGGCGCCGCGCTGGTCGCGCTCGCGGCCCAGATCGCGATCCCGCTGCCAGGCACGCCCGTGCCGATGACTCTGCAGCCGTTGGCCGTGCTGCTGGTGGGCGGCTGGCTCGGGGCGCGGCTCGGCGCCGGCGCGCTCGTCTGCTACCTCGCCCTCGGCGCGGCCGGCCTTCCCGTGTTCACGCCGTACGGCCTCCCCGGCGTGGCGCGGCTGCTCGGGCCGACCGGCGGGTACCTGCTCGCCTACCCGATCGCCGCGTTCGCCGTCGGAAGGCTCGCCGGAGACGGCGCTCGCTGGGGCCGGGTGACGGTCGCCGCCTTCACCGGTCTGGCCCTGATCCACCTCGGCGGTCTGGCGCAGCTCCTGATTCTCACGGGCAGCGCGACGGGCGCGCTGCGACTGGGGACGCTCCCGTTTCTGATCGGCGACGTCGTGAAGGTGGCGATCGCCGTTCTCGTCCTGCAGCCCACCGTGAATCCGCTCCGCGCGCGCCTATGACGGCGCGCGTTTCGTTTGCGCACCGGGCGCGAGTCCCCGCCGTCGCGGTCGCCTGGATCGCGGCGTTCGCAGGCGTCGGCGTCGGAGCGAGCGTCCTCTTGAATCAGTTGCCGCTGCACCCGGACGCGCGCTGGTGGCTGGCCTGGACCTCGCTCGCGTCGGTCTTGGGCTTCGGCCTCGCCACCTGGGTCGTGGGTCGCTGGCTCGAGGGCCGGTCGTGGGAGGCTCTGGGCTGGCGCCCGCGCACCGGCTTCCCCCGCGCGCTGCTGCTCGGGGCCGGCGCGGGGGCGGTCATGGCCGCGACCGCCGTGGCGCTCGCGGTCGCGGCCGGGCGGGCCGCGGTGGCGGCGCGTGGCGAGTGGGCGCCTTGGACCTGGACCGCCGCGGCCTTGCCGCTGGGCGCGGGGTTTCTGCTGGCGGCGCTGACCGAAGAGCTGATGTTTCGCGGCTATCCCCTGCGCCGCCTCGCCGACGCCGTCGGCGCTGGGCCCGCGACGGCGATCGCGGGCGCGGGGTTCGCGCTGGCGCACCTCGGCAACCCGAGCGCCACGGCGTTTTCCACTGTCAACGTCGGGCTGGCGGGCGTGTGGCTCGCCGCCGCGTTCTTCTCGCCGGGCGCCATGCCGCTCGCGTGGGGCGCGCACTTCGGCTGGAACGCGACCCTGGCGCTCGGGTTCGCGGCGCCGGTGAGCGGCTACGCGTTCCCGCTGCCGGCGCTCGAGTACCGTCCCGGCCCGCACCCGTGGATCGACGGCGGCGCCTTCGGACCGGAGGGCGGCATCGTCGCGACGCTGGTCATGCTCGGCGGGACCGCGGCCCTGGTCGCGTGGAGCCGGCGCGCGCCGGGCGTGCAGGCTGCGTCGTGAGCCGGGTGGCGGTGGTGGGGGCGGGGACGATGGGCAACGGCATCGCCCACGTGTTCGCGCAGCATGGGTGGGACACGGCCCTGATCGACGTGGCGCCCGGCCTGCTCGAGCGGGTGGTCGGTATCATCCGGGCGAACCTGGAGCGTCAGGTGAAGAAGGGGACGCTCACCGCGCAGCAGCGCGACGCCGCGCTGGGGCGCATCCGGACGGCGTCGAGCCTCGAGGCCGTGACCGATGCGGAGCTCGTGGTGGAAGCCGCGACGGAGCAGCCCGACGTCAAGTTCAGGATCTTCCGCGACCTGGACCGGGTGGCGCCGCCGGCGGCGATCCTCGCCACCAACACGTCCTCCATCTCGATCACCACGATCGCCGCGCAGACCCGGCGGCCCGGCCAGGTGATCGGGATGCACTTCATGAATCCGGTGCCCGTCATGCAGCTCGTGGAAGTGATCCGCGGGCTCGAGACGGGCGAAGAGACCGTTGGGAAAGTTGTGGAGGTTGTGAGGCTTCTGGAAAAGACACCGGTCGTGGTGAACGATGCACCGGGGTTCGTGTCGAACCGCGTGCTCATGCCGATGATCAACGAGGCGGTGTTCTGCGTGATGGAAGGCGTGGCGACGCCGGAGGCGGTGGACAGCGTGATGAAGCTCGGGATGAACCATCCGCTGGGCCCGCTGGCGCTCGCCGACCTGATCGGCCTGGACGTGTGTCTCGCGATCCTCGAAGTGTTGCAGCGCGACCTGGGAGACGACAAGTACCGTCCGGCGCCGCTGCTGCGGAAAATGGTCGCGGCGGGGCGGCTCGGTCGCAAGAGCGGACGGGGCTTCTATGTCTATCGCGATTGAGCCCGCGGGTCTCTCCGAGACCCAGCGCCAGATCGTGGAGCTGGCGCGCGAGTTCGCGCGCACCCGCATCGAGCCGTTCGCGGCGGAGTGGGATCGCACGGCGCACTTCGCCCGCGACGTCATCGACGCTCTCGGGGAGCTGGGGTTCCTCGGGATGTGCGCCCCCGAAGAGTACGAGGGTATGGGGCTCGACACTGTGACCTACCTGCTCGCGCTCGAAGAGATCGCGGCAGCGGATGCCAGCATCGCCGTGTCGCTCTCGATCCACAACGCGATTCCCACGACGATGCTGGTGCGCCACGGCACTCCGGCACAGAAGGAGCGCTTCCTCAAGGGCATGGCCCGGGGAGAGCTGCTGGCGGGGTTCGCGCTGTCGGAGCCCGAGTCTGGATCGGACGCCGCCGCGCTGCGCACCCGCGCGGTGCGAGAGCGCGATCAGTGGGTGCTGTCGGGCGCCAAGGCGTGGGCCACGAACGGCGCCACGGCCGACCTGATGATGGTGATGGCCCGTACGGAGCGCGGCATATCCGCCTTCATTGTGCCCACCGACACGCCGGGTTATCGTCCGGGGAAGCCCGAGGAGAAGATGGGCCTGCGTGCCTCGAACACGGTAGCGCTGGCGCTCGAGGACGTACGCCTGCCGGCCGATCAGCTGCTGGGCGAGGACGGGGCAGGGTTCGGGTACGCGATGGAGGGGCTCGACGCGGGCCGGCTGGGGATCGCGGTGCAGGCGGTGGGCATCGCGCGGCGGGCGCTAGAGCACGCGGTCGCGTACTGCGACCAGCGCAGACAGTTCGGCCAGCCGTTGCGCCAGTTCGAGGGCGTGCAGTTCAAGCTCGCCGACATGGCCACGCGGGTGGAGGCGGCGCGCGCGCTGGCCCATGTCGCCGGGGCGCGCCGGGACCGGGGCGAGGACGTCACCACGTCGGCGAGCATGGCCAAGCTGTTCGCTTCCGAGACCGCGATGTGGGTCACGACGCAGGCGGTGCAGCTGTTCGGCGGGTACGGCTACATGCGGGACTTCCCCGTGGAGAAGCTGTTCCGCGACGCCAAGGTCACGGAGATCTATGAGGGGACCAGTGAAATCCAGCGCCTCCTCGTCGCGCGCGGTCTCTATCCTCGCGGCTGAGGAGCTCCTTGGCTGAGCGGATTTACGTCGGCGCGGACCACGCCGGCTTCCAGCTGAAGGGGCAGCTGGTGGACGAGCTCAAGCGTCTCGGCTACGACCCGGTGGACGTGGGCCCGGAGGCGATGGACCCGGCCGACGACTTTCCGGACTACGGCCGCCCCGTGGCGGAGGCCGTCAGCACCGGGAAAGTGCGGCGCGGCGTACTGACCTGCGGCACGGGGCTCGGGATGGCGTATGTGGCGAACCGGTTCCCGCGCGTCCGGGCGGCCGTGGCCTGGAGCCCGGAGATCGCGGAGCTGGCGCGCAAGCACAACGACGCGAACGTGCTCGTGTTGCCCGCGCGCTTCGTGAGCGAGGAGGAAGGGTTGGAGATCCTGCACAAGTGGCTGGACACCGGGTTCGAGGGTGGGCGCCACGAGCGGCGCGTCGCCAAGATCGACTCATGATCGACCGGCGCGCCCCGCTCGCCAAGGCGGACCCCGCCATCGCCCAGCTCATCCGCCGCGAGGTGGAGCGGCAGGAGCACGGGCTCGAGCTGATCGCGAGCGAGAACTTCGTCTCCGTCGCCGTGATGGAGGCGATGGGCACCGCCCTGACCAACAAGTACGCCGAGGGGTTGCCCAAGAAGCGCTATTACGGCGGGTGCGAGGTAGTCGACGAGGTCGAGCAGCTCGCCATCGACCGCGCCAAAGCCCTGTTTCAGGCGGAGCACGTCAACGTACAGCCGCACTCGGGGGCGCAGGCGAACATGGCCGCCTACCTCGCGGTCGCCAAGCCGGGCGACACGCTGCTCGGGCTGGCGCTCCCGCACGGCGGCCACCTGACTCACGGCGCGCCGGTCAATTTCTCGGGCACCCTGTTCCGCGCGGTGCATTACGGTGTCCGCGAGGATACCGGCCGGATCGACTACGACCAGGTACGAGAAATCGCGCGGCGCGAGCGGCCGCGCCTGCTGATCGGCGGAGCCTCCGCGTACGCCCGGATCATCGACTTCCCGGCGCTCAAGAGCATCGCCGATGAGGTGGGCGCGATCGTCGTCGTGGACATGGCCCACATCGCCGGCCTCGTCGCCGCGGGAATCCATCCCTCGCCGGTCCCGCACGCGCAGATCGTGACGACTACCACGCACAAGACGCTGCGGGGCCCTCGCGGCGGGTTGATCCTGTGCCAGGAGATGTTCGCCAAGGAGGTGGACAAGCAGGTGTTCCCCGGCCTCCAAGGCGGGCCGCTCGAGCACGTGATTGCGGCGAAAGCGGTGGCCCTGGGCGAAGCCATGACCCCCGAATTCAAGGGCTACGCGCGGCAGGTGGTGCAGAACGCGCAGGCGCTGGCCGCCGCGCTGGTGGAGCACGGCTACGCCATCGTGTCCGGGGGCACCGACACGCATCTGATGCTGGTGGATCTCCGGTCCAAGCGGGTGACCGGCAAGGAGGCTCAGGAGCTGCTCGACCGGGCGGGCATCACTGTAAACAAGAACACGATTCCCGGAGACCCCCAGAAAGCGTTCGTCACGAGCGGGATCCGGATCGGCACACCAGCCGTGACGACGCGAGGGCTCACCGAGACGGAGATGCATACCGTGGCGACACTCATCGACACCGTGCTCACGAACAAGGACGACGCCACCATCGCGCGGGTCAAGGCGGAGGTGCGCGAGCTGACGGAGCAGTTCCCCCTGTACGCGGCACCGGCCCGCGCCACCGCGGGGGCGCACCATGGCTGACAGCGGCGGTTCCGCGGGACGCCCTTCCCGGGGCTCGGGCTCGCTCACGGTCCATCCGGCGGAGGAGCTCGAGGTCTATTTCAACGAAGTCGCCCACGGCCGTCCAGTGGGCTTCGTCGCCTCCGCCAAGTGGAAGCCGCCTACCGACATCTTCGAGACCGACCAAGCGCTGGTCGTCTACATGGACATCGCGGGCATGCGGTCTGAGGACTTCACCGTCGAGTACGTGGACGGCGTCCTCACGATCGCGGGGGAGCGCAAGGCCCGGCGCAACGAGGGGAAGCCCCACTACCACGCGATGGAAGTGCAGGTCGGCCCGTTCGAGCGGCGGTTCCGCCTGCCCGCCCCGGTCGACCCCGAAAGCATCCGCGCGAGCTACGAGCAGGGCTTCCTCGAGGTGTGGCTCGCCAAACTTCCGGCGCGCCTTTCGGGGCCGCAGTCGGTCCGGGTGCAGTAGGTGGATCGTCTTCCCGTCCTGCCGCTGGGGCGGCTGGTCGTCTACCCGCACGTCGTGCTGCCGATGGCGCTCACCGACCCGTACGCCGTGCAGCTCATCGACGAGGTGGTGCAGGGGAACAAGCGGCTGCTCTTGGGTGTGGTGAAGCCGCTGGGCGGGACCGAGCCCCCCGAGGGGGCCGTTATGCACGCCCGTGCTGACGAGCTGTACGAGGTCGGCACGCTCAGCACGGTCGTGCGGATGCTCAAGCTGGGCGACGGCTCGGTGCGCGTCATGGTGCAAGGCCTGGAGCGCGCCCGGCTGCAGGAGATCACGCCCACCGACCACTGGCTGGTGGCGGCCTACGAGACCTTCACCGGCGTCCAACCGGAGGATGCGCGCACCGAAGCGCTGAAGCGCACCGTGCACGCCCAGTTCTCCCGCGTGATCGACATCGCCCCCTATCTGGGCGAGGAGCTGCACGAGGTGCTCGTCGGCATCACCGACGCGGGCAAGCTCGCCGACTTCGTCGCCGCGAACTTGGACCTCGCTCTTCCGGCGAAGGCCGAGCTGCTCGCCCTCGACGACGTGAATCACCGGCTGGAGCGCCTGGCGGAGCTGCTCGGCCAGGAGCTGCAGGTGCTCGAGGTCGGCAGCCAGATCCAGGAGAAAGTGCGGACGCGGCTGGACCAGAACCAGCGTGAGTATGTGCTGCGCGAGCAGCTGCGCGTGATCCGCCAGGAGTTGGGCGAAGAGGACGCGGACGACGAGCTGACCGAGCTGTCCCACCGGCTCGAAGCCGCCGGCCTGCACGAGGAGGCCACCAAGGTGGCCGAGCGCGAGCTCAAGCGACTGCGGCAGATGTCGCCCCAGTCGGCCGAGTACCACGTGGCGCGCACCTACCTCGAAGTGTTCGCGACCCTGCCGTGGGGCCGTACCTCGGAAGACCGGCTGGATCTGAAGGCGGCGCGCGACATCCTCGATCGCGATCACTACGATCTCAAAAGCGTCAAAGAGCGGATCCTCGAGTATCTCGCGGTGCGCACGCTCAACCGGGCCGCGCGCGGCAGCATCATGTGCTTCGTCGGTCCGCCGGGCGTGGGCAAGACGTCGCTGGGCCAGAGCATCGCGGAAGCGCTGGGGCGGCGCTTCACGCGCGTGTCGCTCGGCGGCGTACGCGACGAGGCGGAGGTCCGCGGCCATCGGCGCACCTACGTCGGCGCGCTCCCGGGACGCATTATTCACGCGCTGCAGCGCTGCGAGACCCGCAACCCCCTGTTGATGCTCGACGAGGTGGACAAGATGGGCGCCGACGTGCGCGGCGATCCGACCGCCGCGCTGCTCGAGGTGCTCGACCCGACGCAGAACGGCGCTTTCGTGGACCACTACCTCGAGGTGCCGTTCGACCTGTCGGGCGTCATGTTCATCGCCACCGCCAACAGTCTCGCCCCGATCCCCGACCCCCTGCTCGACCGCATGGAGGTGCTCACCTTGCCCGGCTACACCCCGGGCGAGAAGCTGGCGATCGCCAAACGCTACCTGCTTCCGCGGCAGCTCACCGAGACGGGGCTCACGGCGGAGCGCGCCGGCATCGCCGACGGCGCGCTGGAGCGCATCATCGCCGAGTACACGCGCGAGGCCGGGGTGCGTCAGCTCGAGCGCGAGATCCAGGGCGTGCTCCGCAAGGCCGCGCTCGACGTGGTCGAGGGACGCGCGACCGTGGTCAAGATCACGGCCAAGAACATCGAGAAGTACGCCGGCCAGCCCAAGGTGCAGAGCGAAGTGGCGGGGCGGACCCCCGAGGTCGGCGTCGCGACCGGACTCGCGTGGACGCCGGTAGGCGGCGACATCATGTTCATCGAGGCGATCCAGATGCCGGGCAAGGGGCTCATCACCCTCACCGGCCAGCTGGGCGACGTGATGAAGGAATCCGCCCAGGCGGCGTGGAGCCTGCTGCGCGCCCGCGCCGTCCCGTTGGGGATCCCCCTCGAGGCGTTTACGCAAACCGACGTGCACCTGCACCTGCCCGCGGGGGCCGTGCCCAAGGACGGCCCGTCGGCGGGGATCGCCATCGCCACGGCGCTGGCGTCGCTGTTGTGTCGCCGCCCCGCGCGGCACGACGTGGCGATGACAGGCGAGCTGACGCTGCGCGGCCGCGTGCTGCCGATCGGCGGGCTCAAGGAGAAGTTGACGGCCGCGGCGCGTGCCGGAGTGAAAACGGTGCTCGTGCCGGCCCGCAATCAGAGCGACATCGTCGAGGTCCCGGAGGAAGTGAAGCAGCTGCTCCAGATCACGCCCGTGGAAACGATCGACGAGGTGCTCGACCTCGCGCTGCTCGAGCCGCGCCCCACCCGGCCCGTGGCGGTGCGGGCCCGGCCCTCGGGGCCTACGGAGGCCCGGCCATGAGCGACTTCGCCACCCTGGAGGAGGCGTTCGCGCGCATCGGGCAGCAGGACGGGCGCTACCCCGAGCGTGGCTACCTGTTCGCGCTGGCGGCGCTCGAGTACGCCCAGGGGAAGCTCCCCGCGCGTCGCCACCTCTCCGGGGTCGAGCTCGCCTGGGCGTGCCGCGACTTCGCGCTCGAGCAATTCGGCCTGCTCGCGCCGACCGTCCTGGCGCACTGGGGTATCACCAGCACCGAGGACCTCGGCCGCATCGTCTTCACGCTGATCGACGTCGGATTGCTGGCGCGCCAGCCGAGCGACAAGCCCGAGGACTTCGAGCGGGTGTACGATTTCGCCGAGGTGTTCCGCACCGGCTACCGCTGGCCCGGCGTGGAGCGCGGGTAGCAGGCGTCGGATCGGGCGAAGGGGGTGCCGCATGGAGGACGTGAAAGAATGGCCCGCCTGCCGGAAGTGTCAGCAAGGTCTCCTGATCCCGTTATCGGACTACGGTCGCGACGGGGCGCCGATTACGTACAAAGCCTGGGTCTGCACTAACCCGGACTGCGGGTTCAACATACGCATCGATAACGGAGAGATCTCCTTCGGTCGGGCGATCGGCCAGAGCTTCAAGTAAGCTTGGACGCCGTGCGCGCGCCCGCCGTGAGCGGGCGCTTCTACCCTGCAGTGCCGGCACAACTCGAGCGCACCGTGCGCGAGCTGCTCGATGCGGCGGCGGGGGCGCGGCCGGCGCCGGCGCGGGCGGCCGTCGCGCCGCACGCGGGCTATCTCTACTCGGGACGCACCGCGGCGCACGTGTTCGCGCGCCTCGAGATCCCGCCGGTCGTCGTGATCCTCGCGCCCAACCACACGGGCGTCTGCCGGGCGCCGGGCGGAGCCTCGTTGTGGGAGGCCGGCGCGTTTCGCACGCCGCTGGGCGACGTGGGCGTCGACGAGGCGTTCGCACGGGCGCTCGTCGCGGCGTCACCGCTCGTGGGGGCGGACCACGCCGCCCACACCGGGGAGCACGCCGTGGAGGTGGAGCTGCCGTTCCTGCAGCTGCGGCGCGCCGACGTGCGGATCGTCCCGCTGGTGCTCGCGTGGGACGCGTGGCAAGGCTGCCTCGAGCTGGGCGAAGCGCTCGCGGGACTCGTGGGACGCTGGCCGCAGCCGGTGCTCTTGCTCGCGTCGAGCGACCTGAATCATTATGAGGCGGCCGCCGTCTCGGAGCGCAAAGACCGGCGCGCGCTCGAGGCCGTGGCCGCCATGGACGGGGCGGAGCTGCTCCGTCGCTGCCGCGGCGAAGCGATCTCGATGTGCGGCCGGGCGCCCACCGCCACCGCGCTGGTCGCGGCACGGGCGCTTGGAGCGCGGGCGGCCGAGGTCGTGCACTACAGCCACTCCGGGATGGTGACGGGGGACGAGGAGGCCGTGGTGGGCTACGGAGGAGTGGTGATCCCGTGAACCCGATCCCGGTGCTGTCCGCGACCGAAGCCGCCGGGTGGGATTCGGCCGCCCGCACCCAGTACCGCATTCCTTCGCGCGTGCTGATGGAGGCCGCCGGCCGCGCCGTCGCCCACGTGCTGCTGCGCGAGTACCCCGCGGTGCTCGCCCGCGGGGCGCTCGTCGTCGCGGGCGCCGGCAACAACGGGGGTGACGGCTGGGTGGCGGCGCGCGCTCTGCACGCCGGAGGCGCACCGGTCTGGGTGGCCGCCCTCGACCCCAAGACCGACGACGCGATCGACAACCGCGCCCTGGCGCGCGTGGACGGCGTGCGCGAGATCGGGCGCGACGAGCCGTGGCCCGCCGCGGCCGTCGCCGTGGACGCGCTGCTCGGCACCGGCGCGACGGGGCCGGCCCGGGGCGACGTGCTCGCGCTGGCGCAACGGGTCGTCGCGTACGGCGCTCCCGTCGTCGCCGTCGACGGGCCGACGGGGCTCGACCTTTCGAGCGGCGAGGCGCACGGTCCCGTGCGCGCCGCGCTGTCGATCACCTTCGGCGGCGCGCGCCGGGGGCACCTGCTCGCCCGCGAATGGTGCGGCAAGCTGGTCGTCGTGGACATCGGATTCCCGCCGCCCGATCCCGCGTGGCCCGTGCTCGTCAGCGATCTCTGGGCCGGCGCGCGGCTCCCCAAGCTCGTGCCCACGATGCACAAGGGCAACCGCGGCCGGGTCACGGTGCTGGGCGGCGCGAATGGGATGACAGGCGCCGCGCTCCACGCGGCGCGTGCCGCCCTCGCCGCCGGCGCGGGACTCGTGAAGCTCGTCGCCGGTCAAGAGACGATCGCCGCGGCGCGCGCCAGCCTGCCCGATGTCCTGACGGTGGAGTCCGCCCTGGGACCGGACCTCGAGCCCGAGGTCGCGCAAGCGCTCGAGTGGGCCGACGCCCTCGTGGTGGGGCCCGGACTGGGCCGCGAGCCGCCGCGCACGCCGTTCCTCCAGGCGGTGCTGGGTTGTCGTGCGGTTCCGACCGTGGTCGATGCCGACGCCCTCACGCTGTTCCGCGGCCCCGTTGAGCGACCCGTCGTCCTCACGCCTCACCTCGGCGAGTTCCGCGCCCAGTTCGGCGATCAGCTCGCCGACGAGGCCGCGAACGACCGCTGGGCCGCCGCGGCCAAGGCGGCGCAACGGGTGAAGGGAACCGTGGTCCTGAAAGGCGTGCCCACCGTGATCGCGGACCTGCGCGGGCCGGCGCACGTGGTGGCCAGCGGCAACCCCGGGCTCGCCACCGGTGGCTCGGGCGACCTGCTCGCCGGTTTCATCGGGGCCTTCTTGGCGCGCGGCAGCGCGGGGGCCGAGGCGTCCGCACTGGGCGCGCACGCCCTCGGCCGCGCGGCGGAGCACGGCGCCCGCCAGTGGACGGCCCGCAGCCTGCGGCCCGCCGACGTGCTCGCCGCGCTCCCCGAGATCTGGCGTGCCTGGGCGAACCCGCAGCCGCCCGGGGGGGGGCCCCCCGTCCTGGCGGTGCTGGAGCCGCCGGAGACGGCGTGAGCACAAAGGGGGGAGCGCTCCGCCTGGGCACAGGCGGAGAGTTCGACCGCCTGCGTGCCATTTTCGCGAGCCTCGGAGCCGCCGGACGCGGGTTGGGTGACGATTGCGCGCTCGTCCGCATCGGGGCGCGCACCCTCGCGCTCAGTATCGACCTCTCCCTCGAAGGCGTGCACTTCCGCACCGACTGGCTCTCGTTCCGCGAGATCGGGTGGCGCGCGACGGCCGCCGCCTTGTCCGATCTGGCGGCCGAGGGCGTGCAACCCCTGGGTGTGCTCGTTTCCCTCGCAGTACCCGACCACCGGCAACGCCGTCCCGGCAACGCTTCACCCGCCGTCCAGATCATGTCGGGCGTCGGAGCCGTGGCGCGCAGCGTGGGCGCTCACGTGCTCGGCGGCGATCTCACGCGTTCCTCACGCTATCTCGTGGATGTCTGCGCGCTCGGCGTCGCCCGGCGGCCGGTGCGGCGGAGCGGCGCGCGGCCCGGCGACGGAGTGTGGGTGACGGGGCGGCTGGGCGGCGCGGGGCTGGCGCTCGCCGCGCTGCTCGCGGGGCGGCGCCCGCCGGCCCCCGTGCGCCGGCGGTTCGTCCGCCCCGAGCCGCGGATCGCCGCCGGAGCCTGGCTCGCGCGGCATGGCGCGCGCGCCATGATCGACGTCTCGGACGGCCTCGCGGCGGACGCGGGACACCTCGCCGCGGCGTCGGGCGTGCGCATCGAGCTCGCGCTCGAGCGGACGCCGTGCTGGCCCGGCGTCACGCCGCTCGCCGCCGCCCGGAGCGGAGAAGAGTACGAGCTGCTCGTCGCGTTCTCCCCTCGCTTCCGCGAGCGCGACGCGCGGGCGTTCCGGCGCGCGACCGGCCTGCCGCTCACCCGGATCGGGCGCTGTCTGCCGGGCCGGGGAATACGCATGACGGACGACGGACGACGGATCACTCCTCCGGGCGGGTTCGACCACTTTCCCGGCCGATGATCCGCACCCTCTGGTTCGCGATGGTCCTCGTGGTGTCGAGCATCATCCACGCGACCGGCGTGATCGTGGCAGCCCTCCTGGGCGTAAAACGCCGGCCCGGTGGAGGGGGCGTGTACGACTGGGGCACGAACGACTGGTCGCGCGACCTGTTGCGGGCGGCCGGCACACCCGTGCAGGTCGTGGGGCTGGAGCGCGTGCCCGCCGGGCCCGTTGTGTACGCGTCGAACCACTCGTCCATGTTCGACATCTGGGCGCTGGCGGCCACGCTCCCCGGCTCGGTCCGGTTCGTGGCGAAGCAGGAGCTGGGGCGCATCCCGCTGCTGGGCCGCGCCATGATCACCGCCGGGCACATCATGATCGACCGGGCGCACCCCGCGCGGGCGCTCGAGGCGTACCAGCGAGCGGCGGCGGTGATCGCGAGCGGGATTTCGGCCGTGGTGTTCCCCGAAGGCACGCGCAGCCGCACGGGCGAGCTCCTGCCCTTCAAGAATGCGCCGTTCGGCCTCGCGATCGCGGCGCGCGTCCCGGTCGTGCCGCTCTACGTGCGCGACACCTTCACCATCATGCCCAAGGGGCGCTTTTTCCTGCGGCCCCGCCCGATCCGCATCGAGATCGGCGACCCGATCTCCACCGCCGACCTGACGCTCGAGCGACGCCAGGAGCTGCGCGACCGCGTGCGCGCGGCGGTGGTGCGGCTCAAGGCGCGCGTTGACGCGGGCGCCTCCGACCGCTAGGGTACCAGCCATCATGAGCACGATCATTTCGGTCCACGCGCGCGAGATTCTCGACAGCCGGGGCAACCCGACCATCGAGGCGGACGTCACGTTGTCGAGCGGTGCGGCGGGCCGGGCCGCGGTGCCGAGCGGCGCCTCCACCGGCGAGCACGAAGCGGTGGAGCTGCGGGACGGCGACCAGAAGCGCTTCGGCGGGAAGGGCGTGCTCGAGGCGGTGAAGAACGTCAACGAGGTGATCGCCCCGCGCCTGGAAGGCATGTCGGCCGAGGATCAGATCGTGGTCGACTATGCGATGCTCGATCTCGACGGCACGCCCAACAAGAGTCATCTGGGGGCCAACGCCATCCTGTCGGTCTCGATGGCCGTGGCGCGGGCCGCGGCCCAGGACGCGGGGCTCACGCTGTACCGTTATCTCGGCGGGCCCGTGCGCAACGTCCTTCCCGTGCCGATGATGAACATCCTCAACGGCGGGGCGCATGCGGCCAACAACGTCGACTTTCAGGAGTTCATGATCGTCCCGATCGGCGCGGAGAACTTCGCCGACGGCTTGCGCACGGGCGTCGAGGTGTTTCATGGACTCAAGAAGGTGCTCGCCAAGCGCAACCTCTCGACGGCCGTGGGAGACGAAGGCGGCTTCGCGCCCAATCTCCCGAGCGACGAGGCCGCGCTCGAGGCGGTGATCGCCGGCATCGAAGGCGCGGGCTTCGAGCCAGGGAAGGACGTGGCCATCGCACTCGATCCGGCCGCATCCGAGCTGTACCAGGATGGGAGCTACGTGTTCAAGAAGAGCGGAGCGGGGTCGAAGTCGGCGGAAGACATGGTCGCGCTCTACAAGAGCTGGATCGATCGCTACCCGATCGTGTCGATCGAAGACGGCCTGGCCGAAGACGACTGGACCGGGTGGGCGAAGCTCACGGAGGCGCTGTCGGCACGGGTGCAGCTCGTGGGAGACGACCTGTTCTGCACCAACGTCGAGCGGCTCGACCGCGGCATCGAGGAGGGCGTCGCCAATGCCATCCTCATCAAGTTGAATCAGATCGGGACGCTCACCGAGACGCTGCAGTGCATCGAGCACGCGCGCTCCAACGGGTACGGCGCCGTCATCTCCCACCGCTCCGGCGAGACGGAAGACACGTTCATCGCGGATCTCGCGGTCGCGACCGGGGTGGGGCAGATCAAGACGGGCAGCGCCTCGCGCACCGACCGCGTCGCGAAATACAATCAACTGCTGCGCATCGCCGAAGACCTGGGCGACGCGGCCTACTATCCCGGCCGCCACCTGTACGGCCTGTGACCCGGACCCGCTTGATCGGCCTCACCGCCGCAGTCGTGCTCGCCGGACTCGCCTTTCAGGCCGGAGAGTACAGCACGCTCGACTGGCTCACGCTGCGCCGCCAGCGGGCGGAGGAGCGCCGGACCGTGCGTGACCTCGAGCTGGAGCTCGACTCGCTGCAACGCCTGGCTCGCGGACTCGAGGAAGATCCCGGCGCTCAGGAGCGCGCGGCGCGGGAGCAATTCGGGATGATCCGCAAGGGAGAGCTGTTGTATCGCCTGGTGCCGCCGCCCTGACGTCCGTCAGGGGATGGCGATACCGCCGGAAAGGGTGATCGCTTCCATCGTCTCGTTGCCGCCGGGCCCGCCCAGCAGCGCGTCGTCCATACGGTAGGAGAGGCGCAGCCACACACGCTGCCGGGGCGGCTGATACACCACACCGGCCTCTCCCCCCTGGATCCGGCCGGCCCCGGTCGGCAGGTTCACGTCGGAGGCGAGCGCCCGCCACACCTCGAAATAGCTCCCCAGTTTCCCCACGACGATCGGGGCGTCCACGCGCGCCCGCGCCTGCCAGAACACCCAGCGCTCCGTCGTGGAATCCGTCACGTACGCCCGCACCACCGGCCCGGCGGTGATCTCGAGCCAGGGTAGCAGTTGGCCGCCCGCGAACACCGTCCCCTGCACGAGATCGAGCTGTGGCGCTCCCGCCCCTCCCCCCGTGCCGCCGGCCTGCTTGAGCTGGCCCTCCAGCAGGCCCAGGCCGAACAGCAGCCCGTTGACGGAAATTCGGCCCTCACCGCCGAACCCGGGACCGCGCAGCGACGTGCGGGCGATGCCCGTATCGCTGTGCACCCACATCATGAAGGCGTCCGCGCGCAGGCCGACAGTGGGTCGGCGCTGCGCGGACGCCACCGACGCCGCCAGCACGAGCGCGCAGGTGGCGGCGAGCGCCCTCATGGCGTCCGCTCCGCGACCGTCACCGGTCCGGCCCGAATCAGCAGACGCGCCGCTCCGCGGCGCTTGGCGTTCTCGCTCTTCACGGCCTCGACGCGACGCTGCCAGTCCGCGCGTGCGGGGGCGTTGGCGCGGATGTTGGCCTCGATCGGGCGAGGCTGGTGGGCGAAGAATCCCACCAGCCCCGCGATGCTGACGGTGGCGGCCACGGCGAACCGCGCCCCGGTGGCCTCCCCACTGCGACCGAACAGCGCCGGGAGGGCGACCACGGCCCCGCCCGCCAGCGCCCCCGCCGCGAGCGAGCCCAGCGCGGGCGACGCCGACGTGCGCTCCGGCAGGAGCGGAGGGGCGGTCGGCGGCGGCGGCCAACTCAGGGTGTCGGGCGGCTCCTGCGTGATGTCCAGCGTGACCTGCAGCGGGCGTGGTCCATCTTCCGTCGCCGGGTTGGGCGCCACACGCAGCAGGTAGTGCCCGTCCTCCGGCAGGGTTCCCGCGTCGGTGGTCGTCCCATCCCATTTCACGATCATGCTGTCGGGCACGCGCCCGTCCCACAGCGTCCGCACCGGTGTCCCGTCGTCGTGCGCCAGCGTGACCAGCACGGGCAGCACCGACGTCGTGATCACGCGAGCCGTGAACGATTCCCGTCGGGGGCGCAGCTCCATGGATGCTGGTACTTGGACGGTGAGCACCTTGGTCGCGCGGCGCACCTCCTCGAACAGATTGGTGACCTGCGGCGGAAAGATGAGCTCGTCCGGCCGGTAGCGGGGATCGAGCCGTACCAGCTCGCGGAAGGAGCCGGCCGCGGAGTCCCGCTCCTGCTGGAACAGCTCGGTCGCAGCGAGATAGGAGAGCGCCCGCGCCCGCTGCGAGTCCGCGAGGGCCGTGGGCGCCCGGCGCGCCAGGCTCTCGCGCAACAGGGCCACCGCGGCATCGTACTCGAGCTTCTGATAGGCCCGCACGCCCTGCTCCAGCAGGTCGGTGGCCGTCTGCGCCGCCAGGCGGGGCGCGGCGGTAAGGACGACCATGAGGACGACGAGGGTTCGCGACACGGCTAGCGCTCCACCAGGGTGATGTCGGTGATCCGCAGGCGCTGCCCGGGGGCCAACTCGACCAGCCGCTCATAGGGACGGAACCCGTCGCGCTCGACCCGCAGGCGGTGCGATCCGGATGACACCTGCAGATCGATTTGCGGCGTGTTGCCCACCGGCTGACCGTCGACGTATACACTCCCCCAGGGAACCGAGTTGACCGACAGCAGCGCCGGCTCCGCGGGCCGCTCGACCCGCCGCTCGACCCGGCGTGGCGGTGGCGCCGGTGCCGCGCGCCGCACCAGGGGTGCCCGCTTGACCGGCGTAGACTCCGGCCGCGGGCGTGCTGTCTCGCGCTGCTGTTGCGGCGGCGGTGTCTCGACTGTCGGGAGGGACGTCGCCGCCGGGGGCTGGCGCTCGACGATCGCCGCGGTGTCGACGCCGCTGCGCGCCGGTGCGGGTGCTGGAGCCGAGTCGGGAGGTATGCTGGCGTCGTAGGTGCTCGGCTGCGAGGCCGGCGCGGACGCCGTACCGAGCCACACAGCACCGCCGCCCAGGACGACGATCAGGCCCGCGGCGACGACGAAACGACCGGTGCGACGCGTTCGGGGAGGCGGCGCCCGCTCCAGCTCCTCGTCTTCCTCCTCCTCGTCGGCGACGATCACGACTGGCGAGCGCGGGCCCCGCTGCGACGTCCCGTCGAACCAGGACGCCGCTGGCGCGGCGGCCGGGGCGGCGGCCGTGGGGCCGCCGAGCGCCGTGACGAAGTCGAGCACGGTCGGAAACCGCTCGGCGGGCCGGCTGCTCAAGGCGCGCCGCAGCGACTGCGAGACGTGGAGGGGGATGTCGCTCCGCGATTCCAGCAACCTCGAGAGCGGAGGCGCGTCGCGCACCGGCGTTCCGGTCAGACACTCGTACGCCAACGCCGCCAGCGCGTACTGATCGGCTCGCGGTCCGGGCTCGCTCGCTCGGGCTTCGTCGGGCGGAACCTGGAACACTCCCCCGACCATGAAGTCGCTCACCTGCACCCACTCGTTCGCGCCGACGATGACACAGTCGGATCGCAGACCCCCGTGCGCCAGGCCCCGCCGGTGCGCGTGGTCCAGCGCGCTCGCCACCTGCTCCAGGACGCGGACGCAGGTCGGCAGCTCCAGCGGGCCCACCGTCTCCAGGATGCTCTCGAGCGAGCGACCGTCGGCCCGCTTCGTGGCGCACCACACGAAATGCTCGGTACAGCCGAAACGAAACGGTGGGACGATGTGCGAGTGCTCGAGCTTCATGGCCGCTTCGGCCGCGCGTGCGAACCGATCCGCCGCCGGTCCCAGCTGCTGGCGCGCTACGGCCTTGAGCGTCAGCGCGTGATCGGCGCCGTCCCAGGCGAGATACACGATCGGCTCGGGCGACCCTCGCAACAGCTGCTCGATGCGAAACTCGGCCGAGAGCTCGCGTCGCGCGTCGAGCTCTGTGGGCGCGACGTCGGCCTCCTCGGCCACGGCCGTCGACTGCGGCGAGCCGTGCGGGTCCGTCGGCGTGGACCCGCCGGCCGGAGTGGTGCGGCGGCCGCGGGCGGGGGCCGTGGGTTGGGTGGCGTCACCGGCGGCCGCGCGTGCGTCGGGCGAGTAGCCGCACAGCACGCAGGTCCGCGCGCCCTCGGGGATGTCGGCGAGGAAACAGCGGGGACAACGCATTACAGCACCGAAACAGAGAAGTGAAAGCTCTCCACGATGCCCAGCTGGGGATTGCCTGCCCGCAGCGTGTAATAGTCGGTCCCGGCCTGGTCGATACTCAGGTCCGTGAACGTAGCGATGCCGTTCACCGCGGGTTGGAGCAACGTACCACTCAAGGTACCTGCTTTGAGCAAACCGCCGTTATGGCCGATCGCGATCGTGATGCTGCCGCTGAACGTGGTCACGATATTGTTCTGGTCGTCCACCGCTGCGACTTGCACGGGCGGCGAGATCGTCGCACCCGGCGCCGTGTTGGTCGGCTGTCTCACGAACTCGAGCTTCGTGGCCGGCCCCGTCGGCGACGGCGTCGCGGTGACGTCGAACGGCGTGCTGGTATCGCCCTCGTATGGCGCCGCCGACGCCGTGAGTGTATACCCCGTGCCGATCTGGTCGATACTTAAGTTAGCGAAGGTCGCGACGCCGTTCACCGCGGCGACTTGCTTCGTGCCGTTCAGCTTCGCAGCCAGCAAGCTTCCGTTGTGGCCGATGGCGACGGTCACGTTCCCCGTGAAGCTCGGCACAACGTTCCCGGCCGAATCGAAAGCCGTGACCTCGACCGGCGGCTGGATGGTGCTGTCCTTCATTGTGCTGTCGGGTTGCATCGTGAACCTGAGTCGGGTCGTCGGGGACCCGGCGGGAGGTGCGTGCCCGCCGCGCGAAGGCTGGAACAGCTTGTCGAAATGACAGCCGAGAGCCACGGTGGCGAGCAGCGCAAAACGCAGTGTCTTCATAGGCTCCCGAGGGTATGCAAGCGTCGCACCGCGTCGACGTCGTCCACGTGGGCGCGTGTAGGGAGATGTCCGGGTGCCCTAGAGGACACGTGCTGCGTCTACGCAACGGCTGTGTCGTCGGCTCAACGCCAGCCGACACCGCCGAAACAGCGCATGTCTTAGACGGCTCGCAGGATGCAGTCGTGAGGCCTATCGATCGTTTTTCCCGGAGGAATCAGATGCGAAATGGTGCACATGGCGGAGCCCCCAATGCCTGTGAACGGTTCACGGCCGGGTTCACCATTCTCCTCGGGGCCTTTGTCGCGCTCCAAGCACGCACCCCGGCCGCCACGGCTGCGCTCGGCGCCGACGGTCTGTTCGCCCTGCTACTCCTCGTGGGCACGCCGCGGCTGCGCCGCGGGCACATTGCCGTGGTCCGCTACCTCGCGGTCGGGCTGCCATTGCTCGGATTCTACTTCCTTTATCTTCAGACGGGATTGCTCGACCCGGCGCGGACGCAGTGGCACGATGCCACGCTCCTCGGACTCCAGAGCCGGGTGCTGCCGCAGGTGCCCTACGTTCCATCGTCGCCCGTTCGGGAATGGCTCGCATTTTCCTACCTGGCGTACGAGCCGATCCTGGTCACCGGTACGGCGGCTCTCTTCGCGCCGGGGACCGGCGGCTCCCAGCGGCGGGCGGGCGACGCCGTGCGCAGGGTCTGCTACACGCTCGCCTGCTGCTTCGTGATCGGTCTGGCGTACCCCGCCATGAGTCCACGCTACGTCACGCCGGAGCTTCAGGTTCGGCACCTGGGAAGCGGGTTCTTCTCGCGGATGGCCATGCTGGCCGGGCGAGACGCCATGGTGCCCGGGACGTCTTTCCCGAGCGCGCATGTCGCCGCCGTGGTGGTGTTGATGTGGGATCTCTGGGCGGCGCGGCGCGCGCTGTTCTGGATCCTCCTGCCCCTCGCCCTGAGCATGACGGCCGGGACGGTGCTGCTGTTCTTTCATTACGTCCCCGATGTCGCCGGAGCCGTCGTGGTAGGGGCAGGGGCCATCGTGTTCGACCGCTGGTGGAACCCCCGAGGACCAGGTCAGGGCAGGACGAGAAAGACGAAGGCTACCGCCGGGTTGCCCCTGCGGTAGCCTTCGAACCGACAGCCGAGCTGTCGGGGCCGTCACTACATCAGGTCAGTCACTGCCGGCGCGGTAGCCGGGAGCGAAAGACCAGGAACGCCACGACAGCAGCTGCGGCGAGCACGGCCCACCAATAATTGGCAAGAAGGTCGCTCATCTGAAATCACCTCTCGCTCTCTGTCTGCAAGTTCACATCTACCCGTAACAACACCACACTCACCGGACGCTCTCGCGCCGGCACTGTTCACTACAACGCAGCCCCTCACGCGGGTTCCCCGTACGGCCGCTGCGCGGCTGCAACAAGGGCGCAAACACGAACGGCCGGCGTCGATCGACGCCGGCCGTCCATGCCCTGACCGACTGGTCCTTACGGCGTTACGTTGGCGAAGTCGATGAAGCTGACGCTGCTCCCGATGTAGGCGGGCTCTGCGCTGAAGGTGATGGTGTACCCGAACCCACCCGGGCACGCAGCCCCGTCGCCGGGGAAAGTCTCACGCCAAGTGGCCTGCAGCACTTCACAGACCGTGTACGTGCCGGCCGGAAGCCCCGAGAATCGATACGTCCCCGCAGCGTCCGTCGTCAACGCGCCCGAGACCGGACCAGTGAGCTGGACGCACCAGCCCTCGAGGCCGCTCCATGGCGCGAAGTCCCGGTACACCTGGCCGTCGATCGCCATGGTTCCACCACCAGCGGGTGCGCTGCCGCACGTCCCTGTCGTGGTCGGAGGCGGAGGAGGCGGCGGAGGCGTCCCCGGGTCCGGGCACTTGTTGATGCTTGCCCCGGGGTGCAGCGCCGCACGCATCGTGCAGTGCGCCGTGTCGTGACCCAGACCCGGATTGTCAGACCCTGAGACGGGTCGCGAGCCGGCGGCCGGCTTGAGGCTGTGCGGGTCGAACGCAGGTCGATCCTGGGCCGCGCTCGCCAAGAAGGGCATAGCCCCCAAGGCGAGAAGGACCACGAGTACTCGGTTCACAGTGTCTCTCCTAGCTCAGTAGGGCTGAGGAGGGGCGCTGCGCCCTCAGCGAACAGTCAGGTGGTGGGTATTTCCCTGGATCCACCCGGCACGACGAAGTTCGCGTAGCCCGGCCTGGGGGGCTGTGTGGCGCATCACGCGGTCGCGTAAGCTCAAGTGCGTCGGGCACTTGCGTGGAGCAAGCCCGGGGCGTGCTCAGCCACGGCCGGCCCTGCCGTCGCCGACCGTGCTACGCTAGGTTGTTCTGCTGCACTTACGGCGGCGTAGCTCAGCTGGTTAGAGCAGCGGAATCATAATCCGCGGGTCGTCGGTTCGAGTCCGACCGCCGCTACTACAGCCCGACCGGGAGCGAGGTGGTGCCGTGTTGCATCGCTTGTCGGGACCCGGCGCACTCGTCGTAACACTCGCTCTCCTCGCGGCCTCGTGCCGCTCGCCCCGCACCCCGGCGTGGCTGGTCGAGCGGGCCCGCCAGGAAACCGAGCTGGCCGCGCGCTCGCACGTACTGCACGACTTCCGGTTCACGGATCGCAGACAGGCCAGCGGCATCACGTTCGAGAACCGCGTCGTCGACGACGCGGGCAAGTCCTACAAGCTGGCGCACTACGACCACGGGAGCGGGGTGTGCGCCGCGGATGTCGATGGCGACGGTCTCCCCGATCTCTATTTCGTGACGCAGCTCGGCACCAACGAGCTGTGGAAGAACATCGGCAACGGTCGCTTCGTGGACGTCACCGCCCGAGCCGGGCTGGCCATGCCGGACGCGATCGCGGTGGGATGCGCGTTCGCCGACATCGACAACGACGGCGACCCCGACCTGTTCGTGACGACCGTGCGCCATGGGAATCGGCTGTTCGAGAACCTGGGCAACGGGACGTTTCGCGACGTCACCGCGCCCGCGGGAGTGGGGTACGTGGGCCACTCCTCCGGCGCGGTGTTTTTCGACTACGACGGCGACGGCCTGCTCGATCTGTTCCTCACCAACGTGGGCGTGTACACCACCAACCAGCTCGGGTCGGGGGGCTACCACATCGCTTTGGAGGACGCCTTCACGGGCCATCTCCACCCTGAGCGCGCCGAAGCGAGCATTCTCTACCGCAACCTGGGCGGCAACCGCTTCAAGGGCGTGAGTCGCGAGGTCGGGCTGGTGGACTTGAGCTGGAGCGGCGATGCCACGGCGCTCGACGTGAACGATGACGGGTTCCCCGATCTCTATGTCCTCGACATGCAAGGGCCGAATCACGTCTGGCTCAACGAGGGCGGGAAGCACTTTCGCGACGCGACGGCGCAGTACTTCCCGAAGACTCCCTGGGGCGCGATGGGGGTGAAGGCGTTCGACTTCGATGGGGATGGTCGGCTCGACCTCTTCGTCACCAACATGCACGCGGACATGTGGGTCGACCTCCGGCCCGGCGATTGGGCCGCCGAGGGCCGCAAGGACGACTCTTCGCAGGTATCCGCTGCCTTGTTTCCGGGGGGCAAAGGCGGCCTGATCTTCGGCAACGCGCTGTTCGCAAACCGAGGCGGCGGCCGATTCGAGGAGATTTCCGACTCCGTCGGTGTCGAAACGTATTGGCCGTGGGGGCCGAGCGTGGACGACTTCAACGCCGACGGCTGGGACGACATCTTCATCGCGGCGGGGATGAACTTCCCCTACCGCTACGGGATCAACTCGGTCCTGCTCAACGAGGGAGGACGCCACTTCCTGCCGAGCGAATTCGTGGTGGGGGTCGAGCCACGGCCGCTCGGCACCCAGCAAGTGTGGTTCACCCTGGACTGCAGCGGTGCGGACCAGGGCCACCCCTTGTGTCGCGCCTGCGCCCATCCGGACTCGATGGCGGGGGCGTGTCGAGTGGATGCCGCGGGCCGCCTGACCATGATGGCCGCGCGCGGCAGCCGCTCCGCGGTGGCACTCGATCTGGACGGCGACGGTGATCTCGACATCGTCACCAACGAGTTCAACGCCGGGCCGCAGGTGCTGGTGAGCGATCTCGCGCAGCGACACCAGGTCCACTTCCTCAAGATCCGGCTGCGCGGCACGCGCTCGAACCGCCAGGGGCTCGGCGCGCAGGTGACCGTTGTGCTGCCCGACGGGCGCCGGCTGCTGAAGGTCTTCGACGGAAAGTCGGGATACCTCTCCCAGAGCGACCTGCCGCTGTATGTCGGCCTTGCGGGCGCGGACCACGCCGCGGCAATCGAAGTGCGCTGGCCGTCGGGTCGACGCCAGAACGTGGCCGGTCCCGTCAAGGCCGGCGAGACCATCGACGTCGTCGAGCCCTAAGGCTGCCGGAGGCTCCCCCAGATGACCGGGCGGATGTCGTGCGAGCGCTCGGCGGCGTACGCCTGCGCCGCGCGCAGCAGGGTCTCGTACTCGGCCCGCCACTCCGCCGGCATGTTGGCGCGAAAGTACGCAGCCGTCATCACGTCGCCTTGGGCGCGCTCGGCCGCGCCGTGGCCCACCGCCGCGACGTCGCCCAGAAAGCACGTCGAGCTCCCGGTGTCCATGACGTTCACCACGCGGCACTCGAAGTGTGCGTAGCAGTCGTCCAGCACCGGCGCCCCGAGGGTGCCGGGCCGGTGTGGGATGCCGGCCAGCTTGTCGCGCGTCCGACCGCTCACGAAGCCGAGGCGGTGGATCAGGTCGAACTGATCATCGCGCAAGAGGTGCAACACGAAACGACCGGTCACGAAGATCAGGTCGTGACTGAAGTTGAACTTGTGGATGTAGACGGACAGCCGCGGCACGGTAGGCGCGATCGAGGCGCGCACGGCGCTGTCGGCAATCATGCCGTTGTCCTGAGCGTCGCGCCGGCACGTGATTGCCACCACCGGTGAGGTCAAGTTGCGCAGCAGCTGATAGATCTGATCGGGCTGCAGCTTTGGCATGGCCCTATTCTCGGCCCCGCGCGCTCGCGCGGCAAGCCGCGGGTCCGCGGTGTCGCGGCCTATCATTTGTATATACTATGGCATGACCCCGTTGCTAGCGCGCTTGCGCGATCACCTCGCCCGCCGTCGCCTCTTCGCCGGGGGGGGAACCGCGGTGGTGGCCGTGTCGGGGGGGCCCGATTCAGTAGCGCTGCTCGACCTGCTGCACGCCCTCGCTCCAGAGCTCGGTCTGTCACTGGTGGTGGCGCACGCGGACCACGGGATGCGGGCGGACAGCGGCACGGTGGGACAGGCGGTCGCGGCGCTCGCGCGGCGATACGGGCTGCCGTTCGAGCTCGGAGAGTTGCGTCTCGGTCCGGACGCCACCGAAACCGTTGCGCGGCGCGCGCGGTACGCGTGGCTGGCCGAGGTGCAGCGCCGCCGCGCGGCGCGCTATCTCGTCACGGCTCACCACCGGGACGATCAGGTCGAGACGATTCTCTTGCGGCTGCTGCGGGGCAGCGCGCCGGCTGGGCTCGCCGGTATGCCGGCCCGCGCACGCGGCGGACTGGTTCGCCCGCTGCTGGCGTTCACCCGTGACGATCTGGTCGAGCACGTCGCCGCGCGGGGCCTCGCGGTCCACGACGATCCCACGAACCGCGACCCCAAGCATCTCCGGAGCTGGGTGCGCACGGTGCTGCTGCCGCTGGTCTGCGCGCGCCTGGGCGCGCGCGCGCGCGAGGACCTGGCGCGCGCCGGCCGGGCGGCGGCCCTTGAGCGGCGCGCGTGGGACCGCGTGCTGCGCTACCTGCCCGATCTCGAGCTGCGGCTGCACGAGGACGGCTTTGACGTTGCCCGGGGGGGGCTGGCGGGCTATGATAACGCATTGGCTGTAGCCGTGTTGCGGGCCGCGGCGCGGCGCGCCGGGTTGGTGCTGGGCCCGCGGCGGGCGCGTCAGCTGGTACGGCTGGCGCAGCGTTCATCGGGGCGGCGTCAGGCGCTCGGTGGCGGGTGGGCGGCGGAGGTGGCGTTCGATCGGCTCCGCGTGCGTTGCCGCACGCGGGAGGGTCGGGAGGTTGGGGAGGTTTGGGAGGTTGTGGAGGTGGTGGCGGGGAACACCGGCGGCCGCGCGCGGTTCGGCACGTTTCGGGTCGAGTGGTCAGCGGAGCCGGCGCCCGAGCGTGTCGCGCGCGGAGACTGGACGACGTGGATCG
>Ga0209156_10000254_pt1 | contig 44053 bp, 43 predicted proteins | sample GraSoiAngelo_124_FD_185881 | JGI IMG/M metagenome (GOLD analysis project Ga0209156, IMG submission 185881) | Grasslands soil microbial communities from the Angelo Coastal Reserve, California, USA - 14_0927_05_20cm (SPAdes) (version 2) | ecosystem: Environmental > Terrestrial > Soil > Grasslands... | reverse complement strand
GGAACGTTATGGACGCCGTATCAGCTCCAGACCTTCGTGACGCCGTCCTTCCCCGGTTACATCTCGGGGCACAGCACGTTCAGTCGCGCCGCGGCCGAAGTCATGACAGGGATCACTGGCACCGAGTATTTTCCGGGCGGGCTTTCGGAATGGACGGTCAAGGCCGGCTCGTTCCGGATCGACACGGGGCCGGGCGCGGACATTTCACTCCGGTGGGCGACCTACTACGACGCGGCCGATCAGGCCGGACAATCGCGCCTCTTCGGCGGGATCCACGTGCAGGCCGATGACTTCATCGGCCGCATCCTGGGTTCGACCTGCGGCAAGGACGCATGGGCCCTCGCGCAGCGTTACTACACCGGGCGGTAACGCCACCCGATGCGACGGGCCTTCCTCGGCATCGACTGCGGCACGCAGTCCACAAAGGTGGTGCTGCGGGATCACGCGTCCGGCGAGATCGTTGCAGTCGGGCGCGCGCCGCACGAGCTTGTCGAGCGCGACGATGGAACGCGCGAGCAGGACCCCGCCTGGTGGATCGATGCGCTCCGGGTCGCGGCGCGGGACGCGCTGCGCGGCGAGCACTTCGAGATCGGGGGTATCGGTGTTTCCGGGCAGCAGCACGGGCTGGTGTGCCTGGACCAGAACGATCGTCCGGTCCGAGCGGCGAAGCTCTGGAACGATACGACGACCGCCCTGCAGTGCGACGAGCTCATGCGAAAGCTCGGTGGGCCCAGCCGCGTACTGCAGCTGATCGGCAATCTCATCCTCCCGGGTTACACCGCGCCGAAGATCGCGTGGCTCATCGCGCACGATCCGGACGCGTACGCGCGTACGGCGCGAATGTGTCTGCCGCACGACTACCTGAATCTCTGGCTGACCGGGCAGTTCGTCACCGAGCCCGGCGATGCCTCGGGCACCGCGTACTTCGACGTCCGCACGCGCCGGTACAGCGACGAGGTCCTCGCCGCGATCGATGAGCGACGCGATTGGAAGCGCACGCTCCCACCGGTCGCGCCGTCGATCAGCGTTGTGGGGACGCTCCGTCGCGAGGCTGCCAACGCGCTCGGGCTCGACGAGGGCATTCCCGTGGGCGCGGGCGGCGGCGACAACATGTGCGCGGCGATCGGCTGCGACATCGTCGCCGATGGTCCGGTCGCCGTGAGCCTCGGAACTTCCGGCACGGTGTTCGCCTATCGCGACGAACCCGCAGTGGATCCGCTTGGCGAGGCGGCTGCCTTCTGCGACTCGACGGGAGGCTGGCTCCCGCTCGCCGCCACGCTCAACTGCACGAGCGCCACGGAATGGGCGCGCGAGCTGTTCGCGATGGACCACGCGAACGTCGATGCGGCTATCGCCGACGGCGGTGCGCCTGGATTGGCCTTCCTCCCCTATCTATCGGGCGAGCGCACGCCGAACCGACCTCGGGCGGCGGGCATCCTCGCCGGACTGCGTCCCGACCATGGGCGCGACGCCATCATCCGCGCGGTTTTCGAAGGAGTGACGTTCGGACTCGCGTATGCGATGGAAGCGTTACGCCGCGCCGGAGTGGCGCCAGCGGAGGTGACGCTGATCGGCGGAGGTGCCGCCTCGGCCGCGTGGGCGCAGCTCTGCGCTGACGTCTTCCAGCTCCCGGTCATACGTCCCTCGATCGGCGAGGCCGCGGCATCCGGCGCTGCGCGGCAGGCTCAGTGGGCTGTCGACGGAAAACGGCCGGCGCTCGCAATTACGAGTGCGCAACGCTTCGAGCCACGCCCGCGACCCGAGCTGCGCGAAGCCGCGAGGCGGATCGCCGCGTTACGCGAGATCGCCAGGGCCAATCGCCTATGAGCCGCGCGGGTCCTGTCCCGGCTACGGGGATCGCTCGCTCCGCGCACCCTCCCCAGCAACCCGCGGCCCGCTTCGCGGCCGCGGAACCGGGTCCCCGGGGCACCCGCGCGTCGCGAGCAATCCCCTGCGCCGTGCCACCCGCGCCGCGGCTATTCCCTTCTGGCGCTCGCTAGCGCGAAGGCGTTGCGCACGAGGCGCTTCAGCGCGGGCCGCTCGGCGTCGGCTGGCGAGCGAAGCCTCGTGAATCGGGCATCTTTCCCACTGCCTTGGAGCAGGCCGGTCGCATCGTCGAGCTCTCGGCCGCGGTAGAAGAAGAGCGCCGCGTAGGTGGAGAAGGCGCCAATCCCGACGACGTACTCCTCGCCCACGGCGTAGCGGGCGAGCTTCCACATCGCGCTCTTCGAACGCGGTGGCTTGCTCTGGTATGCGATCTCCTTCGCCTTGGGGGCGGCGGTCTTCACCGCCCGGCGCGCGGCGTTCACCGTCGGCCGCACGGTGCTCGGGATCTTCTTCACCTGTTCGGAGACCGTGGTCTGTGTAGCCACCATCGGAAAGTCGCTCCTTTTCTTAGTCCGCAGCGGTCGCGAGGCTGACGGCCGTCTCGTCGGCGGCGACATCCTGCGCCGGAGTGCGCAAGACGGTCACGCCGAGGATCGCGGCGACGATCGCGAAGGCTGCCCCGACCGCGAACGCCGCGTGGTAGCCGTCAGTCAGTGCGACGAGGGTTGGCGTGCCCGCCGCGAGCGCGTTGCTGGTTCGCGCGGCTGCGACGCTCGCGAGGACCGCGAGACCGAGTGCGCCGCCGAGCATGAAGGAGGTGTTCACCATTCCGGACGCGAGACCAGCCTGCTGGGGATGGACGTCGCTCATCGCGGCGAGGAGCATCGGGTTGAACGCGATGCCTGCGCCCAGACCGATGAAGAGCATGCTCGGCAGCACGTCGACGATGTAGTTGCCGTCGATCGGAGCTCGCGCGAGAAGCAGGAGACCGAGTCCGGCGAGCGCGAGGCCGGTGCCCAGCGGCCGCTTGATTCCGAAGCGCATGACGAGCTTCGCGGAGAGGCTCACCGAGAACACGGCCATGAGCAGGTTCCCGAGGAGGAAGGCGAGTCCGACCTGAAGCGGGGTGTACCCGAGGACGAGCTGCAGGTAGAGCGCCGAGAGGAAGAATGCAGCAAACATCGACGCCGCCCAGAGCACGCCCATGACGTTGGCGGTCGCGAGATTGCGCTGGCGGAAGAGACCGAGCGGCATGAGGGGATCGCGAACCTGTGACTCGATGGCGACGAACGCGACGAAGAGGATTGCGGCCGCGCCGAGGAGACCGAGCGTTTGCGTGGACGTCCAGCCGGCCTCTTTGCCATTTACGATCGCGTAGACGGCGGTCATGACTGATGCGGTGACGCTGATCGCGCCACCGACGTCGAGACGTGCGTTCATGACGAATCCGTTCGTCGCCGGCACGAGACGCAGCGACAGGGCGGTCACGGCGATGCCGACAGGGATGTTCACGACGAACACAGCGTGCCAGCCGAACACGCTTGTGAGGATCCCGCCGAGGAGGACGCCGACACTGCCGCCGCCTGCCGAGACGAAGCCCACGATACCCATCGCCTTTGTGCGGTTCGCGACGTCAGTGAAGAGCGTCATGATCAAAGACAGCCCGGTCGCGGACGCTATCGCGCCGCCGAGCCCTTGTGCCGCACGCGCCGCGACGAGAATCGATTGCGTTGAGGCGAGCCCGGCAGCGATCGACGCGACCGTGAAGAGACTGATGCCGACGAGGAATAGGCGGCGGTGCCCGAAGAGGTCACCTAGACGTCCGCCGAGCAGGAGGAAGCCGCCGAAGAAGAGCATGTAAGCGTTCACGACCCACGCAAGCGAACTCTCGGTGAATCCGAGATCGGCGCGGATCGATGGAAGCGCCACGTTCACGATCGTCGTGTCGAGCACGATCATGAAGCTGCCGAGGCACAGGACCATCAGCGCGAGCCACCGTCTGTTGTTCTCAGTTGTCACGATGAGCCTCCAACGATCTTTCTTCGCCTAGATCCCGAGCATCCGCGTCGCTGCGAGACCAACCACACCGCCGACGCCGCCGCCCAGCGCGTAACCGACGCCGAGTGCGGCGCTCCGACCGGCGACGAGCTGGCGAACAGCGAGATAGGTCACACCCGCGAGCAGGACATTTGCGGTAAAGCTCGGCGCGTACGCGACCGTCGCCGCAGCGCGCTCTTGCGCGACCACGAGCACATTCAGGAGCACCTGGAATGCGAAGAGGGCGACAAAGCCCCGCACCGTAGCGTTGTTCTGGAGCCACTTCGCGAGCGAGATCGAGGCCGACCCGTTCGGCTGGCGCCACTTCCGTGAGAGCTCGATGACTGCCATTTCGTCGACCTCCTTCGCTTCTTACCCCCTTAGACGCGTCCGCCGCGAAAACTCATCGGCGGAGACACAAGTAACCCAGGCCGTTCTGACCGATGAATTCGAGCCTGCTGTTTCGTCTAATGCCTGATGGCCACCCACGTCTCTCGGACCGTCAGCCTCGCGATACGGGGCCCTCTCGAGCGGGCCGACCTACCGGGTCTCTACTCGCGTGTCTGCGATCTCCTGACGGCGAACGCGGGCGCCGTCGTCCTCTGCGACGTCATCGGCATCCCCTGCGATGCCGTCGCGGTCGAGGCGCTCGCGCGGCTGCAGCTGGGAGCGCATCGGAACGGCTGCGAAGTCCGCCTGCGGCATGCGCCGGCCGACCTGCGCCAGGTCGTCGCGTTCATGGGTCTCGAGGACGTTCTGCCCGAGTGATCTAGGCGTCGAGGCGCGGGGGCAGGCCGAAGAGCGGGAAGAGCGTCGCGGTGTTGAGGAAGAAGGTGATCTCGGCGACCCCGTCGGGTGTGAGCTCGATCACCTGCAGCGACCACGGCTCGTAACCGGATCCGGACGGGCTCGGCTTGTACTGACCGTACGCCGGTGAGCCATTCGCGGTGACGGTTGGTACGAGGCGCGACCCGCGGCAGCCGATGCCCGGACCGAACCACCAGCGGAACATGTCGTCCCGGCCGCTGAGCCACATGTCGTACGGCGGCATGGACTGCTTGGCGTCCTCGCGGATCACCGACGTGAGCGCATTGATGTCGTAGCGCTCGAACGCCTCGACGTATCGCGCGAGGAGCGCGCGCTGCGCCTCGTCCATCGCCGGCGCTCGCTCAGCAGTGCTGATCCCGCTCTCCTTCAGCGTCGCGCGAGCGCGCTGGAGCGCGCTGTTGATGCTCGCCGCACTCGTTTCAAGGAGCTCCGCGACCTCAGACGCCTTCCAGCTCATGACTTCGCAGAGGATCAGCGCGGCGCGCTGCCGTGGCGGAAGGTGCTGCAGGGCGGCAACGAACGCGAGCCGCACGGTCTCGCGCGAGACGGCCCTCTCCGCCGGGTCGGGGTCGGTGGCGATGAGCGTGTCTGGGATCGGCTCGATCCACGTGACTTCTGGTCGAACGTTCAGATTCGACTCGACCGGCTCACGCGCCGGGCCGAGGTCCATCGGCCGCAGCCGATGCTGGCGACTTCGCAGCATGTCCAGACAGACGTTCGTGGCGATGCGATGGATCCAGGTCTTGACGGCCGACCGGCCCTCGAAGCTGTCGAAGCCGCGCCACGCGCGCAGGAACGTCTCCTGCACGGCGTCCTCGGCCTCGAATGGCGAGGCCAGCATCCGGTAGCAGTACGCCAAGAGGTCCGCGCGGTATTCGTCCAACTGGCGCCCGAGCTCGCTGTTTTGAGGTTCGACCCTCGCCCCCTGCACGACGCCAATGGTAACGGGGCGGGCTCGGGCGGAGGTTTAGATTTGGGCCGCCATGGCGGTCGTTCCACTCGATAGCCGACAGGCGTCGATCACGCGTCTGCTGCTGAGCGAGGCGCGGCCGTCGACCGTCGAGGCGATCGCGAGCGAGCTCAAGCTGACCGGTCGGATCGTCCGCTACAACCTGCCATCGATCGACACGTACCTTCGCCCAGAGGGCCTTCGGGTGATGCGACGGCGTGGCGTGGGCGTCTGGGTGTCGGGGAATGACGACCGGCGGCACGCGATCCTATCGACACTCGGTTCGGTCGCGGGTCCGCGCGTGCTCGACGGCAACGACCGCAAGCTCCAGGTACTCGCTGCGCTTCTCGACGCGTCGCCCCAACCTGTCCACATCGCCGACCTCGAGGAAGCCCTCGGCGCGTCGCGCCCCACCGTGCGCCGTGACGTTCGCGCGGCGGAGGCCTGGCTCGAGGGGCACCACCTCCACCTGCAGCGCCTTCCCGGAGTAGGCATCGCAGTCCGCGGAAGCGAGATCGACATCCGCAAAGGACTGCTTTCGCTTGTTCTCGAGGCCGTGCCCGCGGAGCAGCTCCTGTCCGAGATGGAGAGACCGCACGATCTCCACGCGGAGGCCGCCGACACTCGCGGGCTTGCCGACTTCGCCGCACGGCTCGACCTACCGAGGCATCGAAAGATCCTGAGCGAGCAGCTTCTCCAGCCAGACGACAACGTGCCCATGGCGATGGTGACCACTCTCTATCTCGCGATCGTCAGCCGGCGCGTCCGTGCGGGGAGGCAAGCGGAGATGCAAAGCGGTCAACTCCGGTCGCTTGTCGACCACCCGGTCGCGGCGGCCGCTGGGAGGATCGCCGCGGCGGTCGAAGCGCAGGCGGGCCTCGCGCTCGGCGACGCCGATGTCGCCGCGATCACCGAGTTCCTTCTCGGATTCGTGGAGCTCGTCGACGCGAGCCTCACCTCGCAGGCTGATGACCAGGCAGTGATCGATCAGCTCGTCGCGGAGGCCGCGGCGCGGCTTCATCCCTCGCTCGCGGAGGACGGTCAGCTCCGCCGAAGCCTCGGCGAGCACCTGCGCCGTCTACGCGTTCGGCTGCGATACGGCCTTCCCGTAAGCAACCCGCTCGACCACGAGGTGCGCGAGCGCTATCCCGACGTCTACCGCGTTGCGAGCGAGATCGTGGCCGCTCTGCATCCCATCGGCGACGCCGTCGTGCCACACGAGGAGGTCGGCTTCCTGACGATGTACCTCGCGGGATCCCTCGAGCGGAACCGCCTACGCCCGAAGGTGCGGATCACTGTCGTGTGCCCGGCGGGCATGGCCACGGCGTGGATCCTCGTATCGCGCCTCTCGGCCGAGTTCCCAAATGTCGAGATCACGCGTGTCGTTTCGAAGAGCGCCTATGAGGAGGAGCTCGCCGGCGCGTCCTCGGACCTCGTCGTGAGCACCGTCCCGCTGGACGAGCAGCCGGCCGGCGTGGAATTCGTCGTGGTGAGTCCCCTCCTCCGGGAGAAGGACTTGCGCCGGCTGGCGCGATTCCTGGGAGAACCGGCGCACTGATCGGCGCGAGCCGGATTGTCACAACTCCCTCCCGACAGATTGGCACTTGTGGCTCGCGCCGCCCGCTTCGATGATGCCGCCCGTTTCGCATTAGAGGGGGTGGACACCTGTGCAGGAACGAGTTCAGCGCTTTGGCGGCAACCTCGCCGCAATGGTCATCCCGAACATCGGCGCGTTCATCGCGTGGGGACTCATCACCGCGTTCTTCATTCCAACGGGGTGGACCCCGAACGAGAACCTCGCGAAGCTCGTCGGGCCGATGATCACGTATCTGCTCCCGCTCCTCATCGGGTACACCGGTGGGAAGCTCGTCTATGGGCACCGCGGCGGCGTTGTCGGAGCGATCGTGACCGCCGGCATCATCATCGGGTCGAGCGTTCCCATGTTCCTCGGCGCGATGATCGTCGGGCCGCTCGGCGCCTGGCTCATCAAGCAATTCGACCGCGCCACCGAAGGAAAGATCCCGTCCGGCTTCGAGATGTTGACGAACAACTTCTCCGCCGGCATCCTCGGGGCGATCCTTGCCGTGCTCGGTCTCGTCGTTATCGGGCCGGTGCTCGACGCGTTCTCGACCGCACTGGGGAACTTTGTGCACACGCTGATCAACGCAGGCGTGCTGCCCCTCGCGGACATCCCGATCGAGGTCGCCAAGGTTCTCTTCCTGAACAATGCGATCAACCACGGCGTGCTTGCCCCGCTCGGAGTTATCGACGCGGCGAAGAACGGACGCGCGATCGAGTTCCTCCTCGAGACGAATCCAGGCCCCGGCCTGGGCCTGCTCCTCAGTTTCGCCGTCTTCGGGAAGGGCGCGGCCAAGCTATCCGCTCCCGGCGCGATCGTCATTCAGTTCCTCGGCGGGATCCACGAGATCTATTTCCCATATGTGCTCTCGAACCCGATCATGATCGTGGCGCTCTGGGCCGGTGGCCTCGTCGCCGACACCATCTTCGTCGCCACAAACGCGGGTCTTGTCGCGACTCCATCACCGGGCAGCATCTTCGCCTACCTCGCCGTCACGCCACCCGGTCAGCACTTCGGCGTATTCCTCGGAGTCTTTGCCGCTGCGGCGGTGTCGTTCGCCGTCGGTTCGATGCTGCTGCGTCTCTTCCCGGCCAAGGAAGAAGAGACCGACACCACTCAGACCCAGAGGCCGACTATGGCCGCCGCGTAGCCTCCTTCACGACGCGTTGTCCACCGGCCGGTCGCTCTGGCCGGCCGGTGGACGAGGAAGGTGTCTCATGGTCACAAAGCGCGCCGACGAGGTGAAGCTCGTCGTATTCGTCTGCGAGGCTGGGATGGGGTCAAGCCTGATCGGCGCGAACCAGCTCAAGAAGAGGGTCAAGGACGCGAAGCTCAACGTCCGCGTCATTCACTCGCCGGTCAACGAGATACCCGCCGACACGGATGTCGTGGTCGCACATGAAGGATTGGCCGAGCGTGCACGGAAGGTGGCGCCCACGGCGGTCGTCCTCACGTTCCGCAACTTCATGAACAACACCGCCTCCGAGCAGCTCCTGCGCAGCTTGGTCGCCGGCGAACCGATCGGGGCTGAAGCTGGACAGTCATCGTGACGACCGAAGTGCTCTCGAAGTCCGCCGTCGTGGTCGGCGCGAAGGCGTCCGATCGCGACTCGGCGATCGATCTCGTGGGCGCGATCCTCGTGGCCGAAGGATGCGCGACCGACGGCTATGTCGCGCAGATGCGAGAGCGCGAGCAGATCATCTCGACGTACCTCGGCAACGGCATCGCACTGCCGCACGGGACGAACGAAGCGAAGACGCTCGTCCTCCGGACCGGCCTCGCCGTCGCCCAGTTCCAAGAAGGGGTCCTCTGGGGGGAGGAGCGTGCGTACCTGGTCATCGGTCTTGCGGCGACCTCGGAGGAGCATCTCGGTGTTCTCGCGCGGCTCGGGACCATCCTCGGTGACGAGCAGCTCTGCCGACGGCTCGGGAGCACCAGCGATGCGGCGGAGATCCATCGCACCCTCACCGCTCCTGACGACGACGCCCCCGCAGCGAACGGCCATCCGCCAAGGAGCGACGAGGTCACGCTCGAAGTCCGGATCACCAATCCGGCGGGACTCCACGCTCGACCCGCCGCGATCGTCGTCGATCGAGCGCGGTCTTTCGCGGCCGAGCTCGCCATCCAGTCGAATGGAAAGCGTGCGAACGCACGCAGCATCACCGCGCTCCTTGGACTTGGAGCCGCGGTCGGCGACGAGGTGCGTATCGTGGCTCGTGGGAGCGACGCCCGGAGCGCGGCCGACGCCATCGCCGCGATCCTCACGGGCAGCACCGAGGTGTGATGTGGCTCGTCTCGACCGGGACGCGATCCTGAGCGCGATCACCGACTCGCTAAAGGCGACACCGGACCCCGAGGGGCTCGCCGATGTCGTCGCGTCGCAGGGACATATCAACGTAGCCGCGACGGGTGCGGACATCGGCCCGGCTATAAAGCGGCTCGCGCCGCTCCCGGGATATCGCTGGGTCGTGATAAACCCCGGTGACCTCTTCACGGCGAGCCCGCTCACGATCGGCACGAAGGTCGGGATCATGGATCCGACCGGCCGCGTGCTGAAGAACGCGGACCTCCCCCGACCGAAATGACCTCGGTCAACGAGACCTACGTGGACTATCACCGCGTGCCGTCGGACATTCCGAACCGCACGCTCGCGTGGAACGTCTACGGCAAGGGCGTCGAAAGCGTCGGCCGCGACGGGCGGCCCGAGTGGGTCGACGTGGGGCGGCCATCAAACGATCAGCTGCTCGTGCGGGTCGACGCGGTCGGCCTTTGTTTCTCGGACATCAAGCTGATCCGGCTCGGCGGCGAGCACCCGAAGCTCTACGGGCGCAATCTCGCGACGGATCCGACGCGGCTCGGACACGAGACCGCGGTGACCGTGATGACCGTCGGCGCGAACCTCGCCGACCGCTTCCACCCCGGGCAGCGGCTCGCGATCCAGCCGGATATCTACGTGAATGGTCGCAGCACCGCGTACGGGTACACGATCCCGGGCGGACTCATCGGTTACCACCTCGTCGGGCCCGAGGTGCTCGCCGCGGATGACGGCGCGTACGTCGTGGAGGTCGACGACCGACTGGGGTACGCCGAGACCGCGCTGACCGAGCCGTGGGCTTGCGTCGAAGCTGCATATAGCCAACGTCGGAGACTCGTGCCGCTGCGCGGTGGCCGCGCGTGGATCGTGGGGCATCCGGATGATCACCGGTCGTACGACTTCGGAACGACGCTCAAGGACGCGCGCGAGATTGTGGTCTCCGGGCTGCGAGACGACATCGTCGCCGCGCTTCGCGCAAGCGCGCCGAAAGCGTCGATCACCGTGGTCGAGGAGTCGCAGGCCAAGGGCCCGTTCGACGACATCATTGTTCTCGACCCGCTGTCGGCGGCCTTCGTCGCGCGCGCGAGCGAAGCGCTGGCCTTCGGCGGCGTGCTCAACCTCGTCGGCGACAAACCGCTCGACGGTCCCGCCGACATCGACGTCGGCCGGATCCATTACCACTACACCGCCTATGTCGGCACCACGGGCCCGGTGATCGCGTCCGCCTACGGCGAGCGCCGCAATCGCGCTGAGCTTCGACCGGGCGGAGTGGCCGTCTTCGTCGGCGCGGCCGGTCCGATGGGACAGATGCATCTCGAGCGCGCGCTCAAGACTGCGAACGGTCCATCCCAGGTGATCGGAGTCGACCTCGATGCTGATCGCCTCGCGATCGCACGGACTCGGCTCGAGCCCGTGGCGAAGGAGTTCGGCCGGCGACTGCTGATGATCACAAGTCCCAGCGAAGAAGACCTGGCGGCGCTCGTGGCCGACGAGACGAGCGGTCGCGGTGCCGATGACATCATCGTCACGGCACCCACCGCCGCGGCGGTGACACAGGCGGCGCGACTCCTCGCCGGTGACGGGATGCTCGTTCTGTTCGCGGGCCTGCCCGTCGGAACTCGCGCGAGCATTGATCTCTCGCGCGTCTTCCTGCACGGCGCGCAATACACCGGCACGTCCGGATCGCGCATCGCCGACCAGGCCCTCGTTGTCCGCAAGACCCTCGCCGGCGAGCTGTCGCCGGGCCATGCCCTCGGGGCCGTCGGCGGGATGGAGGCCGCGGCCGAAGGACTGCGCGCGCTCATGGAGGGACGGTTCGCGGGCAAGATCGTGATCTTTCCGCAGCTGGAGAATCTCCCGCTGACCGACATCGCCGATCTCGCGGCCGAAGATCCCGAGCTGGGCGCGGCTCTCGGCGACGGCAGCACATGGACGACCCAGGCCGAGGCCGTGCTCTTTGCGCATCACCTCGCGACACCCACACCCGCGCGACCGTGATCATCACGGTCACACCGAACCCGAGCATCGACCGCACGATCCATATCGATCGGCTCGAGCGCGGCAAGATGATTCGCGCGCGAGCGGCAGCGTCGGAAGCGGCAGGCAAAGGCCTCAACGTCTCGCTTGCGCTCGCGACCGAAGGCATCGACACGACGGCGGTGCTCCCGCTCGCCGCGGACTCCGCGACGGTGTACCTCGGGCTCCTCGCGGACGCCGTCCCTATCACGGTGGTGCCGGTGAAAGGCGCCACTCGCGTGAACGTGAGCCTTGTCGAGCCGGACGGCACGGTGACGAAGGTGAACGAGCCCGGGCCACGACTCGAGCCTGAAGACGTCGACGCGATCCTCGCCGCGGCATCCGCCATCTTGGGGTCGGGCTGGATCGTCGGCTGTGGCTCGCTGCCGCCGGGCGCCTCCGAAGATTTCTATGCGCGCCTTGTGGCGTCCGCCGCCCCGCGCGGACGGCGCGTGGCGATCGATACGAGCGGCGGTGCGCTCGGCGCGGCGGTCTGTGCCGGAGCCACGCTCATCAAGCCGAACGGCGCCGAGCTCGAGGAGCTCGTCAAACGACCGCTCGCGACCGTCGGCGACGTCGTCACCGCCGCACGCGAGCTCATCGCGCGCGGATGTGGCGCGGTCCTCGTGAGTCTTGGTCCGGACGGCGCGGTTTTCGTCGACGCTGACACGACAGCGCATGCGGAGGCCTCGGTCGACGGCGTCGTCAACACGGTCGGCGCGGGGGACGCCTTGCTTGCCGGTTTCCTCGCCGCGGGCGGCGAGGCGGACGCACTTTCCGTCGCCGTCGCGTGGTCCGTCGCGGCGATCCGTTCCGCTGGGACGCGGATGCGACCGGTGGCACAAGCGGATCGCGCAGCAGTGATCGTCCACCAGCGCGTCGACAGCGCGCGCCGGCTCCGATCGTGACCACCAAAAACGTCGCGCGCATCCGCGGCGTCGCCGCGTCTCCGGGCGTCGCGCACGGTCCGTGGGTCCGGTTCGAACGCACCGCTCCCGTGTCCCGAGGTCGTATCGCCGAACCTGAGGCCGAGGTCGCGCGGTTGGTCGCGGCGGCGGAGGCCGTCGGCCACGCGTCGGAGCAGCTCGCGGACGAGGTCCGTCGAGCGGGCCACGCGGAAGAGGCAAATGTCTTCCTCGCCCACGCGATGATGGCGCGCGATCCCGACCTCCTCGATGCCGCGGCCGCTCGTATCCGCGCCGATCGCGCCGACGGTATCGCCGCGATCGGCGCGGCAGCGGCGGGTGTGGCCGATCAGATCCGTGCCCTCGACGACAAGCTGCTGGCCGGTCGAGCATCCGACGTCCTCGATGTCGGAGATCGGATCGCGCGCGAGCTCGCCGGACTAGCCAGCACAGATCTGCGCCTGGTCGAGCCGTCCATTGTCGTCGCGGACGATCTCCCGCCCTCGGTCACGGCGACCCTGCCGCGCGACCGGCTTCTCGGCATCGCGCTCGAGGCGTCGTCGCCCACCGCGCACGCGGCCATTCTCGCGCGCGCGTACGGGATTCCCGCCGTCGTCGGCGCGACGGGACTGCTCGCGACGCTCGAGGTATCGGCCCGCGGTTCGACGCTTGCGCTCGACGGCGAAAGCGGCGAGGTGCTGGTTTCGCCCACCGCCGACGACCTCGCCCGCTACCAGGTGCGCGCGGGCGCGATCGCGCGTGACCGGGGTCGGGACCTCGAGGAAGCCGCACTTCCGGCGATCACCAGAGACGGAGTCGCGATCGATCTGCTCGCCAATATCGGCTCGCCGGGTGAGGCTGCGGGCGCGGTATCCCTGGGCGCGCGCGGCGTCGGACTCTTCCGGACCGAATTCCTGTTTCTCGAGCGATCGAGACCGCCTTCGGAGGGCGAGCAGGCCGAGGCGTATGGCCAGGTCGTCGCCGCATGCGCGCCGCATCCGGTGACGATCCGCCTGCTCGACGTGGGCGGCGACAAACCCATTCCCTATCTCCCGCTCAAAGGGGAGGCGAACCCATTCCTCGGAGTCCGCGCGCTCCGCATGGCCGACCACCGGCCGGACATCTTCGTGACGCAGCTGCGCGCGTGCTACCGCGCCGCCCTCAAAGGACGAGTGAAGGTGATGGCGCCGATGGTCGCGGATGCTGGCGACGTAGCGACGTTCCGTCGTCTCGTCGACCGGGCGCGGGCGGAACTGGTCGCGGAAGGCCAACCGATCGGGGACGTGGACCTTGGGGTGATGCTCGAGATCCCGTCGGCCATCCTTGTGGCGGACACCTACACGCGCGAGCTCGGCTTCGTGAGCCTCGGAACGAACGACCTGCTGCAGTACACCCTCGCGGCCGATCGCGGCAATGCCGCGCTCGAACGCTATCGCGACTCGCTGCATCCCGCGCTGCTCCAGCTCATCCGAGTCGCGGTCCAGGCTTCCGGCCGAGCAGGGATCGAGCTCTCGGTCTGTGGCGAGATGGCCGGAGACCCAGAGGCGGCGCTGGTGCTCCTCGGGCTCGGTGTTCGCGTCTTGAGCATGGCTCCCACGAGCATCGCAGCGGTGAAGCGAGGGATCCGCCTCGCGACGACGAAGGACCTCGAGCGCGTGGCGATCTCGTCGCTCGCTGACGCATCCGCCGACGACGTCCGGGTCCGACTGCGACGGTTTGTGGACGGCGGATAGCCGAGTCACGCCCCGCCGTCGGCCGCCGGCCTCTGACCGGCTACGCTCCGGTGCAGTGTCCCCGAACGAGCTCGACCTGTGGCCGTCCCTCCCGTACGACGAGTGGAAGGACACTCTCCACGCGGTCCACATGTGGACCCAGATCGTTGGCAAGATCCGCCTGGCGAAGACTCCGCCCACCAACCACTGGTGGAACTCCGCCCTGCTCGTCACGCCTCGAGGTCTCGGCACCGGGGTGGTGCCGAGCGGCGGCGGCGCTTTCCAGATCGACTTCGATTTCGTCGCGCACCAGCTCAGCATCATCACGAGCCGCGGTGAGAGCGTCGCGATGCCGCTCCGCTCTATGTCGGTCGCCGCGTTCTACCGTGGCGTGCTCGATTCGCTCGCGCGCGTCGGCGTGCCCGATCCGAAAATCACGCTGGTGCCGAACGAGGTCGCCGTCGCCGTGCCGTTTTCCGAGGACGTCCAGCTCCGCCCGTACGACCGCGACTACGCGCGGACCTTCGCCGCCGTCCTTCTCAAGACCTACGTGGTCTTCGAGCGCTTCCGCGCGGGGTTCTTCGGAAAGGCCAGCCCCGTCCAGTTCTTCTGGGGATCGTTCGATCTCGCGGCCGCGCGATTCAGCGGCCGGCGCGCGCCCGCGTACACCGGCGGGAACCCACCGAACGTCAACGTCCACGTGATGCACGAGGCGTACTCGCATGAGCTCATCTCAGCCGGCTTCTGGCCGGGCAACGCTGACGCCCCCCGAGCCGAGTACTACGCCTACGCGATGCCGCCGATCGATGGACTTCCGGCGGCGGCGATCCGCCCCGCCGCGGCAGGCTGGGAGGCGGACCGCGGAGAGTTCCTGCTGCCGTACGACGCCGTCCGAACTTCAGCGGATCCGGCCGCCACGCTCTTGGCGTTTCTCGAAAGCACTTACGACGCCGCGGCGGATCTCGCCGGCTGGGATCGTCCGCTGCTCGAAGACCCGGTGCGCTGCGACTGCCAGCCGTTCCCGCACGGAATGCGCTCGCCGGGGCGCTCGCGTCTCCCACGAAAGGCGAGTGTCTAAGTCGCGGGAGTTTCGCGTAGTCATGACGCCGGGTAATCCACATGTTGACCAAACATGGGGGCAAAGCTGTGGACAACCATATGGACGGCGGAGGGTGCGGTTCGCACCATTCCCGAGGGGGAAGGTTGCCATGACTGCATTGATCGAGTTCGTTTGTCGCGTGCACACCGAGCCGCGCGGCGCAGGCCCACTGATCACACCGGTCGACGGTGGATGGGGCTACTGCGAGGGATACGGGTCCAGTGGGCACAAGTGGACCCGCATCGAACCGACAAGCCGCGCGCACATTGCGGACGCGTCCCCGATTCGGGAGCTCCGCGCGAGCTAAACCACCAGCGGCCAAGCGTCCCAAGACTCGTCGGTTCGTTCTTTAGATAGGACACGACCGGAAAAAGAAGGCGCCGGTCTGACACCGGGACGGCTCTTTCGTGCGAAGAACGTCCGGTTGCGGACCTTTACCGCACGGCGTCCGGCCAACAGACTTTCATTCATCAACTCCCCGCTTCGCCTGACCCCTCTTGCTCTAGCGGCCATTCTCGTGGCCTGCTCGGGACCGGGCTCGCGTTTTGTCGCCACCGAGGAGCCCAGCATCCCCACCGCGTCGGCCTCGCCGAGCGCGAGCGATGCGGCGGCGACGCCGACGGCGACTCCGACGATTCGTCCAACGGCGGCCGCCATCCCGGCCCCCAACTGGGACCAGCTCCCCGTCGCGGCGAACGACGCCGCGACGCTGGCAACGCAGCTCGCCATGGTCGAGACCGCCATCCGCGACCCGAACCTGACCGGCGCGCACCTCGAGTGGATGGGGCATCTCCAGCAGCTCGCCTACAGCCGGCTTCAGGACTACCCCGAATGGAAGGACACAGTCCTCGCTTCGCTCCCCGAGCAAACACGTGCCGCCGTGAACGCGAGCCTCGAGGCCGGCAAACAGCTGCGCCTCCTGAACGGCCCGATACCGAAGAACCTTCCGGACTGGAAGATCGTCGAGGCGAAGCCGGTCGATGACCTCCTCGGTTACTACAAGGAAGCCGAGACCGAGTTCGGTGTGCCCTGGTATTACCTCGCGTCGGTCCATCTGGTCGAGAGCCGCATGGGCCGCATCCATGGGCTCTCGAGTGCCGGCGCTCAAGGACCGATGCAGTTCATCCCTGCGACGTGGGCGCAGTACGGCGACGGGGGCGACATCAACGACGATCACGACGCGATCCTCGGCGCGGCACGCTACCTCAAAGCTGCGGGCGCGCCGGACAACATGCAGAAGGCCCTCTTCGCCTACAACCATTCGCAGGCGTACGTCAACGCGCTGATCGACTACGGGAACGTGATGAAAGCCGACCCCACCGCCTACCGTGGGTATTACGGCTGGCAGGTCTACTACCCGACGCTGGACGGAGCCATGCTCCTACCGGTCGGCTGGACGAAACCGTAAGCCAAGGGCGCCGCCGGCCGCGAAGGTAGTCTCCCGCTCGAATCCAGAGACAGCGAGGAGACAGATGACCGAAATGACAAACCCCTTAGTACACGTTCCGAAGCTGGTGCGCGCCGACGAGATCCATGCTCGTGTCCACGGGACCGGCCCGATGGGTCGCCTCAACGCGGCGATAGCCGTCAGGGTCACGAAGATCGTCGGGACGATGTACTGCGCTTATGTGTTCACGCTCATCGCGCTGGTCGCGTTGCCTGCTGCGATCCAGCAGGGATCGCCGACGGTCCTCGTGAACTGGCTCTCGTCGAACTTCCTGCAGCTCGTCCTGCTGCCGATCATCATCGTCGGACAGAAGGTGATCTCCGCGGCGCAGGACGCGCGTGCCGAGGCCGACCACGAGACCTTGACCGCGCTCCATCGGATGTCGGCGCAGCAGATCCAGATCCTGAACGGCCAGAACCAGATCCTGGACCTGCTGAGACAGCGAGCCGGCTAGCGGGCCTCAGCCCGCGCGCGGCAGCGGGACGATGGCGACGCCGGGCTCTTCCGCGGCGAGCTGTCGACGCAGAACTTTCCCGATGAGCGTCTTCGGCAGCTCGGCGCGAAACACGATCTCGACAGGGACCTTGTACGGGGCCAGATTCGCGCGGCAGTGGTCGACGAGCTCCTGCGCGGTCGCGGTGTTGCCGGGTCGGAGCACGACGAATGCCTTCACCACCTCGCCCTTCGACGGATGCGGCACGCCGACCGCGGCGGCTTCCAGAACGGCGGGATGCGCGTACAGGACCTCGTCGACCTCGCGCGGGTACACCTTGAAGCCGGAGACGATGATCATCTCTTTCACACGGTCGACGACGTAGAAGTAGCCGTCCTCGTCCATGCGGACGATGTCACCTGTACGCAGCCAGCCGTCGCGGATGACCGCGGCGGTCTCGTCGGGCCGCTGCCAGTAGCCGTCCATGATGTTCGGGCCGCGAAGACACAGCTCCCCCGCCTCGCCCGCACCCACCTCGCGCGTTCCGGTCTCGATGTCGACGATCTTGCAGTCAACGTCCGGCAGCGGGAGGCCGACCGAGCCCGGCTTGCGGACTCCCTCGCGCGGGTTCGAGTGCGTGACCGGCGCCGCCTCGGTCAGGCCGTACCCCTCGAGGACCTTGCCGCCGGTGAGATCCTCGAACCGCTTCATGACCTCGACCGCGAGGGGCGCGGAGCCCGACATGAACCACTCGATCGACCGAAGGTCGTATTTCGCAAGGTCGCGTGACTCGTTGAGGAGGATGTAAATCCGCGGGGCGCCCGGGAAGAAACGGGGCCGGTGTTTTTCGATCGCGAGGAAAATGTGACCGAGATCCGGACGGGGGATGAGGACCATCGTCATTGCCTTGAGGGTCGCCAGATTCATGACGACGGTGAGGCCGTAGACGTGGAAAAACGGCATGATCGCCAGGATCCGATCGCCCGCCGCGACGGACGCATGCCACGCCCGGCATTGATGGACGTTCGCGACGAGCGCTCGATGCGACAGCATCGCGCCCTTCGGCACGCCGGTCGTACCGCCGGTGTATTGGAGGACAGCAAGGTCCGCGGGCGCGACGTCGACCGGGATCCGCGCACCCTTATTGGCGAGGATGTCGCGGAGCCATAGCGCACGCGCATCGCCGCTGATGTCGACGCGATGACCTTCTTTCCGCTCGCGCGCCACCGTGAAAAGGACCCGCAGCGCGACTGGGAAATGCTCCTTCACATTCGTGACGACGATGCGTTCGACCGACGTCCCGATTGCGGCCTCAGCGACCTGTGGATAGAGACGCGAGAGGACAACGACGACGCGCGCGCCCGAATCGGCGAGCTGGTTGTGGAGCTCGCGGACCGTGTAGAGCGGATTGGTCGGAACAACGACGGCGCCTGCCTTGAGGCTTCCGAAGAACGAGTAGACGAACTGCGGGCAGTTGGGAAGGACAAGGGCGACCCGGTCGCCCTTGCGGACGCCGAGCCCCTGGAGGCCGGCGGCGAACCGGTTGGCGAGGTCGTCGATATTCCGGTACGTCATCGCCGCGTCGATGCAGCGGCCGCCGACGGCACCACCAAATACGGTCGCGGGGGTGTCCGGGTGCTCGCGGGCGGTCTGTTCGAGGAGGGCGTGAAGTGGCAACCTGGGATAGGTCAGGCGCCTGGGGACCCCACGGTCATATGCCGCTTCCCATTGGCCTGCCGACTGCATCATGCTCATAACGTCGAAACTCGCTTGATCGCTAGCCATGCAAGCGCAATGCCGCGTGTGTTGATACTCGGCGGCGCGCGAACGCCGTTTGTCAGAGCGGGGACCGAGTTCGCCGACCTCGACGTGCTCGATCTCGCTCGCGCCGCGACGTCCGAGGCGCTCGCCCGCACGGAGCTCGACCCGGGGCAGGTCGACGAGGTGATCTTCGGAAATGTCGCGCGGCCAGTCGCTTATCACAACCTCGCACGCGAGGTCGTCCTGTCTCTCTCGATGCCGACGCGGATCCCGGCGTTCACGGTCGGACTCGCCTGCGCGTCGGCGTGCGTCGCGATCACCAGCGCGGCCGACCACATCGCCGGCGGCAACGCTGACGTGGTCATCGCCGGCGGGAGCGAGTCGCTCACCAACGTCCCGCTCACGCTGACGCCCCGGCTGGCGCGCGGCCTGATCGCCGCGTCGCAGGCGAAGAGCCTCCCGGCCAAGGCGCGAAGCCTTGCAGATGTCCGTGCGTCGGACATCGCACCGGTCGCGCCGGGGATCCGCGAGACCTCGACCGGACTCACCATGGGCGAATCGGCCGAGCGCATGGCCGCGATGAACGCGGTCTCCCGCGAGGATCAGGACGCCTGGGCCCTGCGCAGCCACCGGCTCGCGGCGGCGGGCTGGGACGACGGACGCCTCGCCAGGGAAGTCGGCCCGGTGTACCTCGATGGGCACGCGGTCACCGCGGACAACCACATCCGGCGCGACTCGACGCCGGAGAAGCTGGCGTCGCTCCGGCCGGTCTTCGATCGCGAGCACGGGACGATCACCGCAGGCAACGCGAGCCCACTCACGGACGGCGCCGCTGCGGTCGTGCTGGCGAGCGAAGCGCGCGCGCGAGCGCTCGGCCTCGAGGCTCTCGCCGCGGTGCGCAGCTATGCCTACGCCGCGGTCGACCCGGCGGACCAGCTGCTCATCGCGCCGGCCTATGCGATCCCCATCGCGCTGGGGCGCGCGGGGCTTACGCTCGACGACATCGATCTGTTCGAGATGCATGAGGCATTCGCGGCCCAGGTGCTGTCGACGCTCGCGGTCCTGGAGCAGAACGGCGTCGGCCGCGTACCCGTTGAGAAGCTGAACGTCATGGGCGGCTCCATCGCTCTCGGCCACCCCTTCGGCGCCACAGGCGCGCGCATCGTGCTGACCCTGGCGAACGAGATGCGCCGGCGAGGCGCGCGCTACGGCCTCGCGACAGCGTGCGCTGCGGGCGGCAACGGCGCGGCGATCATCCTGGAGCGGGCCGCGTGATCGCGCCTCCTCCGGCCGAGAAGCTCGTCGAGGTCGAGAGAAGCCGCCGGCCGTCCGTCACCTTCGTGCCGGCGGACGCCTCGGGCGTCGCGCGGATCGTGATCGATCGGCCCGACGATCCGGTCAACGCGATCGACGTACGCATGATGGAGGACTTCGCCGCGGCGATCGCCGCGGCACGCGCGGCGGCTCCGCGCGGTCTCGTCATCGCGAGCGGCAAGAAGAATCAGTACGTCGCCGGCGCCGACCTGTCGCTCCTCCGAGGAGGCACATCGCAAAGCGACATCGAGAAGGCGAGCCGTTCGATGCAGCGCGTGCTCAACGACCTCGCGGCTCTCCCGTTCGTCACGGTCGCGGCGATAAACGGCCCGGCGCTCGGCGGTGGCCTGGAGATCGCGCTCGCGTGCGACACGCGGATCGCCGCGGATGCCCCGAACGTTCGTGTCGGCCTGACCGAGACACGCCTCGGCCTCATCCCCGCGGCCGGCGGGACACAGCGGCTGCCACGGCTTATCGGTCTTCCTCGCGCGCTCGACCTGATCCTCACCGCGCGGCAGCTCGCACCCAAGCGCGCGCTCCGCGCCGGGGTCATCGATGAAGTGGTCCACCCGGCCGTGCTGCTCCGGGCGGCGATCGACCACGCGGGCCGCGACCCCAAACGCAAGCCAAGAGGCGGCGCGACGGTCGTCGAACGAGCGGCTACGCACTTCGCGCCGGCGCGAGCCTTCGCGCTGCGACAGGCGCGGTCGCGGACGCTCGCGGAAACGAAGAGCCGGTATCCGGCGCCGCTCGCGGCGATCAACGCGGTCGCGATCGGCCTCGCGAAGGGCATGGACGCGGGCCTCGACGTCGAGGCGCGCTCGTTCGGCGACCTCGCCGTCGGAGAGACCGGTCACAGCCTGACCGCGCTCGTCATGCTCACGCTGCGGCAGCGCAAGGCCGCGCTCGAAGGGCTCGGGAAGCCGCGCCCGATCGCGAACGTCGGCATCGTCGGTCTTGGCTTCATGGGTTCGGGCATCGCACAGGTGGCGGCCGCATCAGGGTTTCGCGTCCGCGGTCGCGACCGCGACGCCGCGGCGGTCGCCAAGGGCCTGTCGACGATCCGCACCCTCACCGCCGACGCGGCGAAGAAAGGCGTCTTCGAGCGCCGCGAAGCCGCGCGGATCACCGAGCGCGTCACCGGCGGACCGGATCTGGTCGGGTTCCGCAGCGCCGATCTCGTCATCGAGGCGGTGTTCGAAGACATCGCGACCAAACGGCGTGTGATCGCCGAGCTCGAGCAGGTGCTGCGGCCGGAGGCGGTCATCGCATCGAACACCTCCGCATTGCCGATCGCGGAGATCGCCCGCGAGGCGCGGTCACCCGAACGGATCGTCGGCATGCACTTCTTCTCACCCGTGCACAAGATGCCGCTCATCGAGGTGATCCGGCCGGCCGGCGCGGCCGCGGACGCCGTCGCGACCGCGGTCGCCGCGGCCATCGCGATGGGCAAGACCGCCATCGTCGTCGGCGACGGTCCGGGCTTCTACACCACGCGCGTCCTATCGACCATGATCGGCGAGGCGTTCACGCTGCTTTCCGAAGGCGATTCCATCGAGGCAATCGATCGCGCCATGACCGAGTTCGGCTGGCCGGTCGGCCCGCTGCAGCTGGTCGATGAGGTCGGCCTCGAGGTCGCCGGGCACGCCGGCGAGACCGTCGCGAAAGCGCGCGGTATCGCCGCACCCACGATCGTGAACGCGCTCGTGGCCGAGGGTTTCAAGGGCAAGCACAAGGGCGGCGGCTTCTACCGCTACGACGGGCGGCGCCGCACGCCCAACCCGCGGGTGCGCGAGCTCCTCGGCGCGCCGACACATCCAGCGGCTGGCGACATCGCCGAACGGTTGACCCTCACCTTCGTGAACGAGGCCGTGCGCTGCCTCGACGAAGGGGTACTGCGGTCGCCGGCCGAGGGTGACCTCGGCGCGGTCCTCGGTCTCGGGTTCCCTCCGTTCCTCGGCGGACCGTTCCGGTACGCAGACGCCCAGCGACATCGGATCGTTACCGCGCTCGAGCGCCTGGCGGCGGCGCGTGGCGATCGGCTCGCGCCGACCGAATCGCTGCGGTCGCGCCGGCCGTTCTTCACCCTGTGAGCGCGACGAACTTCTTCACCGGCAATCCGGATCTCGTCGAGGTCTTCGACAAGGTGATCCCCTGGGCGCGCGTCGTCGGCGCGGTGGAAGGCCCGGGCGCCGACGTGGCCGGGACCGTGTCGACCTGGCGCGAGGTGCTCGACCTCGCGGGCCGGTACATCGCCACGGAGATCGCCCCGCGAGCGGCCGAGGTCGACGCGATCGGCGTCATCCGCGAGAACGGCCTCGTGCGGATGAACGAGCCGATGCTGGAAAACCTGCGCGGTCTCGCGGAGCTGGGGCTGGCATCCCCTTCGGTGCCAGCCGATTTCGGTGGAGCGGGGCTTCCCTTCACCGTCACGATGATGATCGGCGAGATGCTGGCGCGTGCCGATCTCTCGACGCAGGTGCAGCACGGGATCGGATGGAACTCGCCCGCGGCGCTCATCTACCGGTTCGGCACCGACGAGCAGAAGGCGCGCTATCTCCCGCCGCTCGCGAAGGGCGAGATCATGGGCGCGGTCGCGATGACCGAACCGCAGGCGGGCTCCGATGTCGGCCGCCTCGCGACGACCGCGACGCCACGCCAGGACGGCTGCTGGATCCTTCAGGGTCGCAAGCAGTTCATCTCGGCGGGGCAGGGCGACATGGTGATCGTGCTCGCGCGGTCCGTCGCGGGGTCCAGCGGGCTCGACGGTCTCGGCATGTTCATCGCCGACCGCGAAGGCGACAACTACGTCGTCGAGCGTGCCGAGCACAAGTTCGTGATCCGTGCCTCGCCGACCTGCGCACTGCTCTTCGACGGAACGCGCGCGACTCCGCTCGGTAAGCCCGGAGACGGCTGGAAGCAGATCCTCACGTTCATGAACGAGTCGCGCCTCGGCGTCGGCATACAGGGCATCGGGGTGGCTACGGCGGCGCTCGAGAAGGCGTCGGAGTACGCGGCGCAGCGCGTTCAGATGGGAAAGCCGATCCGCGAGCACCCTATGGTCGCCGAGATGCTCCTCGACATGGAGACCACGGTCACCGGCGCGCGGGCGCTCGCGTACACCGCCGCGGTCCTTCAGGACCTCGTGCTCTTCGGCCGTGACGAACAGGCCGCCCGCGATCTGCGCGAGCTCACTCCCTTGGTGAAGTGGTACGGGACGGAGGGCGCGGTCCGGGTCTGCCGCCTCGCCCTTCAGATACACGGTGGCGTCGGCGTCGTCGACGAGTACGACGTCGGGCGGTTCATGCGGGACAGCCTCATCACGCCGATCTATGAAGGAACGTCGCAGATCCAGTCGCTCATGGCAGTCAGGGATCTCATGAAATGGACGATGAAGCACCCCCGGTCGCTCCTTCGCGGCGGACCGAGCCGCCTGCTCGCGAAGGCATCGTTCGACGGCCGCGCCGGAACGGACTTCGCCGCCGCGCGCGGCCACATCGTGGCGACCCTGCGTTCGCTCGTGACCCGCGTCGTTCGCCGGAAGGGCCCGGGCGTCCTGCGCGGGGTGCCGCTCACCGATGAAGACCAAAGGCCGCTCCTGCTCCACGCCGAGCGGATCACCGAGGCGCTCGCGCACACGCACGTCGCGCGGGTCCTGGCCGAGCGAGCGCGCCAGATCCCGGAACGCCGCCGGCTCGCCGAGCGTGCCGCGCGGACCGCGCGGCTGGTCGCGGAGCGCAACAGGCGGGCGGTCGCCCTCGACGACGGCAGCGTGTTCGAGCGGATCGACGAGTGGCGGTCGGAGCGGGCCGAGCCCTAGATCAGGCCGCGCGGAGCTCGGTGGTGGTGAGCCCGGCGACGAACTTGGCGATGTGACCGTTAGCCCACGCCGCGACCTCGAGCGGAAGCGAATGGCCGACTCCGTGCGCGATCCGCACCTGCGCGAGCGGCAGCTCTTTGCACCGCCGAGCGTCGGTCGCGGAGATCACCCGGTCCTCGTCGCCCCACAGGACGAGCGTGGGGATCTTGCTGAGCTCGGCCAGCCGACCGTCGATCCGTATGCCCCGCTGCTCGCCACCGGGGAGGAGCGCACGCGCCTTGTTCCAGCGCCGGGGCTGGTTGGCCCAGATGATCGCGCGCGCGGAGAGCGTGCGCGGGCGTGCCCGCGTCCCGTGCCGGACAAGCCGCGCGATGAATCGGGCGTCATCGCGACGGCGACTCCCCACGAGGAAGCGGCGTATCGACGACGCCCGCAGCACGCTCGGTCGGAGGAGGGCGCGGCCGAGGAGTGGGACGCAGTACAGCTTGTAGATCCAGTGCAGCGAGACGCCGAGCCCGACCGGCGCGATGAGGACGAGGCCGCGCACGAGCTCGGGTCGGCGGATGGCGAGGTGCATCGCGACGCCGCCACCGAGCGAGTGTCCAAGGACCAGCGCGGGCGGGATCCCGAGCTGCGTGATGACACGGGCGACGTACTCGGCAAGCTGGACGACGTTCGCGTCGGAGGCTTTGAGCGCGGGCCGGAGTGCAAAGCCGGGAAGATCCACGACGTGGACGGTCCATCCCAACCGGCGGAGAGCCCGGATCTGTGGCGCCAGCGCGCGCCAGTCGGCGGAGATTCCCGGAAGGACGACGGCATGCGGTGCTGCGCCGCTGCCCCAGGTCGTGACGCGGAGGCGGTATCGCTCACACGGGGCCACCTGCACCCGCATGCCCCCAAGAATTGCAAACGACGTGCCCTCGGAGGCTCCCCCATTCGGGGGGATGGATAGCGATTAAGAGCTAGTTGAGGCCGCGCCGATGCCTCAATCCCGGTTACGCGCCGTTAACTCAATAGGCATGCTGCGTGCCTGGATATCAGCCGTGCGCAGGCACGGTCATTCGGTCTCGTCGAGCCGGCCGGATACGGCGGTGCTGCTGCTCCATGGCCTCACGGGTACTCCCGTCGACATGCACTACATGAGGGACGCTCTCGTCGCCGACGGCTACACGGTGAGTGTCCCGCTCCTGCCAGGCCGCGGAACGCGTCCGTCGGACATGGATTCACTCTGTTGGGAGGACTGGATGTCGTCGGCGCTCGCCGCGTACGACGAGCTCGCCCGCGACCACGATCAGGTCGTCGTCGGCGGTCTCTCCGCGGGTGCGACGATGACACTCGACATCGCGCTTCGACGCAAGCCCTCCGCGGTTCTTCTTTGCGCCACCGCGCTCGGGATGGGCAACCCCATCGCATACCTCGCGCCGTATGTCTGGCGCGTGATCCGGCAGGTGCCGTCGCCGGCGAGCGACCTCGTCGACCTGAACGCGGGCGCGAAGTGCTACGACCCCGCGCCCGTGCGGGCCGTTGCCGAACTCATTCACGGGATCGGCCTGGTCCGCCGGCGCCTCGGCGAGATCCGCTGCCCCGCGTTCGTCGCGCACGCCGTATCCGACCGGCTCGTTCCGGTCCAGTACGCGCGCGATCTCGCGGCGCGTCTGGGTGGACCGGTCACGACGCTCTACCTCGAGGGAACGGGCCACGCGATCACCGTCGACGCGCGCCGGCGCGAGCTCGCCGAGGCGAGCCTGGCGTTCCTCCGCGAGGCCGTCGCGGTTCCGCAGCGCGCCGCCTAGCTACCTCTCGAGCCCGAGGTCCGTGTAGATCTCGCGCGTCGCCTTCGAGAAGTTCAGCGTGTAGAAGTGCAAGCCGGGCACGCCCGCGTCGAGCAGATCGCGGCAGAGCTGCGTAGCGACGGCGATCCCGCGCTTGCGGATCTCATCGCGATCGTCGCCGCCGGCCTCGACGAGCCGAACGATGTCGTCGGGTACCGCATACCCCGATAGCTGCGCCATCCGCTGGACCGAGGTGAGCGAAGTGATCGGCATGATGCCCGCGATGATCGGCTTGTTCATCCCGAGCGCGGCCATTTCATCTCGCAGCCGCTGGTATTCCTCCACCTTGAAGAAGAACTGCGTGATCGCGAAGTCGGCGAGGGTCATCTTCGCGGCGAGATACCGCCGATCCGACACGAGGTCGGGCGAACGCGGATGGCCGGCCGGATGAGCCGCCACCCCGATCGACTCGAAGCCGAGCCTGCGGCCGAGCTCGACCAGCTGCGACGCGTACTCGAGCTCCTTGTACGACTCCTCTTCGGGAAGTGGATCGCCGCCAAGCGCGAGTAGGTTCTCGAGTCCGGCCGCCCGAAAGCCCCCGATGATCTCGCCCAGCTCGAACCGCGGATGGGCCACGCAGGTCAGGTGCGGCATCGGCGTGAGGTCGGTCGTTCGCAGGAGGTCCACGACGACGCGGGTCGTCCGCTCGCGCGATATGCGTCCGCCGCGGTAGGTGACCGAGACAAATGACGGTCGGAGCGGCTGCAGATCGGCGATCGTCCGCGTGAGCAGGCGCTGCTCCTCGTTGTCTTTGGGTGGAAAGAATTCGAATGAAATGGTTCGCCCGGCCGCAAGGAGGTCGACGATCCGGGCCACTTGCCGAGAGTCTAGTTAGCGGTCGATCGTCAAGGGGAACGGAACCACCGGCGAGCGGAGACCGGGGCGCGGCTAGGAGCGGGTTCGGCTCTTGGGCTTGCGGGTCTTGGCCTTCGCGCGCGGGGTCGTCTTCTTCTTGGCTTTGGCCTTGGGCTTCACGCGTTCGGGAAGCTTCTTGCGCCCGGTGTCGCGGTTCCATTCCTCGTAGGTCTCTTTCGAGATCTCGCCCTTCACGAGTAGCTCCGCGAACTTACGCCGCTGCGCCTGGCTCTTGAACGGCATCGGCGGAGATTACATCCGTTCCACGGCACGCAGCACATCGCGAAAGAGCGCGACTTGGGCGTCGCGGTCCAGCCCATACCAGGGCACGGTCAGCCCGATGAGATCGGCGTGGGCTGTCCAGAGGCGCATCCGCCCGGGGAGATCGTCGAGGACGGCGACGCCGAGCTGGTCGAGGCAGTGCTCTTCGATGATGCCGGCGGCCTCGGTGCGGCGGCGATCCGCGATGGCCGCGAGGATGGCATCCGCCTCTGCACCGAGGCCGGACTCGTCGAGCACGCGGCGATATGCGGGCACGGTGTAGGTCGTCATCTGAAGAGCGAGCGAGGCGCGGTCGCGCCCGACGACGAGCGGCATCAGGACCGGGGGAGCGGATCGGTTCGCCCGGGCTGCGCCGCGCGCGAGCGCCGGCCGAAGGATCCTGTCGAGATATGTAGGCGTGCAGAACATGTGCGCGGCGAAACCATCCGCGACCTCGCCGGCCACCGCCGTCATCACCGGGTTCACACCGGCGACGTAGAGCGGGATCGCGGGCCACGGATCGTCGGACCCGGGCGAGAAGACCGGCTGCCGGATCGCGTAGAACTCACCGTCGTACCGGCCGCGGCCTTTTCGATACGCGTCCCAGCACGCCCGCACCGCCAGCACGTAATCGCGGAGGCGCGCGGCGGGACGGTCCGCCTCGACGCCGAAGCGCGAGAGCAGTGTCGGTCCGACCTGGCTCCCCAGTCCGAGAACGAACCGCCCGTTTCCGTATCCGGCGAGATCCCAGGCCGCCTGCGCCGTGGCCGCGGGCGAACGAGAGAACGCGACCGCGACATCGGTGCCCACGGTGACACGCGTCGTCGCTCGCAACACCGCCGCCGAGCTGAGGTATGGCTCACGCCGCACGTCCGTGACCCAGACGCTCGAGGCACCGGCGTTCTCGGCCTCGGCCGCGAGCCGCTCCGCCTCGCGCATCGTCACGGTCCCTGGAAGCCCGACCCCTGCTCTGGCGCTCATCTCTCCACGGGAAGACCCGCTGCCACCCACGCGCCGAAGCCGCCGATCACGTCCGTGGTCTCGGTGAACCCGAGCTCGCGCAGGCGGACCGCGGCGAGGCTTGAGGAGAAGCCGTCGCGGCAGATGAGGATGAGCCGGTCTTCGCGACCGGTGAGCTCAGCGCTATGCACAGAGCGCCGGGGATGGCGCCGTCGCGCGCCATCACTTCGCCGTCGCGGGTGTCGACGAGCGTCCACCCCTCGGATATCTCCGCGGCGGCTTCGACCGGCGAGAGGCGCCGCAGCCGTGCCTGCGCTTCTGCGAGGACAACGTCGATGCTCCGGCGGCTCTTCTTATCCACAAGAATGTTCCGTGTGAATGATTTCACGCCGGCGGAGCTGCGTACCCTACGCGCGCTCAAGACGCCGTACGGCGTCCAACGGCTCCTCGATGACCTGCCCTATCACCTCGGCACGACCGCGTGGTCGCCGCGACGCGTTCTGCACGAACGGACGGCGCACTGTCTCGAGGCGGCGATCTTCGCCGCGGCGGGGCTCCGCGTACTCGGTTTTCCCCCGCTCCTCCTCGACCTCGAGGCCGAACATGACACCGATCACGTTGTCGCGGTGTTCAAGGTTCGCGGACACTGGGGCGCGATCGCCAAGTCGAACTACGCCGGCCTCGCATGGCGAGAGCCCATCCATCGCACGTTACGCGAGCTGGTGATGAGCTACTTCTACGCGTACTTCAACCTCCGGCGCGAGCGAACGCTCCGCACGTTCTCGCGGCCGGTGAATCTCGCGCGATTCGACGATCGTGCCTGGATGACTACGGACAAAGAGGTCTGGTTCATTCCGGAGTACCTCCTCACGATCTCGCACACGCCACTTCTGCGGCCGTCGATGGCAAAGCGCCTGACCCGACTGGACAAGCGATCATTCGAGGCGGGGCTCGTCGGGCATCGCTGGAAGTAACGATCCGCAGACACCGCTCCGCAACTTTCACATATCGCTGACCGGGCCCATGCGTTAGACGTGTCGTGGGTAGGGTTCGCAACCTTCTATTCGTCTTTGCGCTCGTCGGTGCGCTCATGCCGACCTACGGCTCGAGGGCGGCGACATGCACGAGCAGCGTGGGACCAGGCATCGCGCCGCCGGCTCGCATGCCGAGCGGCATGGCGGGCTTCCACGCGTCGTGGTACGGACAGAGCGGCTACATGTCGCTGTGCATGGGAACGAAAGCGACCGCGACGGTCGCCTTCTACAACAGCGGATCGCGGGGTTGGGTCGCCGGGCGGATGGGCGAGACAGCGTATCTCGGCACATGGACGCCTGAGCCGGGTCAAGATTCGGCGAGCATTCTCGGTGGAGATGGAACGATGGGCTCGCCGGCGACGGGATGGCCGCGCTACAACCGATTGGCGATGCAGCCCGCGCCGTACGTCGGGCCAAATCAGATCGCGTGGTTCCAATTCCAGGTCGTCGCGCCGCCGGTGCCGGGTACGTTTCGCGTCGCCCTTCGTCCGCTCATCGAAGGCGCGCAGTGGATGGAGGACTTCGGCGTGTTCTGGGTGGTCACCGTGCTGAACGCTGACGGAACGGCACCGCCTCCGCCGGTTGTACCCCCCGCCACGACGACGACCACCGTCGTCGCGTCGTACTACGGTCCCGGCCTCTACGGGAACCGGACCGCGTGTGGACTGACGCTCACGACAACGCTGCAAGGCGTCGCCCACCGCACGCTCCCGTGCGGCACGCTCGTGCATCTCAAATACGGCATGAACGACGTGACAATCCCGGTCGTCGACCGCGGTCCCACGATCCTGAGCCGCGAGTTCGACCTGACCTACGCGACGAAGCTCGCGCTCGGCTGTCCGGACATGTGCACGCTCTCCTGGATCCACTGAGCCGCGCGGCTCGCTAAAGTTCGCCCATGCTCGAGGCGCGAGCGATCTGCGATACCTGTGGTCACACCCGCGACTGGCACGACCGGGACGCGGTCCGTGCCCGCCTTCGTGCCGATCCGCCGATCGAACGACCCTGCTACCGCGAGGTCGGTGGCGCTCCGTGCCGCTGTGGCGGATTCCGTGAGTCGGGCAGTTTCGCCGTTCCCGCCGGGTCGCAAGGCAGCCTCGGTGCGGCGCCACGATCCCGCTTTCTGCAGAGCGGGATCCTCACGCTCCTGCTCGTCGTCATGGGACTCGCGCTGCTCTACGCATACCGCTCGCAGACTCCGACGGTGCCAGATGTGGACCTCACTCAGGCGCTTCGGGACATCAACGCGGGTCAGGTACGAGCGGTGACCATCGCCGGATCGAAGGCGACACTTGAGCTCAGGAACGGCTTGACGGAACGAACGACGGTCGCCCAGCCGGACACCATCCTCGCTCGCGCCATCACCGAATACAACGCGGCGAACCCTTCGCAGACCATCGAGCTCAGGTACACGTCGGAGAGTCAGCCTGTGAGCGTCATCGGATCGATCATCCTGAGCTTGCTGCCGGTGTTGCTCATCGGCGGGTTCTTCTATTACGTGATGATGAAGGCGCGCCGGTCCTTGTAGAGCGGCACAGCTCGTGCTCGATGTTTCATGCGATGACGCGTATTCGTTCCGCGACGCTCCCCGGCGGCGAGACCATACCCGTGCTCGGCCAGGGCACGTGGCGTATGGGAGAAGACAAGAGCAAGCGCCCGAGCGAAGTCGCCGCGTTGCGCACCGGGATCGATCTCGGAATGAACCTCATCGACACGGCGGAGATGTATGCAGATGGCGGCGCCGAGCGCGTCGTCGGCGAGGCGATCGCGGGCCGCCGCGATCAGGTGTTCGTCGTGACGAAGTTCTATCCCCAGAACGCCACGCGCGAGCGGATGGCCGCGGCCTGCGACCGCAGCCTCCGCCGGCTCAATACCGAGCAGATCGACCTCTACCTTCTTCACTGGCGCGGCGAGGTGCCACTCCGGGAGACGCTCGCCGGATTCGAGGATCTCCTCGAGGCGAAGAAGATCCGTTATGCGGGCGTGAGCAATTTCGACGTCGACGACATGGAGGAGCTCGCCCGGATCAAAGGTGGCCTCGAGCGCCTCGTGACGAACCAGGTCCTGTACAACCTCGAACGACGCGGCATCGAGTGGGATCTCGTCCCCTGGATGCGCAAGCGGCGTCGGCCGATCATCGCGTACTCGCCGGTCGAGGAGGGTCTGCTGACGCACCCGCACCCGCTCCTCAAACGCGTCGCGGAGCGGCATGACGCAACACCGGCGCAGGTCGCGCTCTCGTGGGTGATCCGCGACGACGGCGTGATCGCGATCCCGAAGGCCGCGGACCCGAAGCACGTTCGAGAGAACCGCGGTGCGGCGGATATCAAACTGACCAAGCGCGACCTCGACGAGCTGGACGAATCGTTCCCCCCTGCCGAAGGAAAGAAGCCGCTCGAGATGCGCTGAATGTCTATATAGAAGTTCCACGCCCGGAACTCTGATGCGTAAGCGCGACCATCCTGCCAACCTCAGCACGTGCGGGGAAGTTTTCTGCTCGCCGTGGCGCTGGTGGCGTGCACGCCTCAGGCGATCGCAACGCCGGCACCGAGCCCCACGAACGCGGCTGCCACCGGAACACCGAGAGCCGCGAAGACCGAGATCCCCGCAGCACCGGCCAGCCCCACCCCGATCCCGATCCCGAGGCTGACCGCGCGCGGGATGGGGACGCTGGCAGGCGATTGGGTCTTCATCATTCGGCGCTCGTTCCAGTTCATCCCCGGCGGTCAATTCGAGATCGGAGATCGCGCTGTCGACACGCTCATTCTCGTACCGCTCGACTCGACAGTCCCGAGCGCGCGCGAGGTCACGGTCGCCACATTCCCTTCGTCGATCGGCAGAGGTGTCGCGCCCAACAATCAGCTGAGCGCGCAGTTCTCGCCGGACGGCTCGAGGGTGGTGCTCTCCGTCGCGCTGGGACCCGAGGGTCACGAGCATCTCGGTCTTGTCATCCTCGACCTCGCGAGCGGGACCGTGACGGAGCTTCTGAGCGATCCCGCATATCACTACGACACGCCCGCGTGGAGCCCGGACGGCGGCTGGATCATCTACGGGCGCCGGTCGGTCGTCGACGGGAGCGACAGCAGCCTTTGGATCGCTCCGCCCGAGCCGTTTCACAACCAGCGCGGGCCACTCATCACCGCGCCACCCGGCGGCCGCGCATATGTCTACGGCTGGATGGACAACAGGACGGTCCTGGTGTCTCGGAGCAGCGAGCACTACGAGGTGCTCGAGCCGTTCTCGGTCGGCGGAATTCCCTGCCAGAGCTGCCCTCCGCCGGAGGACTCGCTCCGATCGATCGGCGGACTGACCCTCCAGGGTCGCGACAGCGCCGACCTGCGCCGTGCAGCCCCGCGCTTTATCGCTGTGTTCGAGGAGGATCGGACCGGACGCGCGAGCATCGAGGTCGCGGACGGGCCTGCCGGAGGCATGTCGTTAAGGGTCAACGAGCCGGACCCTTCGACGAGACTTTTCCGCCCGCGTTGGCGGCCGGGCACCGATGACTTCCTTTTTACGCGCGAAGGCCCGGGCGACATGCCGGTAGGGCTCTTCGTCTTCCACGCTCGCGGCGGCGCACCGACGACGGTGACTCGTCAGCAGGTTTCGCTCTATGCGGACTGGACGCCGAGCGGCGACGAGATCGTCTGGGTCGAGGGGCCGAGCATCGGATCGGCGATTCGCGTCGTCCGTGCGGACGGTACCGGTGAACGAGTCATCCACAGCGACGGAGGAGTGCCCGAGGGGAAGATCGTGACGGTCGATTTCGGAACGGTACGGTTCTAGCGCCTCAGATCCGCGAGAGGATCGGGATCTTCGGCGCGATCGCGAAGTTGAGCTGCACGAGGACGATAAAGGCGATGCTCCAGAGTGGGTTGATGAGGCAGAGCAGCGCGCCGAACGCGTAGAGCGCCTGAGCGAAGATGATGCGCCGCTTGATCACCCTCGACACCAGCGGTCCAGCGTCCTTGTCCAGAAGAGCGTGGGCTTCGGCATAGATCCAGGTGATGTACACGATCACGCCGAGAAGAAAGATGTTCGCCCAGTACGCCAGGAGGGCGAGGCGGAAAGTAATGAACTCGGCGAGAAGCGACGTCGAGAAGGGCATCAGCGCGACGGCCGCGAGGAACGCGAGATGGAGCCAGGTGAGATCGCGATCGGCGGTGGTGAAGTGGTTGATCTGCACCTGCTGGGCGTTCCAGAAGATCCCGAGGGTCAGGAAGCTCAGCAGATAAGTCACAAGGCGAGGACCGAGCGTGAGCATCGCGTTCCAGAGGTCCTGCTCCGATCGGATCGGTCCCGGATCAGGTACGTGGATCTCGAAAACGATGAGGGTCATCGCGATCGCGAACACACCATCGGAGAGCGCCCCGATCCGGTCAAGGCGGCGCCCCGCGACCTGGTTATAGGAGCGAACCATCGGCTAGGCGAAGAGCGGCGCCATCTCACGGCGTCGCACCAGATCCTCCATCTCGTCGTCGCTAGGTGCCGGTCCGCCACGGTCTGCGGCATCGAGGATCTTCGCCAGGAGGTCGATGTCGCTCGCGGTGTTGAGGAAGATCCCTGGACGAGCGAGGACGAACCGGACGGCGACGTCGATGTCACGCTGTTCGGTCAGCGGCTCGTACCAGGTCGTCGGCCGGGCTGGCCGGTCGCCCGGCCACGGCGCGAGCGTGATCGCCTTGATCGTCTGAATGGCGACGCTGCGTTTCTGACACAGAGCGATGAGCGCTTCAACGTCCTGCGCGTACGCCTCGCCCTGAAGCTGCGTGAAGTTGTAGGGGAAGAGGACGCTGTCGAACGGGAAGCGCTCGAGGCTCTCGCGGTGACGGCGAGCCACCTCGAGACCGTGACCGGTCACACCGATGAAGCGCGCAAGTCCGGCGTCGCGTGCCTCGACGGCGGCCCGCAGCGCGCCGTCCTTGCTCATCGCAATATCCCACTCGCTCTGGTCGACGAGGTTGTGCAGCTGGATCAGATCAACGTGGTCGACGCCCAGACGGCGGAGCGACAAGCGGATCTCGTCGCGCGCCTCGGGGTACGTCCGCTTTCCGGTCTTGGTCGCGAGGAAGAAGCGCTCGCGGCCCTCGCGAGCAAGCCACGGCGCGATGTGGAGCTCCGAGTCGCCATAGCTCGCCGCCGTGTCCAGGTGGTTCAAGTCGTAGCGGAGTACGAGCTCGAGCGCGCGATCGGCCTCGGCATCCGTGACCTTCCCGAGCGCGGCGGCGCCGAAGATGGTGCGGCGGCTTGGGTGTCCGGTGCTGCCGAATGGGGCGCTCGGTATCACCCGGCAACGATAGTTCGGAGCCTAGAATCGCGCGGCCACGGCACCGGGGAGGAAAAGCATGGCGCTCGCATCAGCACGACCGACGACGGCATTCACCTACCGCGAGATCACTCTCCAGGACCGCCTGCGCGAAGTCGCGCGCGAGATCGGCGACAAGCCGGCGCTCCTCATGGGGGACCGGAGCGTGACCTTCCGCGAAATCGATCGGCTGAGCGATCAGCTCGCTGCGGCGCTCGCCAAACGGGGCGTCCGGCCAGGCGACCGAGTGACCATCTTCATGCCGAATTCGGTCGAGTTCGTCATCGCCTTTTACGGAACGCTGAAGATCGGCGGGGTGGTGAATCCGATCAACGCCCAATCGAAGGAGCGCGAGGTCCGCTTTCAGGTCGACGACGCGGGAGCGAGCGCGGTCCTGTACCACGCGGCCCTCGCACCGGTCGTGGACGCCATCCGATCCGACCTCAAAGGCGTTCGTGCGTTCGCGGTGACCGGCGACACCGCGCCGAAGGGTGTCGACCGTTTCAACGATCTTCTGCTGGCCGACGAACCCGACCTCGGCTTCTCGGCTCGCATCGGGATGAACGACCTGGCCGCGCTCCCGTATACGAGCGGCACGACCGGATTCCCGAAGGGCGTGATGCTGACGCACGCAAACCTCACCGCGAACCAACAGCAATTCTTCGCGGCCGTGCCCGTTCGCCGCGACGACGTCTTCCTGAACGTGCTCCCCTACTTCCACATCTACGCGCTGAACCTTTTGATGACCGGCGCGATCAGTCTCGGCGCGACGCAGGTGATCATGCCGCGCTTCGACATGGTCGAGTACTGCACCCTCGTGGAGCGCCAACGCGCGACGGTCTGCTTCATCGTCCCGCCGATCGTCCTCGGCCTCGCGATGAGCCCGGAGGTGGAGAGGCACGACTTCTCGTCGGTCCGCTTCTTCTTCAGCGGTGCGGCGCCGCTGGCGCCGGATCCCGCGCGCCGGATGATGCAGCGCATCGGCAAGCCGATCATTCAAGGCTACGGTTTGACCGAGACCTCGCCGGTCACGCACGCGAATCCCTTCGATGCGCCAGTGCTCGAGTCGATCGGCCCGGTGGTGCCGGGCACCGAAGACAAGATCGTCGATCTCGAGACCGGCACGAAGACGCTCCCGAACGGCGAGGTCGGCGAAATCTGCGTCCGCGGCCCACAGGTGATGAAGGGCTACTGGAACAAGCCGCAGGACACGGCAGACGTCATCCGCGACGGCTGGTTCCACACCGGGGACGTTGGGCGCCGCGACGACAAGGGTTACGTGTTCATCGTCGATCGCAAGAAGGAGTTCATCAAGTACAAAGGATTCGGTGTCGGACCCGCGGAGGTCGAGGCGGTCCTGTGCGAGCATCCCGCGGTCGCCGACGCCGGCGTCATCGGAAAGCCGAACGACGAGGCCGGTGAGATCCCCAAGGCTTTCGTTCAGCTGCGCCCGAACACGCAGGCCACGGCGGAGGAGCTCATCGCCTTCGTGAAAGAGCGGATCGCCGACTACAAGCGCGTGCGCGAGATCGAGTTCATCGACAAAGTGCCGCGCACCGCGTCGGGAAAGATCCTGCGCCGCGAGCTCGCGGAGCGAGAGAGGGCGAACGACGGAGCGCGGGGCGAGCGATCAAGTTAGGGCCCTGGGCGCGGGATACTTGGCCAAAACAAAGGGGTGGGCGAGTGAAGCGAACTGCTCTGTGCTCAGTCGCTGTCCTGGCGGGCCTCGCATATGGATCGGGCAGCGCCTCTGCCGATCTCGGTGACTATCTCAACAACCCGGGCTTCCAGCAGTCACAGTCGGTGAGCTGCAACAGCGGTCACGGCGCCTTCGAGTTCTATCGCGGGACTCCCGGCGTGATCGGCGAGGCCGCACGGACCGGTGGCAGCAACGGCGAGCCCGGCATCGGCGACACAACTGGCCCAACGAACAGTGGCTTCGCGCAGTACTGCAAGACGCAATAAGACAGAACGGACGCGAGCACGAAAAACTGAGCGGCGGCGTGGCGAGTCGTTCGCCGCGCCGCTCGCGCTAGCCCTTCACCCCTCCGATGCGGATCCCCTCGATGAACTGACGCTGGAAAGCAAAGAACACGGCGATCATGGGGATAGCCGCAACGGCTGCGCCCGTCATGAGCATCCCGTAGTCCGTGTTGAACTCCCCTTGCAGCGTCGCGAGGCCCACCTGCACCGGATATTTCGATGGATCGCGCAGGATCACGAGGGGAAAGATGAAGGCGTTCCAATAGCGTTGGAACGTGAAGATCGCGAGTACCGCAAGAGCGGGACGTGAAAGCGGCACGATGATGTGCCGGTACACCTGCCACTCCGACGCACCGTCGACGCGCGCCGCGTGTTCGAGCTCGGTCGGCAGTGTCTGGATGAACTGCTTCATGAGGAATATGCCGAACACATCCGCCAATCCGGGAAGGATCACACCGGGATAGGTATCGAGCAGCCCTAAGAACCGCAGGATGAAGAACACCGGGATCAGCGTCACTTGTGCCGGCACCGTGAGCGTGCTCACCACCAGCCAGAACATCACGTTCTTCCCCGGGAAGCGCCGCTTCGCGAAGGCGTATCCGGCCATGGAATCGAAAAGGAGATGGAACGCGGTGATCACGCCCGCGATCACCACAGTGTTGACGAGCCACCGAACGATCGGCGTGGTCTCGAACAGCCGCACGTAGTTCGCGCCCGTTAGCTCACGCGGCACGATTTCCGGCGGCACGCGCACCACGTACTGCGTCGGTGACAGCGACGTCAGGAACAGCCAGTACAACGGGAAGAGCGATAGCCCGCCCGCGAGGAGCAGGACAACATGGACCGGAAGGCGTTGCCTAATACTCGACATCGGACCGAAGCGAGCGGAACTGCACCACAGCGACGACGAGCGCCATTCCGAACAGGACCACCGCCATCGCACTCGCGAGCCCGTAGCGCCCGAACTGGAACGCCGTGGAGTAGATGAGCTGCACGATCGTGATCGTCGCGTTATTCGGCCCGCCGCCGTTCGTCATGATGTACACGCGCTCGAATAGCTGAAACGCGAGGATCGTGTAGATCACGAGCAGGTAAAGGGTTGTCGGCCGCAGGAGTGGCACCGTGATGTGGCGCCACTTCGAGAAGGGGCTCGCGCCGTCGAGGTCCGCGGCCTCGTAGAGCTCCCGCGGCAGCGACCCCATCGCCGCGGAATAGAGGACCACGCCGCCGCCCGGGATCGTCAGCACCGCGCTCAGGATCACCGCGATGAGCGCCTGATCCGAGCTACCGATCCAAAGGTAGGGGCCTAGCCCCACCGTGCTCAGCGCAGTGTTCGCGAGGCCGTACGGATTGGCGTTGAAGATCCAACGCCACACCATCGCAACGAGGATCGCCGAGTTCACGAGGGGCAGATAGAAAAGGGCGCGGTAGAAGACGTGCGCCCTGGGGCCGAGCGGCTGGATGAGGCTAGCGACGACCAGGGCGAGCGTGATTTGCGCCGCGACCACGACGGTCGCGTATAAGACCGTGTTCCCGACTGCCTGTATGAAGACCGGATCGGCCGCGAGGGCCTCGAAGTTCGCGAGCCCGATGAACTCGCCGCCGGTCACACGCGCGTTCTGCAGCGACAGCACCAGACCCTGCACCACCGGCAGCAGCGTGAACACGACGAACAGCGAGAAGGTCGGAAAGACGAAGAGGTACGACCAGCCATAACGCCGCAGCACCGCGGCGAGGCTGCGTCGCCGCCGCGGTGCTGCGGTCGCGATCACGTTATTTGTTGGCTTCGTCCAGTAGCTTCTGCGCCTGAGTCGCGACCTCGTCCAGTGCCTGCTTCGGAGTCTTCTTGCCCTCGAGCGCCGCGTCACGCGCCGGCCGGAGGTATTTCTGGTCGATCTCCGACCATGTGCTCACGTTCGGCAGCACGTAGGTGAACGCGCCCATCGTGGCCACCTTCGCCTTCGCCGGGTGGTACTCGCCGTAGATGCCTGCCGCGGACTTCCGACCCGCAGGCGCGAGCCAGTACTCGACGGGCGGCGTCTGCTTCTTGAGGTCCGGTCCGATGTCCGGCCCGGTGAGGTACTTGGCAAACGCATGCGCCGCGGCCTTCTTGTCCGCGTCCTGCTGCTCCCGTACGGCGATGAAGCCGACGCCGCCCCACGCCGTCTGGTCGCCCTTCGCCTTGGGGAAGTTCGCGATGTCCCAGTTCGTTCCGAACTTCCACTTCGCGTCGGCGTTGAGGACATTGATCATCGCGCTCGGTCGCTGGAGGATCGCTACCTCACCGGCGATGAAGCGCGCCTGGGAGTCGTTGGGGTTCAGCGTCAAGAAGTCGGGCGGCATGACTTTCTGCTGCGCCAGGGCGACCCACTTCTCGAGGCCGGTCACCGCGTCGGCGCTGTTGAACGTCCAGGTCTTGATGGCAGTGTCGTACGGTCGGCCGCCATCGATGAGCATGAAGGCGAACTCGTCGTTGGCATGCGCGAAGCCGTAGATCTGCTTGCCGTCCGCACGTTTGAAGGTGAGCTTCTTCGCCGCCGCAAGGAACTCGTCGTATGTCCAGTTGCCGTTCGCCGGGGGCGTGACGCCGGCCTCCTTGAAGAGATCGAGGTTGATGTACTCGAACCACGGCACGATCCACAAGGGATACGCCACCACCGTGCCCTTGTACGTCGTGGCCTTGAGAGCGCTCGGGTTGAAGTCGTTGCGCTCGGCGTCCGTGAGCGTCGGCTGCGACAGCTGACCGGCCGCGGCGTACTTCAGCACGTCGCCGCCCGTCGTGTGAAACACATCTGGACCGGCGTGCTGCTGGAGGATCGCTATGTCGAACTTCTGGTCCGTCTCCGCGCCAAATGGGCCGCCCTGTATGGCGATGCTCACGTTCGGTGCGCGGTCTTTGTAGGCCTTCACCGCCGCATCGGAGGTGATCGTCTCGGCGGACTGCGTCCCCGTGGCGTAATTACGCCGCCACCACTCGATGCTGACCGCCTTCGGCGCCGGGCTACCGCTCGCAGTCGTACTGGCGCTCGGGCTGGCCGTCGCGGTCGGTCCGCATGCGACGGCCACGCCCACGGCGGCCAGGGACTGCAGGAAACGGCGACGATTGATCAGAACATCACGTGTCATCTGAAAACCTCCACCCTCTCAATCAGCAGCTGGACTATAGAAGTTACTTCGTCCAGTCGGCCACGTTGTACATCTCGGAGTCCCAGGGCGACGGGTCGACGCCTTTGAGCGACTTCCCAACCCCGCTCGTGACAGCGCTGCGCTGGACCAACGGGATCACGGCGACGTCCTGGACCAGGAGGTCGTTCGCCTGGATCGCGAGCTGCGCGCGTTTCGCAGGGTCGACCTCGCTCACGAGGCGCGCGACGAGCGCGTCGAAGTCCGTGTTCGAGTAGCGCGCGCGGTTCCCAAGGAGCCAGTCGTTGGCTCGGGAGGAGATCTGACCGGTCGTCCAGCCGGCGGTCAAGTACGCCGTCGGGTCGGGGTCGCCGCCGTCGGCGTACGTCTGCACGTCCGCCCAGAAGCGATCGGCACCACCGGGCGACGTATTCGAGAAGAAGCTGCTGAACGGCTCGGAGCGAAGGTCGACCTGGAAACCGATGCTCTCCCAGTCCGTCTTCAATAACGCCTGTGTGAGCTCCCGGCGTGCGTTGACGTTCGTCTGGAAGAGCACCTTCAGCTTCACGGTCCCCTTCGCCCGGATGCCGTCGGCGCCCTTGATCCAGCCGGCCCGATCGAGCTCGGCGTTCGCGGCGTCCAGATCGAATTTGCAGACGTCGAATCCTTTGGTGTTCGGCGAGCTCAGCGTTTCCGGCGTGGCGATGAGGTTGCACGTCGCTTTGCCGAACACCCCGTCGCCGTAGAGCTTCTGGGCGATCGCATCGCGGTTCGTGGCCATCGCGAGGGCTCGACGGACGGACTTGTCCGCCAAGAACGGATGCTTCGTGTCCGGCTCGGCGCGCTTGTCGCCGAGCGCTGCGTCGGGATTCGAGAAGTTGAGGTCGAGGCGCTCGACGCTCGGGCCGAAGACCGTGACGAGTGTGCCGCTCTGCGAGTTCTGCGCGATCGTCCGAAGCGTGTTCGATTCGACTTGCAGGTTCCACGCGTAGTCGACCTCCCCGCTCTGAAAGACCGCACGCGCCGCAGCCTCGGGGTCCGTCCCGCCCTTGAAGGTGACCGACTTGAAGAACGGCTTGTTCTGATCGCGAAAGTTCTCGTTCAGATCGAACGTGGCGACATCGCTGACCTTGAAGTCACGGACCTTGTACGGCCCGGTGCCGACCGGATTGATATCCGCGGGACAGCTCGCGGCATTCGGACCGAGGCAGCTCTTGTACTGATCCTTCTGGAGGATCGCGCCTTCCGCTCCGACGCCCCACTGGAAGACGTACGGGTGCGGCGAGCGGTAGGTGACGACCACCGTGTTCGGATCGCGGGCCACGACGCTCTGAACCCCGTCGCAGCGATCGAACGTCGAGGCGGCCGTCGCCGGATCGCATTGGTATTCATACGTGAAGGCCACGTCATCGGCCGAGAAGGCCGCACCGTCCGACCACTTCAGGCCCTGCCGGAGCTTCCACGTCACGCTCGTGAAATCTTTCGCGATCCCGCCGTTCGCGACCGTCGGGATCTCGGCGGCAAGCCCGTTCGCGAGCGGCCGGCCATCTTTTCCGAGCGAGGCGAGCGGCTCCAGCACCAGACGGGCGGCGTCGCCGTCCTTCGCGCCGGTGGCCCGATGCGCGTTGAGCGTGCTCGGCGCCTGCCAGTACAGGATCTTGAGGTCGCCACCGACGCCCCGTTGTGAGACCAGCGTCCCCGAGGAGCTGCCGGGCGTCGGGCTGCGAGTGTCGCTTTGCTGCGGCACACATGCGGCGAATGCGAGGAGCGCGACCACTACGAACGCTGTGAACCGCGAGTGCATCAGAGCGCGCCGATCGCCAGAAGCAGCCCATCTTTTTTGATGGCGGGGCTTGTCACGATGAAAAGGATGACCCCGCCCAGCGGCGCGGTCATGGCCGCGAGGGGCTCCCCGACGAGGTCGGTCATATCGCCGAGGAGCTCGCGGGGCTTCACGATCTGGTCCACCCGAACGTGGCTGTGGAAGATCCCTTCGACCGGCGACCGCAGCCATTCGAAGCTCTTCACGACCGTCGGCGGCTCGACGCGGTCCGGGCGGCCGCTGAGCGCTCCGATCGTGCGAAGGATGTTCGTGACGCCGGCGACGTGGCGCGCGACATCCTCTTCGATGAGCTGTCCACGGCCGCCGGACTCGGCAAGCATCGCCGCGATGCCGTTCAGAGCCGCCACGGCCATCAAGGTGCCCGGTCGCTCACCGGTGGGCGCGCTCTTCACGGCCCAGCGCGCGCCGTACGCGTTCGCCATCGCCTTGATCCGCTCGTCGAGTGCGGCGTTCTGCGTCTCGCGGTAGATCACGAACGGAACCAAATCCTCGATGAGATCACCTGCGTGGAGATCGATCGCGTTGTCGCACTTGCTGATGATCTCCGTGAGGAGGCGATGCGCGAATCGCTCGCCCCACGTTCCGTCCGCTTTGCCCGGGAAGAGGCGATTCAGATTGTCGTTGTCCTCCGGATTCACGTAGATGCTGCGTTCGTAGAACCCCGGACGGTTGAGGAGCGGAATGATGATGATCGTCCCCCGGACGGCCTCGGGCGAGATCGTTCGTCCGAGGCGAATGGCCGCTTCGATCCCGGTGTACTCGGCGGCGTGGATGCCCGCCGTGATCAACACGGTCGGCCCGGCCATCAGCCCCGCGATCGCGACGTATGGCCAGTCGTATTTCGCGAGGCCCGCGTCCCCGGCGAACGTGAACGTCCCCGTGGCCCGTTCGCCTGCCGGCGGAATCTCTATCGGACCGATCTTCACAGCGATCTCCATCAAATGAACTAGTCCATCTCTGGTCCGGTTTGGGGATTGTGAGTGTTCAGTCGCACCAGGATTCTGGTGCCAGGGCAGGGTGTGTGCTGATCCGGGACGGAATCCCAGGCGCAAGGGCGAACAGGATCGCCGGGATGGCGCTCGCTGTGACGCTGCTCGTTTCCTGCGGGCCGGCGGTTCCGGCGGCACCGACGGCCGAGCCGCTGACCGGTACCTATACGGCGAGTGGTGGCGGAGGCGCGCTCCCCGCGGTTCAGGCGCTGACCGCCCGATTTAGCGAGCTACACCCTAAGGTCGACTGGATCGTGGCCGAGAGCGGATCGAATTCCGCCATCAAGCTCGTCCTCGCGAACGCCATAGACGTCGGGTTCGTGAGCCGCAATCTGACGGATGCCGAAAAGCAACAGGTGACCGGTATTCCCATCGGGTTCAGCGGAACCGCGGTGGTCGTCAATGCGGCCAACACGGTGACCGACCTCAGCAAAGAGCAGCTTCGCCGGATCTACGCCGGCGAGGTCACGAACTGGTCGGAGCTCGGCGGAGGCGACCAGATGATCCGGCCCTACATCCGCGAGCCAAACGCCGCGACTCGCCAGACGTTCGAGGCTTTCGTGTTCGGCGGCGCAGTTCCCACCTACGGGAAGAGCGTCATTCAGCAAACCGAAGTCGAGGCGATGCTGACCGCCGTCAACTCGTTCCGCGGCGCGATCGGGATCGCGAGCACCGGCTCGCGCACGGCAGGCGACAAGCGCGTCAAGATGATCAGCATCGACGGAATCCTTCCGACCCAGGAGACCATCGCCAGCAACGACTACAAGATCGTCCGCCCGCTCGCCGTGATCTATTCGAACGCGGCGGAGCTCAAGCCCGCCGTCCGCGCGTTCTTTGAATTCGTGAAGAGCGCCGAAGGCCAGCGCATCGCCGCCGCGGCCTACTAGGAGACGGACTCGCGGTAGCGATCCATGTCCACCGCCTCGCCACTCACTCGAGCCTGCTCGGCCGCGAACGCCATCAAATGACTTGTCACGGCCTCGCGAGCAGAAGTCAGAACGCCCGCCCGATCGCCGCGTAAGGCCCCGACGAAAGCACGCATGAGGCCCTCGTCTCCGCCGCCGTGACCCCCTACTCCGGGTGGTTTTGTGATCCGCTCGACGGTCCCGGTGCGGTGATCGTGGATCTCGAATTCCGCGCGGCTCTCGTTCGCCAGCAGCGTCGCACGCGTTCCATCGATGCGGACGGTGCGACCCTCGACGTGCGACGACCCCTGCATCGTCAGGCTGATCGAGAGTCCGCCGGCGAACCGCATGAGCACGACCTGATGGTCGACGACGTCGTTGTCCGAGCGGTAGACGCACCGACCGTAGGGTCCGGTTTCGAGCGCCCGCATCACGCCCTCGGGCGTCCGGTCGGAGGTGACCGCGGCGACCGCGAAGCTGCTTGGGTTCTCTCGGAGCCGATCGAGATAGACCCGCGGCGCGAAGTACGGGCAGTCGTCGGCGATCGGGCAGCCATCGGTGCAGCGGTCAGGGATCTGGGCGCCCACCGCCTCGCGCACAAAATGCGTGAGCGAGCCGGATGAGGATAGGCGCTCGCAGCGACCGAAGATCCAGACGAGCAGGTCGAGGTCGTGGCAGCATTTCGTGAGGATCATTGGGCCGCCGCGTGTCGCTGTGCTCCAGTTCCCGCGAACGTAGCTGTGCGCGAAATGCCAGTAGATCAGGTTCTCCCGCCAATCGACCGAGACGATCGCGCCGAGACGGCCCGACACGATGATGTCGCGAAGCGCGACGAAGAACGGCGCATAGCGCAACACATGCGCGATCTGCAGCAGCCGCCCTCCTGATTCGGCCGCGGCGGCGATCTCGAGACACTCGGCGGGCG
>Ga0209156_10000251_pt1 | contig 44234 bp, 41 predicted proteins | sample GraSoiAngelo_124_FD_185881 | JGI IMG/M metagenome (GOLD analysis project Ga0209156, IMG submission 185881) | Grasslands soil microbial communities from the Angelo Coastal Reserve, California, USA - 14_0927_05_20cm (SPAdes) (version 2) | ecosystem: Environmental > Terrestrial > Soil > Grasslands... | reverse complement strand
GGCATGCTCGTGGCAACCCTCGTGATCTTCCCCGGCACCCGCCTGGCCGAGCGCCGCGACCTTCACAAGACGATCATCGCCGGCTGGTTGATCGCGATCCCCGGCCCGCTCTGCTTCGCCCTCGCCCCTCACTGGGCCTGGACCGCACTCGGCGTCGCCTTGATGCAGGCTGCCGTCATCAACACCCCGGCCATCAGCGTCTACCTCACGCTGGGCGTGCCCCGGGATCGGATCGCCATGGTGATGACGACCGTGCTGTCCGCCTATTCCCTGGGGCTGATCGCCTCCACCTTGCTCACCGGGGTGCTGGCCCAGGTCATTTCATTGCGAGCCCTGTTCTGGATGGCGACCGGATTCTCCGCGCTGGCGGCGCTCTGCATCTGGTTCTTGCCGGCGAAGGAGCCGCCGCGGCTGGTCCTGCCGGCCTTGCGTTACCGCGACCTGATGCGGTATCCGGCGTTCCGGGTGCTGCTGGTGCTGTTCTCAGTCGTGACCGTCATCATCTTCATCCCCTGGACCTTCACGGCCCTGTATGCGCGCGAAGCGGCCCATGTCGACAACGTCTGGATCGGCGTCCTGATGAGCATCCTGTATCTGGGATCGGTGCTCTTAGGGCTCAGCCTTGGCCGCTTGCGACGGTCGCTGGGCAGTGTCGGCATCGTCCTCTGCTTCGAGGCCGCCTACGTCGTGTCCGCGGTGCTGCTGCTCTCCTCGACGGCGCTGCCGATCCTCGGCCTGGCCTTCTTCCTGCGGGGCGCGTTCTGGTCGTTCCGCCAGGTGATGACCGCCGTCATCGGCGAGGTGCTCCCCGACCATGCCATGGCGCGGGGCTACGGCCTGTTCGCATTGATCACCGGGGCGGTGGTGGTGGCCGCCTACCCGATCGGCGGCTGGATGTACGGGATCGGGGCGGGGACACCGTTCTGGTCATCGGCGGTGCTGATGGCGGTCGCCGTGCTGATCACGGTCGTCGTCCGGGCCTACTTCCACGCGAACTATCTGAAGCCGCCACAGATCGACGTGGTCCAGGACGACGTCACGCCATTGGCGGCCTAGCCGGCCGGGTTCCAGTTTGGCGAGGTCCCGGTGTATGGGTAATCCGCTTCCCATTCGGTGAGCTGCTGGGGGCGCGAGCCGTCGCCGTTCATCAGGTAAATCTGCGGTAGCTCACCAACCTCGCTGGTAAAGCTAACCCGGCGATCGTACGCGGGGGTATTCGGGGTCGATCCGTTGGGCGCGTCCTTGCCTCCGGTGACCTTGACCACGCCACCGACCTCGCCCGCGGAAAAAATGTTGACCCGATAGAGCGCTGCCGAGACGCCCACGCCGGTGGCGGCAAAGAGAGTGCTGTTGTCGCTCAGCCAGGCGGCCGCGCTGATGTCGAGCGGACCACCGCGGCGATAGGCACTCGCCCCGCTGGCGGAGAGGTCGTAGACCCACAGCTCCGGGCCGGTGGCCGTCATCCGGCGAAAGGCGAGCTTGGTGCCGTTCGGCGACCAGGCCGGATGGTCCGCGGGGTCATCGAGGCCGGCCGGCCGGTAGCGACTGCGCAGGTCGAGATTCATGATCCAGAGATGGTTTTGGCCCAGCCGATCCACCGTGCTGTAGGCAACCGACCGGCCATCAGGGCTGAGCGCCACCGGACCGAAAACCAGCCCGTCGCTCGGATCGGTCAGGGCGACATCGGTGAGCGTGGCCGGCCGGAAACGGCGCAAGCTCCCGTCCTTCTGATAGACGATCGTCCCGTCGGCGGACCAGTAGACCTGCGACCCGCTGATTCCGGAGCTGACGACGGCCCCGGTGGACACGTCGATGATCTGGATCGCGCCGCTACTGGCACCGCGGGGCGCCCGGATCAGCGCCAGCCGCTGTCCATCGGGCGCCCAGTCGAAGGAGAGGATCGCGTCCTGCGCCTGGCCCTGTCCAGGAAGCTGGTACAGGATCTTGGGGGTGGCGCGCGAGAGAAAGCTGTCCGCATGGGGATCGACAAGGCCAATCGCGAATGCCGGCTGCTCGCGCTGCCCGACCAGATAGCCGATCTTTCGCGAGACCGAAAGCGTCCCGGTGCGGAAATGGGTTTGCACCCGACCGTCCAGCGCGTTGTCGTGGACGTCCAGCGGCCGGTCGACCGAGACGGTATACGCCTGATTGGACTGGAGGACCGAGAGCGGAATGATTTCGAACTGGGAGCCGTCGCCGCCCGGGCGCGTGCGCAGCAGAAAGGACGTATCCGGGGTGAGCTGCACGGCCGCCCGCATCGTGTCGGGCCGCATCGCCCGGTTGAAGCTGAGAACGATGTTTCGATCCGGGGCGACGGAGCCGGCGTTGTCTCCCGGGTCGACCGAGCTCAGCATCGGCCGGCCTTCGGTGGTGAAGTGCCAGGAGTGGTCGAGGGTGTTCTGCTGACCGCTGGCGTCGGCGTAGCCGGCGTGCATCGCGACGGTATATGCGGTGGATAACGCGAAATTGACGTGCGTGTGGATGAACATCAGGGTGTTGCCGGTCCAGGCGAAGCGGCAATTCTTTGACCCTTCGCAATCCTTCAGGACGGGCGAGAGCGCAAACCGCTTCTCGACCGAATCGCGGTTCATGGGCCGGTCGAAGCTGATGCTGATTGCCTGATTGGTCGCCACATCGGTCACGTCCCGGCTGGGAGAGATGCTCACGATTCGCGGTGGATTGAGGGCGCAGGCACTCAACTGGCACGCGACCAGGGCCAGCGTGAGAACGATGCCGCGCCGCATCACCTGATACTAGGAGAGCGAAATTAGCCGACTCTAAGCCGGCAGAACGGGCGTGCGCGGCCGGGCAGCGAACGGGGTGTCGACCTAGCGCTGTTCTTCGAGCAGCTGGCGCATCTCATTCGCCAGGTTCGTCAGCCGCGCCGGGTCGACGAACATGATCGACGTCTGCGAGATCCGGTCGATCGTCCGGTCCAGCGCGTCGACATTGTGCTCGGTTGAGCTCAGCATCTCCTTCACCTTCTTCGAGCGACTCTGGAGCGCGCTGTCGGCCATCTGATTCAGCTGGCTCATCAGCGACGGCCAGTCGATATCGGGCTCGGCACTGACCGGCGCGGCGGCCGCCGGAGCGGGCGCGTGCTGCTGGGCTCGCGGTGCCGCCGGGGCGCTCGAGGGCGGGGGCGGCGCCGGCCGGTAGACCGTCGCCGGCACCGAGGGCGTCATGGCCAGCATCTCTTCCAGGCTTACGGAAGCCGGCTCCTCGAGGTCGGCGACGGCCTTGACCTCGATCCGCGTCTTGGAATCGGCGCACAGGCGGGTCACGATCTCCGGATCCTGCATCAGCTGTGGCTGGCCGCGGGTGAAGGCGCCCAGCAGCTGGCCGTCACGCAGCAAGACGATACCCATCTCCTCCGGGGCGCGGACCAGCAGACTTCCATGGATCTTTTCCTCTTGCAGGTATTGCAGAAGGGCGCGGACATCGACAAAGCGCGCCAGCAAACCCTGCAGGATGGTCGGCGCGGTCAGCAGCTGATAGATGGCCGTCACGACCTCGGCGGTGAGCTCGATGACGTCCATGCTTCCCTCGCCGCGATCGACGTCGTTCTTGAACAGCGAGAAGGCGGTCCGGCCGGTGGAGACGACCGCGCCCCCGTCGTAAAAGCTCTCGATCAGGCTGCCCTGGTAGAAGAGGATCATGCCGCGGGAGGCCTGACCCGTGAGCCGCAGATAGCCGGTCAGCCGATCGGTGCTCAGCGAGCGCAGTAGCTTGGGGAAGTCGACGAAGGCCGTCTTCAGTGACTCGTAGACGAGCTTGCCGACCGGCAAGGGGTAGAGCTCGGTCGGGGGTGGTCCCTCCTCGGCGGTGGGCTGCGCAGCGACCTGGGGCGGCTGGCTCACGACGGGCCGCTCGCTGACCTGGGGGGCGACCGGCGCGGCGGCCGCGGGTGATGTGGCTTGGGGAGCGGGCGACCGGATGGCCGCCACCGGGCCGTTGTCGGCGCCGGGCACGCCCCGACGCTTCGCCTCCGCCAGAATGTCCGCCGTGGGCGCGGTGATCGTCTCCTCGGTCGGGAGCTTCGACTTGGGGTCAAAGGTGTAGTCGCCCTGGCGCCAGGCGAGGGGTTCGAAGACCGCCTCCTCGCCCTGACTCCCGTTGCCGTATGCGTGAAACAGGTGACCGAAGAGAAAAAACAGCGAGAACGCCTCGCCACCGCTGCGTACTTGAAGGGTCCCTGTGGCGCGCTGAGCTTGCATCGACTGCAAGAGAGATAGCAGGGGGGTTTGGTCTAACGATCCCTTGTAGTCCACAAGTCTCGGCGCTTGCTCGATGGAACTCAAAAAAAGCCTCCCACCGCCCCGAGATTTCTCCCCAATGCTAGCACAGGCCAAATACGATACTCCAAGTGTTCGTGACGCGGGGTTGCCGCGCTCGGCAGGGTGGCCCGCTAAGCTGAGGGCGGATGCCCGAATTGACGACCTGCGAGGATGCGTCAGCCTGGGACGCGTTCGTTTCGCAGGCCAGCGACGCTTCCTTGCTGCAATCCTGGGCATGGGGCGGCCTCAAATCGCGCTACGGCTGGCAGCCCCGCCGCTACCTCTGGGTCGAGGCCGCCCGGCCGATCGCGGCGGCCGCCGTCTTGCGCCGCCGCCTTCCCGGTGGGCTCTACCTGGACTACGCTCCACGAGGGCCGATCCTCGACGGCCACCTCGAGTACTGGCCCGACTTCTGGCAGACGCTGCGCGAACACCTGGCGGCGGAGGGCGGCACGGTCCTCAAGGTCGATCCGGAATGGACCGCTGATGCGCAACGCGCCGCGCTGACCGCCAGCGGGGCGCTGCCAAGCCGGCATCCGATCCAGCACCAGGCGACGATGTTGGTCGACATCAGCGGTGGTGATGCGGCGCTGATGCGGCTGAAGGAGTCGACGCGGCGAAACATCCGATCGGGCAGCCGCCAGGGCATCATGGTGGAAGCCTCGGAAGCGTCGGCGGCGATGGACAGCTTCTACGACCTGCTTGTTGAGACGGCCGCCCGTGAGCAGTTCACCATCCGCGGCCGCGCCTATTACCAGGACCTGCTCGGCCTGTTTCGCGAGCGAGGCCAGGTCTGCGTCTACCTCGCCCGACTCGAGGATCGATTGCTGGCGGGGGCGGTGATGCTCTTCTTCGGGTCGAAGCTCATCTACCTCTACGGTGGCACGCGCTCGGAGGCGAAGGACCTCAAACCCGGCTACCTGTTGCACTGGCGAGCGATCGAGGACGCCCAGCGACGAGGATGCACCAGCTACGACATGTGGGGCGTACCGCTCGATCCCCAACCGGGCCAGCGTGGCTACGGTTATTACGTCTTCAAATCGCGCTTCAACGGTCGCCTGGTCCGCTTTATCGGGCTCTACGACCTACCGGTCAACCGGGCCGCCACGTTGACGATCCGCCTGGCCGAGCGATTCGCGCGGGCCGGCCAGCCCGAGTTTGTCTGAAACCGCAGCGGCCATCACCCACGGCCACGCCCTGGGCGCGCAGGCCTGGGACCGGCTTCTGCTCGAGCAGCCGGAAGGCAACCTGCTGCAGAGCTGGACCTGGGGCGAGTTGCAGGCACGATTCGGCTGGCGCATCGAACGCCTGCTCGTCCAGGATGGCCGACACGGCCTCTGCTCGATGCAGCGCACCACGACGCTGCTGCCCCGAGCCGCGCTCTATTACGTACCCCGCGGCCCAGCCGTGGTCGCGGCGGCGCGAATCCAGGTCCTCGACGATCTGGCGCGACGGGCACGCGCCGGCGGCGGCATCGTGCTGCGGGTCGAGCCCAACGACCGGGTTGGCGACCAGTGGCCGGCCTTCTTCGAGGGGCGTGGATTTGTGCAGGGGGAGTCCGTGCAGCCGCAGGCGACCCAGCTGCTGCGCATCGACCTTGAACCGGCCACGCTGAAAGCGGGCTTTAAGCCGAAGACCCGCTACAACCTCAACCTGGCTGAGCGCAAAGGCGTCACGGTCATCGGTTCACGCGATGTCGAAATCTTCGCCCGCCTCGCCGGCGAAACCGCGAAACGGCAAGGGATTCATCTTCCCGGCGTCGCGTACTACCAGGCGGCCATCGACCTGTTCTCACCACGGGATGAGGTCCGCCTGTACCTGGCGCAGCACGAGGGCGACATGCTGGCCGGGATCATGGTCTTCCGCTTCGGTAAGACCGCCTACTACCTGTTCGGTGGCTCCACCGAACACAAACGCGAGCTGATGCCGAACTACCTGCTGCACTGGCGGGCGATGCTCGACTTTCGGGCGCTGGGTTGCGATACCTACGACTGGTGGGGAATACCGGAAGAGCCGGCACCCGACCATCCGTGGTTCGGCCTGTACCGGTTCAAGACCGGCTTCGGCGGCGAGACGGTCCGCTACATCGGCCTCTACCAGCGGGTGCTGCGCCCGGGGCCCTTCAAGCTGGAGCGCCGGCTGCAGCAATTGAAGGCGCGAGTTCGCCAGCCTATACTGCGGTGACATGGCGAGGGAGCGAACGCTCTCCGAGCAAGCGTTTGAGCAGTTCCCCCAGGCCCTGATCCTCGTGGACCGCGAAGCGACCGTGATTGCCTTGAACCCGGTCGCTGAGCGCCTGACCGGGTGGGGCCGGGGCGATGCGCTTGGGCGGCCGGCCGCCGACATCCTCGAGGTGCGCACCGAGACGGGTGTCAACCTGTGCGCACCCAACGGCGCGCTGCGACGGGCGCTGCGGCTCGGAACCCGGATCAACACCCACTTTGCCTATCTATTCCGCTTGCGCACCAGCGACGATCCGGTCAGAGTCGCCTACTCGGTCTCGCCACTGCACATCAAAGGCCGCACCCCCGACGGGGCGGTGATCGTGATCCACGACGTGACGCCGGAGCTGGAGACCATCGAAGCCCGCGATGCGCTGATGCTGGCGGCGTCGCACGAGCTGAAGACGCCACTCACGACGCTCAAGGGCCTCAGCGAGCTCTTGCTCGACTTTGACTTGAGCGAGGCCCAACGGCGTGAGCTGTTGCAGGATCTGCACGGCCAGGCCGACCGGATGGAGCGGCTGATCGGCGATATCCTGTCGGTGAGCCGGATCGACTCCGGCCGGATCTCGGTGGACTTCTCGCGCGTCGACGTCGTCTCGGTGGTGAAGCACGTCTGCGACGAGGTCCGTCCGATGCTCAAGGGCCGCACCCTGAAATGCCGGATCCCCGAGGGCCTGCCCGCCGTCATGGGTGAGGCGCGGAAGCTGCACCAGATCCTGGTGAATCTGGTGAACAATGCCATAAAATATTCCGAACCCGGCACCCAGATCACCCTCAGCGCGCGAGGCGACCCGTCGGCGGTGAGGTTCGAGGTCTCAGACCAGGGGGTCGGAATCCGCAAGGAACATATGCCCCGCCTCTTCGAGAAGTTTTATCGCGCCGACGACCCGGCCGTCCGGCGTACCTCCGGCACCGGGCTCGGGCTGTACATCGTGCGCAGCCTGGTCACCATGCTGGGCGGCCAGGTCCACGTGCGAAGCCGGCATGGAAAGGGCACGGTCTTCACCGTCACGGTGCCGCGGGCGGAAACGACCGCTCGGACCCGGCCGCGCCTCGCCGTCGGCGCGCACTAGCCGCTGATGCCGCCGCCCAAGAGGATCCTGATCGTCGACGATGAGGCGATGATCCGCAAGGCGATCCATCTCGCCCTCGAGAAAGAAGGCTACGAGGTGGTCGAGGCGGAGACCGGCGGCGAGGCCCTCCGCCGCATCGAGCTCAACAAGCCCGACTTGATCTTGCTCGACATCATGCTTCCCGACGTTTCGGGTTTCGACGTCTGCCGGGACATTCGCAAAGCCGGCCTGCGGGTGCCGATCATCATCCTCAGCGCCAAGACCGAAGAGATTGACGTTGTGGTCGGGCTGGAGATCGGCGCCGACGACTACATCACCAAACCCTTCCGCACCCGCGAGTTGCTGGCCCGGATCGCGGCCCATTTACGCAAGGCGCGCCAGGAAGAGGAAGCCGTCAACCAGGGTCGCCTGGAATTCAAAGACCTGGTGATCGATCTGAACGAGCGCCGCGTCTTCCACGATTCCAGTGAGGTGCTGCTGACGCACACCGAGTTCGACTTGCTGGCGTTCCTCGCCTCGAACGCAGGCAAAGTTCTCTCCCGCGAAAAAATCCTCAACCACGTGTGGGGCTACGAGTACCCGATCGAGACCCGCGTCATCGACGTCCACATCCGCAACTTGCGGCGGAAGATCGAGCAGGATCCATCGCACCCCTTCTTCATCCTGGCGGTGCCCGGGATCGGCTACCGCTTCACGAGCGCCGGCAAGCTCGGCTAGTGGTCGACCGTCAGGAAGCGGCGGCCCCCGCCGCCGGCCGAAGTTCCTGGTAAACCGCCAGTAGGCGATTGAGGTTGTCGGATAGGCTGTAGCGTTCCACAGCGCGCGCGCGGGCCCGCCGGCTCAGCTCGGCGCGAAAGTCGGGGAACTCGATCAGGGTACGCAGCGCCAGCCGGAGCTGGCCGTCCAGGTCCCGGGGGTCGACGACCATGCCCGCCCCCCGCAGCGCCTCCCCATCGGAGCCGACGTCGGTCGCCACCGTGGCCACGCCGCAGGCCATCGCCTCCAACAGCGATAGAGACAGCCCTTCGACAAGCGACGGCAGCACAAAGATGTCCATGGCGCGCAGCATGGCGATGCGCTCGGCCTCCTCGAGCACCTGGCCGGTGAAGATGATGCGCCGGCTGCCGTAGCGCCGTTCGAGCCGGCGCCGCTCGCCGCCGCTGCCGACCACCACCAGCTTGACGTCCTCGGCCGCGTCGACGTCCTGAAACGCTCGCACCAGCACATCGACATTCTTCTCCGGATCGACCCGGCCCAGGTATCCGACCAGCGTGCTCGCCTGCGACGTCTGCTTGAACGCTGACGATCCGGGCGCGTACTTGTCGACGTCGACTCCGTTCGGGATGACGGCAACGTTCGCGGCCGGGACGCCGTAATTCTCGAGCAGGCTCTTCTGCTGTTCCGAAAAGATGATCACCCGGTCGAAGCTCGCCAGCGACTGCGCGTAGAGACGATACACCGCCGAGCTGATCCCCTGCCACAGGGAAAAGCGCGAATCGTACGGCACGTGAAAGGTCGCCACCACCGGCAGGCCCAGCTCGTGACAGAGCTCGGGGAGCCCGAAATCGATCAGGGTCGAGAAGCTGAGCGAGACGTGCACCAGGTCGACCCGCTCCCGGCGTAGCAGGTCGGTGATGATGCGCTTTGTCCTGGGCGAGGAGATGATGTACCGGTGACTGCCCGTCAGCGACCGCAGGGTGAGCGTGTCGTCGGTGACGGCGGCCAGCGCGCCGTGATGGACGAAGAAGACTTTGACGCCCCGCGCCCGAAGTCCGGCCACGATCTCGCGGGAATAGGTCAGCAGGCCGTCGCCGGCGCGGCCGCTCTGGTGACCGAGCCAGGCGATCCGCAGCGGCTCATTCATCGGGAGTCGATGTCCTCGAGGAGGTCGAGCAGGAAGGGGCGGCTCTGAAGTTGCGCGTGGGGGATGTGGAGGCCGGGCTCGTCGACGGTGCGACCGTCGTAGCGAAGGATGTCGATGTCGATCTCGCGCGGTCCCCAACGCTGGCGCGCGGTCCGGCCAAGCTGGCGCTCGATTTGCTTGAGAGTGTCCAGCAGGGGTCGCGGCTCGAGCGAGGTTTCGACCTCGAGCACCTGGTTCAGGAAGTGCGGCTGGTCACGAATGCCGACCGGTTCCGTCTCGGCAACGCGGGAGGCGCGCACCACCGTTACGCCCGCCTCCGGCAACGCCTTCCGTGCCGCCCGCAGGTACCCTGCACGGTCACCCAGATTGCTTCCCAGGGCGAGCCACACCGTAGACGAACGCCTCAAACGCTCGCCTGGCACTGAAGCGCCGCTCGCGTGGGCCGGCGGGCCCGATTGCCGGATCGCGTCCGCCATCCGCGCCACCCGAACCATCGCCTTGACGTCGTGGACCCGGACGATGTCGGCGCCGCCGGCGATGCTGAGCGCGACCGCCGCGGCCGTGCCTTCGAGCCGCTCACCCGCCGGCAGATCGAGCGTCTTGCCAATGAACGATTTCCTGGAGGGGCCGATCAACAACGGAAAACCAAGCCGGCGCAGCTCGGACAGGCGACGGATGATCTCGAGGTTCTCTTCGCGCGTTTTCCCGAAACCAATGCCCGGGTCCACGATGATGCGATCCTCTGCGATGCCGGCCGACCGCGCGAGCTCGACGCTCCCACTGAGGCTGGCCGCGATTTCGCCGATCAGGTCGCGATAGCCCCCACCGGGATTGTTATGCATCAGCACCACCGGCACGCCGGCCCCGGCAACCGTTGCTGCCATCCGGGGATCGCGCCGCAGTCCCCACACGTCGTTCACCATCGCCGCGCCGGCCGCGATGGCACGCTCGGCCACGGCAGCCTTATACGTGTCGATCGAGATCGGTACGGTGACGGTGGCGACGGCCTGCTCCAGCACCGGGATCACGCGCGCCAGCTCCTCATCCGAGCTCAGGCCCGGACCCACCCAGGTCTCGGGCCGCGTGGACTCACCGCCGATGTCGATCAGGTCGGCGCCGTCCTGCTCCATTTGGCGGGCCTGGCCGACCGCTTTCTTGAGATCGGTCACACCGTCGCCCGAGAAGGAGTCGGGCGTGACGTTGACAATCCCCATCAGGTAGGTGCGCGTCCCCCAATGGAACTCGCGCCCGCCGATGCGAAGCGACCGCATGGTGGCCGCCATCGGCCTGAGCGTAGCATCATGTCGTTTCGGTGACTGGCATCAAGTTGAGCCGCCTCCTCGAGGGTGTGACGGTGCTCGAGGCGCCGCCGACCGACCCCGAGGTGGTAGGCCTTTGCTACGACTCGCGGCGGCTGAAAGCCGGCGATTGCTTCGTCGCCATTCCAGGTACGCACACGGACGGGCACCGCTACGTCGAGACGGCGCTGCGCGACGGCGCCGTGGCCGCCGTCGTCGCCCGGCGCGTGGGGACCGCCTGGCCGCAGGTCGTGGTTCCGGATACTCGCGAGGCGCTGGCGCTGATGTCCAGCACGTTGTATCGCCACCCGAGCCGCGAGCTGGTGGTCATCGGCGTCACCGGGACCGACGGCAAGACGACAACCACAACCATGATCCAGCAGATGTTGCTGACGGCCGGCCGTCCTTCCGGTTCCATGAGCACTGTTGATATCCGACATGGAGACAACGTCGACCTGAACGACTCGCGCCAGACCACACTGGAGGCGCTGGAGATCCAGGAGCAGCTGGCGCGGATGCGTGACAGTGGGCTGAAGTACGCCGTGATCGAGACCAGCTCCCACGGTCTCGCCTTGCAGCGGGTAGTGGGCGTTGACTACGACGTCGCCGCCTTCACCAACATCGCCCACGAACACCTCGATTTCCATAAGACGATCGAGGCCTACCAGGAGGCGAAGGCGCGGCTGATCGATCTGACCGCCGGTAGCGTAGCGAAGGGCGTGACGAAAACCGCGGTGCTGAACCGCGACGATCCAAGCTACGCCTACCTCGTCAACCGGCCGATCGCCCGCCAGATCACATACGGCGTCCAGCTGGACGCGGATCTCAAGGCCAGCCGGGTGGAGGCGACGGCCGATGGTTTGCGCCTTGAAGCATCCACCCCGCTCGGCCCGCTGGGATTGCGGCTGAAGTTGAGTGGCCGATGGAACGCCGCCAACGCACTGGCGGCCGCGGCCGTCGGCATCGCCGTCGGCCTGACCCTCGACGAGATCCGGAACGGGCTGGAACGCTTCAGCGGGGTGAGCGGCCGGATGGAGCGGGTTGACCTCGGCCAGCCCTTTAACGTGATCATCGATTACGCGCACACGCCGCAGAGCCTCGAGAAGGTGCTTCGCGAGCTGCGGCCCATCACGAAGGGGAAGCTGATCGCCGTCTTCGGCAGCGCCGGCGATCGGGATCGCGAGAAGCGACCCTGGATGGGCGAGATCGCCGCCCGCCTCAGCGACTATGCCGTCTTCACCAACGAAGATCCGCGCGAGGAAGACGCGATGGCCATCCTGAATGCGATCGCCGCTGGAGCCGAAGAGGTCGGATGGAGAGAGGGCGAACAGTATGCCCGGATCGAGGACCGGCGTCAGGGGATTGCGCATGCGGTCCGGCGGGCCGGCCCGGGCGACACCATCCTGCTGGCGGGAAAAGGCCACGAACGCAGCATTTTGATCGGCCGAGGCAAAGAGCCCTGGGATGAGCGCGCCGCTGCGGAAGGAGCGATCCGCGGCCTCGCCAACTAGGGAGAGCGGTCTTTCTCAGAGGGAATCAGCGCCGGGCGGCGAGGACGAGTTTGCGGTCGGTAAACGAAAGCACGACGTCATCCCGAACCACGATCGCGAGGTCCCGGACGGCGGATGCCGGTGCCGTCAGAAAACGTTCCCTGACCCGCCGCATGGTGGGGGCGTCTTCGCCGCCGCGCTCGAGCCAGGGCTCGAAATCGTGGGCCTTGCGCACCACTTCCGTCTTCTCCACGCGAAAGCCGGCCTGTTCGCACCACGCGATCCACTCCCCCTGCGTATAGATCCGGCGATGGGTCGGGTCTCGCAGCGATTCGACCTCGTCCTGGAACGTCGCACTCGGCGGATCGTCGGGGGCGAGCGTGTCGATGAAGATGAAGCGACCGCCCGGCCGCAGGACCCGGGCGACCTCGCGCATCGCCAGCGCCACGTCATCGAAATGATGGGCGGCAAGGCGGGTGGTCACGATGTCGAAGCTCGCATCGGGGAATGGCAGCCGTTCCGCCGCGGCGGCCACGAATTCCGCATTTCGTACGCCGGCATCCTGAAAGAGTCGGCGGGCGGTGGCCAGCATCGCGTCGACCGGGTCGGTGAGCACCACGCGGGCGACCTTCGGGGCCAGGGCCAGGGCGGTATGCCCGGCTCCGGTGCCGATGTCGAGCACGCGTTCGGTTCCGCTCGGCCGCGCAAAATCAACAGCGAGTTGCAGCTCGTGCCCGGTCTTGTGTTCGCCGGTCGCGTACGCGTGCGCTGCCTTCTCCCAGCGGTGTGCGCCGCCTGTCACGCGCTCAGCTTAAAGCGACGCTGTCGAGCACCTGCTTGACCAGCGCACTGCCGGCATCGGGGGTCAGAAAGGTGAGCAGATAGTTTCGGCCGGTCGTATGGATATAGACCGACGACATGTAGGGCCAGCCCTGATCCGGGCGGGCCCATGCCGAGGTCACTCTGCAGGTGTCGAGCGCCACGCGCGCGACCTGTTCGGAAACGGTATAACTCCAGACCTGGATGGTTGCCGTGTGGTCGGCGAGCGGCGCCAGGTCGGCGCGAACGGTGGCGGGTAACTGTACCGTCAGGGTGCTCGCGTTCGAGGTCTGCAGGAGCAGGAAGGGGACCTCGTCGCCGGACTTGGTGACCGTTGTCAGTGACGGGTCGGAACCGGCGGCCTGGTATCCCTGGGGCAGCATCAGGCTCCAGCCGAATCCGCTAGCCACGTGCAGCGGCGAGTTACTGACGAAGTCGGCCCGCAGCCAGCCGGCCTGGCTCCCCAGCTTGACGTGATACCAGAGCTGTCCCGAGGCGTCGGGAGCCCGAGCGTCCGCCGTGGCCTGGGTACCCTGTGAGAGGGTCGCGACGCGACCGCTCGAGGCGCTGGCGGCACTCCGAAGGTTCACACCCAGGGGATCGTTGACCCAGATCGCAAACGGCAGCGCCGGCGCCGAGGGCACCACCACGGTCGTGGACTTCGGCACCGGCAACGACGCCGGACACGATGTTGGTGAGGCGTGCGGATCGATGCTGCTGGAGGCGGATGGTTGAGGCCGGCTCGCCACGGCGTGGGTCTTGTAGAGGGACGTTAGCGGTCCAGCCAGCAGGAAGGCCGCCACGGCGCCGATAGCCATCAGGGGGATTAGGCGGAGAGCCGACCTCATGGTCATGCAACGGCCCCCGGGAAGGCGGAGTTACGCCAGTGGCCGGCGGTTCGGCAGCCCGGGCCGACGCGGAAATTTGGCTGGGGTCGGGGCCAATTTCTGCACAACAAGCAGGGCGGTCCCGCCGGCCACAGGCCGTTCGACCCTTGGCGCGCCGCCTCCCAGGAGGCGGGCCGCCTGGTCGAGTCGGGGCGGGTCGACGGCGCTGACTTCGGCAATGAGGTCTCCCCCGGTTGTAACGAAGGGAAGGGCAAGCTCCAGCAGCACCGGCGCGGGAGCCGCCGCCCGCGAGATCGCCCGGTCGAATTGCTCCCGAACCAAGGGCTGGTGGCCAAGGTCCTCGGCTCGACCGCAGAGCACGGCGACATTGCGCAGCTCGAGGGTGACGGCGACATGTTCCAGGAAGGCGCACTTCCTGGCGTTCGCCTCGAGCAGGGTGAACTGGACCTGTGGCAGCGCCAGCGCAAGCGGCACAGCCGGCAGTCCGCCGCCACTGCCGATGTCGATCACCCGCCGGATTCCTTTCCACGAGACAGCCAGCAAGGCGGCGGCGTCCTTGACCTGCGCCTCGACCTGCTCGACGGTGCGGGCTCCCGTCAGGTTGACGGACCGGTTCCAGTCGAGCAGCAGCTCGGCGTAGCGCCGAAGCGGCGGGCTCACATCCTTACAATATGGTCGTGCCGATCTACGAGTTCTCCTGTCTGACCTGCCGCCACACGTTCGATGTCTTCGGCAGCTACGCCAGCCGTGACGAAAGCCAGGTTTGCCCGCAGTGCGAGGGCACCAACACCAGGGCGATGTTTTCCACGTTCGCGGTCGTCGGAAGTGGCGACGCGACGCGCGCCTCCACCGCGGGTGGCTGTGGCTGCGGCGGCAGCTGCTCGTGCTCGAACTGACCCGGTCTTTTTAACCGCTGGACACGAAGGCGATCTTTCCCGCATGATTGCCAGGTGGCGACCGCCGGCATTCCCGTTCGTCTCCGGCCGCTGCCCCTGGCGGAACTCCTCGACGAGAGCTTCAAGCTCTATCGGCGCGAATTCACCGTCATCGGTGGCGTTGCGCTGGTCGTCATCCTCCCGAACCTGCTGCTGACCTTGATCTCGGGATCGTACCGTGCCAATCCATTCAGCTATCTGCAACAGGTTTTTCAGAACCTGAACGACCCGCAAGCGCTCCAGGCAATTCAGAATCGCCAGTCGCAATACACGAACTCGGTGCTGTACTTGCTGACATTCCCCATCGCCCTCCTGCTGTATCCGTTCACCGCGGGCGCCTTGTATCGGGCGGCCACGTCGCTGGCGGCCGGCAACGTCGAAACCATCGGTTCGGTGCTGGGAGGCACCGCCCGCCGGTATTTCGGCATTTTCGGAAACCGGTTTCTCTGGGGGTGCGTGATCGCCGGTTCCGTCTTTATCGTGACGATCCCGGTGGTGATCTGGGTCCTGGTTCGTTGGGCGGTTTCGTTGCCGGCGCTCTTCGCGGAGGGAGCCGGACCCGTGCAGGCGCTCGGAAGAAGTTGGAACCTCACCAAGGACAACTGGTGGCGCTGCCTGGGCGTCCTGATCGTAATTTCGTTCATGGTCGGGCTGATCCAGGGCGCCCTCGTCCTGCTCTTCACCGGCATTGCGGCATTGATGCCAGGCTTGAGCGATGACCTCCGCGCCGGCCTGGTGACGACCGTCGCGACTCTCGTCAATGCCCTGGTGGGCGCCATTACGCCGATCGCCATCACCATGCTCTACCTCGACCTGCGGGTTCGCAAGGAAGGTCTGGATCTCGACCAGCTTGCCCGACAGGCCGTCCCGGGCCCTGCGCCGGCCTAGACCGTTGCGCCGGGGGGCGTCGGCGCCGATCCTGCTGCTGGTCGTTGCGGGGCTGCTGGCCGCGTTCGGGGGAAGCTCCGCCTCGGCGAGCCCCGCGGACGATTACACCAACGCCGTGCATCGGGCCTTGACCCTGGTGCAATTCGCCGAGCGCGGCGACCTGCCCTCGATCCAGCAGGCGATCGACGTCCTCGTCCAGGAAACGGGCAGAAGCCAGCCCGAGGTTTTGCGTGACCTTCGCCAGGCCCCGCCGGACCTTGCCGACGCGGACCAGCGGTTGCAAGCGCTGTACACCACGTTGCAGGCGCGGGTCGATACGCCCGACCCCGCCAGCGCAAGGGACCAGTTGCAACGGATCCTTTCCCAGCCGCGCTATTCCGGGCTGCGTGCCGGTCCGTCGTTGCTCGAGCAGATTCTCAGCTTCATCGTCCACAAGATCGCGGATTTTCTCTCGTGGGCCGGGGTCGGTAACCTCCGCCTCAACGTCCCGATCTGGGTCTGGCTGGGGCTCGGCCTCGCGGTCGTGATTCTCATCGTGGTCTGGCTCATGCGTGGCGTCCTGGGCCGGGGTGGAAGGGAGGCTCGGGTACGGGCGGACCGGTCGCCGGGCCGCCCCCATCTCGACCTCTTCGCCGATGCCGACCGGCTGGCCGCCGGTCATGACTACGCGGCGGCCATCAGGGCGCTCGCCGGCGCCGTTTCCGTTCGGCTTCGAGGCGAGCAGGCGTGGGAACACAGCCCGTTCACGGTGCGCGAACTGTTCCAGCAATCGGACCGGGCCGAAGGGTTGCGGCCGTTGCTGCTCTCCTTTGAAGAGGCGAGTTACGGTCATCGAACGCCCGATGCGGCCACCTACGCCCGCGCCGCCGAGGCGGCGGCGCCGTACCGGCAGGCAGCATGAAAGGCCGCGGCTGGATGGTGCTGGGCGGGCTGGGGGTGCTGGTTCTTGTCCTGGTGCTGCTGCGTGGAGGCACCACCCAGCGCCAATCGCCGAACCATGCCTCGACCAGCGATGCCGCTGATGGCACCTCTGCGCTGCGCGCCTACGCCGACGCGCTCGGGTATCCGAGCGGTTCGGTCGAGGGCACCTTCAGCCTGCCCGCCGCTGCGGGCCTGCTCTTCGTGTTCACGCCCTCAAATGGCTTCAGTGCCGACCAGGTTGCCCAGCTGAACAGCTGGATGCAAGCGGGGGGCGTCGTCGTTTACGCAGCCGAGGAGGGCGACCCACAGCTCGACACCCAATTCGGCTTGCGCCGCTCGGGCACCGCCGTCTCGGCGAAGGCGCATGCCGCCGCGCCCATCTTCGGCGGAGTGGAGTCAGTCGGCGGCGCCGACGCGGCCCCCGCGTTCAAGCCGACGGCGACGCAGGTGCCGTTGCTTCGCAACGACGCGGGTGAGGTGCTCGGGCTTCGCCAGACCGTGGGACAGGGGCAGCTGGTAGCGCTCACCGATCCGCTGATCCTCTGCAACGGCTATCTCGGCAAGCCTGACAACGGTCGTTTCGCGGCCGACCTGATGGCGCTGACGCCGGCGGGTGGCCGCGTCTGGTTCGACGAATTCCATCATGGGGCGGCCGCCGGCGCCTCGACCGAAACGGCCTGGATGACGACACCCTGGGGCTTCGCCCTCCTCCTCGCCGTGGTCATCACGTTCGCCGGCCTGGCCATGCGCGGCCGAGCCTTCGGCCCGGCGATCCCCCTGCGAGCTCGCGAGGACCGGTCGACGGCGGAGTACGCCGTGGCGGTCGGAAGCCTCCTGCATCGCACCGGCGCCCGGCGGGTTACGCTGGAGGCCTTGCTCGCCGCCACGCGCCGCGCGGTCGCCCAGCGGGTCGGTCTCGGCGCCGACGTTCCCAGCGATCGCCTCACCGCCACCATCGCCCAACGCGCGCCGGCTGCCGCGGCCGAGCTGTCGCGCGCGGAGCGCGAGCTCGAGCTCGCCACCGCGGGCGAGGCCGAAGTCCTGGAGATGGCCCGCCGGTTGCATGACCTCGCCTATCCGTTGTCCATGAAGGAGTCCGCATGAAAGCCGCCGATTTTTACGCCCGCTTCCGATCGGAGGCCTCAAAGGCGATCGTCGGCCAGGACGATGCCGTGCGCCTCTGCGCCCTCGCCCTGATCGCGCAGGGCCACGTCCTGCTCGAGGGGGTTCCCGGGGTGGGCAAGACGCTCCTGGCGAAGACGATCGCCCGCTTGCTCTCATTGCAATATGGCCGGGTCCAGTTCACCCCCGACCTGATGCCGGCCGACATCGTGGGCACCTCGGTCTACGACCTGCAGTCGCGCTCATTCCGCGTTCGGCAGGGTCCGGTGTTCACCAATATCTTGCTGGCGGACGAGATCAACCGCGCCCCGGCAAAAGTCCAGGCCGCGTTGCTCGAGTCGATGGAGGAGCGGGGCGTCAGTCTCGAGGGTCAGCAACTTCCCCTGCCCGACCCGTTCATGGTGCTGGCGACGCAGAACCCGATCGAGTACGAGGGGACCTATCCGCTGCCAGAGGCACAGCAGGACCGTTTCCTGTTCAAGGCGTTCATGAACTACCCAACCCCCGAGCAAGAGCTGGAGATGCTCCGCCGCTGGGATGCCGGCATCGAGCTTCGCGACCCGGCGCGGGCCGGCGTGGAGCCGATCTTCGATGCCGCCGCCGTCGCGGAATGCCAGGCCGAGGCGCGCAAGGTCACCGTCGATGAGCGTCTCCGACGCTACATCATCGAGCTGGCCGTCGCCACGCGCCAGGCAGCCGAGCTGGTGCTGGGGGCAAGCCCGCGAGCCGAGGTGCTCCTTCTGCTCGCCGCCAAAGCCGCGGCGGCATTCGAGGGCCGCGACTACGTGACGCCGGATGACGTGAAAGGGCTCCTCCGGCCAACGTTCCGCCACCGGCTCTTGCTCCGACCGGAGGCCGAGGTCGGCGGGCAGACTGCCGACAGCCTGCTCGACGCGGTCATCGCCCGCGTGACCCCGCCGCGCTAATGCGCTGGCTGGGCGCTTGACGCTCGTTCCGCGGCCGCGGTTGCTGGCGGCACTGATCGCCGGTTCCGTCCTGTTCCTGCTTCTGCTGCTGAGCCCGGTATTCATCATCGTGCCGCTCCTCTATTACGCGGCGATGGGAGCTCTCATCCTGGCGGATTCGCGGCGTCTCCCGCGCAGGTCGGGCTTCATGGCGAGCCGCGTTCTGCCCCAGCCGTTCTCGCTGGGCGAAGTCCAGGCGGTCCAGGTGCTGGTTGCGCACGGCGACGCCGCCGGATTCCCTGCCGAGCTGGCCGACCACGTACCCGCCGACCTCCGGCCGGACCGGCGCGTGCTCTCCGGGCGGTTCGACGGTGAAGGCCTGCTGGCGGTCGAATACTCGGTCCAGCCGCCCCACCGCGGGGCCTACCGTTTCGGCCCGGTCGACCTTCGGTGCTGGCGGCCCGGCGGCTGGCTGACCCGCCAGGTCCGAATCAAGGCGGAGGAGAAGGCCGCCGTCTACCCCGACGTCCTTGCCATCAAGCGTTACGAGCTGATGCTGCGCCGCGGGATGCGAATCATGGCCGGGTTGCGCCGGGCCCGGCCGCCTGGCGCAACCACCGCATTCGCCGGCCTGCGCGATTACCTGCCGGGTGACGAGGTGCGACGCATCAGCTGGAAGGCGACCGCGCGCCGCGACAGACCGGTGGTGATGGAGGTCGAAGCCGAGCGCGGTCAGCAGGCGATCATCGCCCTTGACTGCGGTCGCCTGATGACCGCGCCGGCCGGGCTGCTGACCAAGCTGGACCATGCCGTGAACGCCGCCCTGCTGCTGGCCTGGGTGGCGCAGAGCCAGGGGGACCGGGTCGGTATGCTGACCTTCAGCGACGGGGTTCGACGTTTCGTCGCGCCGCAACGCGGACCGGCCCAGGTGTCGCACCTCAACCGGGTGCTCTACGACGTCAAGCCGGAATACACCGAGCCCGACTTTGCCGAGGCCTTCTCGCACCTGGCGCTGCGCGTGAGCCGCCGCTCCCTGGTCGTGGTGCTGACCGACGTGCTCGATCCCGAGGCTTCACGCGAGCTGGTGGGCCATGCCATCCGATTGAGTCATCGACACCTGGTGATGGTGGTTGCCATGGCTGACCCGGAGGTGCTGGCCGCCCGCAACGCGCCCATCGATCGGGTCTCGCGCGCCTACGAATGGGCGGCTGCCGAGGAGTTGCTCGCTGCCCGGCGCGCCAGTTTCGAGCAGTTGCGGCAGGGGGGTGTGCTGGGCCTCGATGTCGAGGCGGGCCAGCTCAGTCCCTCGCTGGTCGAGCGCTACTTCGAGCTGAAGGAGCGGGCCCTGCTCTAGGCACGCCTGTGAAAAAACGCGTCGCAGCATTTGCGCTCGTTCCGGCGCTGATCCTGGTGGGGGCGATCGTTCTCCTCAACAAGATTGGGGCCGGCTCCTCGGAAAAGGCGAGACCGCCGGCGGTCACCCTGTGGGCGGGCGAGGACGTCGTCAATGCCCAGGGCAATCATCTGACCATCGGCAACGTGATCGTGACCTCGGACCGACTGACCATTCAGTATCGAGCGACAGGGACCTCGTTCGATGCCGAGGGGTTATCCCCTGCGGGTCAACCGCCGACCCAGTTAAGCGTGACGGTCGATGGGAAGGCGCTGACTCCGCTGGAAGGCAACGTTGGCGGCGATCCACAGAATCCGTTTGTGACGGGCGATTTCAGCTGGCGTTGGTCGGGTGGTACGCCTCGGCACATTCACCTGGTCGTTACGCGCATCCTGGGGGATCCGAACGCGAACTGGGTCGCCGATTTCGACCTGCAGGCTCCGGCATCGAAATGACTGGTCAGCCGGTCGTGGTCGGGCGGCTTCGCCGGCCGGTCAGCAGCAGGTAGGCGTAGAGCAAGACGCCCGTGGTCAACCCGACCAGGACCTTGAGGGCGGTCGGCGCATCGGAAGGGCTGAGGTTGCCCTCGATGATGCCGGCGACGATCAGCAGGGGGGCCATGCCGGCGAGGATGATCACGGCCTTGCGGGCGGCCAGCACGAGCGCGTCGCGCCGGCGATAGGCGCCGGGGAGCAGGATCGCCCAGCCCATCATCAGGCCGCAGGCCCCGGCCGCCACCACGACGGACAGCTCGAGCACGCCGTGACCCACGACGAAATCGAGCAGGCCGGGGGCGATGCCATAGGCATTGGTCAGTCCGAGCAGGCCGCCGAGCTGGATGCCGTTCGTCATCAGGAGATAGATGGTCGGCAGGCCGAGCAGCACGCCAAACGCGAAGGCCAGGATCGAAACGTTGATGTTGTTCGTCATGATCACGCCGGACATCAGCGGGCGTTTGTCCGCCGGGATCTGGGTCCAGAGTTGATGGTTGTGCACGAGTTGCACGAGTTCCGCCGGCACCAGCGCGTAGGCCAGCTGTGGGTCGAGGGTGATGGCGATAAAGGCCACCAGCGCCGGACCGAAGAGAAGCACGGCCGCCGCGATCAGGTAGGGCGCCGCTTCCCGATAGGTCTGCGGGAGGGTCTGCCCGTAGAAGCGGGCGATCCGCTCGCCCAGGTTGCCGCCCTGCCGGTAAACGGCGGCGTGGCCCCTGGCAACCAGCCCGTTGAGGTAACCCGCCACCGGCTCGGTCGGCCAGTCCCGCTTCGCCCGGGCGAAGTCCGCCGTCGCCCGGCGATAGAGCGCCGCGAGTGCCAGGACCTCGGTGGCGCGCAGGCCTCCGACCCGGCTGGTTCCGGCTCGCGTCAGGAGTTTTTCCAGCCGGTCCCACTCGGGTCGCCGGCGGGTCACGAATTCGTCAGCACGCACGTCATCCATGATGACGGACACCGCCGGTTCCGCCCCGCCTGTCGCAGAACCGCGACGCGCTATCGCGAAATCGGCGCGTAGAGTGAAAGCGTGCAGCCGCCCGATACCTCCGACGACCTTGTCATCTCGACCCCGGAGCGGGTGGCGTTCCAGTATGAGATCGCCGGTATCGGGAGCCGTTTCCTGGCGCAGGTCGTCGATACCCTGGTCATCACGGTGATCCTGATCGCGATCTCCATCCTGGCCGCCTCGCTCGGTGGAATCTTCAGCTCAGGCGAACTGGCCATCCTGGTCGAAATCATCCTCGGGTTTGTCCTGCTGGCGGGCTACTTTCTGATCAGCGAGGCCGCCTGGAACGGGCAGACCCTGGGCAAGCGCGCCACCCGGCTGCGAGTGGTCGGGGATCATGGAGAGCCGCTGAGCATCGGGCAAGCCGCCATCCGTAACCTGGTGCGGATCGTCGACTTTCTCCCGGTTTTCTACGCCGTTGGCATGTTGACGCTCTTCATCAACGGCCGCGGCAAGCGGCTGGGAGATTTCGCCGCAGGGACGCTGGTGGTGCGCGACCGGCAACGCATCAGCCTCTACGACCTGTCCGGGACAGCGGCAAGCCCGACGCCGGCTCCCGCGATGCCCTCCTCGATCTGGGCGGCGCCCTCAGCCACGCCCGCCCCGGCGCCGGTGGCGCCCGCCAAGCCGCAGACCCTCGACCCTGGATTGCGCCGGCTGGTCGTCGCCTACGCCGCACGCCGGGAAGAGCTCCCCCTGGCCCGGCGGCAGGCGCTCGCCCAGAGCGCGGAACCGGCCTTACGGCAGGCTCTGCCCGATATCGTGGCGACCGCCGGACCGCTTGCCGCCCTTGACAACCTCGCCGAGCGCGAAGGCGTCTCGCCCCACCGTCCAATGCACCGGCAGGCCTCCAGCGCGATGGCCTGGGGCATCGCCACTCTCGTCTTTTTCTGGATGCCCCTGATCGCGATCCCCACCGGGATTCTGTCGATCGTCTTCGGCGGCGACGCCGTTAGGGAAATTCGCGAGCAGCCGAACCGCTACCAGGGAGAGGATCGGGCGAAGACCGGCCGACTGCTCGGCATCATCGGGCTGGCGATGTCGTCGATCATCCTGCTGCTCTTCATCGTCGGGATCGTCTTTCGGTCCGGCTAGAGGTGCTCGCGTCCGGCGATCCCAGTATTAACCGGATGCCACCACTCGAGATCGGTCTCGCCGAGCTTCCAACACAGAAACACGGTCTCTCCCTCCCGCTGGTGAAAGAAGTCGATCAGTCCGATGCCGGGGTCTCGCAGCAGGATGCCCCATTCCTGGAGCTGGCGCAGATCGCGATCCAGCGCCCTGGTCAGCTCGGAGAGGTGGCGACCGGGCAAACCGCCTCCATTGTGGGCGGCCTTCTCTCGGACGGCCGCCACGGTCTTGTCCCGAGCCAGCGCTTCCTGCGTGTCGCGGATGCGCTGGAGCACTGGCTTGAGCTTGGGCAACAGCGCCTTTGCCTCCTCGACGCTGTAGAACTTCTCGGGCACCAGGCGACCTCAGGCGGCGGAGATCGGCGCCATGGCGCGCAACCGGGCCACCATATCCGGCAGGCGCTGGAGAACGAGATCGACGTCGGCCTGCGTGTTGTCCTTACCAACCGACAGCCGCAGGCTGCCGAGCGCCCGCTCGCGCGGATACCCAAGCGCGAGGATGACGTGACTCGGCTCCAGCGACCCCGAGGTGCAGGCTGATCCGGACGACGCCGCAATACCTTCCATATCGAGCTGGAGGAGGAGCGACTCGCCCTCGACGCCCTGGAAGAGAAAGCTGGCGTGGTGGGGAAGCCGTTTCGCCGGGTGCCCGGTGATTTCGGCAGCAGGGATCCGGTCAAGCACCCCCTCCAGCAAGCGATCGCGAAGTGCGGTCAGCTGGGCGATGTTCTGCGCCATGTCGCGCTGGGCAATGCTGACGGCCTTCGCCAGCCCGGCGATGCCCGCCACGTTTTCGGTCCCCGCCCGACGGTTGCGCTCGTGCCCCCCGCCGAGCATGAAGGGCTCGAGTCGAACGCCGGACCGTACCACCAGGCAGCCGACGCCCTTTGGACCGTGAAGCTTGTGCGCCGACATCGAGAGCAGGTCGACACCGAGCTCATCCACTCGCGTCGCGATCTTCCCGGTCGACTGCACCGCGTCGGTGTGGAAGTACGCATCGCTGTGCTCCCGAGTCACGGCCACCAGGTCCGAAATTGGCTCGATGGTACCGATCTCGTTGTTCGCGTGCATGATGCTCACCAGCGTCGTGTCCGGCCGCAGCGCGTGCCGCAGGGCGTCCGGATCCACGAGCCCGTAGCGGTCGACCGGCAGCCGGGTTACCTCGAAGCCATCGCGCTCGAGGGACTCGACGGAACGGAGCACGGCATCGTGTTCGATGGTCGAGGTGATCAGATGCCGGCCACGGTCCGCATTTCGGTAGGCAATGCCTCGCAGGGCAAAGTTGTCACCCTCGGTGCCGCCGGAGGTAAAGATCACGTCCCTTGCCTCGACGCCGTAGAAAGCCGCGACCTCGTCGCGGGCCTGGTCGATCGCCTGCCTGGCGCGCTGGCCGAGACCATAGACGCTGGAGGCATTGCCGAACTCCTCGGTCAGGTACGGCATCATGGCCTGGAGAACCTCGGGGTCGAGCGGCGTGGTGGCCGAATGGTCCAGGTACACCATCGGCACCATTCTATGGTGAGCCGCGCGCGAGGTTGGCTGAGCGGAACGCCCCAGTTAGCTGGACGCCTGCCGCGGCGGACGGCCGCGGACGAGTTCCTTCATGGAGCCGCTGAAGGCCTTCATGTACTGATGGACGTCGAGCATTTCGTCGCCGCTGATGGGCCCGTCGCTCGCCGCCTTCGGCAGACCGTCCGGGTGCTTGGCTTTCTTGAGCAACAGGACCGCGACGAAGCTCACGCCGCAGTTCGCGCAGGTCACTTCGACCGTGCAATGTCCGTCCGCCTCATTCAGCAGCTTGACCTGGCAGTCCGCCAGCGCCTGCGAGCAGGCGAGGCACTTGTAGTATTTGGCCCGCTCCTTAATCAACGCGATCAGGTTCACTCCTTTCCACTATAAACGGCACATTGGCGCCCCGCCAAGCGCTCGATTCGAGACGTATCTCAGCCACCGAGCCGATAGATGCGGATGGGCGGCCCCGGGCGGATCCAGCCGCCATAGCCGGCCAGTGGAACGTAATAGGTATCGATCGGATCAAAGACGCTTACCGGACAGCCGGCGGTTGGGGAGAAGCTGACGACCGGGGGACCCTCGGCCAGCAACGCACGTTCGAGCGGACTATCCGGTCGGCATCCGGTGCCGGGCGTTTGGTATCCAACCACGATGTACTGAATGCTCTGCGCTCGAAAACTCTCGAGCGCAGACAGCTGGAGGTCATCGCTGGTGAGCTCGCGAATCGTGTATCGGGTTTCGAGCCGGCTGTCGAGGAAGGCCGCGACATAAGGGTCGGTCGCCCCGTGGCTGTACTTACGGCTCGCCACCATCGCCTGGTCATGGGCCGGCCCGGCCATATAGGGCACGGCCGCGCGTTGCCCGGGTGGCATGTTCTGCGCCAGCCAGTCGTAGGCCAGCGTCCGGGTATCGGCCTGCTGGATCAACAGGTCGTAGCGCACGTCGTGGACGAGCGGAGGTGCGAGGACCAGAAGGATGACGCTTGCGAGGACGGCGTGCCGGAACGCTGGATTCACCCCGTGGCGTACGAGGTCGGCGAGCGCCCGCCCGCCCAGGAGCAGCAAGGCCGGGATCATCGGGTCGGCATAGCGAAAGAAAACCGAACCGCCGGCGCCGATGACGATGAAATAGATGAGCAGGAACGCGAGGACGATCCAATCGGCGGGTTGGCGGCGAAAAACGGCGTAGCCGACGCCGATCGTGCCGATCAGCACCAGCACGGGATCGATCCCAAACCAGAGTCCGATTGCCAATTCCACGTAGCCGATGGCCGGCGCCGACGTGGTGGCCAGGTGCTGAAGGATGTAGCGGAGGCCATGCCCGGTCACGGCCGCATCGAGCACGAGGAATGGCGAGGTGACGGCCAGCGTCCCGACACCAACCACGGCGACCAGCACCAGTCGAGCGACCGGCGGCAGCCAGGCCGACCGCGCGGCGCGCCCCCGCAGCGTCTGGGCGGCCGCGATGCCGGCGAAGACGAAGGCGCCGTTGTATTTCAGACTCGTTGCGATGCCGAGGATCACACCATTGAGCAGCAGCGGTCGGGCGCCGCTCATGGTCATGGTCCGATAGGCAACGTAGAGCCCGACAGTGATCGCCAGCGCCAGCGGAACGTCGAGTGTGGCGAAGTGGCTGTCGCGAACATGGAGAAACGCCACCGTCGATGCCGCCGCCGCAAGAAAGCCCGCTAGCCAGCCGTAGGCGTGCCGGCCGAACTCGAAGACGACCAGGACGGTGAGGCTGCCGAAGATCGCGTCCAGCGCGCGAACCCCGAGATACGCTGACGCCTGGTCGGACACCAGTCCGAGCAGATGAAACGGCGCCAGCCAGGCCGCCGCGAGGTAGAAGTACAGATGCGGCCAATTCGCGAAGTGCGGATCGGCGATGCCATGAAGGATCCCCATCGCGCGTCCCACGGTGACGTCTTCGTCCGGCCGGTAGAGCGCCGGCAGCCCGAAGTTGATACCCCAAAGTCGCAGGCCGAGGCCGACCACGAACAATCCGGAGACCGCTGTGCGGCCGAACCGCGGCCCGCGAGCGGGGCTAACTGCCGACGAGGTCGGGCCGGGTTGGCCCGTACAGGTCGACCGGAACCGGGGTGGGCTCGTGCTTCTTGGCCTCGAGCTTCTTGACGGCGTCGATCGCCGCTGTCGTGGCGTCGCCGACGGCGGTCGTGATCTGTCGGGTCAGCTGCGAGCGGACGTCGCCAGCCGCGTACAGACCGGGCAGACTTGTTTGCATCGTCGAGTCGGTCACGAGGAACCCAAGTGGATCGTGCTCCAGGTGGACTCGATGATCGAAAAACTGCACGTTCGGCTGGAAGCCGATGAAGACGAAGACCCCGGTGACCGCGAGCGGACGGGTCCGCCCGGACACCAGGTCTTTCACATTGATCTCCCTCACCTGGCCCTCTTCACCTTTGATTTCGGTCACGACGCTATTGGTGATCAGCTCGACTTTTGGATTCTTGCGCGCCGCCTCCACCAGAATCGCCTGGGCTCGAAACTGCTCGCGCCGATGGATGATGTAGACCTTGCTCGCGTAGCGCGTCAAGAAGACTCCCTCCTCCAGGGCGGCGTCGCCGCCACCGATCACCGCGACCACCTCTTCCTTGAAGAAGGCGCCATCGCAGACGGCGCATTGCGACACGCCGCGGCCCTGAAACTCACCCTCGCCGGGGATGCCCAGCTTCTTCGGCTCGCCGCCCGCCGTCAGGATGACGAAGTCGGCCACATACTCGCCGTCCTCCGTCTCGACGACTTTCTTGTCACCGTGCTGCCGGATGGCGGTGACCCGGGCGGTCTCCAAATCGACGCCGAATTTGACCGCCTGGTCCGCCATCCGCTGCGCCAGCTCGGGACCGGTGATGTGATCGAAACCGGGATAGTCCTCGATCGCCTCGGTGTTGAGCAACTGGCCGCCCGGTGCGCCCCGCTCGAGCAGCACGGTCTTGACCCGTGCCCGGCCGGCGTAGAGCGCCGCGGTGAGGCCAGCCGGCCCACCGCCGATGATCACGACGTCGTATCGCCGGTCCTTCTCCATCGGTTGCGAAACTCCCATGTTATCTAAGCCCTTTCTGTACTCGAGTATTCCCAAATCGGCGGCTGTTGAACGGAAGCCGCCGCCGGTTCCGCGCAGCGTAACCTCGGCCGGTATATAACTGCGGAAGCGGATGCGTGAGGGTAAGACAAGTGGCGCCGCCGTTTCCCGGGCCAACCTGGTGTCCCTGCCTCACGCCGACCCTCCGCACGGCCAGGACCACCTCACCTGGGCCTACCAGACACATGTCACGGCGATCTACCAGTACATCTACAGCCGCGTCGGGAACCGTCCCGACGCCGAGGATCTCACGGCCCAGGTATTCATGAAGGCGATCAGCGGCATGCGCAACGATGTGTCGGTCCCCGAGCTACGCAGCTGGCTCTACAGGGTGGCGCAGACCACCCTGGCCGATCACTGGCGCGAGTACTACGCCGAGGGTGCCGGCGAACTCGATGAAGATGTCACCCGGCCGCCGGCTCCCCGCGAAAACCCGGAGGCGGTGCATCGGGTTGACGCGCTGCTGGCGACGCTGCCGGAGAGCTACCGGCGAGTCCTGGAGCTCCGCTTCCTGCGGGGTTATTCCGTGCGCGAGACCGCCCAGGAGCTGAGCCTGAGTGAAGCGAACGTCAAGGTCCTGCAGTTTCGGGCGCTGAACCGCGCCGGCCGGGAGCGGGGGAGGATGTCATGAACGACGATCCCGAACAGCTCGACCGGCACGTCGACGACCTGCTCCATGACCGCAAACCCGAACGCACCCCCCTGTCAGACGAAGACGCGCTGCGCGCCCGGCAGACGGCTGCCATGTTGCGCGCGGCCAAGCCTGGCGCTGGCTTGCCGTCGAAAGAGTTCCTGGAGCGGATGCAGGGATCGATCGGTGGATGGGTCGGTGAGCAGTCGGCCCGGCCGCAGCCGGCGGCACGACCGAGCCGCCGGTCGTTGCTGCTGACCGGCGCCGCAGGGATCGCAGCCGGGGTGGCGGCCGCCGTCGGGGTCGAGCGGCTGGTGCCAAAGCCGGTGGAGCCCGGTCCGACCCAGGCGCTGGTCGAGAAGGGTGCCTGGAAGCCGGTGAAAGCGCTGGCCGATCTGCCGCAGGGCACCCCTGTCGCTTTTCGTTCGGGGGCGATCGAGGGATTTCTCATCCGTCAGGGCGATGAGGTGAAGGGCCTTTCCGCCGTCTGCACCCACATGGGTTGCATCCTCAACTTCAGCAAGTTTCGCAACCAGTTCGAGTGCCCCTGTCACGGGGCGACCTTCGAGATCACCGGCAGGCCGACCGATCAGTACGACACACCCCTGCCGAGGCTGCCATTGCTGCAGGTGCGCATCGAACGCGGGCAGGTGGAGGTGTATTCGGTCTGATCGTCGCTGCGTAACGGGCCACCGTAGAAGCCGGCAGCGATCTCTGCTCGAGGAGGATTCGAATGACCTTTGGGAAACGAGGTGCGCGTGCCGCGCTGGTCGCGGCCACCTCCGCCCTGATGCTTGCGGCGTGTGGTGGTCAGTCGTCTGGCGCGGGCCCGACGGCGTCGCCGTCTCCGTCGCCGTCCGGCACACCGACCGCAACCCCGGCCCCCTCGGCGCCACCCGTCGTCCTCGCCCAGGTGGTCGGCAGCATGGGTACCATCCTGGTGGCGGCGTCCAACGGCCATACCGTGTACACGTTCAAGAGCGATACACCCGGCGTCACCAACTGCAAGGGTGGATGCATCTCGGCATGGCCGCCCCTATCCGTACCATCCGGGAGCACGCCGATGGGTGGGACCGGTGTGACCGGGCAGCTGGGGACGATCACCCGCGATGACGGCTCTTTGCAGGTGACATACAAGGGCTTGCCACTCTACTTTTTCCACAGCGACAGCAAGCCCGGTGACACCAACGGCAACTACACCGGCTGGAGCCTGGTCAAGCCTTAGCCCACCCGTCGATGGTCGGACTACTGCCGGGCGATCGCTGGGACTCGCCCTCGCAAGACGAATTTCTGGATTTTTCCGGTTGCGGTCTTCGGTAGCTCGTCGACAAACGTGACCGACTGCGGCACCTTGAAGTGGGCAAGCCGTTCCCGCGCGAACTCCCGAAGCTCCTGCTCGGTCGCCGTCTGATCGGCCTTCAACACGACGAACGCAGAGGGCGCCTCACCCCAACGCTGGTGTGGAACGCCAACGACGGCCACCTCCTGGACGGCCGGATGACGAAGCAGGCATCCTTCGACCTCGATGGATGAGATATTTTCGCCGCCGCTGATGATGACGTCCTTGATCCGGTCGCGGATATCGACGTATCCGTCCGGGTGGACCACGGCGGCGTCCCCCGTATGGAACCAGCCGTCGCGGATCGCCTTGTCGGTAGCCTCCGGGTCGCGGTAGTACCCCTCGAGCACGACGTTGCCGCGGACGACGATTTCGCCGATCGTGCCGCCATCGTGCGGGACCTCTTCACCGGTCTCGGTGTCCACCACCCGGAGCTCGCCGGAGGTGATCAGCTCGACACCCTGCCGAGCTTTGATGACGGCCCGTTCGGCGGGGGCTAACGCTTGATGTTCCGGTAGTGGGTCGCAAACGGTGATGAAGGGCGAAGTCTCGGTCAAGCCATAAACCTGCGTGACGTCCCAGCCCAGCTCGCCCTCGAGCCGCTCGATGGTGGTCGCGGCGGGTGGCGCCCCGGCGGTCACAACATGCACGCCACGCGGGGCGTCGCGGCGGACGTCGGCGGGGGCGTTCGCCAGGCTGATCAGCACCGTGGGCGCGGCGCAGAGCCAGCTGACGTGCTCCTCCCGGATCAGGCGGAAGACCGCGGCTGGCTCGGGCTTCGAGAGGCAGACATGCGTTCCGCCGGCGGCGGTCACGACCCACACGAAGGTCCAGCCATTGGCGTGGAACATCGGCAAGGTCCACAGATAACGATCACCGATCCCCAATCGAAGATGAATCAGCGTGCCCACCGCGTTGAGATAGGCATTGCGGTGGGTGATCATGACCCCCTTGGGTCGCGCGGTCGTGCCGCTTGTGTAATTGATGGTGAGGAGGTCGCCTTCGGCGACGTCCGGCCGCGCGACGTCGGGTGGCTGTGCCGCGAGCGTCGTCTCGTAATCCAGCCAGCCCTCGCGCTTCCCGGTCAGCGCGACGAAATGCTTGACCCCAGGGATCTGGTCCCGAATGCCGTCGACGGCTTCCAGGTACTCGTCGCACGCGCAGACGACCGTCGCGCCCGAGTGCTCGATGATGTACGCAAAGTCGTCGGCTGAGAGGCGGTAGTTGATCGGGACGAGGACCGCGCCAATCTGGGGCACCGCATAGAAGGATTCGAGCTGCTGGTGCACGTTCGGCGCAATGTAGGCGACGCGATCGCCCTGCCCGACGCCGAGCTTCTGGAGGGCTGACGACCAGCGGTCGCACCTGTCAAAGAACTGTTCGTAGGTCAGCCGCAGGTCGCCATCGACGACGGCCTCCCGTTGGGGGTGCAACCGTCGAGTCCGCCGCATGAACTCCAGTGGCGTGAGCGGCGTCTCCATCGACCTTCCTCCTCCCGCGGCCCGGGCTTTGCTGCCGAGTTTAGTCCGAGTGGAGTCGAGTGGGCAAGGTCGCGGCGGGGCTGGTGGTCAGCCACCAGCCCCATGAGAAACCGGCCGCTCGTCAGTCCCGACCGCCGTGATGGTGGCGGTCGCCCTTATCGGACTCTTGCCCCAGCCCGAGCTTCCAGACGGTGCCGCCCTGCGGACAGAATCCCGCGATTCCCTCCGCCGGGCAGATGCTGTCGGCGCTGAAGTAGAGATTGCCATCGGGCCCCACCACGTCCATGTTCGGGAAGTTGAGCCCGGACGCCACCACCGAGGAGGTTCCCTTCTCGGTATCGAGCTTTACGATGTCGCCCGTGAATGGGTTCGGGGCACCAGGCGTCGTCCACATGTTGACGAAGTAGACGTTCTCGTTCCGGTCGGCGGCGCAGCCGGTCACGTGCTTGATGTTCGGGTTATCGATACGCTTTGCCGATCCGCCGTGCACCCGGTACAGGTGGCCGGAAAGAGTAGCCAGCCAGAACGTATTGCCCGCCTTCGCGATGCAGGTGGGCACCTCATCGGTTGGGAACTCAGCCTGACGGAACGGGAAGTAGTGGAGGATCTTGATGCGGCCACCGTCGCTGACGAAATTCAGGGTGTTCGATCCGGCATCGGCGACATAGGTTCCATTTTTGTCCGCCAGGACGCCGTATGGGTTGGCGTCATGCTCCTGGTTCGGGATATTGGCGGTGAAGTCGTAATCGAAGGCGCCCACCCCGGCGACCTTGCGCCAGGAGCCGTTAGCGCCGACCGAGAGCAGGGCTCCGGCCTGTTGCTTTGCCGCGGCGAGGTCCGCCTGGCATTCCGAGTCGCCCGCGGCGCATTGATAGTTTGCGAACGCCTGCGGGAACACGCCAAGGATCGCCATCAGGTTGCCGTTACGTGCGGAGATCCCGTCCACGCCCAGGGCCTCGCCCTCGCCGGGCGCAAAGAACTCGGCGGCGGAGAACAGGTGGTCGACGAGTGGGGTGTGCGTTCCGCTAGCCCTATTCACCCACGAGATCTGCGAGGTGCGCCCAAAACAGATCACGGGTTGGGTGCCGAAACAATTCTTGCCACCGTGGCCGGCCTCGCCCACCACCAGCGTGCCCTGGAAGAATTCAACGCCCCGCGGGCTATCGAACCCGCCCGCGACAAACGCGGGCGTGGGCGCACCCGCCCCGGCCGCCGGTGCCGGTAGTAGAGCCCCCATCGCCATGAACAGGATCGCCGCTAACGTAAATCGGGTTTTCGCGCGCACGTCCTCCACCTCCTACTCGCCCCTATTGGTCCCCCCTTAACGCCGCTTTTATGCCACATCCGGTGGCCAGCGGGCATGGTACGCGATCGCCCGAATCCCGTCAATCAGGCAGAAACCAAATCCGGTTGAGCCGCGTTGCATCCTCCCGGGGGGCCCGCCGGCTCTTCGCTAGACTCGAACAACGGAACATGGACCAGATCTCCAGTACCCCGGTGCTTGACCGGATCACGAGCCCCGCGGATCTTCGCTCGCTCAGCGAGCCGGAGTTGCGCGCGCTGGCCGAAGAGATCCGCCAGTTCCTGGTCGCGACGGTGTCCAAGACGGGAGGTCATCTGGGCCCCAACCTCGGGGTCGTCGAGTTAACCCTGGCGCTGCACCGCGTCTTTCGAAGCCCGCAGGACAGGATCCTCTGGGACACCGGTCATCAGGCCTACGTCCACAAGCTGCTGACGCGGCCGCGGGAAGGCTTTGCCCGGCTGCGCAAGCTCGGCGGCATGAGTGGCTATCCGAACCGGTCGGAGAGCGAGCACGACTTCATCGAGAATAGCCACGCCTCGACCGGGCTCAGCTACGCCGCCGGCATGGCCGAGGCATTGCGCCGGCAGGCTCACACCGGTCGGGTGGTCGTCGTGGTGGGCGACGGCGCGCTGACCGGCGGCATGGCCTACGAAGCGCTGAACAACATCGGCCACAAGAAGACACCGGTGATCATCGTCGTCAACGACAACGGCCGGTCCTACGCGCCTACCATTGGCGGCCTGGCGCAGCATCTGGCGCAGCAGCTCACGGTGCTCAATCCCACCTATCACGCGACCAAGAACCGCGTCGACCGCGTGCTGCGGGCCCTTCCGGCCGGGGACAAGGCGATCGAAGCGGGCCGGCGCATGAAGGAGGGCCTCAAAGAGCTGGTCTCGCCGCGCACGTTCTTCGAGTATCTCGGCATCAAATACTCCGGTCCAATCAACGGCCATGACATTGAGGCCGTCGAGCGGACGCTCCGCCAGGTCAGCCGCCTCAAGGGTCCGGCGGTGGTGCACGTCATCACGACGAAGGGACGCGGCTATGGCCCGGCGGAAGAGGACGAGATCGACCACCTGCACGGCGTTAGCGCCTTCGACGTGCTGACGGCCAAGCCGTTGAGCCGGAAGGTTACCTACACAGACGTGTTCGGTGAGGCGCTGGTCGCAGAGGCGGAACGCGAGCCGCGCGTGATCGCGATCACCGCCGCCATGGGCAGCAGCGCCGGGCTGGGGCCGTTTGCGGAGCGCTTTCCGGACCGCTTCTTCGACGTCGGCATCGCCGAACAGCACGCCGTCACCTTCGCGGCCGGCCTGGCCATGGCCGGCATGCGACCGGTCCTCGCCATTTACTCCACCTTCCTTCAGCGCGCCCTCGACCAGGTGATGATGGACGTCTGTCTGCACCGGCTGCCGGTGACGTTCGTCCTCGACCGTGCCGGGATAACGGGTGACGATGGTCCCTCGCATCACGGCATCTTCGACCTGACCTTCCTGCGTGCGATGCCGGGAATGATTCTCGCCGCCGCCAGCGACCCTCAGGAGTTGCGCGACCTGGTCCATACCGCGATCGCCGGCGACGCGCCATTCGCGATCCGCTTTCCGAAGGGGGCGGTGGGGGTCTCCGCCAATGCGGAGATTCATCCCCCGCGGCTTCTGCCGGTCGGTGAGTGGGAGGTGCTGCGCCAGGGTAGTGCCGCCCTGCTGCTGGCGACCGGCAAGCTGGTATCGGTGGCGATGGATGCGGCCGCGCTACTCGACAAGGAGGGTGTGCCGGTGACGGTCGTGAATAGCCGGTACATCAAGCCGCTCGATCCGAGGCTTCCGAGCTGGGCACGCCGCCATCCCGTGGTGTTGACCCTGGAAGACAACGTCGCGACCGGCGGGTTTGGATCGGCCGTTGCCGAAGCGCTCGCCCCGCACGGAATCCCGGTCACGATCATGGCGGCTCCCGACGCCTTCATCGAACAGGGCGGCCAGCCCGAACTGCTGAAGCAGCTGGGGCTTGACCCAACGGGCGTCGCCGCTCGGATCCGGCAGACGCTGGCGGAGGCCGAGACGATGCCGGAACCAGCCACGCAACCCGGCAGCTAGCGTCGCGAGATGGCCACCGCGTCGCCGGATCCCGTCACGCAGGCCGCCGCGTACCAGCAGCACCTGCTCGGCCTGCTCGGCCAGGACGACCCCGCGCAGGTTCAGGCAGCGACGCGCGCGCGACTCCTCGCGGTTCTCGAGGACGCAGGTTCGGACCTTCGCCGAACGCCGGCCCCCGGCGAGTGGTCCGTGCTCGAGCTACTGGGCCATCTTGTCGACGCCGAGATCGTGCTGTCAGGCCGCTACCGGTGGGTTCTCAGCCACGACCGTCCCCCACTGCTCGGCTACGACCAGGATCGCTGGGTCGAGCGCCTGCGCCACAACGATGAGTCACCCGACGAGCTGCTCGAGGTCTTCTCGACTTTGCGAACCGCCAACCTTCGGCTGTGGGATCGGTCGTCAGCCGAGGATCGTCGGCGGGTCGCGCTGCACGCCGAGCGCGGCGCCGAAAGTTATGAGCTGATGTTTCGCATGCTGGCCGGCCACGACCGCTTCCATCTGGACCAGATGCGTCACACGCTTGGGCTGATCCGGGCCGCCCGCTAGGCTGGCTGCGATTCCGACTCCGCGTCGGGCGTCAGGACGTGGAGTCGGGGCGCCAATATGTCGGGTTCTGCGACCATCGGCGCCTCCGGCTCCTCGATTGGCGTGGCCAGCGGCAGCGTCAAGGTGAAGCGGCTTCCGGCCCCTGGCCGGGATTCAACCTGGATGTCGCCGCTATGCTGCCGAGCCAGCTCTCGCGAGAGATAGAGGCCAAGACCGGTTCCGCCGACGTGACTGGCCTTGACGTTCTGGAGCCGCTCGAACCGATTGAAGAGGCGCGGTAAGTCCTCGCGGGCGATGCCGATGCCGCCATCGATGACGGTAACGCTGGCGGTATGGTCGGCGGCGGCAACGATGCACTGAACCCGGCCGCCCTGTGGGGAATACTTGATGGCGTTCTCCAGCAGATTAGTGATGATCGTAAGAATCCGCCCCACATCGCCGAAAACGGTGACTGCTTGGGCCGGCGCATCGAGCGAGAGGTCATGATCCGCGCCGGCCAGCGGCCGCACTACCTGCATCGCCTCGCGAGCAACCTCGCGCAGATCCAGGCGATCACGTTTCAACGCCAGCCGTCCATCCTCGAGACGCGCCGCATCGAGCATCTGCGCCACCAGCAAATTCATCTCGACGGTTTTGGCTTTCAACACCTCCAGGGCGCGCATCCCTGACTCCTTGAGCTGACCGAACACACCCTGCTCCAGCATCGAGAGGTAGCCGTTGATCACCCCCAGCGGGCTGCGCAGCTCGTGCGAGGCCAGGTTCAGGAACTGGCTCTTGGTCTTCTCGAGGGCGGCCAGCCGTTCGGTCACCCGGGCGCGGTCGAGCGCGGCCGTGATGTTCGCGGCGTACCCCCGCAAGCGACTGACCTCGTCGGTACCGAAGAAGGGCGTATATGGACCGGAGACCACTACCATGGCGCCGATCCCGGCGTCGAGCGGGAGGGGAAGCACTATCGCGTTCTCCCGAGCCGACCCGCTGGTGGCCAGCAGTCGCGGTCGACCGCCGCTGGCTGCGTGGGTGGCGAGCTGCCGGGCGGACTCGGCGCTCAGCCCGTGGAGCGCCAGGATATCCCCGTTGGCGTCGACGATGCCGATTCCATCCGCGCCCACCAGGCGCAGCCCCCAATCCGCGGCGCGCTTCGCCAGCGTTGGCCGGTCTGGACTGAACAGCACGAGCTCGTGCACCGCCTCCCGAAGCTGGTCTTCCTCCGACTGCCGCCAGAGCCGGCGCAGCCAGCGGGGTGGCGCGAAGCCGACGTAAAGCAGGGGTAAGGCGATGATCGCCACCACTTCGAAGAGCCACTGCACGAACGGGTTGGCGACGGCCGAGCCGCCAAAGACGGACACCAGAAGGATGATCACGATGGCCGCATAGCCCCCGCCCAGGGCCCGGAGCCGTGCCCGCTGAACCGCGGGCCGGCCGCGGGAGGCAGCCCAGAGCCGGACGATCGGCTCCGCGACGCAGGCGGTCCAGACCAGGACGAGCGCGATGGTCGCCGCCAGCTGAACGGAAGTTGGCCGGGCGGTCGGCGATACGGGGACGACGACCACCAGGGCCGCCGCCGTGACCGCCACGCAGAGCACCAGCGCGCCGATGCGCAGCCGGCGGCTGAGGGGTATGAAACTGTCCCGGAAGAGGAGGAGGGCGTATCCCGACGTCATCAGGAGCACCAGGGTGATATCGCCCATCAGCGTTCCAAAGCGGTACTCGGTGCGGGTGTTGAACTGGCCCAGGACGCTGGTCAATCCGAGGGTGCCGAGCGCGAGGGCCAGGTACCCGAGGTTGCGCTCTCGACGCCGCAGCCAGTCGATGACGGTGGACGCACCGAGCACCAGGAAGCTGAGGCTGACGACCGCCTGCACGACTTGCAGCGCCCCGGTCATCGACATAACTTTACCGCCAGTAACTCAGGAAAAGCGACACAGCAACACCGCTATCCATCGTCAATCCGACGCTATCAGCTTTTCCCCCAACGGTTTGGGGTTCAGCCGACCGGTATGATCGAGGCGGCCCCGGGAAGGCAGAGGAGGAGGTGAGCGCGGCGGAGGACGCCCTTCGGATCGCGATCGTGGCGCCGCCCTGGTACCCGCTGCCTCCCAAGGGATACGGCGGCACGGAACTGGTCGTCCACCTCCTGCACCGGGAGCTTCGCCGCCTGGGACACGATGTGACCGTATTCGGGGCCGCGGACTCCGAGCCCGGGGTGACGATGCTGGCCGACGCCGCCTGGAGCCACGACCTCGGCGGGCCCGACCACATCGCTCGGCTGGCGACCTACCTGGCCAGGGTCTACGACGCCCTCGGCGGTCAACGATTCGACGTCATCCACGACCATACGGGCTTTGAGGGGTTGCTCCTGGCGCTCTACAGCGGCGCAGCGCCGGCCGTCGTCCACACCATCCACGGCGAGCTCGTCGAGCCCATGCGCACGTTTTATAAGGAGGTTCACACCCGCGCCCGCCTGTGCGCCATCAGTGTCAACCAGGCGGCGGCCGCCCCCGCGCTACGGATCGCCGGCATCGTGCACAACGCGGTCGAACTCCCGACCGCGCCGCCCAGCACCAGCCACGAGCGCTACTTGATCGAGGTCGCCCGGATCACGCCTGACAAGGGCCAGCACCTGGCCATCGAGGTGGCGCAGCGGGCCGGCCGCAAAGTAATTCTGGCCGGCAAGGTGGAGCGGACCAAAGAGGGCAAGCGCTACTTCGAGGAGCAGATCGAGCCGTTTCTGAGTCCGACTGTCGAGTACTACCCCAACGTGGCCGGCCAGCAGAAAGCTCGGCTGATCTCCCGCGCCGCCGCCGGCATCTTTCCGTTGCAGTGGTCTGAGCCCTTCGGGCTGGCCATGGTGGAGTGCATGGTGGCCGGCACCCCGGTGCTGGCGCTGCGAACGGGCTCAACCCCCGAGTTGATCGAACCCGGCGTTACGGGTTTTCTCGCCGAAGACGTCGAGGACCTCGTCGAGGCCGCCGGTCGCCTGGATCAAATCGATCGCCTCCGCTGCGCGGAAGTGGCCCGCGAGCGGTTCGGACCGCAACACATGGCCGAGCGCTACATCTCCGTCTACCGGCGCGGGTCGGTCGAAGTCGAGCCCCTGGCCGCACCAAGCGCGACGGCCGTTGCGATGCTCAACCTGCAGCCAGCCGCTCCGACGCGCCAGCCATCCGGTCGATGATGGTCTTCCCCTCGCCGGTGGTCTCGTCCAGCCAGCGCGGCTGGGCGTAGTTGTCGATCACCAACGGACGGTAATCGACCCGAACCAGCCGGTTGCCGTAGAAGGTGTAGCTCCCGACCACGCCCTCCCGGGTTTCCTGCGACCACATCTGGTCGAAGATGAAGTTGCCGTGGGCATAGGTGATCAGCTTTCCGTTGTAGATCTCGACCGGCTGGACCCAGTGCGGGTGGTTACCGATCACCAGGTCGGCGCCGTCGTCGATCGCCAGGTGACCGATTTCGCGGGGATTGTCGGGCGCGATGCCGGCCCCAGCCACCGGCAGTAACTCGTATTCCTTGCCCCAGTGGAACGCCACCACCACGACGTCCACCTGCGGGCGGACCAGGTCGATCTCACGCTTCAGCTCCGCCCGGTCGATATGGGTGCCGACGCCGTTGAACCCGAGGAAGGCGAACTTGATGCCGCGGATGTCCCGGATCTCGTAGAGGCCGAGGCCGGACATGCCGATCCCGTGCTTGGCCAGCAGGATCTGGGTCTCATTGGTGCCGGCCGGACCGAAATTCGTCAGGTGGTTGTTGGCGAGGTTGGCGACGTTGACGCCGGCAAAGTCGAGCCCGGCGATGGCGCGCGCGTCGCCACAGAACTTGAAGCCACCGTGGATGATGGGACAGTTCTTGATCAGCGGCGATTCGAGGTTGATGTAGAGCAGGTCTCCCGACTTGAGGTAGTCGGCGGTCTTGCGCCAGGGGTAGAGCCAGTCGTGGTGAAGCACGGTCTGGTAGTTGACTTCGCGTGCCGGGATCACGTCGCCGGTGGCGATGATCACCCGAAGCTGTGACGCGTCGTATTTGCTCAGGTCAGGCTTGTCGCTGCCGAAGATGCTCGCCAGGCTTAGCTGGGGCGGCGTCGGGGTTGGCGTCGGCGTCGGCTTCGGCGTGGCGGCCAGCGCGGCAATCGGGGAGCCCGCGGTATTCCCTGCGGCCGGCGCGGAGCACGCCGTGACCAGCGGAATGAGGAGAAGCGGGAGCAGGACCGAGCGCTTCAAGCGCCGGTAGGATACACCACCCGGCTTTTGGCGACCAGCCAGACTGCTTCCACCTTACGGCTGATCGAGGGCCGTGTCCGGCGTCTAGCGGTCGTTGCCGCGCGACTTGCCGGACTGGCTCGAGCCCTGCGCCTTCGCGGCGCCAGGCTGCGAGAGCTGCCGGTTGAGCTCGGACTGGGCCGAGGCCACCAGCTTGTCCATCGCCGCGATCGTGCTGGATGCCACCGGCCGAGTGGTGGCCAGCGCGGCCCGCTCCAGCTCGGTCAGCGCCCGCTCGTCGTCGGAGATCAGTTGATTGAACGCCGGATGAGCGCTGCCTTTGAGTTGCGAGCCTTGCTGGCGAAGGTGCTCGAGGGCGACCCGGTTGCGCTGGTAGGCGGACCGGATGGCCGCGCTCGGGTCGATCGCGCCCGTGGCCGTCTCGGTGATCCGGCTGGCGGCGGTCTGCAGGGCGGCCGGCAGGGCGCTGGCCGAGGGCAGGGCGATGGGCGCCAGCGGCCGCTGGGGATCCTGGGCCGCGTGCGCGGCGATCCCGCCCGACAGGGCGAGGGCGATGACCAGGGCGAGCAGCCGGTTCGTCATGCTGATGACCATCTCAAGTGCCTCGACATCAGCCTATCCCTGCGTCACGATGGCAACATTTCGTCGAACGTTACGTCACCGAACGCCGGTGGGTCGTCGCGCGGCATCGACTGGCGGGCACAATGAAGTCACAGCCGATTACGGTGGCGCGCGTAGTCGCATCGGCCGGTTGGCCGCATGCCGCGGGTCAACCGATGCGTGGCTCCCAGGGGTCGGTGCTCAGCACCAGCGTGACCGGTCCATCGTTCACCAGCTCGACGGCCATCTGGGCCCCGAAGGAGCCGGTCTCTACCGTCAGTCCGCTGGCGCGAAGCCGCGTGATGAAGCGCGCGAGCAGCGGCTGCCCCTGCTCCGGCCGGGCCGCGTGGAGGAAACTCGGCCGGTTCTGGCCGCGGGCGTCGGCGAACAACGTGAACTGCGACACGACAAGCAGGGCGGCCTGCACCTGCGCGGCACTGAGGTTGAACTTCCCGGCATCGTCGCTGAACACCCGCAGCTTCAGGATCTTGTCGGCCAGGTAGTCGGCATCGCGCTCCTGGTCGGTGTCCGCCACGCCCACCAGCAGGCAATATCCCGGGCCAATCGACGCCTCGCCGCCGTCCCATCGGACCGATGCCTTGCTGACGCGCTGCACTACGGCCCGCATCAGGCCCTCAGGGCGGCGGATTCCAGCCGGTCAGCTGCCCATTCGTGCGTTGCGTCAACCAGCTCTCGATGTCCTGGAAGACCTTCTCATGGTCGAGCTCGTTGAAGATCTCGTGGTAGAGCCCTGGATAGAGGCAGAAGGCGCGATCGGGTGCTACCGCGCGGGCAAAGAAGCGCTGGCTGCCGACCGGATCCACGACCTGGTCATCGCGGCCCTGCATCAGCAGAAACGGGATGCGCAGCTGCGGCGCCCGCGCGATGAATTCTTCGCCGCGCGCGATGGTGTCGCCGTAGAGGCCGGCGGTAATGCGGTCGTGCACCAGCGGGTCGCCCGTGTACGCGCTGGCGTTGCCCGGATCGTGGCTGAGCAGGTTGGCATCGACCTCGTTGGAAAAGCTCATTCCCGGGGCAACTCGCGGCAGCACGGTGCTCAGCGCCCGCTTCCAGGCCGGAACCCGCTGCTTGACCATCAGCAGCGGGGCGCTGAAGATCGCCCGGTCGATGTGATCGGCGTGCTTGAGCGAATAGGCGATCGCCAGCAGGCCGCCAAAGGAATGGCCGATCAATACGAGCGGACCACCGTCCTGCACGCGCGCACGCACCACCACCACGTCGATGTCTTCGAGCAGCGCGTTAAGCCCTGGAGCGTGACCGCGCTTGCCACCACTGCGGCCGTGGCCCCGCTGATCCATGGCGTAGACCGTGGCGCCGAGCGGCGCAAACCAGGCGGCCAGGTGCTGATACCGGCCGCTGTGCTCGCCCAACCCGTGCACGACCACGAAGGTCCATCGGTGCGGCACCGTGTCCGCCTGCCATCGTCGAACCTCCAGACTCAGCCCATCCGCCGTTTGTAGCGTAACGGTGGACTCGGTCACGGGTTGAGCCGGCGAAAGCCTCGATAGATGCGCATCGCCTCGGCCTCCGCCTCGAGGAAGGATGGGGCGAAGTCGCGAATGCCTTTCAGGCTGAAGCCCCACATGCCGGGCTTGTCCCGGCGAAAGTACGAGTTGGGGCGGTAGGTCGGCGGATAGAACGTGATCGGCTCCCCTTCCATCTTCTTGATCACCGGTCGTGCGGCCAGCACATCTTCGATGGGCATGCCGGACGGCAGACGGCCCTGGCGAATTTCCAGAAAGCGGAGCTTCGCGATGGGATTCTCGTCATCCTTCAGGGTGGCGCGAGCGTGGAATCGCTGGGCGGCGTCGTTCAGAAAATAGAGGGTGGCGATGGCATCCGTCTCGTCGCCCAGCATTCGCAGAAAGCCGGCCGCCGACAGTTCCGGGCCTTCCTCGTTGCGGGAGTGGCGGAAGTACTCCATGGCGAATAGCTCGGTGGTGTTCTCTGTCGCCACCCAGAAGGCATCCCCCCGCCACGCTCGGCTGCGAGAGAAGGCGCGCGCATCCCTCTCCAGCTCGGCAAGCCGGGCGGGGTCGACATTGTAGAGGCGGTAGAAGAGTACGCGGCGCATGGCAGGTATGAGGTCAGTCGTGCTGACGCTGAGTGCCGACGACTGCGGGTTTCATTCTAAGAAGTCGCACGCTGTGTGGCGGCAGGTTTAGCCTGAGCGAATCGGTCTTGATTCCGAGCGCGCGTCCGCCTCGTCGTGGCGACCACAGATCGGCCACGGAGTAGCTCCCGCCGGCACCGGTTGCTTCGGAGAAGAGGAGGCGATAGGGGCGCGCAGCATCGCTCCAGTTGTAGACCGCGACGACCGCGGTGCCGTCCTGGTCCCGGCGGACCCAGAGTGGCGGCAGCTCGTGGGGAAAGGCAAACCAGTGGTCCTGCGCCTCCCGTTCGGGGGCGCTGAAGAGGTGAACCGGCTCGGCCGCCGGTCCCCCAACCAGGCCGAGGACATTCGGATTGCGCAGCAGCGCCAGGCGGTCGGCGGGCAAGGTCTCCAGGTCGTCGCCGAGCATGAAGATGCAACCGGAGAGTGCTGCGATCGTGATCATCAGCCGTGCCTCGTCGGGGGTGAGCTGCGGGGCCGCCGCCATGGCAACGTCCGCGTCGACGGCGAACAGTGATCGATCGAAGAAGAGCCGGGCGGCCTGGTTGCGGGCCATCGAGAGGATCAAGGGAAAGCCGAGGTGCGGTGGTCCGGCCTTGCCATTCTCCATCTGCGGGATGCCGACATCGCCGCCGATCCTGGCCCCGTGGACCAGGCCGACGACCGGCATCAGCGGCGCGCCGCAGGCCAGCACGAAGCATTTCTCTGGTTTCCCGGGCGGATTGATCGCGTCGGCGATGTGCTTCAGGCCGAGCCGAAGCGCCTGCATTCCCGTCACCTCGGGATCGTGGCGACCGGCCTCATAGGCGGCGCCATACAGGAAATCGAGCTTGTAGTAGGTGAAGCCGTCCCGGCGCAGGCCGAGGAAGAGGTCGTCGAGGAATCGCAGCGCATCGGGATGCGTCGGGTCGAGGATGTGATAGGCCTTGTCGAGGCGGGCGTCGACCAGCGGCGAACCATCGTTTGCCTTGAGCAGCCACTCGGGATGAGCCCGTGCCAACTGCGAGTCCGCGGCGACGTGGAAGGGTGCCAGCCAGATGCCGACCTCGAGCCGGTGCCGGTGCACGCGTGTCGCGAGCGCGTGCAGGCCGTCGGCGAAGAACTCGTTGGCTACCCAGTCGCCCCAACGCTGCCAGCGCGGCATCCAGCCATCGTCGACCTGGATCACCGGCCGGTAGCCATTGGTTGATGTTTTGGCGAGCTCCGGCATCCGCTTCGCCAGGAATGCCGCATGGCGCGCGATATCCGCCTCCGTCACCGCCAGCCCGAGGTGATACCAGCTGCACCAGCCGCGTGGCACGGTCGGAAAGCTCCGCGCGCCCGCGGCGTGGCCGGCAGCCATTAGGGCTTTGCGCAACGTGCCGGTGCCGTCGTCGCCATAGAGAAGAAGGATGGGATCGGACACCAGGCCGCTCTGCGGCGGCACCGCCAGCCGGAGCTCCTCGGGCATGCCGCTGCGCTGCTCCGGTTGTGACAGGGGCGAGCCGTGCTGCTCGGCGACGAAGGTGCGGATATCGGTCGGGAGCGAATCGCCTTCGTGCTCGTCGCGGTGGTAATGCCAGCGAAAGACCGTGGCGAAGCGGCTGGCCCTCAGCACCTGGGCCACGAACATGGCCTGGCCGTCGCAGATGGCGGCAGTCCACCAGGAGGTGGCCGGTGGTTTGCGATCGCCCTCGGTGATCGCCTCATCGAGGGGGTGAATACCGGCGTAGTCCCAGGACTGAAAGCCGTTGATCAGCACGCTCGCCCGCCAGGGCTCATCGCCTACCCGCAGGGCGCCGCCCCCCTCGATCATCAGCGGACGCCAGCCGTTGAAGGTCAGCGGCGCATCGGCGGTATTGTTGAGCTCGCACTCGATGACGACCCCGCCCTCGTGCGGGATCAGGCGGGCGGTGGCGAGTGCCGGGCCCGCTTGCCAGTGGAGCGCGAACGCATCGGCATGCCCAAGCGGTGCGGCAGTGCTTGAAAACCACTCACCGTTCAGCTTGACTGCGCAAGCGGCGCGTTGAATCAGCGGGCGGTCACCGGCAAGCAACGAGAAGGTGCCGGCCTGCTGGTCGGCGAGCGGCTTCAGGTCCAGATCGCCGTCAGTCTAGCGTGAGATTGGGCGCCCGCTGCCGCCGGACCCGGCCGAAGGGCTTGCGTCCCTCCAGGGCCTGGATAAAGAGGTAGATATGCCGGGCGGCCTGGGTATCGAGCCCGCCGAGCCAGATCGGATGCATCTTGAGCTTGGCCGCCAGCAAATCCCGGACCTCGCGGGCCTCCTCATTACGACGTTCGGTGAGGTCCTGCAAACGTCTTTCCCCTTTGCGAGGCGTCCGCAGCCCCGCGCGCCGCGTTCACCCACATGAGGTGACGGTAAGCGCAAATTCAGCCGCTAATTATTGGGCGTGGGGCCGTAAAAATCAATGAGGCGCCCGTATCGGCGAAGTGGGGCAGGTCTGGCCAAACCTGGGCGTTATCAGCCTATGCCGTTCCAACTCGTCTTCAAGCGACCCTCCGCCCATGGTCTGGCTGGTTCCACCAAATTGCCGCACTCTTTGCTCGGTTACGTTATCGAGTGCCTGGTCGAAGCGTACGTGCTTATTGGC
>Ga0209156_10000250_pt1 | contig 44439 bp, 35 predicted proteins | sample GraSoiAngelo_124_FD_185881 | JGI IMG/M metagenome (GOLD analysis project Ga0209156, IMG submission 185881) | Grasslands soil microbial communities from the Angelo Coastal Reserve, California, USA - 14_0927_05_20cm (SPAdes) (version 2) | ecosystem: Environmental > Terrestrial > Soil > Grasslands... | reverse complement strand
AGAATCTTTTCCGGATGCGTGATCACCCGATCTCCCTGACGACGTCGCGCGCCGCCTTGTCGGTGCGCACGCCGAGGAGCCGCGGATGACGAAGCTTGCCGTGAACCGTCCATTCGATGAAGGCGACCTGCACGACGACCTCGGGCTGCACCCAATGCGCGCGCAGCCGCGGCAGCCCGGACCCTCTCGTGAAGGGCGGCCTGGCGATCTCGATCGCGTCGAGCCGCGCGCGCAGCTGCAGCAGCAGCTTCGTGTCGAATCCGGTGCCAATCTTTCCCGCGAACACGAAATTGCCGTTCTCGAAATATCCGACGAGCAGCGCGCCGAGGCCGACCCGCTTGCCTCGGGGATCGGTGAAGCCGCCGACGACGAGCTCCTGCGACGCCTCGCACTTCATCTTCAGCCAGTGCGGCGAGCGGCGGTGCTCGTACGGCGAATCGCGCCGCTTGGCGACGACGCCCTCCCATCCCTCGCGACACGCGCGGTCCCACGGCTTCTCGTCGTCTATCGACGCCACGCGCTGCAGCGGCGATCGAAGCGGCAGCTCGCCCAGCATCGCGCGGCGGGCGTGGAGCGGCAGCGCCATGACGTCGCGGCCGTCGATCCACACGACGTCGAACACGTGGTAGGCGACAGTTCCCGATCCCCACGTGACTTCACCGTCGAAGATTGCATCGCCGACCGGAAGACCCGCAATCGCCTCGGCGATGGACGGCAGGTTCTGAGGCAGCCGGTTGCGCGACAGCAGGCGAACATCGCGTCCGCGCTTGAAGGCGAGCAGCCGAATGCCGTCGAGCTTCCGTTCGAAAATCCAGTCAGGTCCGGTGAAGCGGTCCTGCGTGAGCGTCGCCGCCATCGGCTCGATCCAGTCGGGAAAGGGGTCCGCCATCGCAGGTGTTATAGTCGCCCGAACAGCGGCAGATTGAACAGGATCGACGCGTGCAGATCACCAGACGCCGCTTCAGCGGAATTCTCGGCAGCGCCGCTGCATCGTGCGCGTTCGGCGCCGCGTGCCGGCTGGAAAGCCGGCCGACGCAGCCGAACGACGGGAGGCTGACCGTCGTCCTGCGCGCCGGCGTCGCGACATCGGTCGAAGGAACACGCCCGCTCGGGATCGAGCGCGGACGCGACGGGCTCCTTCAGCTGCCCGGCAACGCTGCGAGCGCTCAACTGCCGCTGCTGATCGTGCTGCACGGCGCCAACGGCAGCGGCGAAGGGATGCTGCGCCGAATCGGATCGGCGGCCAGTGCGGCCGGTGTCGCCGTGCTCGCGCCCGACTCGCGCGAGTCGACGTGGGACGGCGTGAGAGACGGCTTCGGACGCGACGTCGTCTTCCTCGATCGCGCGCTGGCGCGCGTATTCGACACCGTGTCGGTCGATCCGACGCGCATCGCGGTCGGCGGCTTCTCCGATGGCGCGACCTACGCGCTCTCGCTCGGATTGATCAACGGCGATCTCTTCCGCCGCGTGGCCGCCTTCTCGCCCGGATTCATCGTCGACGGTCCGCCCCACGGCAAGCCGCAGTTCTTCATCTCACACGGCACCGCCGACCCCATCCTGCCGATCGATCAGTGCAGTCGCACAATCGTTCCTCTCTTGCGCAGACGGGGCTACGACGTCACGTTTCGGGAATTCCAGGGCGGTCACACCGTGCCGGCGGAAATCGCGACAGATGCCCTGCGTTGGATCGCAGGGACGGAAAGGGCGGGATAGCGGGACGGGCGGACGGGCGGACGGGCGGGAGCGGCAGGACGGGCGGGCAGGCGGGAGGGGCAGGACGGGCGGGACAGGCGGGACGGGCGGGACAGGCGGGACAGGCGGGATCGGCCACAAGAAGATCGAGTAGGTAGTTCCCGGATGGGTAGGAAGTCACACCTCCTCCAAACCGTCCTACTGGAAATTCGAGGAACCTACCTCAACGCCCCTGGCAGAATCGTTGAATCGTCTTTTCGGTTATGCAGAAGCTGCGGCATCACTCGCTCGTTGCGTGGCAACGCGCGGACGATCTGTTCATCAGCGTTCACAAACTCACGCTTCGATCGTTTCCACCGCTCGAGCGCTTTGAGCTCAGCTCGCAGTCAAGAAAGGCCGCGTACTCGGTCGCAGCGAACATCGTCGAAGGGTTCGCGCGCCGCCACAAACGAGAACGTCTCCGTTTCTTGAACATCTCGGAAGGCTCGCTCGCGGAAGTCGGCTACTGCCTTCACGTCGCGCATCGACTTGGTTACATCAACGAGAACACGCTTGCGGAGTTCGAGCGTGAACTGAACGGCGTCGGTGCTCCGCTGACCGGTCTTATTCCACTCGGTGCGAATTTCGAAGGATGTCGTTTTCGGCGCTGTCTTCATCTTCGGGTTCGTGCTTGGGCGCTGGATCTTTTAAGGTCAGTCACGTTTCTGCCCTCCTGCCCTCCTGCCCTCCTGCCCTCCTGCCCTTCCCGCCCTTCCCGCCCTTCCCGCCCTCCTGCCCTTCCTGCCCTACTCATATCGCAGCGCGATCATCGGATCGATCCTGGTTGCGCGAAGCGCCGGCAGATAGCTCGCGCCGAGCGCCGCCACCGCGAGCAGCGCCGGAACGGCGACGAACGTGACGAGATCGGTCGGGCTCACGTTGAACAGCAGCGTCGCGACCAGCCGCGTCACCGCGAGCGAGACGGCCAGGCCGACGATCACGCCGGCGATCGTGAGCCGAAGTCCCTGCAGGACGACGAGCCGCACGACGTCGGCGCGGCCGGCGCCGAGCGCCATCCGGATGCCGAGCTCGCGCGTGCGCTGGCTGACCGAGTACGCCATGACGCCGTAGATGCCGATGACGGCGAGCACCAATGACAGGCCGGCGAATACGGCGAGCAGCCACGCGCCCATGCGCGGCGCCCACAGCGACTGATCGAAGATCTCGTTCAGCGTGAACACGCCGGTCAGCGGCAGATTGCGATCCAGCTGCTGCACCTCGCCGCGCACCGTCCCGATGACCGCCTGCGGGTTCGGCGCCTTCACGAACAGCGACAGCTGCGGCTGGTACACCTGTGTCGTGGCCTGATAGATGTAGGGCGTCGGATCCTCGCCGACGAAGTTGTACTTGCTGTCCCTCGCAATGCCGACCACCTGCTGAAAATTGTCCTGGCCGAAGAACTTGAACCGTTTCCCGATCGCGTCCTGATCGGGCCAGAACCTCTTCGCCATCGTCTCGTTGATGACGACGGCCGACGGCGTGTTGGGCTGATCGATCTCCGATGTCGGTCGCCCGCGCACGAGCGCGATGCCCAGCGTCTCGAGGTAATGCGAGCTGGCCACGGCGATCTGGACAAGGCGGCCTGCTCGGCGGTCCGACGCGTCCTGCCCTTCGAGGAACACGGTGCGCGCGAAGCCGCCAGCAAAGAGCGGCACGGTGCTCGCGAGCGTGGCCGACTGCACGCCGGGGACCGAGGCCGCGCGCTCGAGCACGCGCTGCTGGAACTGTCGTCCACGCTCTTCCGTGTAGCCCTGCGCGCCGAGATCGAACGACATCGTCGCGAGCCGCTCCACGTCGAAGCCAGGATTGATTCTCTGCGCGTTCTGCAGGCTGCGCAGGAACAAGCCGGCGCCGATCAGGGCGATGAGCGACAGCGCGATCTGCGCCGCGACCAGGACGTTGCGGAGGCTCAACGGACTCCGCGATCCTGTCGGCGCGCTCGTCTTCTCCTTCAACTCGACGACCAGATCCGGCCGCGACGCCTGAATGGCCGGTGCGAGCCCGAACAGGACGCCGGTTGCCAGCGCGATCCCGAGCGTGAACAGCAGGACGCGCGCGTCCGGGTGAATGTCGATCGCGTCTGCCTGCAGGAACGGCGGACGGAACGACCACAGGACGTCCTGCGCCCAGTACGCGAGCATCAGGCCCGCTGCGCCGCCGACGACCGCGAGCAGCGTGCCCTCCGTGAGCAGCTGCCGAATCAACTGAGCGCGCGTCGCGCCGAGCGACAGGCGGACCGCGATTTCCTTCTGGCGCGCGGCCGCGCGCGCGAGCAGCAGATTGGCCACGTTCGCGCACGCGATGAGCAGCACGAGCGCCACGATCGTCATCAGCAGCCCGCCCGCGGCGACGATGTTGCCGCGGAAGCCGGGATTGATCGTCGCCTGCGCGAGCGGCACGAGCGTCACGTTGCGACCCTTGTTGTCGTTCGGGTATTCCTGCTCGAGCTGACGGGCGAGCGTTTTCAGATTCGCTTCGGCCTGGCGCACCGACACACCGGGTTTCAACCGACCCGTCACATTGAACACGAGACCGCGGCGCTGATCGGGCCGAATCAATTCGAGGAAGAAGCCGGTCGTCGTCTGCTGGTACGTCATGTACGGAACCCACACTGCCGGAGCGCCGATTGCGTTGGTCCCCTTGAATCCCTTCGGCATCACGCCGACGACGGTGAACTGCCGGCCGTTCAGTGAAATCGTCCGGCCGACGATCGAGGGCTCGCCGCCGAACCGCTTCTGCCATTCGCCGTAGCCGAGCACGCACACCAGCTTCGCTCCCGGCTTCTGATCTTCGTCGGGCAGGAAGCCGCGGCCGATCGCCGGCTTCGCGCCGAGCACGCTGAAATAGTTGCCTGTGACGATTTCGCCGAACACCTGCTGTGGATCGCCCGTGCCGCCGGTGATGTTCAGCGGCAGCCCCGCGTGCGCGGCGATCCCCGAGAACACCTCGTTCTTGTCGCGCAGGTCCTTGTAATTCATCGGGGACGTCTGCAGGAATCCAAACCCGAATCCGCCGCTCCGATTGAGCTCGTCGGTCGTCCACACGCTCACCAACTGAGACGGATCCTCGACCGGCAGCGGGTTCAGGAGGACGGCGTTGATGAGCGTGAAGATGGTCGTGTTGGCGCCGATGCCGAGCGCCAGAGAGAGCGCGGCGATGAGCGTAAACCCGGGCGTCTTGAGCAGCAGGCGCGCGCCATACCGCAAATCCTGCAGGAGCGTGGACATCCGGGGCAGGATCGCAGAATTGCGGGACGGCAGCAAGACAATGCCGCCGTCCCAAAGTCGGTCGGCGTCCGCGATCTACCAGTTGAAGCGCGTGACCAGCTGAATCTGCCGGCTCGTGTTCGTGCCCGTCAGCGTCGTCACTTCATAGTTGTTGATGTTGTTGCCGACGGCGGTGTTGGTGGCCACGCCGCCGACCGGAACGAAGTTCGGCTGGTTGAACGCGTTGAGCATCTCGATCGCAAGCTCGAAGTCGGTGCGGCCGGCCACGCGCGTCCGCTTCGACACGCGCAGATCGGTCTGCCGGAACATCGGGCCGGTGACGACCAGCGACTGCGACGCGCACTGGCCGTATCGAGCGCCGCTGTCGACTTCGATGCAGTCGGGCCCGTTGGCCGGCGCCAGGTAGCGACCCGTCGGCGGCGCGCCCGCATACCCGGTCGGCGACGTCGCGCTGACGCTGAACGCCGCGATCGTCTGATCGATGACGTCCTGCGGCAGCATCCACACCTTGCGTCCCGCGGCGTCGACGCGGAGGTCGAAAATCTTCTCGAGCTCCGCGCGCGTCATGCCGACGAGCCGGAGGTTGCCGAGATCGATCAGGCGGCCGCTCCGCGCGATCGTCGACGCGCCGATTTGCCAGCCGCCTACGATTCGATCGCGCACGCCGCCGTCCGCGCCGATCCGGCGTGCCTCGCCGAACGGCAGGTCGTACACCAGATTCAGCTTGAACGCGTGCGTGATGTCGCCCGGGTCGCCGCTGTTGCGCAGGTAGTACTGCGGCCGGCGGAAGGTGAAAAACGACAGGCCGTTGGTCAGCGCCGCCGATCCCGACGTGACGTACTGATGGCCGAACGTGTAATTCGCCTGCGCCTGCAGGCCGCCGGCCAGCCGCCGCCGCATCTCGATCTGCAGCGCGCTGTACTTCGAGCCGCCGATGTTGGTTCGGAAGCTCGTCCCCGGCAGCGTGCCCTGCGCCGTGTTGTTGTTGATCGTTCCGAGCACGTCGGGGTTCGCGACGAAGAAGTTGGCCGGCAGGCCGGCGTTGATCGCGTTCTGCCTGAACGTCGCGTTGTTGAGGATGCCGGTGCTCGCCGTGTTGCTGAGCAAGTTGAACGGCAGCGGGTTGCGCGCCGCGAGAAACGCTTCCAGCGTTGCGCTCGTCCAGTTCGCGCTGCTGTATGCCGCCAGGTTGCCCGCCTGCGATGCAGGCTGGCCGTTCAGATACGCGAGGAGGATCGGCAGCGGCGACGTTCCCGCGGTACCGGTGTACGCAAAGGTCGCCCGCGCCCGGCCGCAATGTTCGCCGCAAGGTTGGCCTGCGCGTTCTTGAATTCGTTGAGAAAGCCGTTCTCGAAGATGTCGATCTCGTTGACGTTCACGTTGGCGAACGCGTCGCGCGCGCGGGTGCCGACGTAGCGCACTTCCACCGACGTGTCGCGGCCGAACGCGCGCTGAATGCCGACCGACCAGGAATCGGCCGACGGCGTTCTCAGGTTCGCGTCGAACGTGTTCACCGAGTTCGTAATGGACGGGATCATGGGATAGGTCGGCGTGGCGCTGAACGCAGCCGGTCCGAGCTGGTTGTCGCGGAACAGCAGCACCGACTGACCGGGGAGCGTCAGGTTGCCCGCCGTCGCCGCGCGGTTGACCGGAATCGTCACGCCACGGTTCGCGTTGTAGATCGCGAGGAAGTTGCGGGACGGTACGATGGTCGGAATCGAGCAGTCAATCCAATTTCGGCGTTTCGCGCAGCCCTACCCGTTCGGATAGGCCGGCGATCCAAAGACCCGACGTATGATCGAGCCGTGCCTCATGCTGAACGGGTACCGCGAACTGTAGCCAGCTCGAGTGGCGTCCAGCTCAAGCCGGACTCCGCTGGAGAGACTGCTGGCGCGAAAGCCCCAAATCAACCGAAGAAACCAGCGTTTTCCGCCGGCGCGTGGGAAGAAGCGCGCGCGCTGATCTGGATCCACCGCAAGCGGCTCGCGCTCGGCCTCGTGCTGATGCTGATCAACCGGCTGTCCGGCCTCGTGCTGCCGACGACGACGAAATACCTGATGGACGACGTGATCAGCAAGGGCAACTGGGATCTGCTGCCGAAGCTGGCGCTTGCCGCCGGCCTCGCGACCACGGTCGACGCGCTCACGGCGTTCACCAACTCCCAGGTGCTCGGCGTGGCGGCGCAGCGCGCCATCACCGAGATGCGCAAGGACGTCGAGGCGCACGTGATGCGCCTGCCGATTCGGTACTTCGACTCGACGAAGAGCGGCATCCTGATTTCGCGCATCATGACCGACGCGGAAGGCATCCGGAACCTCGTCGGCACCGGCCTCGTGCAGCTCACCGGATCGATCGTCACTGCCCTGCTGGCGCTCTGCGTCCTGCTGTACCTGAACTGGAAGCTGACGCTCGTGACCATCGTCATCCTCGGCCTGTTCGGCGGCGGGATGGCGACGGCGTTCAACCGGCTGCGGCCGCTGTTCCGCGAGCGCGGGAAGATCAACGCCGAGGTCACCGGCCGCCTCGCCGAAACGCTCGGCGGCGTCCGCATCGTCAAGTCGTACACCGCCGAGAAGCGCGAAGAGCTGGTCTTCGCCAAAGGTGCGCACCGGCTTCTCCGCAACGTCGCCAAATCGCTGACCGGCGTGTCCGCCGTGACGTCGTTTTCCTCGGTCGTCATCGGCGCCACGGGCATCGCGATGATGCTGATCGGCGGCACCTCGATCAGGAACGGATCGATGACGGTCGGGGATCTCGTGATGTATCTCTCGTTCACCGCGCTGATGACGATGCCCGTGATCCAGCTCGCGTCCATCGGGACGCAGTTGAGCGAGGCGTTCGCGGGCCTCGATCGCATCCGCGAGATCCGCCGGATGGCGACCGAGGACGAAGAGGACGCGTCGCGCGCCCCGCTGCCGGACATCCGCGGCGAGGTCGCCTTCGACGACGTGACGTTCGAGTACAACAACGGCGTTCCGGTGCTCAAGCGCGTCGCGTTCGTGGCGCCGGCCGGATCGACGACGGCGCTCGTCGGCTCGAGCGGATCGGGCAAGAGCACGCTGATCAGCCTGGTGATGACGTTCAACCGGCCGCTGTCGGGGCGCGTGCTCGTGGACGGCCGCGACCTGACGGGCATCAAGCTGCGCGACTATCGATCGCATCTCGGCGTGGTGCTGCAGGACAACTTCCTGTTCGACGGGACGATTGCCGAGAACATCGCCTACGCCAAGCCGCACGCGACGCGCGGCGAGATCAAGGCGGTCAGCCGAATCGCGCACTGCGACGAGTTCATCGAAGCGTTCGAGAACGGGTACGACACGATCGTCGGCGAACGCGGCGTCCGCCTCTCGGGCGGTCAGCGGCAGCGCGTGTCGATCGCGCGCGCGATCCTCGCGGATCCGCGGATCCTCATTCTCGACGAGGCGACGTCGAGCCTCGACAGCGAGAGCGAGGCGATGATTCAGGACGGCCTGCGATCGCTGCGCCGCGGCCGGACCACGTTCGTCATCGCGCACCGGCTGTCGACGATCCAGAGCGCAGATCAGATTCTCGTCCTCGAAGGCGGCGAGATCGTCGAGCGCGGCACGCACGAGGAGCTGCTCGCGAAGAACGGGCGCTACCGGCAGCTGTACGACAAGCAGTACCGGTTCGAGAAGGATCGGTTTATCAATCCCGGAGAAGACTTCACGCCGGAGCCGGAAAAAGTCGTGGCGTCTGCGAGGGTGAGCAATACGCTGTGATCAGCCACCCGATACGCGCATCCTTGCGCTCGAACGTCTTGAAGCCGGCGACCGACGCGCGAATCGTGTACACGCCCGGCGGTACTCCTGGAAACGAGTATTCGCCGGCGTCGTTCGTGGTCGTGTGGCGCGACACGCCGGCTTCCTGATTGACGAGCGTGACGTTCGCGCCGGGAATCACGCCTTGCGGATCCCGGACGGACCGCGCTGGCCGCCCTGGAACGATTGCGCCGCGAGATGTTCGGCGAAGAGCAACACGACGAGCGCCGCGAGGACGAGCCGTATCGTTCGCATGAATGTCTCCTCGGCGGGTGGCTACGCCGCGCCTCGGCCGCGTCCGCCGCGACCGTTGGTCGGCGCGGGCAGCCCGTCGTTCGCAACCTCGAGCAGCGCGTGCGCGAAGGTGTCGATTTCTTCGAGCGTGGTGTACACGTTCGGCGTGACGCGGAGGCCCGAATAGTCGAACACCTGCGCCGGCGGCGTGCCGCCGACGACGGCGTTCACGACGATGCGGTACTTGTCCATCATGTACTGCGAGAGCGCGCGCGGATCGACGCCGTCGATCGAAACCATCGCGACGCCCCACGTCTGCCCCGGCTCGAGGCTCGAGAGAATCTTGATTTTCGAGTGAGTCTTGACCGCGTTCGCCCAGCGCAGCGTCAGATAGCGCAGGCGTGCCGCCTTCCGTTCCGCGCCGATCGCCTGATGGAACGCGAGCGCCTCGGCGACCGCCGCTCGAAGCGCCTCGGGATGCGTCCCGATCGCCTCGAACTTCGTGATGTCGCCCGCCTGTCGATCCGGCACCGCCTGAAGCGGCCACGTCTTCGCGATGTTCTCCTTGCGAACGTACAGCAGACCGTTGCCGATTGGCGCGAGAAGCCACTTGTGAAGGCTGACGCCGTAGTAGTCCATCTCGAGGTCGCGCAGCTTGAACGGGAAGTGCGCGAGCGCGTGCGCGCCGTCGACGATCGTCAGGATGCCGCGCGAGCGCGCGAGGCGCGCGAGGCGCTGCACCGGAAAGAGCTGTCCCGTGAGATTGGTGATGTGACAGAAATGCAGAACCTTCGTCTGCGGCGTGATGGCGCGCTCGAACCGTTGATACAGATCGTCCTGCGTCGTGGGCACCGGGAACTGGATGCGCGTCACCTTGATCTTGTCGCGGCGCATGCGCTGATCCCAGGTCGTCAGCATCCGCGGATAGTCCTGCTCGGTCGTCAGCACTTCATCGCCGGCCTTCAGGTCGATGCCGTTCTGCGCAATCTGCAGCGACTCGCTCGCGTTGCGCGTCAGCGCGAGCTCCGACGGATCGCACCCGAATTCCGCGGCCATGCGGCGGCGCACCGTGTCGATGTTCCGGCCGATCATGCCGTTGTACTGGACCGGCAGCATGTTGGCCATGTCCATGTACCGCTTGACCGCCTCGTGCACGACGCGCGGCGCCGGACACGTGTTGCCGTTGTTGAGATTGGTAAGTGTCCGATCGAGCGTGAACGCTTCCTGGATCTCGCGCCAGTAGAACTCGTCCTGCGCGACGTCTTCAGGCGTGCGATCGGCGACGGCGGCCGACGCTGCGGCGATGTGCTCGGTCGTCTTGAACGGCCTGGGAGTGAACGCGGCGGCCCCGAGGGCGCCGCCCATGCGGAGAACATCGCGCCGGTTCAACATGCAACCTCCTCGTGTGAAAGTTGCAGGATGCTAGCATTTTTTTAACGCGTGGGGCCCCACCCCCACGCGCAGACGCGCTCGCGGCGTAAACCGCTCGCGCGTATTTAGAACAGAACGTCACCACGCCCCACCACGGCGCCCGACCCGGCTCGCGGCGTAAACCGCTCGCGCGTATTTAGAACAGAATGTCACCACGCCCCACCACGGCGCCCGACCCGGCTCGCGGCGTAAACCGCTCGCGCGTATTTGGAACAGAACGTCACCAATCAGTCATGGAACTCGGCCCGGCGGGAATCTGCGACGCTTTGTTCTAGATACGCGCGAGGGCAGCGCCCGCGGCCAAAGCGAGCGGGGTGGGAACCCGCGAGCCGTGAAGAAGTCCCGAACGCATCAGCGCGCCGCGCGACTAAGAAACGCTTAGTGCCCGGCGCCGTTCGCGATGACGTTGACTTGCTGGCGCGCCTGCGCGCGCGGCTGACCGTCGGCGCCGTACAGAATTGCCTTCACCTCATAGGTGCCGGACGGCACGCTGCGGAACTCGAACGTGTTCGTCCGCGGCGCGTTGTCGCCGTCGAGTTGGATTTCGCTACTGCGGTAGAACTCGGATGATTCGGCGATGATTTCGATGGAGCGATTGCCCGCGTCGGCTTCGATTGTCGCGCGCACGATCAGATTGGCCGGGGCGAACGAAACAGCAGGCGAAACCCGGACCGCGAGCGGCTCGCGTGTGCCCGCGCCGAGCGGCAAGGCCGAAGAGAACAATAAGAGTCCGAGCAGCGTGAAACGAACCTTCATCGCGGTCACCGTCGCAACAACGCGTCGCGCATGCTCACCGGCCAATTCCCTCACGTCCGGCTCGTGTGTGCCGCACCGTGCGGCGATGACTCGGCGGCTGCAAGTCATGGACCACGCGAACAAGACGCAAAAACGGCCGAACGTTGCGGTAATCTGACGCTGCGGAGGATTGAACCGGATGGTGCGACGCGCGTGTCTCGTGGCTGCTCTACCGTTTCTGATGCTTTCGGGTACCACTTCTCGCGCGCAGGCGTCACATGGCGCGCGCGCTGCGAACCCCACCGTCTGGATCGATCGCTACCGCGAGCCGGCCGCGCGTCTGATTGGCGAAGCCGTCGGAAGCACGTTCGCGTGGCACCGCTTGGCGGTGCTGACCGATACGATTGGGAACCGATTGAGCGGATCGCCGGCGCTCGATCGCGCCATCCAATGGGCGGTCGGCGAGATGAAGCGCGACGGCCTCGAGAACGTCCACACCGAGCGCGTGATGGTGCCGCGATGGGTGCGCGGCGCCGAGAGTGCAGAAATCGTCACACCGTTGCAACAACCGCTCATGATGCTTGGCCTCGGCGACAGCGTCGGCACGCCGTCTGACGGTCTGCGCGCCGATGTCGTCATCGTCCACAGCTTCGAGGAGCTCGATGCAAAGGCGTCGCAGGCGCGTGGGCGCATCGTGCTGTTCAACGTCCCGTTCACGACCTACGGCGAGACCGTGCGCTTTCGATCGACCGGGCCAGCGCGCGCGGCGCGCCACGGCGCGGTTGCGGCGCTGGTCCGCGCCGTCGGACCGCCCGGACTGCGCACGCCGCACACCGGCGCGCTGCAGTACGCGTCGGACGCGCCGAAAATTCCCGCGGCGGCGATTGCCACCGAGGATGCCGACCTGCTGCAGCGCATCGCCGATCGCGGCGAGCGCGTCACCCTCCGCCTGAAGATGGATGCGCATTTCGAGGCGGACGTCGAATCGGCAAACGTCGTCGGCGAAATCCGCGGACGCGAGAAGCCCGAAGAAATCGTGGTCGTCAGCGGTCACCTCGATTCGTGGGACGTCGGCGCCGGCGCCACCGACGATGGCGGCGGCTGCATCGTGACGTGGGAAGCGCTTCGACTGATGCGGAAGCTGAACCTCCGTCCGCGCCGGACCGTGCGTGTCGTGCTGTGGACCAACGAAGAGAACGGCGGACGCGGCGGCCAGGGATATCGCGATCAGCATCGCGCGGAGCTCGGCCGGCACGTGCTGATGCTCGAGTCCGATGGCGGCGTCTTCCGTCCGCTCGGTTTCGGGTTCACCGGCAGCGATTCGGCGCGCGACACCGTCCGCACGATCGCGACGCTGTTGTCGGGCATCGCCGCCGATCAGATCACCGTCGGCGGCGGCGGCGCCGACATCGGCCCGAGCGTCCAGGAGGCGCACATCCCCGCCATGTCGCTCGACGTCGACGGATCGAAGTACTTCCTCATCCACCACACGCCGGCCGATACGATCGACAAGATCGATCCGGTCGAAATGGCCAAATGCGCGGCCGCGGTCGCCGTCATGTCGTACGTCGTCGCAGATCTTCCGGAGCGGCTATGATGGGAAATATGCAAGGTCACAGGCTCTCGGTCGCCGCCGTTTTCCTTCTCACGGCGTGCTCATCGTCCGCGCAGACCCCGCGCACGCTGCTGCCCACCGATGTGGTCGCCACCGTCGGATCCGGATCGATCACGCTGGCTCAAGTGGATGAAAAAGCGATGCAGCAGCCGACGGGGAACTTCGGCAGCATGAAGCTCTCGCAGGCGATCTACGAGGCGCGCCGCGCGGCGCTCGACGAGCTGGTCGCGAACATGCTGATCGACCGCGAGGCGAAGCTGCGCGAACTGGATCGAAGCGCGCTGGTGGAGCAGGAAGTCATCTCGAAGGTGTCGACGGTCACCGATGCGGAGATCGCGGCGTGGTATCAGGCGAACCAGTCGCGCGTGCAGGGCGCGACGCTCGATCAGGTGCGGCAGCCTATTCGTTCGTACCTGACGCAGGAGCGGACGCAGGCCGCGCGCGAGCGATACCTCGAGGAGCTGAAAGAGAAGACACCAGTGCGTCTCACGCTCGAGCCGCCGCGGCAGGCGCTGTCGAACGCGAAAGCGCCGGCCAAAGGCGCGGCGAACGCGCCGATCGAGTTCGTGGAGTTCTCCGATTTCCAGTGTCCGTTCTGTCTTCGCGCGCAGCCGACCGTCGAGCAGGTGTTGAGCACCTATGGCGATCGCATACGCTTCGTGTATCGCCATTACCCGCTACCCAACCATCCGAACGCCCGCCCCGCCGCTGAAGCGTCCGCGTGCGCCGGCGAGCAGGGCAGGTTCTGGCCGTACCACGACAAGCTGTTTGCCAACCCGTCGAAGCTCGCAGACGCCGATTTGAAACGCGACGCGGCCGAGCTTGGGCTCGACGCCACGAAGTTCAATGCCTGCCTCGATTCGCACAAATACAGGAGCGACGTCGATGCCGACATCAAAGCCGGCGAGGAAGCCGGCGTCAGCGGCACGCCGGCCTTCTTCGTGAACGGCCGGATGATCAGCGGCGCGCAGCCTTTCGACGCCTTCAAGCGGATCATCGACGAAGAGCTGCAGATGAAAAAGACAAGGTAGAGGTCGGTCCCGCGATGGCATGTTCATTGGTTGCCATCGTCGTATGCCGCAACTGGATCAGCTCACCGCCGCCCTCGACCGCGTCGCTGCGTTCGACCCCGGCCCGTTTCCCGTCGTCAGCCTCTACCTGAACCTCCAGCCCGATCAGCAGGGCCGCAACCGCTTCGACGCGTTCCTGCGGAAGGAACTGACCGAGCGCGTGCGGACGTACGCCGCGAGCGGGCCGGAGCGCGAAAGCCTCGACACGGATGCCGCGAAGATCGAGGCCTACGTGCGCGACATTCCGGGCTCCGCCAACGGACTGGCGCTGTTCGCGTGCTCGGGCGCTGACTTCTTCGAAGCGTTCCCGCTCGATCCGCCGATCGATCGGCATCGCCTGTACATTTCCGATCAGGCGCACGTGTATCCGCTCGCGCGCGTCCTCGAGCAGTACGCGCCCTATCTCGTTGTGCTCGCCGACACGCACGTCGCCCGCATCTTCGTGTTCGCGCTCAACACCGTGCAGCGCGAAGAGCGCATCGAGGGCACCAAGACGCGGCGCCACAAGATGGGCGGATGGTCGCAGAAACGCTATCAGCGCCACATCGAGAACTTTCATGTGCAGCACGCGAAGGAAGTCGTCGATCACGTGGCGCGCATCGTCCGCGACGAGCGAATCGACCGGATCATCCTCTCGTGCGATGAGGTCATCCTGCCGGTCCTTCGCGAGCAGATGGCGAAGGACGTGGCCGAACGCGTCGTCGACGTGATGCACATCGAGATGCTGGCGCCGGAGCGCGAGGTACTCGACGCGACGATCGACGCGCTGCGCGAGAAGGACGCCGTCTCCGATCGAGAACGCGTGGAGCAGCTGATCGGCGCCTACCGCGGCAGCGGCCTCGCCGTGGTCGGCGTCGAGGCGACGTGCAAGGCGTTCGAGCTCGGTCAGGTCGACGAACTGGTCATCACCGCCCGGCCGGAGACAATTGGCGGCATGAAACACGGTGCGGGCGAGCAGCAGCCGGATCGATCGGCCGAAGAGCGGGCGGCCGACGAGCTGATCGCGCAGGCACGCAATACGTCCGCGAAGATTCGAGTCATCGAAGACCCGTCGCTGCTCGCACCCGTCGGCGGCGTGGGCGCGTTTCTGAGGTTCAAGCTGTGAGCAAACGGATCAACGTCAATCCCGACCACTACAAAGTCGCCGGACGCGAGCGCCCGGGCGACCTCGTCGCGGGCCGCGCGCCGAAGGCGCATGCGCGGGAAGACGAGAAAGAACGCGAGCGGTGGGAGCGGAAACAGAAGAAGGCGCGGCGAAAGAGGTAGGGGCGGACCCATGGGTCCGCCCCCGTACCTGCTATTTCTTGGGCTGTTTCGCCGGCTTGGTCGCCGTCCCCGAGGTACCGACCGCCTTGTTGGTGTCCTCCGCGAGCTTCAGGTGCTCTTCGATCGTCGGGAGCGTCTTCGATGCAAACGCCTTGATGTCGGGATCCTTCCCGATCTGCGATTCGTGACGGAACTCGTTGGCGACCTTCCGATGGTCGGTCAGCATCGCCTGCATGTACGCATGATCGAACTGCGCGCCTGAAAGCTTCGAGAGACGATCGCGGAGCGCTTTGTCGTGCGGATCGATATCGGTGGGCAGCGTGATGTTCTTGTTCTGCGCGAGCGTTTTCAGCTCGTCGTTGGCCTTGTTGTGATCGGTCACCATCCGCTGAGCGAAGCTCTTGACCTGGTCGCTCGTCCCTTTTTCCTGCGCGAGCTTGCCGAGCTCGACTTCGGCCATTCCGCCCGCCGCGGTCTTGGTGACGAACGTCTGATCGGTCATCTGTTTTGCGCCCGCGTTCTTTTGGGCCTTCTGCCCTTTCGCGAACGCCGGCACGGCGGCGAGCGCGATGGCTACGGTCGCCGTAAGCACGACATTTCTCATAATGAGCCTCCTTTTGCATGGAGACTCATCGCAAGGCCGGTGCCATGCGAAATCGGCAATCTGAACTAGACGATGCCCAAGCCGTGAACGACGGAGAACAGGATTGCGAGCAGCGTTGCAAAGAGACACGCGACAGCGGCGAGCATGTGATCGCCCCGCTCCCGCGTCAACGGATTGAAGAAGGCTGAGGTGATGTAGCCACCTGCGAAGCCGCCGGCGTGCGCGTAGTTGTCGACTCCGGGCATGATCAGGCCGAAGATGAACAAGATGACCGCATAGCGCATCGCCTGCCCGTGGATGAAGCTGCTACCGCTTGTCCGCCCGTAATGCACCAGGGCACCGAGCAGCCCGAAGATCGACGCCGAAGCACCCATCGTGAACGCTGCCCCATGCAGCAGCGGGATCGGCAGCCCGCCGAGGAAATATCCAGTGGCAGAGCTCAGCAGAAATCCACAAACGCCGGCGACCGTGTAAATGATGACAGTCCGTGACGCGCCGATGACATCGGCGGTCGCCGGCGCGAGATCGCGCACCCACATCATGTTGAACAGGATGTGCAGCAGGCTGCCGTGCAGCCACGTCGCGCTCAACAGCGTCCACCACCATCCGTCTTCGAAAACAGGCACCGCACCACTCATGCCGAAGAGCCGCAGCGCGTATTGGTTCGGAGCAAGAAACGAGAAGCCGCCGCCGCCGACGATGTCGACCCTCCCGGTCGTCAAGAGCGTCAACAACAGCGTCAACGCGTAGAGCGTCGTCGAGGCGCCGATGACCAGCGGCACGAAGCCGAGATCGTTCCCGAGCTGCCGCAGCATCGGCGCGAATCCCCACAGTCCGGGATTCGATCGACCGCACGTATAACATTTGTCGTCGCGGACGCCGACGAGCGATCCGCACGACGGACACACCACTGAGCCGGTTGTTCGACGCTTGAGCACTCTTCATCATATCTTCAACGCATGGGGCCCAACTTCGTCCTAATGCGGCGGCGCCCCACCTCCGCCGCTGTCGCTCGGCGCATTCACGCCTCGCAACGGCTCAAGGCTGTCGCGCGTATCCAGAACAGAACGTCACCGCGCATGGGGCCCAACTTCGTCCTAATGCGGCGGGGCCCAGCCCCGCCGCTGTTGCTCCGCGCATTCACGCCTCGCAACGGCTCGAGGCTCTCGCGGCGCAACCTACAGGCGCGCCGTCCACCCGACGATGGCGCCGTAGACGATGTGCGCGGCGAGCGTGATGAGGAATGTATTGCGACCGTAGTTCAGCATGAGAAACCCTGGCGGCTCGACGAGCGCGACTTCGTTCGCTGCCGTGTCGGGCGTGGCGATGCGCGGGTGAACGACGGGGAGGATCGCGTTGAGGAGCACGGTCGCGGTGAACACCGCTTGCACCGCGCCGAGCAGCGCGCCAAGCCACCACGAGCTGTAGCCGACGGCGTGGAAGAACACGCCGTAGAGCAGCGCGAACACCATCCCGATCACGAAATGAAACACGTAGCCGATCGCCTTCGCTCTGCGGCGGTTGTCGCTGACCGTCGTGCCGAGCAGCAGCGCGATGTCCATGCGCGTCAATCCCATCTCGTTCGCCGCGCGCACCATGGTCGTGAGTACCATGGTGCCGATGAAGCCGCCGGCGAGATGAGACCAAAGGGTGCTCACGATCGGTTCCGGATCGCGCACGCCGCGTCGACGAGCGCGAGGTGGACGAGCGCCTGCGGATGGTTGCCGAGGAACGCGCCGCTGTTCGGATCGACCTCCTCGGCGTACAGGCCCACGTCGTTCGCACGCGCGACGAGACGATCCATCAGCGACGTCGCTTCATCGACGCGCCCGGCGCGAGCGAGCGCGCTGACCAGCCAGAACGAGCAGTTCAGAAAGCATCCCTCACCGCCCGGCACCCCGTCGTCGGCGCGATAGCGATACACGAAGTCGCCGTGCCGCAGCGATCGAGTCACGGCGTCGATCGTGCCGGCGATACGTCCGCCGCGCGGATCGCCGTACCCGACGATTGGCAGCATGAGCAGGCTCGCGTCGACGTCTGAACTCCCGGCGATTCTCGAGTAGCTGCCGAGCGCGTCGGACCAGCAGCGGCCCTCGACGAACGCGCGAATCGCGTCGGCTTCACGCCGCCACCGATCGCGGTGGCGCGCCGGCAGCTCGCCGCGATCGGCGAGGCGGCCTGCGCGATCCAGCGCGAGCCAGCACATCACCTTCGAGTGCGTGAAATGAAACGGACCGTTGCGCACTTCCCAGATGCCCGAATCCGGGCCCTGCCAAATCGTACACACGTAATCGGCGATGCGCGCGAGGACGCGGCCCGTATCGCGATCGATGACGTGTTTCCCTTCGCTGTACAGCCACGCCGTTTCGAAGAGCGCGCCGTAGATGTCGAGCTGCCGCTGCTCGAGGGCGCCGTTGCCGACCCGGACCGGGCGCGAGCCGCGATAGCCGGCGAGCGGCAGGTCGTGCTCGGTCGTCCCGATGCCGCCGTCCAGACGATACAGGACGTGGAGCTCCGGCTCGGTGATCGCCGTCGCCTGCATGAACCACCAGAACAGCGATCGCGTTTCGTCGTAGCAGTTCAACTCGAGCAGCGCGTCGATGAGGAAGCTCGAATCGCGAATCCAACAGAAGCGGTAGTCCCAATTGCGCTCGCCGCCGATTTCCTCCGGCAGCGAGGTCGTCGGCGCCGCCACGGATGCGCCCGACGGCGCGAAGATGAGCGCCTTGAGCACGAGGGCGCTGCGCGTCACCGGATCGCGCCAGGGACCGTCGTAGCCGCGTCCGGCGACCCACGACTGCCAGAACGAGATCGTGTACGCGAGCCGTGCCTCCAGCGCCTGACGCGTCGGAAACACGAGCGGTTCGGCATACGCCGTCGAGAGCGCGAGCAGCGCACGCGCGCCGCTCTCCAGTTCGAAGTCGGCGCCCACCGCGTCGTCGTGTTGGGAGGCGGCGCCGGCATTCCAGCTCGAGATCGCCATCGCAACTGCGCCGGACGTCGCGACCGGCCGGCCGTTGCGCGTGTTCCACCGCGGCGACGCCGCGGCGTAGTCGAACCGCGGCGCGAAATGCCAGCGCATCGGCACCGCGCCGGAGAGCCCTTCGAGCGACCGCACGATCTCGCGCATCGGCTCGAGGCGTCCGTCCGGCAGCGTCAGCGCGTCGATCACCCGCACCGATCCGCGCGCGGTCGTAAAGGTGGTTTCGAGCACGTTCGTGTTCGGCACGTATCGGCGAGAGCTGTCGAATGGAATCGACGGTTGAACGACGAACGCGCCGCCGCGCGAGGCGTCGAGGATCGCCGCGAACACGCTCGGCGAGTCCATGTTCGGGAGGCACAGCCAATCGATGGCGCCGTCGCGCGCCACGAGCGCGGCGGTCCGGCCGTCGCCAATCAGCGCGTAGTCTTCGATCGGAGCGTAACCGTCGACGCGCATGAGCCGGCGAGAACCAATGCAGTGGGCATGCCATAATCCGGCGATGCTGACGTTCGTCGCTGCCCTGGCGTGCGCGATCGCGCTCGATGCCGCGCCCGACGTCCTCGTCTCGCGGCAGCTGGCCGCGCGGGCGCACCTGACCGTCGGCGACACGGTGACGCTCGCCGCCGACGCCAACGGCGCGCGCGCCCGCACGTTCCGCGTCGCCGGAGTCTACGAGCCGACGCCCGATCCGATGCGGTTCACCGCCGAACGGATCGAGGGGCGCCTGCATCTGCCGGATCTCATCGCGTTGACCGCCGATCCTCACGATCCGGCGTCGGCCGAGTCAGTGAACACGATCAACATGACGCTCGCGCCCGGAATCGATACGCGCCGCTTCATCGCCGACCTCGCGTCGCAGGCGCCGGGGGTCACCGGCTGGCCGACCGCCCGATCGCGAGACGACGATCCGTTCGTCGTCCTCGATCGGTTCCACCTCGCGATTTCCGTCGTGACCGTCGTCGGATCGACCGCGTTCCTTCTCGCGCTGATGGTCATTCGCGCCGAAGAGCGCCGCGACACGATCGCGATCCTGCGCATGGTCGGCATCTCGCGTCGATCGCTTCTGACCTCGGTCGCCGTCGAAGGGCTCGTCACCGCGATCGCCGGCGCGATTTTCGGCGTCGCGCTCGCCTTCACGACCGAAGGGCTCGTCAACCGCATCTTCCAGACGCGCTACGATACGGCGCTCGTCTTCGTCCGCGTCACGCCGGCGCTCGCATGGCGGGCCGTCGCTGTCGCGGCGCCGCTCGGCATCGCGGCGGGGCTGGCGGCGTCCTGGACGCTGCTGCGCCGCAACATCCTGTCGCTCTTTCGCCGATGACGTCGCTCGGGCTCGCGTGGCGAACGGCAAGGCGCTACCGCGCGCGGACACTGCTCGCTGTCGCGGGCGTCGCCATCATTGGCGCGCTCCTCTTCGACATGCTGCTCCTGTCGAGAGGGTTGCTGGCGTCGTTCGCCGATCTCCTCGACAGCGAAGGATTCGACGTTCGCGTCATCGCCAGCGAAGGGCTGCCCGCGATGCGCGTGCCGATTCCAGGATCGGCCGACCTGGCGGATCGTATCCGCGGGATGCCATCGGTGCGTGACGTCGCGCTGATCCGGATGGAACGCGCGCGCGTCCGCCGCGGAGCGGACCGACCTCGCGTCGTGACCCTCGTCGGCCGCACGCAGTCGGGCGTCGGGCCGTGGACCGTCGTGCGAGGCGCGAGCCTGTCCTACGGGCCCGTCGGTAGCGCACGCCCGTCAGGCGAGCGCGATAGTGCGAGCCTTCCAAGCGAACGCGGGGACTGCCCCGTCGTCATCGGCCGCAACCTTGCGACCGCCTTTGCGCTCGAACCCGGATCGTCGCTCGACGTCACGGCTACACCGGCCGGCATCGCGTCGGCGCTGCCTTCGGTCGCGTGCCGCGTCGTGGGTCTGGTCGACTTCGGCTTCGCCGGCGTCGACGAATACGCCGTGGCGACGACGATGGACGCGTTCGAGGCGATCGTCGCGGAACCGAGTCACGGCGAGGCCGACTTGATCCTCGTGGCGTCGCGCGCCGAGTCGGGCGGCGGCGCGGCCGCCGCACGCGCGATCGCCGGGCTTCGTCCGGATCTTCGCGTGTACTCGAACGAAGACGTCGTCGCGCAGTTCAATCGCAACGGCTTTGCGTACTTCAGACAGATCTCGTTCGTGCTCTCGTCGCTGACGATGTCGTTCGCGTTTCTCCTGGTGGCGACGCTGCTGACCGTCTCGATCAACCAGCGGCTCGGCGAGATTGCGGCGCTGCGCGCGCTCGGGATCGGCCGGCGGCGCATCGCGGCCATGCTCCTGTGGGAGTCTGCGCTGCTCGTCGGCGCCGGCGCGCTGCTCGCCCTTCCGCTCGGCGGCGTGCTGGCGCTGCTGCTCGATCACATCCTGCGGCAGATGCCGGGTCTGCCCGAGCGGCTGCACTTCTTCGTCTTCGAGCCGCGGGCGCTCGTCATTCACGTCGTCCTGTTCGTCATCACTGCCGCCGCCGCCGCGGCGTATCCCGTCTGGCTGACATCGCGGCTGCCGATTGCCGCCACGCTGCGCCGCGAGGTCGTCGGCTGATGCCGGCGTCGTTGGTCGTCGAGGCGCGTGGCGTGAGCCGTGTGTTCCCGATGTCGGCCGGTCCAGTGACAGCGCTGCGCGACGTGACGCTTCACGTCGCCGCCGGCGAGTACGTCGCCATCGCCGGACCGTCGGGCTGCGGCAAGTCGACGCTGCTGCACCTGGTCGGCTGCGTCGACACGCCCTCGTCGGGATCGATCCTCTTCGAGCACCGCGATGTCGCGGCGCTGTCGGAGGCGGCGCGCAGCCGCATCCGGCTGACGCGCATCGGCTTCGTCTTTCAGCGATTCTTCCTGCTGCCGATGTTGACGGCAGCGGAGAATATCGAGCTGCCGCAGGCCGAAGCCGGCGTCGCCCCTGCGGCGCGCCGCGCGCGGACGCGCGCGCTGCTCGAGTACGTGGAGCTGGTCGATCGCGCGGATCATCTGCCGTCGCAGCTCTCGGGCGGCGAGATGCAGCGCATCGCCATCGCGCGGGCGCTGGCGAACAATCCTGTGCTGCTCGTCGCCGACGAGCCGACGGGCGAGCTCGACGAGACCACCGGCGAGCACATCGCCGACCTCTTCGACCGCGTCCACGCCGACGGCACCGCCATCCTCGTCGTGACGCACAACCCGACGTTGGCGATTCGAGCGTCGCGACGGCTCGCCATGAAGAGCGGGAGCCTGGTCGCATGATCGTTCGACTTGCCATTCGCTCGCTCACCACGCGGCCCCTGAGAAGCGCGGTGCTCGCGGCCGGCTTCGGTCTGGGGATCGGCGTCATGGTGGAGCTGCTCGGCGTCGGTCAGGTGATTCTCGAGCAGGCGCACTCGCCGGCGCTGCAGGGCGGCGGCACCGTCGTCGTCGGCGGCGCATTCGGTCCGCTCGACAGCGCGCGGTTTCTGTTGTCGCAGCTGTCCTCGTCGAAACGCCTGCGAGGTCAGGTGGTGGCCGCGTCGCCGAATCGCCGCGCGACGGTCTTTCTCATCAAACCCGGGCTCGCAATCGCGGTGTCGATGCGTGGAGGCGTACCGAGCCTCGAGAAGGCCGTTGGCGATTCCGAGGTGTCGGGGCGCGCGGAATGGCGCGACGCCGCCACGGACGCCGCGTGGACGAACGCGCTCCCCGGCGACGTCCTCCGCGCAATGGACCGCTTCCATCCCGTTCCTGATTTGTGGGGAAATTCTTCTGACTCCAATCAGCAGTCCTCAGCCACCAGCAACCAGCAGCCAGCAACCAGCCCCCAGCAACCAGCCCCCAGCCCCAAGGGATGGGCCGAGTGGCTGTACTTCAACGGCCGCAGCACTGATGGGCGACTGCGGTTCTATCTGTCGTTCATCGCCGGCGCGGTGCATGCGTCGGGTGTGCGGCCGATCACGGCACGGCTCCAGCTCGAACGCGACGGTCGCTCGACGAATTATTTGGCGGCGGCGGAGGTCGACGATCGCGAACTGCTCGCACGTGCTCCCGATCTGGACGTTGGTGACACCCACGTACGACTCGAAGGCACGCGGTACACGATCACGCTCGCGCTCCGCGCGGAAGCGTCGGCTACGCCTCTAACCGGACTGCTGACGCTCGATGCCGCCCCCGGCCGATCGCTGCCGCCCGCAGCGATTCATGGCGCCGGCGGATGGGTATCGGGGTACGTCGTGCCGGTGCTGGCAGGCACGTTTCAAGGCGTGCTTCGCATCGGCGGCGACACAATCCGGGTCGAGAACGCATCCGGCTACCACGATCACAACTGGGGATTCTGGGAAGGAGTGCACTGGCAGTGGGGTCAGGTGGCGAACGGCGACCTCTCGATCGTGTACGGCCGCGTCTTCCCGCCGGCAAACGTCGCCGATCCCCGGCGCATCCCCGGGTTCCTCGGGTTGCTCGGAGCCGACGGTCCTCTGGCCTTCTCCACCGACGTCGCGATCACCGAGGAGGACGATCGCGGTCTCCCACGCGCCATCCACATTCAGGCGCGAGGCGACGAGACCGACCTGACGCTCCACTTCACAGTCGCCGAACAGGTGCGCACGTCGACGTTCCTGCAGATGGGAGGGACGTACGAAGTGCGCGGCCGTGCCGCCAGCCGAGACATTTCTTTCACCGCCCGCGGATCAGCAGAAACATTTCGACCTACTCCCGACTCTTCGGTCTCATATTCGCCGCGAGGACTTTCTTTCGCAGGCGGATCGACGCCGGCGTCACCTCGACGAGCTCGTCGTCGTTGATGAACTCGATTGCCTGCTCGAGCCCCAGCTTGCGCGGCGGAATCAGGCGGATCGCTTCGTCCGCCGTCGATGCGCGCATGTTGGTCTGCTTCTTTTCCTTGGTGACGTTGACGTCCATGTCGTTGGGGCGCGCGTTCTCACCGACGATCATCCCCTCGTAGACCTGCGTCCCCGGGTCGATGAAGATCTCGCCGCGCTCCTGCAGGTTGTAGATGGCGTACGACGTCGCCGGCCCCGGCCGATCGGCCACGAGCGCGCCGTTGACGCGCGAGGGAATCGCGCCGTGCCACGGCTCCCAGCTCGCGAAGATGTGGTTCATGATGCCGGTGCCCTTCGTGTCGGTCATGAACTGCGAGCGGAAGCCAATCAGGCCGCGCGCCGGCATCCGGAATTCGAGGCGCACCCGCCCGCTGCCGTTATTGACCATCTTGGTCATCACGCCCTTGCGCTCGCCCACCTGCGCGATGACGACGCCCTGATGCTCTTCGGGCACGTCGATCACGAGATCCTCGACCGGCTCGACGATCTCGCCGTTCTTCTCCTTCGTGACGATGTCGGGGCGGGAGACCTGCAGCTCGTAGCCTTCGCGCCGCATCATCTCTATCAGAATCGACAGCTGCAGCTCGCCGCGGCCGACGACTTTCACCTGCTCGGGTGAATCGGTCGGCTCGATCCGAATGGACACGTTCCCGAGCAGCTCGCGGTCGAGGCGATCGCGGAGCTGGCGCGACGTGACGTACTGCCCCTCGCGTCCCGCCACCGGCGACGTGTTGACGCCGAAGATCATCGAGACCGTCGGCTCGTCGATCGCAATCGGCGGGATCGCGATGCGGTGCTCGACGTCGGTGATCGTCTCTCCGATCGTGATGTCGTCGATGCCGGCGAGGCACACGATGTCGCCGGCGGCAGCCTCCTGGATGTCGATCCGCTTCAGTCCGTCGAACGCGTACAGCTTCGTGACCTTCGTCTCCTGGACGGCCGCATCGAGCTTGCAGACGGCGACGGGATCGCCGACCTTCACGCGCCCGTTGAAGATCCGGCCGACGGCGATGCGGCCGACATAGTCGCTCGAGTCGAGATTCGCGACGAGCAGCTGCAGCGGCGCGTCGGGGTTTCCTCTCGGCGGCGGTACGTGCTCGACGACGGCGTCGAACAGCGGACGCAGATCGTCGCCCGCGCCCGCCGGATCGCGCGTAGCCGTGCCGACGCGCGCATTGGTGTAGAGCACGGGAAAGTCGAGCTGATCCTCGTTCGCGTCGAGGTCGATGAAGAGGTCGTAGATCTCGTTGAGCACCTCGCCGGCGCGCGCATCGGGGCGGTCGATCTTGTTGATGACCACAATCGGCGTCAGCCGGCGCTCGAGGGCCTTTCGGAGAACGAAGCGGGTCTGCGGCAGCGGCCCTTCCGAGGCATCCACCAGGAGCATGACGCCGTCGACCATCGAGAGCGTCCGCTCGACCTCGCCGCCGAAATCGGCGTGGCCGGGCGTGTCGACGATGTTGATCAACAGATCCTTGTAATGAACGGCCGTGTTCTTCGCGAGAATCGTGATGCCGCGCTCACGCTCGAGATCGATGTTGTCGAGCGCCCGCTCAGCCACGCGCTCGTTCGCGCGAAATGTACCGCTCTGGTGCAGGAGCGCGTCGACGAGCGTGGTCTTTCCGTGATCCACGTGCGCGATGATGGCGACGTTGCGCCGCAGCGGATTTGCGATCGCAGGCATCCCCACCAGTGTAACTTCTGCGCGCCGAGTTCGGTTTGCGAACGCGGTCACGACGCCTGAGCTGTCGCGCCCGGAAACGAACGCCGATCCCTTGCTTGAGGGCGTCTAGCACTCGGCACGCGCGTTGCCATACAGAGGGACAGTATGGACGGGCGTGTAGCACAAGCGATCGCGACGATGGAGCGGCACCTCGAACGGCCGCTGAGGGTCGCCCAGCTCGCGCGCCGCGTCAACCTCTCCGTCTCGCGCTTCGCCCATTTGTTCCATACCGAACTCGGCCGCTCGCCGGCGCACTACCTGCGCGAGCTGCGCCTCGATCGCGCTCGCGTCCTGGTCGAGGAATCGACGCTCTCGATCAAGGAGATCAGAGCCGTCGTCGGCATCAACGATCCGAGCCACTTCGCGCGCGACTTCGCACGCCGCCACGGCGCGTCGCCGCGGAAGACTCGCGCCGGCGCCCGCTCGTCCGGGCGCCGTCATTTCTGTCTGCCGGAGCCGCTGAGTAGCACGTTCGATCTACGAACAGCCGAAACCGCTCACAGTCGTCTCGACGGCGGCGACGTCGCGACCTCTATCCTGTGATTGGAGTGAAAGGAGTGGTGTGTTTATCTTGGATTACAAGTGGACCTGAGCCAGGTCGTGCTCGATATCACGGCGCAGCAGGGCGCGGGCAATCTGCTCGGCAACCTGTTGTGTGCCGTTACGGGCCTTCTGGACAGTCCGGGAGGACTCTCGAGACTTCTGAATCAGATCCTCGGCGTGCTACAAGGCCTCTGACGGCCGTCGTCATCGCAGCCGGGACAGCAGTTCGCGAGCGCGTTCGCCGAACTGCTGATCGTCGGCCACCTTCTCGGCGTACTGTCGCGCCTCGTCTCTCTTCGCCAGACCGTAGTACGCGACCGCCGTATCGAACCACGCCGTCGCCATCATCCGCCGTCCGTCGGCAATCTGCTGCTCACGCTTCGCAATCTGACGCGCCTTGCGCTCAGGCTTGTCGTTCGATGCGCGCAGTTCTTCGATCTCACGCGTCAGATCCCGCTCGGCGTTCTGGAGGCACGTCGCGGCCGACGTGAGCACATCGGCCGTCTCCGGCCATTGCCGCAGCTCGGCGTGGACCACACCGAGATAGAAGCGCGTCTCGCAATCGAACGGGTTTCGCTCCCGCGATTCGGTGAACTTGCGGATGGCGACATCGAGCTGCTGGCGCCGGTAGGCGATGATGCCGGCGAGCTTCGGCACTTCGGCGTTGATCAGCGTCTTCGCCGCTTCCTCGATGTCGATCCACGCCGCGTCGTACCGCGTCAGCTGCGTCTCGTTCAGCGCGCGCCAGTACCGCGCGTCGCCGAGGTACCACCGCTCGGCGAGCAGTTCGTCGGTAGCGGCAATCGCGTCCTCGTTCCGTTTGAGGTACGTCAGGGCGCGAACCTTCCCTAAGAGCGCGTCGGGCGCGCGCAGATCGAGCGCGAGCGTCTCTTGGTACAGCTGGAGCGCGCGATCGAATTCCTCCGCCGACATCGCGACGCCGGCCATCGTTTGGGTGAGCGTGGGCCACCGCGGATGCCACGCGTACGCCCGCTGAAACATCTGCTCGGCGTCGTCGAGCTTGCGCGCGCGAACGAAGTTCTCGCCGAGCGAGTACGTGATTTCCACGAAGCGCGCGTCAGCCGTCAGAAGCGGCGCGAGCGCCCTGACCTCCGTGGCGCGGCACAACGACTCGCGGTAGACGATGAGCGGGGCGCCGGCGAACGTCTCGACGGCTGCGAAAATCTCCTGTCGAGCGATGTCGCGGGTGTCGATGGCATCGCACGCGAACGACAGCCACGTATACGCCGCCGCCTCATCGTACCGCGCGGCGTCGCGGAGCAGCGCCGACCAGCTGTCGCGGTTCTCGCGCAATCGACGCCGCCTTTCGAGGTCGACGTCGCTCGTCGGCGCGCGCGCCACGCCGACACCGCGGCGCGGCAGCGCGTCGACGATATCGAGGATTCTGGGCAGCCAACCCGGAATATTCGACGCCGCGCCGGCGAGTCCCTTCGCGATCGTCAGGTATCCCTCGTCGGCCATGCCGAGCTCGTTTTGGCGAAGCGCGAGGAGCGCGGCGGCGCGGACGGCTCCCGCGGTGGCGGCGTCGGCCGCGGCAGGAATCGTCCGCAGCGCGTCGTAGTCGTGGTAGGCCGAGAGGAGACAGTCGAAGCATCCCGCGCGGATTTGAGCATCGGCGGCCGCAAGCCGCGCCGCCGGAACAGCCTGGGGCATGAGTTGCGGCCGTCTGGCCGGCGCACATGCCGACAGCGAGACGACGATCGCAATGGCACAGGCGCTGCGCATCGAACGGTTAGACCCCGAAGTCAGAAAAGCGGATGGACGGTTGTGAACAGCGCAAGCCCGAGCGTGTAGAACATCGCAAACACGACGACGATTGCCGTGTAGATCCAGCGCGACCGAATCGTGGCGAGCCAGATGAAGCACGGAAAGAGAACCGAACAATAGCGGCCCATGCCTTCGAACACGCCGGACGACAACGGCAGCCACAGATTCATGAGCATGAACAATCCGTAGTGGGCGCCAAAGCGCCGCCAGACGAACGGCGTCGCGGCCGCGAACAGCAGCCCCGTGACGCCGTAGAGCGTATCGTAGGGCGCCATGCGCTCGGTGGTCAGGTAGAGATATGGATGCGTGACGAGGTTCCCGACGAGGCGTACAGGCGCGAGCCATGGCGCGCCGCCCGGGTAGTAGCCCCACCGCTGCAGCGTCGCCGCCCATTCGAACGGGTGACCCGTCAGGACATAGATGTAGGCGCAGTACGCCGCGAATCCGCTCGCGGCGAGCGCGACGCCGAACGCGGCGAGCGCGCGATCGCGCGCGTCGGTCGAAGAGCGCCAGGCGACCCACGCGAGCGCCGGCAGCATCATGATGCCGGGCACGCGCGTCGCGGTCGCCACGGCGCCGCACAGTCCGCCGAGCACCCACCGTTTGATCCGGAACAGATAAAACGCGAGCAGCGCGAACAGGAGGAACGTGCTCTCGCTGTACGCGACGCCGAAGAAGAACGCGAACGGAAAGATCGCGATCAGCAGCACCGCGCGCTCGGCGCGGCGTCGCGGCAGGTCGAGGCGCGCAAGATAGTAGAGCACCACCATCGCGAGAACGAACGAGACCCATGCGATCGCGATCGCGGCGATGTAGTACGTCGCATGATGCCGGCCGAACAAGCGACCTACGAAACGGATCAGCATCGGGTACACGGGGAAGTACGCGATGTTGCTGCGCCCGCCGGCGGCCGGCGAGTAGCCGTCCCACGCGATGCCCTGGAAATATCCGCTGTCGTAGCGCGCAAAGGTGTCCCAGAACGGGCTGGCGTCGGCGAACACGGTGAACTGCAGCGGGCGGTCGAGCGGGAACACGAGGTTGACGAGCAGCGCGAGGATTGCCGAGACGATTCGAAATCCGAGCGCAAACACGGCGACGCGGAGCACGATCTGACGTGACGGAGACATCGCGGATTCTGGACTGCGGATTTCGGACGTGCGGATTACGGTTCGGACTCGAGGAAGTGAATCCGCAATCCGCAATCAGAGATCCGCAATTGCCGCGTTAGAATACTGTATGCCTCTTTTCGAATACGAATGCCGCGGCTGCGGTCATCACTTCGAGTATCTGACGCGCGACGGGCAATCGCCGTCGTGCCCCGCGTGCAAGGGCGTCGAGCTGCAGAAGCAGCTCTCGGTGTTCGCCGCGCATTCGAGCGGACCGGCCAAGTCGACGACGGCGCCGCCCTCCGCGCCGTGCGGGTCATGCGGCGATCCGCGAGGGCCGGGCGCCTGTTCGATCAATTAGCCGCTCGACTGAAGCCTCGCGCTCCTCAGCGCGGCTTGTGCGGGATCTTTCGATCGAGGTTGGCGGCGTTGTACGCGAAGGTCGCCATCACGATCGCCGCCTGCTGAATGTCCTTCTCGTCCACGCGATCGATGGTGTCCATGTTCGTGTGGTGCGTGCGGACGTCGTAGTTCCCGTAATCCTGAATCGGATTGAATCCCGGAACGCCGGCGGCGATGAAGCTGAGGTGATCGGTCGAGCCGACCGGTTCGATGGTGTTGCGGCGTGCGCGAAGGCTCTTCAGCGGCTCGAGCCAGCTGTCGAAGATGCCGCGGACCTCTTCGTTGTTCTGCAGGTACCAGCCGTAGATCGCTCCGGTGCCATTGTCGATGTTGAAATAGACGTCGAACTTGTCGCGCGCCGCCTTGTTCGCGTCGCCGGCCAGATGCTGGTCGACCCACGCCCTCGATCCGAGCAGCCCCTGTTCCTCGCCGCCCCACAGCGCCACGCGAATCGTGCGGCGCGGCCGCGCGCCGACCGCTTTCAGGATCCGCATCGCCTCGATCACGGTGGCGGAACCGTCGGCATTGTCGGTCGCGCCGACGCCGGTGTGCCACGAATCCAGATGACCGCCCATCATCACGACTTCGTCGCGGAGCGCCGGATCGGTTCCGGGTAGCTCCGCGGTCACGTTGTACGCGTTGCCGTCGTCGTCGTCGTAGAACTTCGACCGCAGATCGACGCGGAGCTTGACCGGAATCTTCCGCTCCAGCATGCCGGCGATCATGTTGTAGTGCTCGGCGCTCAGCGTGACGGACGGAAACGCGGTCGCGCGGTTGTCGCGGCCGGTTACGAACACCGTGCCGTGCTCGCCGATGCTCGGCTTCAGCACGACGGCGACACCCGCGTCGTGGATGGCCTGATTCATCCGCTGCGTCCGCTGCTGCGGCGTTTCGGCGCCGGGGGGCGCGGGCCGCTGGCCGACGCTCGTGGCATAGGCGGCCGAATTCGGCTCGTACTGCGGATCGCTCGGATTGGGACGGTCCCTTCGCACGAAGGTCGTCAGGATCGGCTGCGACATGAAGATCGCGCCCTTCAGGCGATCCTTCCGGGCCGCGACGTCTTCGGGTGTCTTCACCGGCGCGAAGACCGGCATCGCGATGATCTCGCCTGCCGTAGGCGGCGACCACGCGTCGCCATAGCCGATGAGCGGAAGATAGCGGGGCTCGACCATCTCGATCGTCAGCTTCTCGAGCGACCAGCCGCGGCCGAACTTCCACGGCTCGACCCGCACATTGGAAAGACCGATGGCGGTGAGGTCGCCGCGCACGAACTCGACCGCCCGTTTGTGCGCGGGCGAGGCAGTCAGGCGCGGCCCGATATCGACGGTCAACGTCTCGAAGACGCGCGCGACGTCGGAATGCTGAAGCCCTTCGACGCGAATCCTGTCGAGAACTTCGCGGTCGTTCGCCACCTGCGCGGTCATCATCGACGACGTAAGCGCGAGAACGAACGCAAAGCCGATCTTCGTCATATGTTGACCACGGCTTCAACGGCTCTCCGACGGTCGCAGTCGTCCGAACGTCGCCGCGTGGACGCGGCCGATCCACTGCTTCCATCGATCGCTGACGAACGTCTGTTCGAGCGCGTCGAACTTCACGTACGCGACCGGCACGAGCAGCAGCGTCAGGAAGAGACACAGCGCCTGGCCGCCGATGATCGTCACCGCGATGGCCGCGCGGCCGGTACCGCCGATCCCGATGCCGAGCGACGTTGGAACGAGGCCGGCGATGATCGCTGAGGTCGTCATCAGAATCGGCCGCAGACGCGTGCGGCATGCCTCGACGACGGCCTCGCGGACCGGCATGCCGGTCGCCCGCAGCACGTTCGCGTAGTCGACCTGCAGGATCGAGTTCTTCTTGACGATCCCGAGCAGCAGCAGCATGCCGAGCGCGCTCCACAGGTTCAGGGTGCGATTGGTGATCCAGAGCGTGAGGAGCGCAAACGGCACGGCGATTGGCAGCGCGAGCATGATCACGATCGGCTGCACGAAGCTCTCGAACTGCGACGCGAGCACCATGTAGACGAAGATCATGGCGAGGCCGATCGCCAGGATCAGGTTCGCCGTCGTCTCGTCGAGGATCTTCGACTGACCCTGCAGCCGGTACGTCATCGTCGGCGGCATGCCCAGACCGGCGAGCATCTTGCGGACGTCGGCCGACGCTTCGTCGAGGGCATGGCCCGGCGCAACATCGGACGTCAACATCACCGTGAACTGGCGGTTCGATCGCTGCAGCGCGCTCGGTCCGAGGCCGCGTTCGACGCGCGCGATGTTGTCGATCCGAACCGGGCCATTCAGCGACGGGACCGTCAGCCGCCCGATTTCCGCCGCGTCGCGCCGCTGGTTCTCGAGCACGCGAATCTTGATTGGATACTGCTCCTGTCCTTCCTTGTAGAAGGAGATTCGATCGTCGCCGGCGACGGCGAGGCGGAGCGTGTTGCCGATCGTCGCCATCCGCACGCCGAGATCCGCGGCGCGCCGGCGGTCGACGGCGACGTGGATTTCTGGATTCGACACGCTCAGGCTGAGTTTTGGTTCGGCCAGGCTCGGCGTACGCTGCGCGGCTGCGAGCGCTTTCATCGAGTAGTCGGTCAACTGCGCCAGATCCGGCCCGAGGATGTTCGCCGAAATCGCGTAGCCGCCCTGACCCTCGCCGCTGCCCAGCGCGTTGCGCGATGTGATGCTCGGTCTGTACGCGGGGTGCCTCGCGAGCCGCTTGCGGATCTCGGTGATGATTTCGCTCTGCGTGTGCTTGCGCTGGTCGATCGGAAGCGCCTGAAAGTTGAAATGCACGTGCGTCACGTTGCTGCCGCCGCCGCCGCCGGCAGCGCCGCTGCCGCTCGGGTTGACGAGCGGTTCGATCTGCGCGATCCCGTCGATGCCGTCGAATTCCTTGAGCACCTCGAACGCGATTTCCTGCGTGCCTTCGAGCGAGGTTCCTTCGGGCGCGTCCATGTGGACGGTCCACTCGCCCATGTCTTCGTTGGGCACGAAGTCGCGGCCCACCATCCGGTTCAAAGGGAACGTGAACAGAAACGCGACGACCGACACCGCGATGATGACTCCGGGATGATCGAGCGCCCAGTTCACCTGGCGCGAGTACCATTGATCGAGCCAGTGGAAGAACCCCTTCTCCTTGGTTTTGTGGTCGGCGACGGCGTCCGACAGCTTGAGGACGCGTGAGCTGAGCATCGGCGTCAGCGTGAAGCTGACGAGCATCGACACCACGATCGAGAACGCCATCGTCCAGCCGAACGGGTTGATGAACCGCTTGGCGTACCCGTTCATGAACGCGATGGGCAGGAAGATGACGACGAGCGACAACGTCGTCGCCATGACGGCGAGCGCGACCTCACGAGTCCCCTGAATCGCCGCATCGAACGGCGCGCAGTCCTTTTCCTCGATGTACCGGAAGATGTTTTCGAGCACGACGATCGCATCGTCGATGACGATGCCGACGGCGAGCGTGATGCCGAGCAGCGTCATGTTGTTCAGCGTGAACCCCATGATGCTCATGAGCGTGAACGACGAGATGATCGACGCCGGAATCGCCAGCGCCGCGATGATGACCGCGCGGATGTTTCGGATGAAGAACATCACGACGATCGCGGCGAACAGGCTGCCGAAGATCAGGTGTTCTTCGAGCGAAGCGATCGACGCGTAAATGAACTTGGAGTCGTCGGCGACGATCGTCACCTTGACCGATGTCGGCAACGCGCGCTGAATCGATTGCAACCGCGCGCGGACACCCTCGATGACCGCGACGGTGTTCTCGCCCATCGCGCGGCGGACGTCGAGTTGGACCGCCGGCTTGTCTCCGAACCACACCGACGAGGTCGGTCGCTCGAAGCTGTCCTCGGCATAACCGATGTCCGACACGCGAATCGGCGTGCCGTTCTTCGTCGCGACGACGACGTTGTTGAAGTCGTCGGCGGCGTCGATGCGGCCGAGCGTCCGCAGCAGGAGCTGGCCTTTGCCCTGCTCTACCGCACCGCCCGGGATTTCGACGTTCTCGGCGACGATCGCGTCGCGCACCTGCGTCAGCGACAATCCGTACGAATTCAGCTTCTCAATGTCGACGACGATGTGAATCTCACGGGAGCGGCTGCCAGCGATCGTCACCTGACCGACGCCATTCGCCGTCTGAATCGACCGCGAGATCTGCTTGTCCGCGAGCTCCGTCAGCGTCCGCAGGCTCATCGCGTCGGACGAGACCATGATCGACATGACTGGCGCGGCGTCCGGGTCGACCTTCGTGATGACCGGCGGCAACAACTCCGGCGGCACGCTCTTGATCGCGCCGGCCACCTTCTCGCGGACGTCGTTGACGGCGTCGTTGAGATCGCGCTCGAGGACGAACCGGACGGTGACGTTGCCTTTGCCTTCGCTGATCCGCGCGGAAATCTCGTCGATGCCGGAGACGCCGCTGATCGCCTCCTCCATCGGCTCGATCACCGATGAGGAGATCTCGTCGGGGCTCGCGCCGGGCAACGCCAGCGATACGTTCACAGTCGCCGGATCGGCGCGCGGGAACAGATCGACGCCGAGGTCGCGGAACGAGAAGAGTCCGAGCACCACGAGCGACATGACGAGCATCGTGGCGAAGACAGGTCGACGAACACACAATTCCGAAAGCATTTCTTACGCCTCACTCGCGCATCCGCGCTCGCTCGGGCCGCGGGCGCCGTGCTCGCGTGTTTCCAGAACAGAACGTCGCAGAAGGACTCGTGCGCGCTACTCCGCGTTTTGTTTGACCGACACCTTCGCGCCGTCGACGAGCTTTTCGACGTCGGAGACCGCAATGGTCTCGCCCGCCTTGACGCCGCCGACGATCTCGATGCGGTCGCCGAGCCGTTCGCCGATCTTCAGCTCGCGCGCGTTCAGCCGATCGCCGTTCACCACGAACACGCGATTGACGCCGTACCTGTATTGGAGCGCGCTGTAGGAAAGCGTCAGCACCTGATCGATTTTTCCGCTCGCCACGTGCACGCGCGCGAAGGTGCCGGGCTTGAGCAGCGCGTCGTCATTGGGTACGAGCGCCTCGAATGAAAACGCGCGCGTCGCGGTATTGACCGCCGGGCTGATCCGCGAAACTTTGCCGGTGATCGTCTTGTCCGGATACGCGTCGACGTGCAACTCCACCGATTGGCCGGTTTTGATCCACGGCGCCATCCGCTCGGGGATCTCCGCGGTGACTTTCAGCGGATTGACGCGGACGACGCTCATCACCGGCGTCTGCACTTTGACGTATTCGCCGAGCGACACGAGCCGCTTCTGAATGTAGCCGTCGAACGGCGCGCGGATCTCCGCGTCGCGCAGCTGCCGCTCGGCCAGCTTCAGCGTCGCTTCCGACGCGTCGATGTCGGCGCGCAGATTCTTCGCGTTCTGCAGCGACGCGTCGTAGCCCGCCTGCTTGGCCTGTAGCGTCGCCTGCGCGTCGTCGAGCGTCTGCTTCGGAACGAGCTGGCGCCGGTGCAGCTGGTCGGCGCGCTCGAAGCCTTGCTTCGCCTGCACGAGCTCGGCCTGAGCTCGCTGCACGTCCGGGGTCTTCTCGAACGGCGGAAGATGTTGGGAATCGGCGGCGCCGAACTTCGCCAGCGCGCGCGCGAGCGCCGCGCGCTGCTGCTCGACGGCGTATTGGAGCTTCTCGCGATCGAGCTCGAGCAGCGCCTGACCCGCGTGGACGCGGTCGCCGAGGTCGGCGAGCAGCTTGCTGACGCGCCCTTCGGCCTCCGACGACACCGTCACCTCATCGACTGCAGAGAGGGTACCGACGATGTCAACCGACCGATGGACCGCCTCCTCGCGCACGCGCTCGACTTTCACGGGCTTTGGGGCATCGTCGCGGCCGCGCGCCTGGGCGGTCTCGCTTTTCGAGCACGCGGCGGCGCACGCCGACGCGAGAACCAATGTCAGCAGACGTGAAGGCATAAGGGACATGAACGAAAACTGTTATGAAAAACCGTAGAAGTATACGACGAGCGCCGTGAAGCGTTTACCTTGTAACTGATTGTCTATAAAAGAGAAACGTGGCGAAGCCGAAGGGCGTTTGCGATCACCGACAGCGAGCTCATCGTCATCGCCGCGCTCGCCCAGACCGGGCTGATAAGCAGTCCTGCGAACGGATAGAGAACGCCCGCGGCGATCGGGACGCCGAGCGTGTTGTAGACGAACGCGAGGAACAAGTTCTGGCGGATATTGCGAAGCGTCGCGCGCGAGAGCCGCCGCGCGCGCACGATGCCGCGGAGATCGCCTTTGACGAGCGTGATGCCGGCGCTTTCGATCGCCACATCGGTTCCGGTGCCCATCGCGACGCCGACTGTGGCCGCGGCGAGCGCCGGCGCGTCGTTGATGCCGTCGCCGGCCATCGCGACCTGATGTCCGCCCCTTCGAAGCTCGGCGACGATTTCGCGTTTGCGGTCGGGTCGGACATCCGCGTGCACTTCATCAATACCAAGCCGGCGCGCGATCGCGTCCGCCGTCACCTGGTTGTCGCCGGTGAGCATCACGATCCGCAGGCCGTCTGCTTTGAGTTGCGCGATGGCTTCCGCAGTCGTCGCCCGAACGGGATCGGCGACGGCCATCATTCCGACGACCCGTCGGTCCACAGCAACGCACATCACCGTTTGACCGTCCTGCCGGAGAACGTCGGCGAGACCCACGAGCGCCGCGGTTTCGATCCCGCGTGACGCCATGAAATCGATGCTGCCCAGATCGACGGCGTGGCCGTCGACGCGGCCCGACACCCCCAAGCCGGTCGTCGAGCGAAATTCGGACACGGCGGGAATCGGAATCGAGCGCGCTTGGGCGGCGCGCACGATGGCCGCGGCCAGCGGATGCTCGCTGCCCCGCTCCACGGCAGCCGCAATGCGAAGCACGTCGATGTCGGTCGATCCGGCGGCCGGCTCGATGGACGTCACCTGCGGACGTCCTTCGGTCAGCGTCCCCGTCTTGTCGAGAACGAGCGTGTCGACGCGCGCCAGCAGTTCGAGCGCCTCGGCGTTCTTGATGAGCACGCCCGCCTTCGCGCCCTGACCGGCGCCGACCATGATCGCCATCGGCGTCGCGAGGCCGAGCGCGCAGGGACACGCGATGATCAGGACGGCGACGGCGTTGACGAGTCCGTGCGCGAGACGCGGATCGGGTCCCCAGATGGACCACGCGACGAAGGTGGCGATCGCGCTCACGACGACAGCCGGAACGAAGTACTCCGCGACGCGATCGGCGAGGCGCTGAATCGGTGCGCGCGTCCGCTGCGCTTCGGCCACCATGCGGACGATCTGTGCGAGGAGCGTTTCGCTGCCGACGCGCTCGGCACGCATCGTGAACGTGCCGTTCACCACGATGGTCGCGCCGATGACGCGATCGCGCGCCTGTTTGTCCACGGGAATCGATTCGCCTGTCACCATCGATTCGTCGACGGCCGCAGCGCCATCGATCACGGTGCCGTCGACCGGAATCTTTTCGCCGGGTCGCACGCGCACGACATCGCCGGGGCGCACGTGCTCGAGCGGCAGGTCGATCTCCTGGCCGTGCCGCACGACACGCGCGGTCTTCGGCGCGAGACCGAGCAGCTGCCGAATCGCCGCGCCGGTCCGATGGCGCGCGCGCAGCTCCAGCATCTGCCCGAGCAGGACGAGCACGGTGATGACGATCGCCGTATCGAAGTACGTGTCGACCGTCCCGTGCATGCGGAAGCCTTCGGGGAAGAGATTCGGCGCGGCCGTCGCGATCGCGCTGTAAGCGTACGCAGCGCCGACGCCGATGCCGATCAACGTGAACATGTTGGGGCTCGCATTCGCGAGCGACTGCCACATCCGTTCGAAGAACGGCGAACCGCACCAGAGCACGACCGGCGTTGCAAGAACGAGCCCTATCCAGTTGATCGACGCGACGGAGATGCGTCGTCCAACCGCGCCGCCCGAAAGCATGTCGCCCATCGACAGCAGGAACACCGGCGCGCCGAGCGCCACGCCGATCCAGAAGCGTCGCGTCATGTCGACGAGCTCGGGGTTCGGCGCGTCCGCAAGATCCGCGGTGCGCGGTTCGAGCGCCATCCCGCATTTCGGACAGGCACCAGGCTTGTCTGAGACGATCTCAGGATGCATTGGACATGTATAAGTCGTCTCCGACACCCGCGGGGGCGGAGCCTGCTCCGCCCGCGGCAACGAGGACGGCGCCGGCAGCGCGGACGGAGAGGGCAACGAGGACGCCGGTGGCGACGCTGACGAAGACTGCGACGAGGGGCGCCGGGCAGGCTCGGCCCCGCCACGTTTGAGTCCGCCGATCTGCACGATCGGGGCGTGCTGCATCGTCGGCTCGCGGGCGCCGGCAAGAAATCGTTGTGGATCGGCGGAAAATTTCGCGAGGCAGCCGTTCGAGCAGAAGTAGTGGGTCGTGCCCCCGTACTCGAATGAACCTGCGGCGCGCGCGGGATCGACGGTCATCCCGCAGACGGGATCGACAGCCATCTAGCGCGCCGACAGCAGGCGCTCGGCGGTGGTGAAGCGCGGCTCGATGTCCACGGGAATGGCCGCGAGCTTGGCGAGCGCCGTTTGCACCTCGGGTCGCACGACGCCGAGCCGCTCGCCGAGCTCTTTGGCTTTGGCGTAATCGCCCTCCGCCTGAATCGTCATGATGTCGCGCGTCAGGGCGGCTACACCTTCCTTGATCCGATCGCGATTGACCTCGAACGTCCCGTCAGGCTTGGCGACGAAGCCGCGCTGATCGAGCAGGTAGTTGAGCTGCACCGCGATGCCTTTGCCGTGCGCCTCGCTGACGCCGAACCGGATCGAGCGGAACGCGGACGCGAGGTACGTGACGTAGAGCTGCTCCTCGAGCGACTTCGGCATCACGCCTTTGTCGATCATGTGCTGGATGGCGAAGAGGCCCGAGATATCGGCCTTCGCCTCTTCGAGAAAGCTGTAGGTCTCCTTCAGCTGCTGCCGTACGGTCGTCCCGCGGCCGTTCACGGTGATGCTGTGCGGGCCGAGCCCGTGCATCAACTCGTGGACGACGATGTGCGTGAAGAAGGCGTCGAAGGCGACGTGCGCCCGATCGCCGGCCGGCAGGACGATCTTCGAGATCGGCAGGAGCGTCTTTTCGAACTTCGCGTCCTGGACGTTCTTCAGCATGACGCGCTTGGCGCCCTTCTCCCGGACGACGCGCTCGTCGTTCGGCAGGTTGAACGCCGCCGTTTGCACGCCCCGGTTCGCATCGCCGGCCGCGAAGATCTCGTTGACCACGACGATCGGCGCGAGCGTGCCGAGCTTCGGATTGCGGTGCTTCGGATCGATCGGCAGATTGTCCTCGATATCCTGCAGCTCGCCCGCCAGCTTCTGCAGCTTCGCCGATTCGGCTGCGTCCTGCACCGTCACGAACGATTCGAATGCCGCCTTGTAGTTGAACAGCTCGTCCTCGTACACCTCGTACGGGCCGATAGTCGGCTCGATGGCGCCCTTCAGCTCCATCCATGCGACATCGCTGGCGTAGTACTCGTTCGACAGAAACGCGTCGGCGCGTTTGGTCAGAAAGGCCTTCAGCGTCGGCTCGGTACCGAGCGCCGCAGCCTCGCGGAGAAGCGCGGCCGCCTGCGTGAGCTCGTTCTGATACTCGATGCTGTACGGCACGATGAGGAAGTCGCCGCCGGTCGGGCTGGCGTTGCGGCGGATCACGGTGAAGAACCCCGTCGAGCGGGTGCGAATGCTCTGCGGCACCGATTTGAACCACGCTTCGACTTCTGCCTTCGACGCGCCGTCGGGATAGAAATTCGCACCTTGCGGCTTGTCGGCCGGCGCGCCGGGCACGAACGGCGCGTTGTGATCGAGCCGCGACCACGGGCCTTTGTTGATGAGGAAGTAATGCAGACGCGCGCGCCCTTCCGGCGACTCATCGCGCACGAGGTCGAGTAGCATCGGCTGGTTGCCCGCCCATACCTGCCGCAGGAAGAGCGCGTCGATGATCTTCGACGCCTCCACCAGCTTCGCGAGCACTCTACGATCGGCATCGGAGAGCTTCGACAGATCCGCCGTAATCTCGGTCGGCTCGAACCGCGCGGCCATTTGCTGCAGTTTGGTCGCGTCGGGCAACGCGGTTTCCTGGGCGGCGAGGGCGAGGACCATGACGGCGACAGTGAATCTCACGCTAATGTACTCCTCGCGACATCTGCAGCGCAGAAGGATCGGCGCCGAGCCGGCGAATGGCGGTTTCCCACATGCGATCGGGCGGCGTGTTGAAAATCAAATCGTGATCGACATCGCTCATCAGCCACGCCGACGCCTCGAGCTCCGCCTCGAGCTGGCCGGGTCCCCATCCGGAATAGCCGACAATCAACCGCGCATCCGAAGGAGGCCTCGGCTCGAGCAGCCGCCGCAGCAGCTCCGGTGACGTGGACAGCAGCAGATTGTCGGTGATCCGAATCAACTCGGTGTAGTCGCCTTCCTCGCCGACGGTAGGCCGACCGACAAGAATCCAGCTTCGCTCCGGTTCCACCGGCCCACCGACCCAGACCTGCAATTCGCGGTCGGTCGTGACCGGCGGATCCAGGTTCACGATCACTCGTCCCGCCGTCGTCAGCGGACGATTCACGACAAGGCCGAACGCGCCTTGCGCGTTGTGACGGCAGAGCAACACAACCGTCTGCTTGAAATTCGGATCGATGAGCTGCGGCATCGACAGCAGAAATGAAGGTGCGAGAGATGAAGCCACGGATGCGATCGCTCGTTCACGATCATAAGACGATCTCGAAGCGCACCAATGACAGCGTCGAGCGACTGCGTCCCTTCGCGGCGTCGCGTCAAGGCGTGCGACGCACGCGTGCTCCGAAGACCGCGGTGAATGGCCGTGGTCCCGCAGCGATGTTTTCGCGTCGTCATTTGTCGACGGCACGTCCGCGATGAAATGGCAGGACGGCTGCCTGGAAGAGCACAGCTTTACGCAGCCACTCATGTGCCTTCAGATGTGCACGTCGTTGCGCTGAAGCTCAATCGGCCAAGGTCCGGCATGCCTACCGCTTAGCACTTTTTGCCATTCAAAATGGCCCTTTTGGGACTTTGTGCATGTCTTGAAACTAAGCTCTTGCATAGTTCCTCGTTTCGGCACAATAATCCGCCTTCCCCTATCGAACACGAACGTCCATTGACGTCATCGATAGGACGTCTTAACGCAGAAATCTCCGTCGAGCGCGACCAATGTCAAACCTGAACGCATCTGCTTCTCAGGGCGCTCCGCTGCAGGCTCAGCAGCACCAGATCGAGCGCGCTCTCGCCATGGCTCGGATGTTCGTCGCACTTGTAGCACTTGCGGTGCTCTTCGCGACCCCGAGATCGGCACCTCCGTATGCCGATCTCGGCCGTTTAGTGGCGATCGCATATGCGGCATTCGCCGCGATGGTGATCATCGTTGTTCAGACGCGTCCGACGACATGGATCGCCTCGCGGCTCACAGTGCACGTCGTGGACATCGTCGCGGCTGCTGCGCTGACGGTGGCCACGAGTGCAAACGGTCCATTCTTCATTCTGTTCCTGCCGCCGTTCCTCGCTGCCGGCCTGCGGTGGGGATGCCGGGCAGCGATTGCGACGGCGTTTGCGGGAGCGTTGCTGCTCGGCATCGGTACGTCGGTCGGCGAGATGGTGTTCAGCGCGTCGTTCGCGCCGCACGATGACAGGACTGCTCAATTTTTCGTTGTCGCCGCTGCCGCGTCGCTGCTGATTGGTGGCAGCGTCATCGGCTACATCGCGGACGCGGTGATGCGTCTGTGCATCGAGTCGGTCGCTGTCACATCGATGATCGCGAGTGCAGATGTGCGCAGCGGACTCAAACGGACACTGGGATCAGTGGTTCAATCGCTCCAGAAATTCTTCGGCGCTGAGCGGGTGCTACTCGTCGCGCACGATCGTGCCTCAGACAAGGCCTTCTTGTGGGACACGGCGCCTTCGAGCCAGGTGACGGGCGATCCGATTCACTGCGTTCAACTCGAGAACGGGGAGTTGTCCCCGTACATCTTCGAACCGCACGCCGCGGCGTTTCACGCGCTGCGGCAACGCAGCATCGACGGCGCGCGGTTCGACGTGGTCGCCACCGACGCCAACGGAGCCCGACTGCACGCTGAATCGTGGAGCCTTCCGAAAGAATTGCTCGCTGCTGTCGGTCCATTCAGCGGTGTGCTCGCCATCGGCTTCGATCTCGGACGGGAGTGGACCGGCCGCGTATTCCTCGTCAATCCAATCGTCGGATCGAATCGCAGAAGGGCGTTGAGTGTCGCTCGCCGGATCGTTCAGCAGGTCGGACCAACGGTGCACAACGTGTATCTGACGCGCCGTCTCCGCACCGAGGCCGTGGCGGCCGAGCGCGGTCGCGTCGCGCGCGAGCTGCATGACGGGGTCATCCAGGGTGTGATGGGCGTCGAGATGGAAGTCGCCGCTCTGAGCCGTCGCCTGTCGCGCGAAGCGCCGCACGTCGCGGCGGACCTGAATCGCCTCAACGGCCTCCTGCGGCGCGAAGTGGTGACGCTGCGCGAATTCATGCAGCAGATGAAGCCGCTCGATTTGGCGCCCGATCAATTGGTCGACACGCTGGCCGACTTCACACAGCGCTTCCAGCGCGAAACCGGCATCGCCACCCGATTCGTGACACAGCTCGATCGCGTAGCGCTCGGTCCGCACGCGTGTCGCGAAGTGGCGCGCATCGTCGGCGAAGCGTTGATTAACGTGCGGCGGCACAGCGGCGCGCAAAACGTGTACGTGCGGTTGGCGTCGATCGACGGCGACTGCCAGCTGTCGATCGAGGACGACGGGTGCGGGTTCCCGTTTGCAGGGCGGAAGAGTCACGCCGAGCTGGAAGCGTCGCGCCTGGGCCCGTTCGTTATCAAGGATCGCGTCCGTCTGCTCGGCGGACAGCTGAACATCGAGTCTCAGCCGGGCCAGGGCGCACGCCTCGAAATTGCAGTTCCACTTTCAACCCATGCCATACACGCATAACGCTCCAGTCCGTGTTGTCATCGCCGACGATCACCCGACATTTCGCGACGGGTTGACGCGGCTCCTGGAAACCGATGGAGACCTCCACGTCGTCGGCAGCGCCGGCGACGGTGAAGAGGCGACGCGCCTGGTCGAACAGCTGGAGCCAGATCTCCTCCTGCTCGACGTGGCGATGCCGCGCAAGCCGGGGCTGGTTGCCTTGCGCGAACTCCGCGAACGATCGGTCCGGGCGCGCATCATCCTGGTGACCGCGGCGCTCGATCGCGACGAATTGATCTCGGGGCTTCAGCTCGGCGCGCAGGGCATCGTGCTCAAGGAGTCGGCGAGCGAGGTGCTGTTTAAAAGCATCCACGCCGTCGTAGCGGGCCAATATTGGGTCGGACGCAACCGTGTCGCCGATCTGACCACCGCGCTGCAGCAGCTGCTCGCATCGCATCCGCAACCGAGCCGCAAACACTTCGGACTCACGCCGCGCGAGCTCGAGATCATCAGCGTGATTCTGGGTGGCTATTCCAACGGCGAAATCGCGACGAAGTTCTCAATCAGTGAAAAAACCGTAAAGCATCACCTGACGAACATCTTCGACAAGCTGGGCGTGTCGAACCGCCTGGAGCTGGCGTTGTTCGCGGTCCATCACAAAATCGGCCTGACGCCCGTGCCGGTCGCGGCGCCCGCCGCGGCTCAGGCGCCGCTGCAGCCCTCGGCGCCGACTAAGCAGACTGCGACGTTGGTCTGATATCGCTGCCGGGGGTCTAGGACCTTCGGTCGATGTTAGATGTCCGCCTTACGCGAGACAATTCTCCTCGGCCCGGCGGAATAATCCGCCGATTCCGTTCAATCCTCTAGGAGGGTTCAATGCGTCAGTTCAGGAAGCTCAGCACCGCCCTGGTGTTCGCCGGTTTCGTTGCCTGTGCAACGATGACTTTGGGTACGACCTTGCACGCCGCCGGCCCCGGCAATGGGCCCGGCCTTGCCTACTGCAAGGTGTTGGCCGCCGGGATTGAGAACGCGACGAATCTGGGCTTCGCCGATCTCGCGGCCTTCCTCCAGTCGATCTACGACGCGAACTGCATCTGACCGCACTCGACGACCGGGACCTGCGCGCGATCGACGCCCGCAGGTCCCGCAAATTCCGTCTCTCCGCCAGCTCGAGATCTTCACGACACTCACACCTTCGGACCTAGTCGTCGTCGATGATGACGCCGACGCCGTCGGCCTTGAGAATCGTGGCGTTCGTCGCCGCTGACAGCCTGACCGAGAACGTCTCGTTGTTCTCCTTCACGAGGTCCCCGACCACCATCACGTTGACGGTCTTGGTTGTTTCGCCCGGGGCAAACGTCAACGTGCCTGACGTCGACTGATAATCGCGCGACGACGCCGTCCCGCTCAGCGTCTGGTAGTTGACGGTCACCGCCACCGCGGCTGGTGACGACAGCGTCACGGTGAACACCATCGGCGTGGTGCCGCTGTTGCCCTCGACGACGCTCGAATCCGCGATCGACAGCTTCGGCGGGCCCGAGCTCTGGACGGTGATCGTGAACGTCTGCGTCGCACTGGTGTCGACGCCGCCGTTCGCGGTGCCGCCGTTGTCATGCAGCTGCACGGTGACATGCGCGATGCCGGTCGCGCCAGCTGCCGGCGTGAACGTCAGCGTACCGTTCGAGGCCACCGCTGGCTGCGCCGAGAACAGTGCAGCGTTGTCGTTCGTGGCCGTGAAGCTGAGTACCTGCCCCGCTTCGTCGGCAGGACCGGCGCTCATGCCCGTTGCCCAGGCGGCTACCGTTTTCGCTCCGCTGTCCTGCGCGACCGTCTGGTCGGCGCCCTTCGTAAACGTCGGCGCGTCGTTGACTGCGGTCAGGGTGATGCTGACGGTTGCCACGTTCGAATCGACCGTGCCATCGTTCGCTTTGAACGTGAAGCTATCCGCGCCGTTGTAGTTCGCCGCGGGCGTATACGTCAGGTTCGGCGCCACTCCGCTCAGCGCGCCGTGCGCCGGGCCTGCGACCACGCTGTAGGTCAGCGGGTCGCCGTCGGCATCCGTCGCCGTCAAGACGATCGCCTTCGCCGTATCTTCTGCGGTCGTCGCGGTCTGCGCGGCCGCGACCGGCGCGTGATTCACGTGGACCACCGTCAGGCTCACGGTCGCCGCCGCCGAATCGACCGTCCCGTCGTTCGCTTTGAACGTGAAGCTGTCCGAGCCGAAATATCCAGCGACGGGCGTGTACGTGAGATTCGGCGCGGTGCCGCTCAGCGTGCCGTGCGTCGGCGCGGTCACCACCACGTACGTCAGCGTGTCGCCGTCCACGTCGCTGGCCGTCAGGCTGATCGCCTTGGCCGTGTCCTGATTGGTCGTCACGCTCTGCGCCGTCGCGACCGGCGCGTCGTTCACCGGCGTCACCGTGACGGC
>Ga0209156_10000249_pt1 | contig 44496 bp, 45 predicted proteins | sample GraSoiAngelo_124_FD_185881 | JGI IMG/M metagenome (GOLD analysis project Ga0209156, IMG submission 185881) | Grasslands soil microbial communities from the Angelo Coastal Reserve, California, USA - 14_0927_05_20cm (SPAdes) (version 2) | ecosystem: Environmental > Terrestrial > Soil > Grasslands... | reverse complement strand
GAGATCCGGCGGCGGCCGAGGGCGCGGAGCATGTCGCGGGCGGTCGCAAACGGATCGAGTGTCTTCATGGGCGTGCCTCCTTATGCGACAGGCGCGCGTCGCTCATTTGTATCGGGGTCCGCGAGGCCGGCGTGGACCGTGGGTGGCCTGAGGCAGGCGCGCGTCGCTCATTTGTAGCGGGGTCCGCGAGGCCGGCGTGCACCGTGGGTGGCCTGCGACAGGCGCGCGTCGCTCATTCCTGGGTCACACGGGGCGCGAGGGCGCGGAGCGCGGTCCGCATGATCTCACGCTTCCGGGCCGGGTCCGGCTCGCGCGTCGAGAGCGCGAGGAACGCGGTATCGATGCCCGCGTCGAGGTAGCGACGGACGTGGCGCGTGATCTCCTCCATCGAGCCGCGGACGATGAGATCGCGCAGCACCTGCTCGGGCACGGCGGCGACTGCCCCCTTGCGGTCGCCGGCGGCCCAGGCATTCCACATCGGCGCGAGCGCCGCGCTGCGTCCGAGCCACTCGTGGAACGCCTTGTAGACGGGAACGTTGAGGTAGGCGGTGACGTGGCGGCGCACCGCGACGTCGGTCTCGGGGCCGGCCGGGTCCACGTTGACCAGGAGACGTGCCGTGATCTCGATCGCCGCGGGATCACGCCCGGCCGCGCGCGCGGCGTCCCGCACGACCGCGACCGACTTCGGCACGTCCTCGACCGAGAGCCAGTTGAGGATGGCGCCGTCGGCCACCTCGCCGGCGACCCGGAGCATACCGGGCCTGAGCGCCGCGACGTGGATGGGGACGGGCTCGGTGGGTGGTCGCGTCAGCCTGAAGCCGTCCACGCTGAGGGTCTTGCCCCGAAACACGACGCGCTCGCCGGCGAGCGTCTGGCGGAGGACCTGCGCCATCTCGCGCACGCGCGTCGCGGGCCGCGTGAAGGCGCCGCCGTTCCAGGCCTCGACGATCGGCTGGGAGCCTGCGCCGATGCCGAGGCAGAAGCGCCCGGGCGCGATGTCGGCGAGCCCGGCGGCCGAGGAGGCGAGCGTCGCCGGACCGCGGGTGTAGACGTTGGCGATTGCCGTCCCCACGCGCAGCCGCGTCGCGGACGCGATGACGGCGAGCGGGGCGAAGCAGTCCACGCCGTCTACCTCGAGCGACCACGCGTCGGTGTAGCCAAGCCGCTCCGCCTCGCGCGCGAGCTCTCCGTGCTCGGCCAGGCTGAAGCCGTCGACCGGCACCGACAGCGCCCAGCGCTTCTGGCGCATGGGGCTCAGCGGTACCTGGTCTGCGTCATCGTCGCGCTCCTCGCTTCGGGATGTCGAGCCACCCGATTCTACTGTATGATCCGGCCGACGTCCCCAAGGAGGAGGCCATGCTGGGCGACATCGTGGAGCTGTCGGTCGTCGTCCGGGACCTCGACGCGGCCATCGAGCGCTACACGCGCGTCTTCGGCTTGACGGTCCACCGCCGCGCGGAGTCCGAGGAGTTCGGCTTCAAGAACGCGATCCTGCCGACCGGCATCGGCCACATCGAGCTGCTCGAGCCGACGGACCCCGCGAAGCCCGTGGGCCGGTTCCTCGCCCGGCACGGCGAGGGCGTCTACCTGGTCGGCTTCGAGTGCGAGGACGTCCCCGCGAGCGTCGAGCGCCTCAGGAAGCACGGCGTCAAGGTCGATCACCGCGCGGACAAGGACATCGCCTGGGTGCACCCGCGCGATGCCCATGGCCTCTTCGTCGAGCTGCGCCACCGCGAGGCGTACGACTGATGCCCACGTTTCACTTCGAGCTCGGCGAGCTGCCGCCGGCGGCCGAGACGCTCCGGGCGGAAGTGCGGGAATTCCTCCGCGCCGAGCTCCACGAGCACACGCCCGCGCAGCGCGCGCGCTCCTGGGGCGGGTTCGATCGCGAGTTCAGTCGGAAGATGGGCGCGCGCGGCTGGATCGGGATGACGTGGCCCACGCGTTACGGCGGTCACGACCGGAGCGCGCTCGAGCGTTACGTGGTCCTCGAGGAGACTCTGGCCGCCGGCGCGCCGGTCTCGGCCCACTGGGTCGCCGACCGGCAGTCGGGCCCGCTCCTGCTCCGCTTCGGCACCGAGGCCCAGCGCCAGCGGTTCCTGCCGGCGATCGCGCGGGGCGAGCTGGCCTTCGCGATCGGCATGAGCGAGCCCGATTCGGGCTCGGACCTCGCGTCGATCCGCACGCGCGCCGAGCGCGTCGCCGGCGGCTACCGGGTGAACGGCACCAAGGTGTGGACGAGCAACGCCCACATCTCCGACTACATGATCGCCCTCTTCCGGACCCAGCACGACGCCGCCAAGAAGCACGAGGGGCTCACGCAGTTCCTCGTGGACCCGAAGTCGCCCGGCATCACCATCAATCCAATCATCGACCTCCGGGGCGCGCATCACTTCAATATGGTCGTCTTCGAGGACGCGTTCGTTCCGGAGGCGATGCGCGTCGGCGAGGAGGGGGCCGGCTGGAAGCAGGTGACGACCGAGCTCGCCTTCGAGCGCAGCGGGCCCGAGCGCTACCTGTCGAGCCTCGCCCTCATCCTCGAGCTGATCCGCGAGGTCGGGAAGGTCCCGGGCGAGCGGGCCGCCGCCGTCGTGGGCCGTCTCGTCGCGCACCTTGCCACGCTCCGGCAGATGTCGCTCTCGGTTGCGGGGATGCTCGAGGCCGGCCAGAACCCGAACCTCGAGGCCGCGGTGGTGAAGGACGTCGGCACGACCTTCGAGCAGGAGGTGCCCGAGGTCGTCCACGCGCTGCTGGGCATGGAACCCACCAACGACACGGGCACGCACCTCCAGCAGGTGCTGGGCTACCTCACCCAGAGCGCGCCGTCATTTTCGCTCCGCGGCGGGACTCGCGAGATCCTGCGCGGCATCATCGCGCGCGGCCTCGGGCTCCGATAAATGAACGAGCTCCGCGCGATCCTCTCGGACGTCGTCACGCGGCTTTTCACGGAGCGCGTGACGCGCGAGCTCAGCGAGGCCGCGGAGAAGGGCGAGTGGCCCGGCGCGCTCTGGCAGGCGATCGAGGAGAACGGCCTCACGCTGCCGCTCGTGCCGGAGACGAAGGGCGGCGCGGGTGGGACGTGGGGCGACGCGTACGTCGTCGTGAGCGCGGCGGGGCGCCACGCCGTGCCGCTCCCGCTCGCGGAGACGATCGTCGCCTCGTGGCTCCTCCTGGCGGCCGGGCTCGAGGTGCCGCTGGGGCCGCTGACCGTGGCGCCCGTCCAGCGCGACGAGCGCCTGAAGCTCGTGCGGCGGGACGGCGGCCTGAGGCTCGACGGCACCGCCGCGCGCGTGCCGTGGGGGCGCGCGGCCAAGCACGTCGTGGTCGTGGACGAGACGGACGGCCGGGCGACCGTCGCGCTCGTCGCGGCCGGGGGTGCGCGTGTCACGCCCGACACGAACCTCGCGCGGGAGCCCCGCGACACGCTCGCCTTCGCCGGCGCGCCCGTCCTCGCAGCCGCGCCCACCGCCGGGCTGCCGCACGACGCCGTGAGGCTCTACGGCGCCCTCGTCCGCGCCGCGCAGATGGCGGGGGGGCTGGAGGCGATCCTCGCGCTGGCGACGCGCTACGCGACCGAGCGTCGACAGTTCGGCAGGCCCATCGGACAGTTCCAGGCGATCCAGCAGGGTCTCGCGGTCCTCGCGGGCCACGCGGCGGCGGCCGGGATGGCGGCGGCGAACGCGTTCCGCGCCGCGGACCGCCGCGATCCCTGGTTCGAGACGGCGGTGGCCAAGGCGAGGGTGGGCGAGGCGGCGGGCATCGGCGCCTCCATCGCGCACCAGGTCCACGGCGCGATCGGCTTCACCTACGAGCACCAGCTCCAGTTCGTCACGCGCCGGCTCTGGTCGTGGCGCGCCGAGTTCGGGGGCGAGAGCGAGTGGGCGACGCTGCTGGGCCGGTCAGTGGCCGAGCGGGGCGCCGAAACGCTCTGGTCGTTCCTCGCCGCACGCTGAGGTCGACTGCCCCTTCGTGACTCGCGTCCTGTTCGACCACATCGCGATTGCGGTCCCGCGCATCGCGGACGCGCTCCCGTTCGTAGTCGGCGAGCTCGGCGGCGCGCCCGCGCACGGCGGGCCCTCGGGCGCCTACACCTTCGGCCAATGGCGGTTCGCGAACGGCGGCGTGCTCGAGATCCTCGAGCCACTCGGCGCCGACGGGTTCCTCCACCGCTTCCTCGCCCAGCGGGGCCCGGGGATCCATCACGTAACGTTTCGCGTGCCGCGCCTGCGCCCCGCCTGCGACCGCGCGGAGGCGGCGGGGTACACGATCGTCGGCCACGACGACTCGAACCCCGAGTGGCAGGAGGCGTTCCTGCATCCCAAGCAGGCGCTCGGCATCGTCGTCCAGCTGGCGGCGTCCGAGCCCGCGCCCCGCGGCGCGCGGCGCCGGCAACGCTGGGCGCCGCCGCCCGGCCCGGCGAGCCCGCCCCCGCCGGTCACGGTCGTGGGGCTGCGCATGCGCGCGCGCTCGCGCGAGCGGGCCCTCGCGCAGTGGGCCGGTGTCCTCCAGGGCGACGAGCGCGATGGCGCCGGGGGCGAGCTCGTCTTCGGCTGGCCGGGCTCGCCGATGCGCATCTCGGTGGAGATCGATCCCGAGGGCGACGAGGGCCCGCGCTGGGTCGAGCTCCGGGCCGAGCGTCCGCTGGCGCTCCCGTCCGGCCCGCACCCGGTCCTCGGCGCCGCGTTCAGCGGGGCTTGACGAGCTTCGTCCGCAGCGTCTCCACCTGCCGGTCGAAGGGGAGCCCGCCACGCGCCGTCATCGGCGTCTTGTCGGCGAGCCCGGTGTGGAGCTCGACCAGCAGCGGCCCCGGGTCGGTCAGCATCGCGGGCAGGCGCTTCCTGAAGTCGTCGAGCTCCCGCACCGCGTAGGCCTGGCGATAGCCGGCGCCCTTCGCCATCGCGACGAAGTCGACCTGGAGCCCGCCCGGAATCTCCTGCGAGCCCGAGGTGTGGTAGACGCCGTTCTTGAAGACGAGGTGCGTGAGGTTGCGCGGCTGGGCGCCCGCGATCGTGGCGAGGGAGCCGAGCTGCATCAGGAGCGAGCCATCGCCGTCGAAGACGACGACGCGGCGGTCGGGGCGGGCGAGCGCCAGGCCGAGGCCCATGGCGGAGGCGCCGCCCATGAAGCCGACGCAGGTGACCGAGACGTCGTCCGGCGCGATCTCGCGCCAGGCGGGCGCGGTGGTCATGGTCGGAATGCAGATCGCCTCGCCGCGCGCGGCCGCGATCGCACGGAGCACGTCTTCGGGCTTCATCGCCATCACAGGGTCTCCAGGCCGACGAGGACCGCCGCGGGCCCGCGGCGCTTCTGGGCGAGCCGGTAGTACTCGGGAATGAGGTGGACGTCGTTCGGGCCCTCGAGCCGGGCGTGGGGCACGCCGAAGGTGTCGAGCAGCGGCTCGCAGTAGCGGACCATCGAGTGGCGCGACTCCCGCGGCGCCTTGTCCTTCTCCCGCGAGAGGAGGCCGATCATGTAGAAGACGGGCACGCGGCCGTCCAGCGCGACGCCGCGCAGGGTGTTGATCGAGGCGTAGAGCCCCGCGTGCTGGATCATGAGCACGCACGGCTCGCCGCCCATCCAGAGCCCGGCGGCCGCGGTGGTCGCCTCGTCCTCCGTCGCGCAGGTGACGACGCGGAGCGCCTGCTCCTTGTCGAGCGCGGCGAGCACGGACTTCTGGTGAGTGTCGGGCACGCTCAGCACCCAGCCGAGGTGCTGATGGCGGGACGGCTCCTGCGCCTCGGCGGCGAGCGCCTGGCGCGCCTCCCTGAACGTGTCCTTGAGCGTGTCGATGATCAGCGGCGCCGGAATCGATTCGGGCATTCTGTTCCCCCCCGTGAGAAGATCGAGCATAATCGTACGCCATCTCGACCGCAAGAAAGGATGCCTCATGCCGCACGTGTTGCGCTCGATCCTGGCCCTCGTGCTCGGCGCCGCGCTCGCGGCGCCCGCGCTGGCCCAGGAGCTCAAGACCGACGAGCAGAAGACGCTCTACGCGCTCGGGCTCATCCTCAGCCAGAACCTCGCGTCCTTCAATCTCGGCGCGGCCGACCTCGACGCCGTGAAGGCCGGCATCACCGACGGTGTCCTGAAAAAAGATCCTAAGATTTCGCTCTCGGAGTGGGGGCCGAGGATCCAGGGGCTCCAGGCCTCACGGCTCGCGGTCGTGGCGGCGGCCGAGCGAAAGTCGGGCGAGGCCTTCCTGGCGAAGGCGGCGGCGGAGAAGGGCGCGACCAAGACCGCCTCGGGGCTCATCATCACGACGCTCACGGCCGGCACGGGCCCGGCGCCCCAGGTGAGCGACACGGTGAAGGTCCACTACCAGGGCACCCTGGCCGACGGAACGGTGTTCGACAGCTCCCTCCAGCGCGGCGAGCCGATCACGCTGCCGCTCGCCGGCGGCATCATCAAGTGCTGGAGCGAGGGCGTGCCGCTGATGAAGGTGGGCGGCAAGAGCCGGCTGGTCTGCCCGCCCGATCTGGCGTATGGTGACCAGGGGCGGCCGCCACGGATCAAGCCCGGCGCGACGCTCGTCTTCGAGATCGAGGTGCTGGAGATCGTGAAGGAGAAATAGGGGAGGACAACCGATGGCCCAGCGGTTCGACCGGCGCCGCCAAGACACGGGCAACATCCTGTTCCTCGAGCACGTCAACGTGAAGGTCCCCGACCAGACCGTTGCCACCACGTTCTACGTGCAGGGTCTCGGGTTCACGCGCGACCCGTACCTCATGGTCTCCACCGAGAACATGTGGATCAACATCGGCCAGCAGCAGTTCCACCTGCCGACGGGCGCACCGCAGGTGCTCCGCGGGTGGGTCGGCCTCGTCGTCCCCGACCTCGACGCGCTGATCGCGCGCCTCGCCGAGGTCAAGCCGAAGCTCGCCGGGACCAAGTTCGCCTACACGGTCGAGGACAAGCACGTGGCCGTCACCTGCCCGTGGGGGAACCGGCTGCGCTGCTTCGCCGCCGGCCCCGGGTTCGGCGACATGACGCTCGGCATGCCCTGCGTCGAGTTCCCGGTGGCGCCCGGCCGCGCCGCGGGGATCGCGCGCTTCTACCAGACGATCATGGGCGCGCCAGCCACGGTCACGCCCGACGCTGAGGGCGTCGCCGCGCGCGTGAAGCTCGGCGGTCGACAAGAGCTGGTCTTCCGCGAGACGACGGCCCCGGAGGCGGCCTACGACCGCCATCACATCGCGATCTACATCGCGGACTTCTCCGGCCCCCACGCGAAGCTGAACGAGCTCGGCCTCGTCACCGAGGAGAGCAGCGAGATCCAGTACCGGTTCGAGACGATCGTGGATCCGGCGACGCGCGAGCCGCTCTTCGTCATCGAGCACGAGGTGCGCTGCTACACGCACCCGATGTTCCTGCGCCCCCTCGTGAACCGGAACCCCGCGCAGCGCCAGCCGACGTTCCAGCGCGGGCGCGACGCGTTCTACCCCGGGGCCGCCTAGCAGCTCCGCACCGCCCCACGACACGTTCGCCAGCCCAGTCCATCAGCTCGCCCGTCGGCGTGGGCGTGATCCCTCCTGACCGCGATCGGCCGCCTATTGTATGCTGGCTGCCCGTGAGAGGAGGTGGCGGATGAGGCTCGCGCTGGGGCAGGGATACTCGGGGGCGACGCTCTCGCCGGACGTGGACCGCGTCCTCGAGGCGGAGCGGCTCGGCTACGACTCGGTGTGGACCGCCGAGTCGTACGGCTCCGACGCGGTCACGACGATCGCGTGGATCGCGGCGCGCACGACGCGCATTCACGTCGGGACGGCGATCATGCAGATCGGGGCGCGCACGCCCGCGGCGAGCGCGATGACCGCGATGACGCTCGACGCCCTGTCGGGCGGGCGCTTCCGCCTCGGGCTCGGCGTCTCGAACCCTCAAGTCGTCGAGGGCTGGCACGGCCAGCGCTTCGGCAAGCCGCTCGCGCGGACGCGTGAGTACGTGTCGATCGTGCGCGCGATCCTCCGCCGGGAGAAGCCCGTCGAGTTCAGCGGCGAGTACTACCAGATCCCCTACGCGGGCCCGGACGCGACCTCACTCGGCAAGCCGCTCAAGTCCATCCTCCACGGCCGGGCCGACCTGCCGATCTACCTCGCGGCGATCGGGCCGAAGAACGTCGCCCTCGCCGCCGAGATCGCCGACGGCTGGATTCCGACGCTCTTCGCGCCGTCGAGGATCCGCATGTTCCGCGAGTGGCTGGACGAGGGCCTCCGGAGGGCCGGCGGCCCCAAGCCCAAGTTCGACGTCATGGCGGCCTGTCCCGTCGTCGTGGGCGACGACGTCGGCGCGTGCCTGGCCCAGCACAAGCCCGCGATCGCCCTCTACGTCGGGGGCATGGGCGCGCGGAGCCGCAACTTCTACAACGAGACGGTCCGCCGGTACGGGTACGCGGAGGCGGCGCAGACGATCCAGGACCTCTACCTCGCGGGGAAGAAGCGCGAGGCCGAGGCGGCCGTGCCCGACGCGCTCGTGGACGAGGTCGGGCTCTTCGGGCCGCGCGAGCGCATCCGCGAGCGGCTCGCGGCGTACCGCGAGGCGGGCGTGACGACGCTCGCCGTGCGCGGGAGCCTCGACGCGATCCGGCTGATGGCCGAGCTCGCCCTGTGAATGAGCGACGCGCACCTGTCTTGGGCCACCAACGGTGCGCGCCGGCCTCGCGGACTCGCTCCTGAGGGCGCGCGGGTGAGTGAAGGAGGCGGCGCATGACGACGATCGGGCTCTTGCATCCGGGTGAGATGGGCGCGGCCGTCGGCGCCTCGGCGCGGGCCGACGGCGCGCGCGTGCTCTGGGCCGGGGAGGGGCGCGGCGCGGCGACGCGCGGGCGCGCCGCGACGGCCGGTCTCGAGGACGTCGGCACGCTCGGCGAGCTCGCCCGCCGGAGCGAGGTGATCGTCTCCGTGTGCCCGCCCGACGCGGCCCTCGACCTGGCGCGCGCCGTCGCGGAGCGCCGCTTCGCGGGCCTCTACCTCGACGCGAACGCGGTGGCGCCGGCGACGGCGCGCGAGATCGGCGCGATCGTCGAGAAGGCGGGCGCCACATTCGTGGACGGCGGCATCATCGGCGGCCCCCCGCAGTCGCGCGGCACCACGCGCCTTTATCTCTCCGGCGCCGCGGCGGCGCGGGTCGCGGCGCTCTTCCCCGGAGGGCCGCTGGAGGCCGTGGTCGTCGCGGGCGGCCCCGGCGCGGCCTCCGCGGTGAAGGTCGCGTATGCCGCCTGGAACAAGGGCCACGCCGCGCTCTTGATGGCCGTCCGCGCCCTCGCGATCGCCGAGGGCGTCGAGGCCGCGCTGCTCGCGGAGTGGAGGCTCTCCCAGCCCGACCTGCCGGCGCGCTCGGAGTCGGCGGTCCAGCGGAACGCGCGCAAGGCGTGGCGCTTCGTCGGAGAGATGGAGGAGATCGCGGCCACGTTCGACGCGGCCGGGCTGCCCCAGGGCTTCCACGCGGCGGCGGCCGAGGTCTACCGCCGGCTCGCGCCCTGGAAGGACGCGGCGGCGCCGCCGTCGGTCGCCGAGGCGTCCGGCGCGTTGACGACGCGGCCTTAGGCGCCGTGCCCGGGATCGCCGAGATCCGCAGTTACCCGGCGGCGCGTAGCGCGTTCCGCTGGAGCGCCCTGTGGGAGCTGTTCGACGGTCGCCCCGACCGGCTGAACCTCGCGCACGAGTGCGTGGACCGCCACGCCGGCGGGCGCACCGCGCTGCGGATCCAGCACGCCGACGGCCGGCGCGAGGTGCGGAGCTTCGACGAGCTCGCCGCCTGGTCCTCGCGGTTCGCCAACCTCCTCGAGGCCGAGGGCGTCGCCCGCGGCGACCGCGTCGCGGTGATGCTCGAGCCGTCGCTGGCCTTCTACGGCGCCGTCTTCGGCGCCGTCAAGCGAGGCGCCGTCGCCGTGCCGCTCTTCACGCTGCTCGGCCCCGACGGGGTGAGGCTGCGCGTCGAGGACTGCGCGCCCCGCCTGCTGCTCGTCGCCGGGGACGCCGCGCGCTGGCAGGCCCTCCTCCCGCGCGTGAAGGTCGCCGCGGTCGACGAGCGGTTCGCCGGGCGCCTCGGCGAGCAGTCGCCGCGCTACGCTCCCGCGACGCGCGCCGACGACCTCGCGGTCTTCCAGTACACGTCGGGGACGACACGGGGCCTGCCGGAGGCCGTGCGCCACACGCACCGCGCCGTCGTGACGCTGATGGTCGCCGCGCTCTACGGCGTGGGCCTGGCGCCCGGCGACAGCTACTTCTGCCCGTCGTCGCCCGCGTGGGGGCACGGCCTCTGGCACGGCACCATCGCGCCGCTCGCCCTCGGCATCGCGGCCGGCGCCTACGCCGGCAAGTTCCACGCGGCGCGCGTGCTCGAAGCGCTCGACGCGTTCGGCGTCACCAATCTGGCGGCGGCGCCCACGGTCTTCCGCATGCTACGGAGCGGGGGGCTCGCCGAGGGCCGCCGCGGCGCGCTCGAGAAGCTCTCGTTCACGGGCGAGCCCATGGACTCGCGGACATGGGAGTGGGTGCGAGCGACCTTCGGCGCCACGCCGTGCAGCATGTACGGGTCGACCGAGGTCGGCGTGATCCTCGTGGACTATCCGGGCTTCAGCGACTACGTCGTGCGGCCCGGCGCGCTCGGCAAGCCGGCGCCCGGCTGGGAGGTCGCGATCGTGGACGAGAACGGGCAGCACCTGCCGCCCGACCGCACGGGCGAGATCGCGGTCCGCCGGAAGGACGGCTGGTTCCGCGTCAAGGACCGCGGCTGGACCGACGCAGACGGCTACTTCCACCACGAGGGCCGCTCCGACGACGTGATCATCTCGGCGGGCTGGACGATGAGCGCCGTCGAGATCGAGGACGCGCTGCTGAGCCATCCCGACGTCCGCGAGGCCGCGGTGGTCGGCGCGCCCGACGAGCTGCGCGGCCAGATCCCGAAGGCCTACGTCGTCTCCGAGCGGACGGAGGCGGCGTTCGCTCGCGAGCTCCAGGAGTGGGTCGGCCGGCGCCTGAGCCAGCACGAGTACCCGCGCGCGATCGCGTTCGTCGACGAGCTCCCCAAGACCCCCGCGGGGAAGATCGACCGGCGGTCGCTGCGGGGCCGTGCCCGGGAGACGGCGTGACGCGGTTCCCGACCATCACGGACGAGGCGCTCGCCGGGCTCCGGGCGCTGATCGGCAAGGAGATCCGGCGGCCCGAGCCGTACCTGGAGGTCGCCTCGCGCGACGCGATTCGCCACTGGGCCCACGGGATCGGCGACCGCAATCCGTTCTGGGCGCGGGCGCGACTGGCGCCGCCGACGATCCTCTTCGCCATGGACCGGATCGTCTCCGGCTATGTCACCGGGCTCCCCGGCATCCACGCCATGTACGCGGGCACCGACTTCCGCTGGCGGGGCGCGATCCGCGAGGGCGACCGCCTCGTCGGCAAGAGCGTGCTGCGGGACCTCGAGGAGAAGGCGTCGAGCTTCGCGCGGCGCGCGCTCAAGCAGACCTATCGCACGACGTTCGTCGACGACACGGGCGCGGTCGTCTGCGAGGCCGATTCCTGGTGCTTCCGTACCGAGCGCGACGCCGCGCGCGAGGTCAAGAAGTACAGCGCGGTCGAGCCGCACCACTACGCCGCCGAGGAGATCGAGCGGATCCGGCGCGCGTACGCGGCGGAAGAGATCCGCGGCGCCGCGACGCGCTTCTGGGAGGACGTCGAGGTCGGCGCGCCGCTGCCCGAGATCGTGAAAGGGCCGCTCACGGTCACGTCGATCATCGCGTTCGTGCAGGGCTGGGGCAGCCTCTACGTGCGTGCCCACGGTCTCGCGTTCGACCTCTTCGAGCGCCATCCCGCGCTCTCCATCCCCAACGAGTTCGGCGTGCCCGAGCCCCCCGAGCGCGTCCACTGGGACGCGCACCTCGCCCGGGCCGTGGGCGTCCCGGCGCCCTACGACTACGGCCCCGAGCGCGTGGCGTGGCTCGGCCACCTGGTGACCAACTGGATGGGGGACGCGGGCGCCCTCACGCGTCTCTCGGTGGAGGTCCGTCGCCACAACCTCCTCGGCGACACGACGTGGTGCCGCGGACGCGTGGCCCGGACTGCGCTCGTCGACGGGCACGGCGAGGTGACGCTCGAGCTCCACGCCGTGAATCAGCGGAGCGAGACGATCGCGCGGGGCTTGGCGGTCGTGGTTCTCCCGCGCCGGCGGACGACCGCCTAGACCGGGGCCTCGGGAGGCCTCGGTGTCAGCCCGCTGCGCGGTCTCCCGAGTCCTGCCACTTCTGCCACTCGAACAAGGTCCGGAGCTCGTCCGGATGATGAGTCGTCGTTTCCCCCTCGAGGGTCAATCGCACGACCCACTTGACGCTGACCAGGTCGGCGGCGTCCTTCACGTCGACGATGACGCCCCGCGTGCTCGACGCTGACTCTCTGATCGACGGCGACTCCCGGAGCTGGACGACGTCGCCGAGCCTGAACTGCTTCGGCGCATCGTGGGCCTTACGTTCGCTGAGAATCGTGTCCTGACACGAGGCGTGGAGAAGTTGCGATCTGGCGAGAGGGACGATGTCCTGGTTCGGTAGGATCGGACTTCCACAAATACTGCAAATCTGACTGGCGCCCATATGTGTCTCCATGGACTCCAACCGCCCATCCACCAACCCCTACGCACTGGGGTCTCGGCGCCTGTCACGCCAACCCGGGAGGCCACACGCTGGGCAGCGCAAGTGTATCTTCCGACGGCCCGCCGTACAAGGATTTCCTTGCGAGATTTCCTTGAGAGATCCTCAGGCCAGGGCGCCCTCGTGGCGAAGCCGCTCGAGTGAGCGGTCGAAGGCGTCCACCAGCCGATCGATGTCGGCATCGGTCATCGCGGCGTTGAGCCAGCCGTGCCCGCCGCCCCGGCTGTAGTCCACGCCGTGCACCAGCATGGCCAGGTGGAGCGTGGCGCCGAGGGGGCCCATGCCGCGGTCGAGGCGCGCCGGGTCCATCGTCCAGTCGTCGAGACCGAGCTCGTGGGCGTCGGCGCCCACGTGGATGCGGAAGATGGACGAGGCGCCGTACACGCAGCCGCGCACATCGCGCGTCTTGAGGGTCTGGTTCATCCCGTTGCGCAGGCGGTCGCCGAGGCGGTTCAGCTCGCGCTGGACCTCGCCCGTCTTCAAGAGCTCGAGCGCGGCGACGCCCGCGGCGGCGACCAGCGGCGTCGCGCTGTAGGTGCCCTGGTCGGCGACGCGGCGCGTGCGGTCGTGCTTCGGGTCGCCCACGAACGCGATCGTGTCGAGGAGGTCGTCGCGCCCGGCGAGCGCCGCGCCCGGCAGGCCGCCGGCGACGGCCTTGGCGAGGCAGACGAGATCGGCCGTCACGCCGTAGTACTCCTGGGCGCCGCCCGGCGCCATGCGGAAGCCCGTGACGACCTCGTCGAAGATCAGGACGACGCCGCGCGCGCGCGTGAGCTCGCGGAGCGCGCCGAGGAACGCGGGGTTCGTCGGCACCGTCATGGAGCGCGCGCCCGCGGGCTCCAGGATGACCGCGGCGACCTCGTGCTCGTCGAGGAGCTCCCGAACGTGGGCCAGGTCGTTCGGGCGCGCGACCAGCGTCGTCGCGAGCGTCTCCGGCGGCACGCCGGCGGACATCGGGATCTCGAACGGATCCTTCACGGCGGCCACGAGGGCGTCGTGCACCCCGTGGAAGTGGCCCTGGAACTTGACGAGCTTGCTCCGGCCGGTGAACGCGCGGGCGACGCGGACCGCGAGGGCGGTGGTCTCGGTGCCCGTCAGCGTGAAGCGGACCTTGTCGGCGCCCGGCACGCACTCGCGGATCAGCTCGGCCCAGCGGACTTCGAGCTCGCTGCACGCACTGTAGTGGAGGCCGCGCCTCGCCTGCTCGGTGATCGCGCGGACGATCGCCGGGTGATTGTGGCCGAGGATCAGGGCGCCGTGGCCGCTCCAGCAGTCGAGATAGACGTGGCCGTCCACGTCCCACTTGCGGGCACCGTCCGCGCGCTCGACGTAGAAGGGGAAGGGCGAGATCGCGCGGCCGTCGTGGGCGACGCCGCTCGGCATGCTCCGGAGGGCGCGCGCGTGGAGCGCCTTCGACTTCGGGCGGGCCGCCGCGTATTCCTGCTCGAGCGTCGGGGTCGAGGTCATGTCGCCTCCGGGGCTCTCGTGAGGGCCGTACCCAGTATACCGGCCGCGCGGGATCTTCTCGAGGCGCGCCGTCAGCGGGCGAGCGCGATCACGCAGAGGCCGGCGAAGATCACGACGGCCCCCGCGATGCGGACGGCCGAGTGCCGCTCGCGCAGGACGACGGCGCCGAGCACCGCCGCCACGACGATGCTCGTCTCGCGCGCCGCGACGACGTAGCTCACGGGCGCCCGCACCATGGCGCCGAGGACCGCGAGGTACGCGGTCAGCATGAGGACGCCGACGGCTACGATGCGGCCCCAGGGCGCGTCGCGTCGGATGGGCAGCGCCCCGCCGCCGCGCACCCACCGGACGAGATGGATCAGCGCGGCGTCGATCAGGAACACGAGAAAGGCGTAGAGCGGCACCGGCACCAGCCCCACACCGAGCTTGTTCACGAGCGAGTAGCCGCAGATAAAAACGCCCGTGAGGATCGCGAGCCCGAGGCCGCGGCGATCGGCGCGCGCCGCCGCCCAGCCCTGGCCGAGCGCCCCGTGGCTGGCGAAGATCCCGACCACGACGAGGACGATGCCGACGAGCCCCTGCGGCGACAGGTGCTCGCCGAGGAACGCGACCGCGAGCGGGGCCACAAGGACCGGCGCGACGCCGCGCGCCACCGGATAGACGAGCGACAGATCGCCGGCGCCGTAGGCCGCGCTGAGCGCGAACACGTAGGAGGTCTCGAGCACGCCGGAGACCAGGATCACGGGCCACGCCACGGCCGGCACCTCGCCGAGGGAGTAGACGAACAGCACGGGCGCGCAGAGCAGCGTGCCGACGATGAGGGCGCCGGACTGGATCTCGAGCCGTCGCGGCTCGGTCTTGACGAGCAGGTTCCAGGTGCTGTGACACACCGCCGCGCCCAGGACGAGCAGGAGGGCGGCGGGGGGCATGGCACGAGTCTGCTATGCTTGTGCGGGAGACGCAACATGAGTGACCACCACGATCACGACCACTCGGAGGAGGGCTCGCCCCTCACCGAGACCGAGTTGCGGGTGCGCGCGCTCGAGTCGCTGCTCGTCGAGAAGGGCCTGGTCGACCCGGCCGCGCTCGACGCGCTCATCGACACGTACGAGACGAAGGTCGGGCCGCGCAACGGCGCCCACGTCGTCGCGCACGCCTGGGCGGACCCCGCCTACAAGGCGCGGCTGCTGGAGGACGGCTCGAAGGCGATCGCCGAGCTCGGCTACATGGGCCGTCAGGGCGAGGACATGGTGGTTCTCGAGAACACGCCGAAGGTCCACAACATGGTCGTCTGCACGCTCTGCTCCTGTTATCCGTGGCCGGTGCTCGGGCTCCCGCCGGTGTGGTACAAGTCGGCGCCCTACCGCTCGCGCGCCGTCCTCGATCCGCGCGGCGTCCTGCGCGAGCTCGGAGTCGAGGTGCCGGAGGACGTCGAGGTGCGCGTCTGGGACTCGACCTCCGAGGTGCGCTACCTGGTCCTCCCCGAGCGGCCCAGGGGCACCGAGGGTTGGAGCGAGGCGGAGCTGGCCGGCATCGTCACGCGTGACAGCATGATCGGTGTCGCCAAGGTGCCGGCGCCCGCGCGGGGCGCGCGGCGATGAACGGTATCCACGACATGGGCGGGATGCACGGCCTGGGGCCGATCGACCGCGAGGAGAACGAGCCCGTTTTCCACCACGCGTGGGAGCGGCGCGCCTTCGCCCTCAACATGGCCGCGGGCTTTCTCGGGGACTGGAACATCGACATGTCCCGCTACGCGCGCGAGCAGATGCCGCCCGCCGAATATCTCGCCACGAGCTACTACGAGCACTGGCTCTGGGGTCTCGAGCGGCTCCTGGTGGAGAAGGGCCTGCTCACGCGGACGGAGATCGAGGCGCGCGTGGCCGAGCTCCGGAGACGGGCGCCGAGGTGAGACGCGTGCTGCGGGCTGCCGACGTCGGCACGGTGCTCCTGAAGGGCGGGCCGGCGCGCCTGCCGGACGACGTGGCGCCGCGCTTCAAGGCCGGAGATCGCGTCGTCGCCCGCACCCTCAACCCGACGGGCCACACGCGGCTGCCGCGCTACGCGCGGGGAAGGCGCGGCGTCGTGGACCGCGACTACGGGGTCTTCGTCTTCGCCGACGCGAGCGCGATGGGCCAGGGCAAGAAGCCGCAGCACCTCTACAGCGTGCGCTTCGCCGCGCGCGAGCTCTGGGGCCCGGCGGCGAGCGCTCGCGACGTCGTCTTCATCGACCTCTGGGACGATCACCTGGACCCGGCATGACGACGCCCGATCTCGAGGCGCTGCCGGCGATCCCGAAGGATGCGAAGGGGCCCGTCTTCCGGGCGCCGTGGGAGGCGCAGGCCTTCGGCATGGCGGTGGCGCTCCACGCGCGCGGCTGCTTCACCTGGAAGGAATGGGCGGCCCGGCTCGCGGACGAGATCGCCACCGCGAAGGCGCGCGGCGAGGTCGACGACGGCAGCCGCTACTACGACTACTGGCTGGCCACGCTCGAGAAGCTCGTCGCGGAGAAGCGGCTCGTCCTGACGGACGAGCTCCTCACGCGGAAGGACGAGTGGGACCGCGCCGCGCGCGCGACGCCGCACGGCCAGCCGATCGTGCTCCCCCCGTCCCGCTAGCCCGCCGGCGCTCCTCCAGGGCCTCGAGCGTCCGCGGCCAGTCCGCGTGCAGGAGCCGCGAGAGCGAGCGGTCGGCGAGGAGCCGACCGCCCGTCTGGCAGCGCGCGCAGTAGTTGGTCTCGTTCTCCGCGTAGACGATTCGCTGCACCGGCGCCCCGCACTGAGGGCACGGCTGCCCGTAGCGCCCGTGGACCGCCATGCCCTCGCGGAACGCCGTCACACCCTCGGGGAACCCAGGGCCCGCCTCGCGGCGCAGGCGCTCACACCAGTGGAGGAGCGTGTCGCGCGTCGCCGCGAAGAGACGTACCCGCTCCGCGTCGGTGAGCTGGCGCGTCTGCCTGACGGGTGAGAGCCGCGCGCGGTGGAGGATCTCGTCCGAGTAGGCGTTGCCGATCCCGCTGAGGATGCCGGGATCGGTGAGCGCGCGCTTGAGCGTATGGTTCCGGCGCTCGAGCGCCCGGCGGAACGAGGCGGCGTCGGCCGCCAGGACGTCGAGGCCGCCGGGGTCGTGCTCGCGGAGCGCCGCCTCGCCCCGGACGAGGTGGAGCGCCGCGCGCCGCTTCGTGCCCGCCTCGGTCAGGGTGAGCGTCCCCGCCGAGAAGTCGAACGCCGCGAGGCCGATCTTGCCCGGGGGCGTGGCGCCGGCGGGCTTCCAGTGCAGGCGCCCCGCGATCATGAGATGTAGTACGAGGAAGAGGTCGTCCGCGAGCTCGAGCACGATGCGCTTGCCGAGACGGCGGAGCCCGCGGACCTCCCGGCCCGCCGCGGCGGCGAGCGGCGGATCCACCGAGCGCAGGACGAAGGGGCTCAGGACGCGCACGCGCTCGAGCGTCGCGCCGCGGACGCGCGCCTCGAGCGCCTCGATGTAGACGATGACGTCGGGCAGCTCAGGCACGGGGGGACGATAGCACGGCCGGGCTTGGTACACTTTACGGGAGCATGCTCACGCCCCCCATCGCCCCTCGGAGACCGAAGGTGGACGTCCTTCACGGCGAGCGCCGGCAGGACGACTACGACTGGCTCAGGCAGAAGGACGACCCCGAGGTTCTCGCCCACCTCCGCGGGGAGAACACGTACACGGACCTCGTCATGAAGCCGACGGAGACGTTCCAGGCGGCGCTCTACGCGGAGATGCTCGCGCGGATCAAGGAGGACGACACGACGGTGCCGTTCCAGCGCGGGCGGCACTTCTACTACTCGCGCACCGAGAAGGGACGGCAGTACCCGATCTATTGCCGCCGGGAGGGGAGCCTCGCGGCCCCCGAGGCGGTGACGCTCGACCTGAACGCGCTCGCCGAGGGCCACGCGTTCCTCTCGGTCGGCGCCCACACGGTGAGCGACGACGGTCGGCTCCTGGCCTACTCGGTGGACGTCACCGGCTCCCGCGAGTACACGCTCCACGTCAAGGACCTCGCGACCGGCGAGCTCCTCCCCGAGCGCATCGAGAAGGTCGCGGCGGTCGCCTGGACCGCGGACCCCGCGACGTTCTTCTACGTCACCGAGGATCCCGCGAAGCGCCCCTACCGGCTCTGGCGCCATCGGCTCGGCGCCACCGCCGACGACCTCCTCTACGAGGAGACGGACACCCTCTTCCGTCTCTACGTCGAGCGCTCGCGGAGTCTCGCCTACGTCTTCGCGGTGGCGGCCAGCCACACCTCGAGCGAGGTGCGCTTCCTGCCGGCGGCCGCCCCCGCGGGTGCCTGGACCCTCATCGCGGCGCGCGAGAAGGACCACGAGTACGACGTGGATCACGGCGTCTGGCGGGGCGACGACGTCTTCTACGTGAGGACGAACGGGGCCGGGCGGCGCCACTTCCGTCTCGTCACGGCGCCCGTGAGCGATCCCGGGCCGGACCGCTGGACCGAGCTCGTGCCGCACCGCGAGACGGTGATGCTCGAGGGCGTGGACGTCTTCGCGACCCACTACGTCGTGCAGGAGCGGGAGGACGGGCTCACGCGCCTGCGCGTGACCGACCTCGCCACGCGCGCCGCGCACGACGTCCTGTTCCCCGAGCCGGCGTACGAGGCGACGCCCGAGTCGAACCACGAGTTCACGGCGCGGCGGTACCGCTTCCGCTACCAGTCGTTCGTCACGCCGCCGTCGGTCTTCGACTACGACGTGACGACGCGCGAGCGGACGCTCCTGAAGCAGACGGAGGTGCTCGGCGGCTACGACCCCGCGCGCTACCGGTCGGAGCGCCTCCACGCGATCGCCGGCGACGGCACGCGGATCCCGATCTCGCTCGTGCGCCGCGCCGACGCGCCGCGCGACGGCTCGTGCCCCATGCTGCTCGCCGGCTACGGCGCCTACGGGTTCCCGTACCCCGTGGCCTTCTCGTCGAACCGGCTGAGCCTGCTCGACCGGGGCGTCACCGTCGCCATCGCCCACGTGCGCGGGGGCGGGGAGCTCGGCAAGCGCTGGCACGACGCCGGCCGCATGCTGCAGAAGCGCAACACCTTCACGGATTTCATCGCGTCGGCGGAGTTCCTCGTGAAGGAGGGCCACACGGCGCACGAGCGGCTCGTCATCGAGGGCGGGAGCGCGGGCGGCCTCCTGGTCGGCGCCGTGCTGAACATGAAGGCCGACCTCTGCGCGGCCGCGGTGCTCCGTGTGCCGTTCGTGGACGTGATCAACACGATGCTCGACGAGTCCCTGCCGCTCACCGTCGGCGAGTTCGAGGAGTGGGGCAACCCGAAGATCCGCGAGCACTACGAGTACCTGAAGACCTACTGCCCGTACACGAACCTCGGGTCCCGGCGCTACCCCCCGATGCTCGTCCGTGCGGGGCTCAACGACAGCCAGGTCATGTACTGGGAGCCCGCCAAGTACGTGGCGAAGCTCCGGGCGCTCGGGACCGGTGAGGCGCCACTCCTGTTCAAGATCAACCTCGAGGTGGGACACGGCGGCGCCTCGGGCCGCTACGACGCGCTCCGCGAGCTCGCCTTCGACTACGCGTTCGTCCTGACCCGCCTCCACGGCACGCTGGCGGCGGAGAAGGCCGCATGATCGACGCCGTGAGCACCTGGATCGCCGCGTCCCAGCGCATCGTCGTGCTGACGGGCGCGGGGATCTCGACCGACTCGGGCATCCCCGACTTCCGCGGGCCGCAGGGCGTCTGGACGAAGGACCCCCAGGCGGAGAAGCAGGCGACGCTCCAGCACTACGTGGCCGACCCGGAGGTGCGGCGGCGCGCCTGGCGGGCCCGGCTCGAGTCGCCCGCGTGGGAGGCGAAGCCGAACGACGGCCACAAGGCCCTCGTGACGCTGGAGCGGCGGGGCAGGCTCGACACGCTGATCACGCAGAACGTGGACGGCCTTCACCAGCTCGCGGGTTCGTCGCCCGAGAAGGTCATCGAGATCCACGGCACGCTGCGCCAGGTCGTCTGCCTCGAGTGCGGCGAGCGCGCGCCGATGGAGCGGGCGCTCGCGCGCGTGCGGGCCGGGGAGGACGATCCGCCGTGCCTTTCCTGTCATGGCATCCTCAAGTCGGCGACGATCTCGTTCGGCCAGGGCCTCGTGGCCGACGATCTCGCGCGTGCCGCCGCGGCGGCGCGGCGCGCGGACCTGATGCTCGCCGTGGGGACGAAGCTCTCGGTGTGGCCCGTCGCCGGTGTCGTCCCCGCGGCCAAGGAGGCGGGCGCGCGCGTCGTGATCGTCAACGCCGAGCCCACGGAGATGGACGCGCTGGCCGACGCGGTCCTGCGCGGCTCGATCGGGGAGCTGCTCCCGCGGCTCGTGGGAGGCCTCTGATGCGCGTCCTCCTCGTCCATCCGAGCCCGTTGATGTACTCCGAGATCTACCTACGGCTCGAGCCGCTCGGGCTCGAGCGGGTGGCGACTGCCATCGCCGCCGCCGGCCACGACGTTCGGCTCCTCGATCTGCAGATCTTCCGTCACCGCGACTACGTCCGCGAGCTCGACGCGTTCCGGCCGGAGGCGGTTGGCTTCTCGCTCAACTACCTCGCCAACGTGCCCGAGGTGCTCGACCTCGCGCGGGAGACGAAGCGGCGGCTTGAGCACTGCTTCGTGTTCGCCGGGGGGCACTCGGGCTCCTTCATCGCCCCCGAGATCCTCGAGCACGCGCGCGGCGCGGTGGACTGCGTCGTCCGCGGCGAGGGCGAGGCGATCGCGCCGCTAGTCCTCGAGGCGCTCTTTGACCCGAAGCTCGAGACGCTCCCGGGCGTGGTCACGCGGCACGGCGCGGGCCCGGCGCCGACGCTGACCGACGACCTCGACCGGTTCCAGCCGGCCCGCCACCTCACGCGACGCCGTCGGAAGTACTTCATCGGCGTGCTCGACCCGTGCGCCTCTGCCGAGTTCACCCGCGGCTGCCCGTGGGACTGCTCGTTCTGCAGCGCCTGGACGTTCTACGGCCGGAGCTACCGCAAGACCTCCCCGGAGGCCGCCGCGGAGGACCTGGCGCGCGTCGAGGAGCCGAACGTGTTCCTCGTGGACGACGTGGCCTTCGTCCAGCCCGAGCACGGCTACGCGATCGGCCGCGAGCTGGAGCGCCGGGGGGTCCGCAAGGAGTATTACCTCGAGACGCGGTGCGACGTGCTCGTCAAGAACCGCGAGGTCTTCGCCTACTGGAAGCGCCTCGGGCTCCACTACATGTTCCTCGGCCTCGAGGCGCTCGACGAGGAGGGGCTCCGGCTCCACCGCAAGCGCGTCACGCCGAACGAGAATCTCCGCGCGCTCGAGATCGCGCGGGAGCTCGGCCTCACCGTCGCGGTCAACATCATCGCCGAGCCCGACTGGGACGAGCGGCGCTTCGCGATCGTGCGCGAGTGGGCGCTGACGGTCCCGGAGATCGTCCACCTCACGGTCGCGACGCCATACCCGGGGACCGAGACGTGGCTGACGGAGTCGCGGCGGCTCACGAGCCTGGACTACCGGCTCTTCGACGTCCAGCACGCCGTGCTGCCGACACGGCTGCCGCTCCGGCGGTTCTACGAGGAGCTGGTGCGGACCCAGGAGGTGCTGAACCGCAAGCACCTCGGCGTGGCGGCGCTCCGCGACGTGGCGGCGATCGCGCTCCGGCTCGCGCTCCGCGGCCAGACGAACTTCCTCCGGAGCCTCTGGAAGTTCCGCCGGGTCTACAACGTCGAGCGCCAGTGGAGTGATCACCAGCAGCCGGTGACGTACGCGATGCGCCCGCCGGCGGCGCCGGGGAGCCCGAGGCCGCGCCAGTCGGAGCTGTTCGTGCACGCCCCCGTGCGGCGCTAGTCTACTGTCGGGCTATCGAGGGGCGCCACGGCTCCGCCGGGGCGTCCCGAGCCACCCGGGGGGTTTGGGGGCCATCTCGGGGCCCCCATGTTCAACTAGGCGACGCCGAGCTCCGCCAGCTTCGACGCCGTCGGCGCGCCCGTCTGCGGGTCCCAGCCGGCCATCTCGTAGTACGTGCGTCGCGCCGCGAAGAACTCGTCCGGGTCGATCCTCTGGCCCTTCAGCGCGCCGTTGCCGATGCCCTGGTGCAGGCGCTGCGGCAGGACGTCGTCCTCGGGCGTGAAGCCCTCGCGGCAGTTGAAGAGGCGGGCGAGCGTGTTGTTGCGCTCGCCGACCTTCATCAGCTCGTACAGGCTCATGTTCCAGCCAGTCACGGCGTTGATGTAGTCGATCATCGGCTGGAGCTCGAGCGCGTTGAGCGGCGCGCCCACGAAGTCGCACATGCCGACCGAGTTGTACGCGCTCCACACCTTCTGGGTCTCGAAGAACGCACGCACCTTCTTCGCGTCGAGCACGAGCGGGTCCAGCGGCTCGATGAGCCCGAGGACGCCGAGCGGGTGGCCCTGGGGGTGGAAGCCGGCGTAGAGCGGGTCGTGCGGCGCCTCCATGTGGTCGGCGCCGGTCGGAGACAGGGCGTACGCGAGCGAGAGCCCCTTCTTGCCGCGCGGGTCGTGCATCGGGAGCTCCTGGCCCTTGACGTGGAGCGCGAAGCGCTCGGCGCCTCGGCCGAGCCTCGCGGCGGCGCGCCTGACGCCCTCGCCGAGCAGCTCACCCAGGCCCTCGCGCCGGCCGATCATGTGGACGAGCTTCACGAGCGCGTCGGCGTTGCCCCAGGTGAGCTCGAGGCCGCCCGCCATCTCGCGGGTGATGATGCCCTGCTCGTAGCACTCCATGGCGAACGCGATGGCGGAGCCGGTGGAGATGGAGTCGAGGACGTACTGGGCGTAGAGCTGGTTCACGAGCGCGAGCGCGCCGAGGTCGCTCACGCCGCAGAGCGAGCCGGAGGCGGCGAGCGTCTCGTACTCGGGCCCGCCGTACTTCGGCGTCACGCCGAGCTCCTTCACCTCGACCTCACGCTTGCAGGCGACGGCGCAGGCGTAGCAGGTGCCACGGTTGACCAGGATGGTGTCGCGCATCGTCTGCCCGCTGATCGCCCGCGCGTGCTCGAAGGAGCCGTCGCGGAAGTTGCGCGTCGGCAGGATGCCGCTCGCCTCGAGGGCGAGGACGCCGCTGGAGGAGCCGAGCTGGTGGAAGCGGTCCTTGGAGCGGTCGTAGTGGTCCTTGAACCAGACGAGCTGCCCCTTCGCCCGCTCCTTGTCGGCCGCGGCCGGGGGCTTGCTGCCGCGCACGACGATCGCCTTGAGACGCTTCGCGCCCATGACGGCGCCGAGCCCGCCGCGGCCGTGGAAGTGCTTCAGCTGATTCACGATCGCCGCGAACCGGACGCCGCGCTCGCCCGCGACGCCGCACTGGAGCACGCGAATCCGCTTGTCGCCGAGCTCCTGCTCGAGGCCGTCCTGGACCTCGCCGGAGAGCTGGCCCCAGTACGCGCGCGCGTCGCGGAACTCGCACTGGCCGTCCTTGATCCAGAGGTACACAGGCTCGGCGGCCCGGCCGCGCACCGTCATGCCCTCGAAGCCCGCCGCGCGGAGCTCGGGGCCCCACCAGCCGCCGGCCTCCGACTCGCCGTAGCCGCCGGTGAGCGGCGACTTGGCCGCCGCGGTGTAGCGGTTGGTGCCGGACAGCGAGAGCCCGTTGATGATGCTCGTCATGAAGACCAGCATGTTGTCGGGCCCGAGCGGGTCCACGCCGGCCGGCAGGTCGCGCAGCAGCAGGTGGGCCGCGAGCGCGCCGCCGCCGAGGTACTTGCGCACGGTGGTCTCGGGCAGCTCCTCGACGCGCGTCTGACGTGTGGTGAGATCGACGTGCAGGATTTTCGCGGTGACGCCCGCCATGGTCTCTCTCCTTTGGGTGCCTGTCGGGTTATCGAGGGGCGCCACGGCTCCGCCGGGGCGTCCCGAGCCACCCGGGGGGGGGGCCATCTCGGGGCACCCATGTTCAACTAGGTGTCGAGTATCGCGACGGCGCGCGTCCAGCCGGCGGACGCGCCCCGGATCTTGACGGGGAAGCAGGCGATCGTGAAGCCGTCGGGCGGGAGCGCCTCGAGGTTGTGGAGCTTCTCGAGGTGGCAGTAGCCGATCTCGCGCCCGGCCTTGTGTCCCTCCCAGATGAGCGAGGCGTCGCCCGTCCGCTGGAACTTCTCCTTGGTATGCACGAACGGCGCGTCCCAGCTCCAGGCGTCGGTGCCGGTGACGCGCACGCCGCGCTCGAGCAGGTAGAGCGTCGCCGCGCGCCCCATACCCGCACCCGCCGAGACGTACTCGGCCGTGCCGTAGGCCGCGCCCGCGCGGGTGTTGACGACGACGATCTCGAGGGGCTGGACCACGTGGCCGATCCGCGCGAGCTCCCGCTCGACGTCGTCCGCCGTCACGACATAGCCGTCGGGGAGGCGGCGGAAATCGAGCTTCACGCCGGGCTGCAAGCACCACTCGAGCGACACCTCGTCGATCGCGCTCGCGCGCTCCCCCCGATTCATCGTCGAGGCGAAGTGGTAGGGCGCGTCGAGGTGGGTGCCGTTGTGGGTCATGAGGCGGATCCACTCGATCGCCCAGCCCTCGCCGTCGGGCAGGTCTTCCTGTCTGAGGCCCGGGAAGAACGCGGTCACGTCCTTCGCGGTGTCCGCGTGGGTCAGATACTCGATGCGCGGGCCGTAGCCCGGGGGGTCCGAGACGACGTCGTTCTCGAGGTGCATGGAGAGGTCGAGGATGCGCCGGCCCATCGCGGGGTAGTCTACACCAGCGGCCACGGGTAGCGGTGGCCGCCCGCGTCCGTCGGGAACCGCGCCTCGTCGAGGAGACGGAGGGCGCGGGCGAGGAGCGCCTTGCTCTCGGCCGGGGCGAGGAGCTGGGCGAGGCCGGGGGGCAGTCCCGCCGTCACGAGACGCCTCACGTCCGTCAGGAGCGCCTCGGGAATCGGCGTCCCGCCGAACTCCCAGATGACGGTGCGGAGCTTCGGCTCGGCGTGGAAGCAGAGGCCGTTGTCGATCGCGTAGATCAGGCCGTCGGGGCCGAGCAGACAGTGGCCGCCCTTCCGGTCGGCGTTGTTGGCGATGAGATCGAAGACGCAGATCCGCTGCAGGCGCTCGTGGTGCGCGGGGACCTCGAGGAGCGTGAAGTAGTGCTGCTCGAAGTCGGCCTGGATGAAGAGCTGGAGCGCGCCCGGGCCGTGGGGCGCGTCCCGGCGCACGACGGTCGGCGGCACGAGACCCCAGCCGAGCGCCTCCGACAGGAGCCAGGCGCCGAGCTCCCGCTTGAAGAGGCCGGGCGGGAAGTCCCAGAGCGGGCGCTCACCGCGCCCGGGCTTGTAGACGGCGAGGCCGAGGGCCTCGCCGAGGACCACCTGGACGAGGAACGTCGCGTTGCTGCTGCACGGCATGCGGCCCTTCACGGTCACCGCGCCGCGCGCGAGCAGGTCAAGGGACGGCGTGTCCATTGCTCCGCGGGCAGACGTGGCCGGCCGGATCCTTGGGCTGGCTACAGACGAAACAGACCGGGCGACCGGCGCGCGCCAGGGCCTCGGCGCGTTTCACGAAGGTCGCCGCCTGCGCGCGGGTGATCGCGAAGCGCGCGGAGGCGGGCTCCACGTTCTCCTCTTCCACGAGCTCGTTGGCGACGACGACGATCCGCCGGCGCTGCGCGTCGTACCCCACCGCGATCGAGGCCACGAGCCAGGCGGCGTCCACGGGCTCGAGCAGGGCCGTGTCAGCGGGCGGCGCCTCGCCTTCGTCGGGGACGCGCGGGAGCAGCCCCTCGAGGTAGTGGGCGAGCGCCCGCACCTGCTCCTTCTCGCTCCGCAGCGTGACGACGGTGCGGTCCTGGCGCCCCTGGAGATAGAAGACGCGCTCGCCCGGGGGGCCGATCGCGCCCGCCGTGAAGTGGTCCGGGCTCGCGAGGTCGAAGGACGGGCTCATGCGCCCGCCAGCGCGGCCAGGTCGCGGTCCGTCGAGTTCACCGTCAGCACGACGGGGCCCTGGTCGCGGTAGGCGATCGCGGTGACGGACGCCGGCATGATCATGATGCGCTGGAAGAGGTCGAGGTGGATCCCGAGCGCATGGGCGACCGCCGTCTTGATCGGGTCGGCGTGGAAGACGGCCACGAGCGTCTGGCCCTTGTGCCGCGCGATGAGCCGGCCGAGCGTCCCGGTGACCCGCGCCTGCATCTCGACGAACGATTCGCCGCCTGGGAAGCGGAACCCGCTCGGGTGGCGCTGGACCGCCTTCCACTCGGGCTTCCGCGCCAGGCGCCGCAGCGACTGGCCCGTCCAGTCGCCGAAGTCGCACTCGAGAAGCCCGCGCTCCACGCGGAGCGCTCGGCCGCACGCGCGGGCGATGGGCGCGGCGGTCTCGCACGCGCGCTCGAGCGGCGAGGTGTACACGGCGGCGACGCGCGGGACCGCGGCGATGCGCTTGGCGACGGCCTCGGCCTGGCGCCGGCCGTCGTCGGAGAGGTGCAGGCCCCGCGCGCGCCCCGGCAGCACGCGGCCCGTCGTCGGCGTCACGCCGTGGCGGACGAGGAGGACGAGCGTGGGCCGGGCGTCCAGCTCAGTCCACCAGCGCGACCGCGCGCACGGGCGAGCCGTCCGCCTCGGCGAGCTTCAGCGGGAGCGCCACGAAGCGGCAGCGGGCGGCCCCGATCTCGTGCAGGCTCGTCAGGTACTCGATCACCGTGATGCCCGCGGGGAAGAAGACGTGGTGCGTCGTGCAGTCCTCGGCCGTCACGCGCGCGCCGGGCTCGAAGATCATCGTGCGGATCGCGTAGTCGGGCGGGTAGTCGTAGCCGACCGCCTTCACCCGGCGCGCCACGAGCCACTCGCATGCGCTCCGGCCCGTCCAGGGCGCCTCGCGCCAGAAGCGCTCGTCGTCCACGCTGGTCCGTCGCGGCCAGTCGGTGCGCAGGAGCGCGATGTCGCCGGCCCGCACATGGCCGCCACGCGCCTCGAGCTCGGCCGCGGTCACTTCGCCGTTCGCGCCGAGATGCGTGAGGTCCACGACGGCCGCCTCGCCCATCCACTGGTCCACCGGCATCTCGGCGATCGCGCGCGTGCCCGGCAGGAAGTGCCGGGGCGCGTCCACGTGCGTGTAGGCGTGACACGGGAGCGCCAGCACCGAGGACTCGAAGAGGTCGCCCCGCGCGTGCGAGGTGCGGACCTCGCGCGCGACCTTCCAGCGGAAGTGCGGGCGGATCGGGAAGCTCAGGTCGACGACGCGCACTGGTCGGCGAGCACCTGCGCCACGCACGCCGTGACCTTCACCCCCGTCGGCAGGTGCAGGAACTCGTTGGGGCCGTGGGCGTTCGAGCCGGGACCCATCGCGCCCGTGATGAGGAACTGGGCGGTGGGGAAACGCGCGCCCAGCATGCTCATGAACGGGATCGAGCCGCCGGTGCCGTGGAACACCGCGGGCCTGCCGAAGTAGGTCGCCGACGCGCGGGTGATCGACTCGAGGAGGCGGGGGCTCGTGGGGGGCGCCTCCCAGCCGCTGCCGCCCTCGCCGTAGGTCTCGAGCGTGACCCTGGCGCCGTAGGGGGGATCGCTCTCGAGGATCTCCTTGAGCCGGCGCACGGCCCGGCCCGCGTCGCACGTGGGCGGGAGCCTCAGCGAGAGCTTGAGCGACGTCTTCGGGCGCAGCACGTTGCCGCCGTCGGCGGGGAGCGGCAGGCCGGCGGCGCCGACGACCGCGAGCGCGGGCCGCCAGGTGTTGTTCAGGATCAGCTCGAGCGGGTCCGTGCTCACCGGCCGCATGCCGGGGACGAACGGAAAGCGGTCGAAGACCTCCTCGCCCAGCACCTTGGCGACCTCGCGCGCCTCGGCGAGACGCCCGGGCGGGATCTCGACGTGGAAGTCGCGCGGGATGATCTGGCCGGTGTTCGCGTCCTCGAGCCGCGCCAGGAGCTGGCGCAGGATCCGGACGCTCGAGGGCACGATGCCGCTCGCCGCCCCGGAGTGGACGCCCTCCGTGAGCACCTCGACGCTGAGGACGCCGCCCACGACGCCCCGGAGCGAGGTGGTGCCCCAGAGCTGCTCGTAATTGCCGCAGCCCGAGTCCAGACACACGACGAGGCTCGGGGTGCCGAGGCGGCCGGCCAGCGCGTCGACGTAGGCGGGGAGGTCGAAGCTCCCGCTCTCCTCGCACGCCTCGATCAGCACGACGCAGCGCGAGTGGCGCGCGCGCTGCTCCTCGAGCGCCTGGATCGCCGTGAGCGCCGCGAAGGTGGCGTAGCCGTCGTCGCCGACGCCGCGCCCGTAGAGCTTGTCCCCGCGGCGCACGGGCGTCCACGGCCCGGCCCCCTCGGCCCAGCCGACCATCTCGGGCTGCTTGTCGCAGTGGCCGTAGAGCAGCACCGTGTCCCGGCCGGTGCCGGGCGCCTCCATGAGGAGGAGGGGCGTGCGCCCCTCGAGCCGCACGACCTCGACGCGCAGCCCCTCGATGGCGCGCGTCTTCGCCCAGCCCTCGAGGAGCGCGACGGCGCTGTCGAGGTGGCCGTGCGCGCGCCAGTCGGCGTCGAACATCGGCGACTTCGCGGGGATCCGGATGTACTCGGTGAGCGCGGGCACGACGGATTCGTCCCAGGTGCGCTGAACGAAGTCGCGGACCTTGCCGGAGTCGAGTGCCATCGCGCGCCCGTTCAGGACGCGATGCGGAGGCCGGAGCGGAGCTCGTAGAGCTCCTGGACTTCGAGCGACACGTTCGCGATCCGCGCGAGCTTCCCGCAATGCCTGCAGTGGATGAAGGCGGGCTCGCGCTCGGTGAAGGTGCTGTCGCACTTGGGGCAGCGGAGGGCCGCCTCGGTGAGGAACGTCCGCGCCGCGCGCGCGAGCGCGAGATCGGGTGTCAGCCTGAGCACCTTGCCGCCGGTCTTCATAGGCGGACGCCATTGTACTGTACGCCGGGCCCCGCGCAACGGGTGTTAGCATGGGACGGTCGGATCCCATGGAGAGGCCGACCTGGCCTGGGCCCGCTGGCCCTTCCAGGATCCGACCGGGATCGTGGTGACGCTCGTGCCCGGCGCGCTCCTGATCGTCGTGCTCGCCAGCTCGAGCGTCCTGGTGTCCCGATACTTTCGCCGGCCGCCCGGCTGAGGAGGTGCGCATGTGGCCGCACTCGAGGAAGCTCGCGATGCCGAAGCCGGACCAGGCGCTGCCCGGGCGCAATGAGCGCATGCCCGTGCCGGCGAAGCACTTCGTGAACGGCAACCCGCTCGTGCCGCCCTTCCCCGCCGGGACCGAGCTCGCGATGTTCGGCCTGGGCTGCTTCTGGGGTGCCGAGCGAAAGTTCTGGCCGGAGCGCGGCGTCTTCTCGACGGCGGCCGGCTACACGGCCGGCTACACGCCGAACCCGGACTACGAGGAGGTCTGCTCGGGTCTCACGGGGCACAACGAGGTCGTGCGCGTCGTCTTCGACCCGACGCTCGTGAGCTACGGGCGATTGCTCCGCGTGTTCTGGGAGAGCCACGACCCGACGCAGGGGATGCGCCAGGGGAATGACGTCGGCACGCAGTACCGCTCGGGAATCTACGTCGCCTCGGCCGAGCAGCGGGCGCTGGCGGAAGCGTCGCGTGACGCCTATCAGCGCGTGCTGTCGAAGGCGGGCTTCGGCAGGATCACCACCGAGATCCTCGACGCCCCCGAGTTCTACTATGCCGAGGACTATCACCAGCAGTACCTCGCGAAGAACCCGGGCGGGTACTGCGGCCTCGGCGGCACCGGGCTCGCGTGCCCGGTCGGGCTCGCGGCGTCGGCGGGTTCTGCCTAGCTTCGCGAGCCGCGCTTCTTCTCGTGCAGCGCGCGCCAGACGCGCTCGGCGCGGAGCGGCATGTCCAGGTGCCGCACGCCCAGCGGCCTGAGCGCGTCCACGACCGCGTTCACGACCGCCGGGGTCGAGCCGATCGTCGCCGCCTCGCCGATGCCCTTGGCGCCCATGGGGTTGTGGGGCGTCGGCGTGACGGTCTCCGCCGTCGTGAACGACGGCAGGTCGTCGGCCTTCGGCACCGCGTAGTCCATCAGTGTCCCCGTCACGAGCTGGCCGTCCTCGCCGTAGACCAGCTCTTCGTAGAGCGCCTGCGCGATGCCCTGGGCGAGCCCGCCGTGGACCTGGCCCGCGACGAGCATCGGGCTGATGCGCACGCCGCAGTCGTCCACCGAGACGAACGTCCGCACCGCCACGCGGCCGGTCTCGGTGTCCAGCTCGACGACCGCCACGTGGGCGCCGAACGGGTACACGAGCTGGGGCGGGCGGAAGAACTCGGTCGCCTCGAGGCCCGACTCGACGTCGGGCGGGAGGCCGTCCTGGTAGGCGCGCGCGGCGATCTCGGCGAAGCCGAGGGCCTTGGCGGGCGTGCCCTTCACCTGGTAACGGCCGTCGGCGAACACGACGTCCGGGGGCGCGGCCTCGAGCATGTGGGCCGCGATCCGGCGCGCCTTCGCCTGGACGCGCAGCGCCGCCTGCATGATCGCCGAGCCGCCGACGGCGAGGCTGCGGCTGCCGCCCGTGCCGTTGCCCATCGGCGTGTTGAGCGTGTCGCCGTGCCGGACGACAATCCGGTCGAAGTCGACGCCCAGATGATCCGCGATGATCTGGGCGAACGTCGTCTCGTGGCCCTGGCCGTGGGCCGAGGTGCCGGTGTACGCCGTCACCACGCCACTCGGCTCCGCACGCACCACCGCGCTCTCGAAGGGGCCGAAGCCGCACATCTCGACGTAGCACGCCATGCCGACGCCGAGGAGATGACGGTCTTTGCGCTCCCGGCGCTCCTTCTGCTCGGCGCGGAGCTTCGCCACGCCCGCGAGCTCGAGCGCCTTCGTGAGCGCGCGGTCGTACTCGCCGCTGTCGTAGTTCTGGCCCGTCGGCGCCTTGTAGGGGAAGGCGCTCGGCGGGATGAAGTTCCGGCGCCGCACCTCTTCGGGCGCTCGGCCGAGCTCGGCGGCGATCACGTCGATCAGGCGCTCGAGGTAGTACGCGGCCTCGGGCCGGCCGGCGCCGCGGTAGGCGGCGACCGAGGTCGTGTTGGTGAAGACGCAGGTGGACTGGAGGTCGATGTGGGCGACCTTGTAGACGCCGACGCCCATCATCAGCGTGAGGTCGGGGATGAACGTGAAGATCGGGTAGGCGCCGATGTTCGCCGTCACGCGCATCCGCAACGCCGTGATCGTCCCGTCGTCCTCGACGGCGGCCTCGAGGTCGGTGACCTGAGCACGCCCGTGCGTGGTCGCCAGCATGTGCTCGAGCCGCGTCTCGCTCCAGCGCAGGGGGAGGCCGTAGAGGCGCGCGAGGACGGCGAGCGTGGCGTCCTCCGGGTAGCAGCCGAACTTCACGCCGAAACCGCCGCCCACCTCGGGCGCGATCACGCGGACCATGTTCTGCGGAAGGCCGAGCGCCGTCGCGAGGTCGTTCCGGAGGCTGTGGGGCGCCTGGTTCGTCGCCCAGAAGGTGAGGCCGCCCGTCGCCGGATCAGGGACGGCGAGCGCGGCGCGCGGCTCGAGCGGGACGCCGCAGAGCCGCTGACTCACCATCCGCTGCTTCACGACGCGCCGGGCCTTGCCGAAGATCGCGTCGGGATCGCCTGCCTTGATCTGGTTCCGGTGCTCGACGTTGTCGGGCGCGTCCGCGTGGAGCCGGGGCGCGCCCTTCGCCATCGCCTGGAAGGGATCGGTCACGGCGGGCAGGACGTCCCAGTCCACGGCGACGTCGGCCGCGGCGTCCACCGCGACCGCTTCGCTCGTCGCGATGACGGCGGCGACCGGCTCGCCCACGTGGAGCACGCGGTCCACGGCGAGTGCCCAGTGCTTGCGCCCGATGCTCGCGGCGGCGGCGCCGCCGCCCTCGGCGCTCGCGCCGCCGAGCGGCAGTGGTGCGCAGAGGGGCTGGATGTCCGGGCCCGTGACGATCTTGAACACGCCGGGGCGCCGGGCCGCCTTCGAGGTGTCGACCTTCCTGATCCTTGCGTGGGCGTGGGGGCTCCGGACGAAGACGACGTGGTGCAATCCGGGCGGCGTCACGTCGGTGACGTAGGTCGAGCGGCCCGTGATCAGCCGCGGGTCTTCCTTGCGCTTGACTTCCGCACCCATCAGCCTCGGCGTCGCCATCGCGGGTCCTTTCAGGGGAATTGACGCCTCACAGGATACCGCTACGCCTTGTCCTTGATCGCCTGGAGCACGCGCTCGGCGATGAGCGGCACGCCGCGGACGCGCGCGCCCGTGGCGGCGAAGATCGCGTTCGCGAGCGCGGGAGCGATCGTCGTGGCGCCGGGCTCGCCGACGCCCGTCGGGTACTCGGTGCTCGGCACGACGTGCACCTCGACGACGTCGGGCACTTCGTTCATGCGGAGGACCTGGTAATCGTGGAAGTTGCTCTGTACGAGCGCGCCGTTCGCGACGGTGCCCCGCTCCTTGAGCGCGTTGCTCAGGCCGAACAGGAGCGAGCCCTCGACCTGGGAGCGGACGCCGTCCGGATTCACGACGATGCCGCAGTCCACGGCGCAGATGATCTTTTCGACGCGCACCTGACCCGTCGCCGGGTCCACGCGCGCTTGCACGACCGACGCCGTCCACGTCGGCGACTTCTTCTCCTGCGCCGACACGCAGGCGAGGCCGCGGCCGACGTTCGGCGGCAGCGGCGTGCCCCAGCCGGCGCGCTCGGCGGCGAGCCGGAGCACGTTGGCCAGGCGCGGCGCATCCTCGAGCATCGAGAGGCGGAAGGCGAGCGGGTCGGTCTTCGTCAGGTCCGCCAGCTCGTCGACGAAGCTCTCGACGGCGAAGAACGTGTAGTTCGGCGCGACGGCGCGCACGTACCCGACGGAGATTCCCGTCTCCACGCGGATCGCCCGAACCGACTGGTTGGCGACCGAGTACACGTGGTCGGCCCCGTTGAGCGCGAACTGGTCGAGGCCCTGCTTGTCGACGAAATCCGGGCCCCACCGGTTCCCCGGGTGCGTGGCGACGATGACGTTGTCCCACGCGGCGACCTTGCCCGAGGCGTCGAGGCCTCCGCGAAGCGTCTGGAGCGTCGCGGAGCGGTAGAAGTCGCGGCGGAGGTCCTCCTCGCGCGAGCGGATCAGCTTGATCGGCCGACCCGCCTCGCGTGCGATGATGGCCGCCTCGAGGATGATGTCGGGATCGAGCCGCCGGCCGAAGCCCCCGCCGAGGTAGTGCTGATGGATCCGGATGTTCTTTTGGTCCGTCTTGAGCACCGCGGCCAGCGTGCCCATGGCCAGCGTCTGGAACTGGCTGCCGGTGTAGAGGTCGTAGACGCCGCCCTCGAACCGCGCGACGCAGTTCATCGGCTCCATCTGCATGTGGGCGACGTAGTCCGTCGTGTAGCTTGCCTGGTGGACGCGCGCAGCCTGGGCGAAGGCCGCCGCGCCGTCACCGCCCTTGTGCCACTCGATCGCGCCCGCGCCGTCCTTGGCCTTGGCGGCGAAGTCGCGGAAGATCGACTCGCTGCTCACGCCCGCATTCGGGCCCGGCGCCCAGGTGATCTTGAGCGCGTCGCGCGCCTTCGCCGCCGACTCGTAGGAGGTCGCGACGACCGCCACGAGCTGGTCGTTCACGATGGTCTTGAGCCAGCCTTTGACCTTCTTGGCCGCGGTGTCGTCGACGGCGGTGTGCTTGCCGCCCTCGCGCGTCGGCGGGTAGGCGGTCTTCGCATAGACCATGCCGGGGACGAACGAGTCGATGCCGAACTTGGCCCGGCCGTTGGTCTTCTCAGGGATGTCGAGGCGCTGGATCCACTGGCCAACGACCTTGTACTCGCTCGGTTTCTTGAGCACCAGCTTCTTCAGGTCGTCCTCGGAGAACTTCCTCGTGATCGGCGCCTTGGCGACGATCTCGCCGTAGGAGATCGAGCGTCCGGTGGGCAGGTGACGCACCATGCTGCGCGACGCCACGCACTCCTCGGCCGGCACCTTCCAGTACTGCGCGGCCGCGTCCACGAGCGCCAGGCGCGCCGCGGCGCCCGCGCGCGAGAGCGTGTCGAACGTCCAGTTGACGCTCCAGCTACCGCCCGTGAGCATCAGCCCGTACTTCGGGTCGCTCGTCGGGTAGTCGACGCGGATGTCCTTCCAGTCGGCCTCCAGCTCCTCGGCGAGGATCTGCGCGAGCGCCGTCCCGACACCCTGGCCCATCTCGGACTTCGTGATGTGGACGGTCACGAGCCCATCCGGCGTGATCGTCATCGAGGCATCCGGGTCGAACGCGGACGCGCTCGCGGCGCGCCCCACACCGTCGCCGAGGGTGAACCAGAGCGTCATCCCGACGCCCGTCACGGCGCTGCCCTTCAGGAAGTCCCGGCGGTTCAGCTCTGTGGTCATGGCTAGACCCCCGCCGCGCGCTTGATGGCGCGCTTGATGCGCACGTACGTGGCGCACCGGCAGATGTTGCCCGACATCGCCCCGACGATCTCGTCGTCGGTCGGCTTCGGGGTCTTCGCCAGGAGCGACGCCGCCTGCATGATCTGCCCGGACTGGCAGTACCCGCACTGCGGCACCTGCTCGGCGATCCAGGCGAGCTGGAGCGGGTGCCGTCCCTGGGGATGCAACCCCTCGATCGTCGTGAGCTTCTTGCCGGCGGCCTGTGCGACCGTCGTCTGGCAGGAGCGTACCGCGGTGCCGTCGAGGTGAACGGTGCAGGCGCCGCACTGCGCCACGCCGCAGCCGAACTTCGTGCCCGTGAGCTTGAGGTGCTCCCGGATCACCCAGAGCAATGGCGTGTCGGGGGAAACGTCGACCGTCTGGGACTTGCCGTTGACCAAGAGCGTCGCCATAGGCCCCTCTTTCCGTGGTGGAGCGGCGGTGACCCCGCGGGGGGAGGAAGTTTGCGTGACTCTATGTCCCGCTTCCGAGTAGTGTCAAGGGCGATCTCGGTGAGTTATCACCCCTCGCGCGACGAGTGGCAGGCGAAGGCTCCGGCGGAGCTCGGCATGCGCGCCGACGGCCTCAGGGCGGCGGTCGACTATCACCTGGCGCACGAGTCGGCGTGGCCGCGCGACTTCATCACGCCGTCCGGGCGCTACATCGGCGTGGGCGACGAGCCGGAGGCGCCGGGCGACGTCCTCGGGCCCGTCCGGCCGCGCGGCGGGCCGAACGGCCTGGTGCTGCGCGCCGGCTACATCGTCGCCGAGTGGGGCGACACGCGCCGCGCGGACATGAGCTTCAGCGTCGCGAAGAGCTACCTCGCCGCGCTCGCGGGCCTCGCCCTCGCGCAGGGGCTCGTGAAGTCCGTGGACGACCCCGTGAGATCGTACTCACTCGACGACGGGTTCACGTCACCGCAGAATCACACGATCACGTGGCGCCAGCTCCTCAGCCAGACGAGCGAGTGGCAGGGGACGCTCTGGAACAAGCCCGACTCGATCGACCACAACCGCGACCTCCGCACCAGCGAGCTCGGCGCCGCCGTGAAGGGCCAGCCGCGCCCGCTTCAGGCACCCGGCACGTTCTGGGAGTACAACGACGTGCGCGTGAACCGCCTGAGCCTGTCGCTCCTCCAGGCGTTCCGTCGGCCGCTCCCCGACGTGCTGAAGCGCAAGGTGATGGATCCGATCGGCGCCTCGGCCGAGTGGGAGTGGCAGCCCTACCGGAACTCCTGGTTCGAGATCGACGGCGTCCGGATGCCCTCGGTGCCGGGCGGCTCGCACTGGGGTGGCGGGCTCTGGATGGCCAGCCGCGACCACGCGCGCTTCGGCCTCCTGATCCACCGCGGCGGCCGTTGGGAGGGAAAGGAGCTGCTGCCGACGGCGTGGGTCCGCGCGATGCGCGCGCCGTGCCCGGTCTATCCCGAATACGGTCTCCTCTGGTGGCTCAACACCGGGCGCGGCCAGTTTCCCGGCGCATCGGAGTCCTGCTACGCCGCGCGCGGCGCCGGGAGCAACGTCATCTTCATCGACCCCGAGCTCGACCTCGTCGCGGTCGTCCGCTGGATCGACAAGGCGAGCCTTCCCGGCTTCGTGAGGCTCCTGGTCGAGAGCGTCGCGCGCTAAGCTCCGCTCGGCTACGTTTCGCCCGGTGGTGCAGCGCGTCGCGTCATCAGAAATCGAACACTCGTGACACGTGGACGAAGTCCCCTCATCGCAGCAGGGTTTTCCCGTAGGCGGCACAATTTCTGGAATGCAACACCCCGGCAGTCGGTTACGTGGCCCTCGGGCACTCTGGCGCTGGTACGTCGATTGCTCAGGTTACTGGAAAGGAGGCTGCCACCATGCGCGTGCTGATAGTGGAAGACGATCAGACGCTATGCGGCGTCTTCGAGGAGTTTCTGAGCGAGATCGGCCACCAGGCGCTCGTCGTGCACACCGCCGAAGCGGCGCTCGAGGCGCTCAGGGCGGAGCGTCCGGATGTGATCCTGCTCGACATCTGCCTGCCCGGGATGAGCGGGCTCGATTTCTTGAGTCTCCCGGTCGTTCGCGAGCTGCGCGTCCCGACCCTGGTGATCTCCGGCCGGGTGAACGAGAGCCAGGCGCAGGAGAGCCTGCGGCTCGGCGCCTTCGACTTCATGGGAAAGCCGGTCGCCCTCCAGCGCCTGGCCGAGGTGCTCGCGTGCCTCGAGCCGCGCCCCTCGGCTCGAGGCCCAGGGGCGCAGCCGCGCGAGCGACGCCGCGCGCCCCGCGCGTCCGTCGCGCTGCCGGTCCGGGGCCGGGAGCGGAGCGGAGCCGAATGGGAGTCGACGTCGGCGAACCTCAGCACGTCCGGGATCAAGGTCCACGCGATCGGCTCGATGCGTCCCGGGCCGGAGACGACACTCACGCTGACGCTTCCCGACAGCGGTGCGCCCCTGGATGTCGAGTCGGTGCTCGTGCGCGCCGACCTCGACGGCTACGCGTTCTACTTCCGCAACCTCACCGGCTCGCAGGTCCAGCGTCTGCAGGCGCTGCTCCGGCGATCGGCGGGCGCCCGGCCGGCGCACGTCGAGCCGTACCTCCGCATCCTGCTCCGCATCGGCCGGGCGGTCGGCGTGAGCCCCGACGTCGACGAGGTGCTCCGCGTCGCGCTCGACGCGCTCACCCAGGTCACCGGCCACGAGATCTCCAGCCTTCATCTGCTGTCCGCCGACGGCACGACGCTGCATCTGCGCGGTGACCGGGGACTCCGGCCACGCCTGCGCGAGATCTCCCGCGTTCTGCCGGCCGGTCAGGGGATCATCGGTCGCGTCGCCGCCAGCGGGAGCACGGTGCATCTGAGCGACGCGACGGAGTCCCTCGACCTCTGGCCCGGCGCGCCGGCGATCGCGAGAGAGGAAGGGATCCACGTGCTCGTGTGCGTGCCGATCCAGAGCCGGGGCGAGACCCTCGGCGTCCTGTCCCTGGCCCGTCGGACCCCGGAGCCATTCACCCAGTCCGAGATCGCGCTCGTCGAAGCGAGCGCGAACCAGCTCGGTCTGGCCCTCGCGAACGCGCAGCTCTACGCGGAGACCCGGCGCCGGCTCGAGGACCTCAAGGCGGCCGAGGCCCAGCTGATCGAGGGCGAAAAGCTCTCGACGGTCGGCAAGCTGGCGGCGGGGCTCGCGCACGAGGTTCGAAACCGGCTGACGGCGATCCTCGGCCACACGGAGCTCTTGCTCATGGGAGCGGACGACGCCGCGCACGCCCGGCAACGCCTCAACACCATCGTGGACGAGACGTCGGGCGCGGCGCAGATGCTCCAGAACCTGCTGCGGTTCTCCGGGACGCAGACGACGGAGCGTCAGCTGTGTCATCTGCGCGACCAGATCCACTGGGTGCTCGAGGTCAAGGGTGGGGCGCTCGGGCGGGACGGCATCCGCGTGGTCACCGAGCTCGACAGCGTGCCTCCGGTCCGGGCGGACGAGACGCAGCTGCAGCAGGTGCTGCTCAATCTCGTTCAGAACGCGCACCAGGCGCTGGCGGCGCACGCCGGCGAGCGCGTGCTGACCGTGCGGCTCTCGGAGACCGAGGGGAAGAAGGTTCGCCTGGAGGTCCTCGATACGGGGCCCGGCATCCCGCCGGAGCTCCTCCCGCGCATCTTCGATGCCTTCTCGACGACGAAGCCGCGCAGCGAGGGCACGGGGCTCGGCCTCTGGGTCTCCTGCGCCATCATCAAGGAGCACAAGGGCACACTCCGCGCCGAGAATCGCGCGGCCGGCGGTGCGTCGTTCGTCATCGAGCTGCCCGCCGCGACGGCGTTGTGGCTCGGCTCGACCTCTCGCGCGACCGCGCAGCAGTAGCCTCAGGCGCGGCGCCCCCCGAAGAAGCCGCCCTTCGGGCGCGCGTGGGCGTGGAAATGATCGGGGATGTTTCGCATGTGATCGTCGACGTAGAACTCCCCGAGCTGCGCCGCGGCCACTCGGCCGAGGTGTGAGAGCATGTGCACGACGTCCTCGGGCGGCGGCGACACCCCGTGGTGACGCCAGACGACCATGGGCACCGCGCACAGCTCACACTCGGCGATCCAGCAGATCTCGTCCTCGTGGTACCAGGGCGTGATCCGCTGCGCCCGGCAGAGGTCGCAGCGCGGCTCTAGGACTGGGTGAACCCTCGGCCGTCAGCGGCGAGGCGCTCGAGCAGCGGCGCCGGCGTCCAGAAGGGGTCGCCGGTGGCGCGCTTGAATTCGAGCATCCGGTCGCGGAGCGCCTTGAGACCGACCTGGTCGGCCCAGAACATCGGACCGCCGCGATAGACCGGCCAGCCGTAGCCGTAGACCCAGATCACGTCGATGTCGCTCGCGCGGATCGCGATCTTCTCCTCGAGGATCTTGGCGCCCTCGTTGACCATCGGGTAGAGCAGGCGCGCGAGGATCTCGTCGTCGCCGATCGGACGCCGCGTGATCCCCATCTGGGTCGAGACGTCCACGATGATCTTCTCGACGTCGGGGTCCGGCGTCGCCGTGCGATCGGCGCCATATCTGTAGTAGCCGGCGCCCGTCTTCTGACCGAAGCGCCCCATCTCGCAGAGCTTGTCGGCCACTGCCGATTTCTCCCCCTTGCCCTTGCGGATGCGCCAGCCGACGTCGAGGCCGGCGAGGTCGCCCATCGCGAACGGCCCCATGGGGAAGCCGAAGTCGTAGAGCACCCGGTCCACCTGGTGCGGCAGGGCGCCCTCGAGGATGAGCTTCTCCGCCTGCTTGCCGCGCTGGTGGAGCATGCGGTTGCCGACGAACCCGTAGCAGACACCGACGAGCACCGGCACCTTGTTGATCCGCCGGCCGAGGGCCATCGCGGTCGCGATGGTCGTCTTGGACGACTTGGCGCCGCGGACGTTCTCGAGTAGCCTCATGACGTTGGCCGGGCTGAAGAAGTGCGTGCCGATCACGCTCTCCGGGCGCCCGGTGGCCGAGGCGATCTCGTTAACGTCGAGGGTCGAGGTGTTCGTGGCCAGGACGGCGCCGGCCTTGCAGATCTTGTCGATCTTCGCGAACACCTCCTTCTTGATGGGCATTTCTTCGAAGACCGCCTCGATGACGATGTCGGCGTCGGCGATGGCGTTGAAGTCCGTGGTGCCGGTGATCAGCCCCATGCGCTTCTCCACCTCTTGAGGCGTGAGGCGCCCCTTGCTCGCCGTCGCCTCGTAGTTCCGGCGCACCACGCCGAGCCCGCGTTCGAGCGCGTCCTTCGCGACCTCCACGACGGTGACGGGGATCCCCGCATTGGCGAAGTTCATCGCGATGCCGCCGCCCATCGTCCCTGCGCCCAGCACCGCCGCCTTCTTGACCTCCCGGACCGGGGTGTCGGCCGGCACGTCGGGGATCTTCGCCGCCTCGCGCTCGGCGAAGAAGAAGTAGCGCTGCGCCTTCGACTCGGGCGAGGCCAGGAGCTCCAGGAACAGCTCGCGCTCGCGCTTCATCCCCTCGTCGAACGGGAGGCTCACCGCGGCCTCGATCGCCTTGATGCAGCTCTCGGGCGCCCGGAAGCCGCGCGTCTGCCGCGCCACCGACTTGCGGAAGTCGGCGAAGACCTCGGGCGTGCGGCGCGCGGCGGCGAGCTTCGCGTCGAGGTCACGGATCTTCCGGAGCGGGCGCTGCTCGCTCACGCCGCGCTCGGCGAAGGCCACGGCGGCGGCGGCGAGCTCGCCCTCGGCGACCTCGTCGATCAGCCCGTACCTCGACGCCTCGTCGGCCCGAATCGGGTCGCCGCTCACGATCATTTGCAGGGCCTTCTCGACGCCGACCACGCGCGGCAGCCGCTGCGTGCCGCCGGCGCCGGGGAGTAGGCCGAGCTTCACCTCGGGCAGGCCGAAGCGTGCGCCCTTGTCGCCGACCCGGTAGTGGCACGCCAGCGTCACCTCGAGCCCGCCGCCCAGCGCCGTGCCGTGGACCGCCGCCACGACCGGCTTCGGCGAGGCCTCGATCAGCGCGAGCACCTCGTGGAGGCCGGGCTCCTTGGGCGGCTTGCCGAACTCCGTGATGTCGGCGCCCGCGATGAACGTGCGCCCGGCGCACGCGATGACGATGGCGGCGACATCGCCGTCGGCGATCGCCTGCTTGACGCCGTCGCGCAGGCCCTGGCGCACGTGCTGGCTGAGGGCGTTCACGGGCGGGTTGTTGACCGTGAGGACGGCGACGCGGCCGCGGCGGTCGAGGCTGACGGACTGGCTCAGTGCTGGCATCGAGGGCTCCTCTCTTCCGGGTGAATCCTTCCGGGTGAATCGCGTCGCCATGATACCGCACCTCCCGTAGCCTTGACGGCCGCGGGCCCCGGGTGTTGACTGGAAGCCGACGGGAGGGGAAGGCGCCTCCTCCTGGTCGTGGCGTCAACCGCAGTGGAGGATGCCTATGGAAACTCCACCCGGGTCGAAGGGCGCGTCACCGACGTAGAGCGTCGGTGGCCCGCCTCGCCTAGTCCTCGCATCACCAAGGTCCCGGCTCACGCCGGGACGCGCAGCCGTGGCGCTGCGCAAACCAGATGAGCTCGGGGGTGGAGCACCGGTCCCGCCCCCGAGCTTTTTGCTATATTCGCGGCCATGGGGATCGCGCGCGCCCGCGTCGGGATCGTCGGCGACTTTCAGCCGAAGAACCCCACGCACCGGTTCACGAACGACGCGCTCGGGCACCTCGGGCTCGACTGCGAGTGGGTCCCCACGGAGGCGCTCGAGGGCGACACCGAAGAGCGACTCGCGCCGTACGACGGCGTGTGGATCGCGCCGGCGAGTCCCTACCGCAGCATGGACGGCGCCCTCGCGGCCATTCGCCACGCGCGGGAGCGGGGCGTGCCGCTCGTCGGCACGTGAGGCGGCTTCCAGCACGCGATCGTCGAGTTCGCGCGCAACGTTCTCGGGTTCCGGGACGCCGACCACGCCGAGACGAGCCCCGACGCCGACCGGCTCGTCATCACGCCCCTTGCGTGCTCCCTCGTGGGCCAGCGCGAGACGGTGACGATCCTGCCGGGGACTCGCGCCGCCGAGCTCTACGGCGCCCCCGAGGCGACCGAGGACTACTACTGCAACTACGGGGTCAACCCGGACTACCAGAAGCGGCTCGTGGACGGCGGGCTCGCGGTGAGCGGGCTCGGCTCAGCTGGCGAGATCAGGATCGTCGAGCTCGCCGACCATCCGTTCTTCCTCGCGACGCTGTTCCTGCCGCAGGCCCGCTCGTCGGCGGCCCGGCCCCACGCGCTCCTGGCCGGGTACGCGTCGGCCGTCACCGGGCGCTATCAATGACCGTCAAGGCGCTCACGTTCGACACCTACGGTACGGTCGTCGACTGGCGCGGCAGCGTGCTGGGCGAGCTCGAGGCGTTCGGCGCCGCCCGGCGGCTCGGCCTCGATTGGAGCGCGTTTCTCGCCGACTGGCGCAGCTGCTACCGGCCGGGCATGGAGAAGGTCAACAGCGGTGAGTGGCCGTGGACCACCGTGGACGCGATCTATCGCCGCCGCCTGGACGAGCTCCTCCAGGCGCACCAGATCCGGGGTCTCGACACCGCCGAGGTCGAGCACCTGAGCCGCGTGTGGTGGCGGCTCAAGCCGTGGCCGGACTCGGTGCCGGGTCTCGCGCGGCTGCGTACGAAGTACGTCATCTCGCCGCTCTCGAATGCGAGCTTCGCCGGCATGGTGCACCTCGCGAAGTTCGCCGGGCTCCCGTGGGACTGCGTCATCACGGCCGAGAATGCCAAGTGCTACAAGCCGCGGGCCGAGGCCTATCGGGTGGCGATCGGGCTCCTGGGACTGACGCCCGGAGACGTCATGATGGTGGCGGCCCACAACTACGATCTTCGGGCGGCCCAGGCCAACGGCCTGCGAACGGCGTTCGTCCCACGCCCGACCGAGCACGGGCCCGGCCAGACCACCGACCTCGAGCCGGACGGCGACTGGGACGTGGTCGCCGAGAGCCTGGAGGATCTCGCCCGCCGTCTCGACACCTGAGTGCCTCGCGGCGCTAGGGCTCCGTGCGTGCGCGCTCGCGGGTCACGAGGACGCCGACCCCCGCCAAGAGCAGCGCTCCGGCGAGGATCGAGAACACACGCTCGTACCGGCCGAGCGCGACCACGAGGAGCGCCGCGCCGACGGGTGCCAGCGCCCGCGCGCCGTTGGCGCCGAGCGCGATCGCGCCGCTGATGGACCCGTAGTGGCGCGACCCGAAGATCTCCGCCACCATCGTCGCCCGCGCCAGCGTGGCCATGCCGTTGGCGGCGCCGAGCATCACGACCATCGGGACCAGCGTCGAGAGGTGGGAGACCAGCGCGAGCTGCGCGAGCGACAGTGCCTGCACGAAGAAGATCACCGCGGTGACCGTCCGGTGGCCGAAGCGCGACGAAATCGGCGTGAAGAGGAGGCGCGCGGGGAGCTGCATCGCCCCCATCCAGCCGATCATCACCGCCGCCACGGTGGGCGAGTAGCCGCGGTCGGCGAGGTAGGGGATGAGGTGGATGGTGACGGCGTTCGTCGTGAAGTTGCCCACGAAGAACGCCGCGGCCAGCACCCAGAAGACCGTCGTGCGGGCGGAGGCGGAGAGCGTCAGTCCCCCCACGCGAGGTTCCGCGCGCTCGGCGCCGGGCGCGAGGGGCGCGCTCCGCGGGGCGGGCCTCAGCACCAGCGCGTGCAGCGGAATCGTGAGCGAGGCCAGGATCCCGGCGAGCGTCAGGAGCGCGAGCCGCCAGCCGAGCCGCGCGACCAGCCACGCCTCGATCGGCATGAAGATGGTGCTCGCGAGCGCGCCGGCGACCGTGACCGTGAGCAGCGCCTTGTCCCGGCCGCGCGTGGCGAACCAGCCGACGATCGCCGCGAAGGCCGGCTCGTAGAGGGTCGCCGCGAGCGCCAGGCCCATCAGGCCCCAGACTGTGTAGAGGGCCGCCAGACTCTCCACCTGCGACCAGACGACCAGGAGCGCCGTCCCCAGGCACGAGCCGAGCGTCATGAGCGCGCGGGCGCCGTGCCGGTCGATCCAGCGCCCGACGGGCAGCGCGGCGAGCGCCGCCACGCCCATGCCGATCGAGAACGCGCCCGTGACCTCGACGCGCGAGAACCCGAGGTCGGTCTCCATGGGGCGGAGCAGGACCGGGAAGCCGTAGTAGAGGATGCCCCACGAGACCGTCTCGGTGACGCAGAGAGTGGCCACGACGATCCAGCCGTAGTCGGGGCGCCAGAGACCCACGGAGCGCTATTACCTCACACCGAAGCCGCCGGGCGAAGTGCTCGTTTGAAGGCCGCGATGGGATGGTAGGATCTTGCCCATGCCAGCCCCCGTGGACCCGACCAACGTCCTCATGACCGGCGAGAACTCGTTCATCCGCCTGAGCCCCGACGGCGGCAAGACCCAGTCGGACCGCCTGAGCCACTGGCGCGTGCTCTGGTGCCCCGCCGGCCGCGGCCACGCGCTCTTCATCCAGAGTGCGCTCACCGAGGGCAAGGTGCGCATCTATGCCGACAACGCTGCCGTCGCGCGCTGGCTCCAGCGCACGATCGAGACGCTGCTCTTCCCGGCGTTCGCCGATCCGGACCTGCCGGTCCTCGGTGCCGAGTTCGCACGGGGCGGCGATCCGCACTCGACCGCGGTCGAAACCGTCGTCGCGACGGCCGACCGGATCCGGATGACCTGGTGGGACTGCATCGAGCCCTTCGTGCTCACGCTGCCCCCAGGCTCCAACAACCGCCCGATCGGCGTCTTCAGCACGTTCTTCCCGGCGAAGTCGGCGCAGGTGGAGCTGAACGGTCGTGTCGCCGCGGGGCGGCCCTGGCCCGAGATGCGCGGCGACCGCCAGGGGTCGAGCGCCTGCCTCGCGTGGTCGGAGACGTGGGTCACGCCGCGCGGCTAGGCCGATGGGCAGCCACGCTCGGGTAGTCGAGGAGCGCCACGGGTTCCCCGGGGCGCTGCGAGCGTGGGGGGGTGTGGGGGGCCATGTCGGGGCCCCCCACGTCGACCGGTGACCGACCTCCTCGACGCGCTCGAGGTCGAGACGGGGCACGACCCGGAGGCGTGCGTCATCTGGCTGCACGGCCTCGGCGCCGACGGCCACGACTTCGAGCCCGTCGTCCCGGCGCTCGACCTGCCCGAGAAGCCGGGGATC